>ENA-ORLX01000168-ORLX01000168.1-human-gut-metagenome-genome-assembly--contig:-NODE-168-length-15294-cov-6.9181_pt1 | contig 15294 bp, 17 predicted proteins | sample MGYA00243014_ERZ508843 | MGnify/ENA primary metagenome ERZ508843 (study PRJEB26277, sample SAMN04329788) | human gut metagenome | biome: human-associated habitat | host: Homo sapiens | place: USA... | reverse complement strand
ACCATCTGAGAGGTGTAGGAGTTCTCGTTGTCGTACCAAGACACGACCTGAACCTGATAGGTGTCGTCGTAGCTACGCTAAATTTTCACGATTTTTTGTGATCGTTCATAATTTCGAAACAACAGTTACAGTACCACAGCATACCGTTGTCGTACCAAAACCGGCTTGTTCGTACCAAAATTATACCACGTTTAGGCGTTATTTTCAAGTTCTTTCGCGATTTTGTGTTTTAGAATTATTCTATACATTTTACTTCTTTTTATGTGCATATAATTTTCACATAGTATCGTGTACTCCTCGGAGCGTCCGGGACCCGGGGCTTCCGCCGGGGCGTTCGTCCTGCCCAGATGCGCTCCTCAGGGTGGGTGTGATGAGGGGTTGGATGATGGGTTGATGGGTGTATTGATGGACGGAATTGAGTGATGGGTTATTGCTGATTTTTCAAAGAATAACTTTTGAAGCGATTAAAATTGTTTTGATGCGCTGACTGCCTTGATGGATTCTCACCTGTGATGCTCGTTGCTGTTTATTTGCCCAGTAACTACTTTGCCTGTGCTCTCCCCTGCTACCTCTTTTGCTGAAATTTCACCGGAAGTGATTTTGGACTATGGAATAAAAACAGGTATATTATTGTTCGATATAAAACAATTGTTCTATTATAAAACCGTATGGATGAGATTTTGTAGCCACACCCACACGGTTTGAGGGTTAAAAAGATTATTTCAGTTTTGCAAGGATTTCGTCTGCACCCATACCGCTGGCCAGCAGCTTTTTCAGTACGTCCTCGGCTTCAGCCTTCTTTGCTGATTCCGCTGCCTTAGTTTCAGCTTTGACCTTTTTAGCTTCGATTCTGGCGATTTCCTTATCGATAGATTTCAGCTCTGCCTTCTTGGTTTTCAGGTCGGCTTTCAGCGTATTGATGTTCGCGGTAATGGATGCAATCTCGGCAGTGACAGCTTCCTTTGCAGCCTGCTTTTCAGAAATTTGTGCAGCAAAGTCAACTGTCACTTTTACGGTCTTGGGCTTGTTCTTGCTTCCTTTGGGACGGAGCATAGGGGACACCTCCATTCAGTATTTGTAACATAAGTATAGCATTACAGATATTGGATGGCAAGAAATATATATCAGCAGAATATGCGTTAAACGGCGTAGCCCTTGTTCTTGATGACTTCCACAACCTGAGAGACATACTTCTGGCAGGTATCGTGGTCAGGGGCTTCTACCATCACGCGCACGACAGGTTCAGTACCGGACTCGCGCACCAGAATGCGGCCGGTATCGCCCAGCGCCTCTGTCACAGCCTTGACTGCTTCCTGCACCGCCGGATCGTTCTGTGCGGCCTTTTTATCGGTGACGCGGACATTCTCCAGAACCTGCGGATAGATCTTCAGCGGCTCAGCCAGCTTGCTCATGGGCAGTTTTTTGGCCAGCATGACCTCCATCATCTTCAGGCTGGTCAGGATACCATCACCCGTGCTGGCATACTTGCTGAAGATAATATGACCACTCTGCTCACCGCCGATACGGCAGCCGTTCTTAGCCATGTACTCATAGACGTACTTATCGCCCACAGCAGTTTTAGCGTAGTCGATGCCCTGCTCATCAAAAGCCTTGTACAGGCCAAAGTTGGACATGACGGTAGTGACCACCGTGTTGTTCATCAGTTCGCCGTGTTCCTTCATGTAGCAGCCATAGATGTACAGGATATGGTCGCCGGTAATAACATTGCCCTTCTCATCCACGCACAGGCAGCGGTCAGCGTCACCATCGAAAGCAAAGCCGACATCCAGACCGTTCTCTACCACGAACTTCTGCAGACCCTCAATATAAGTAGAGCCAGCGTTGTTGTTGATGTTCAGGCCGTTCGGCTTGTTGTTGATGACATAGGTATCCGCACCCAGAGCATCAAAAACAGACTTAGCGATATTCCAGCTTGCACCGTTGGCGCAGTCCAGACCGACCTTAATGCCCTTGAAAGAGTAGATACCCAGAGAGATCAGGTAGCCCATGTAGCGGTTACGACCTGCCACATAGTCCACGGTGCAGCCGATGTGCTCACGGTGGGCAAAGGGCAGTTCCGGCCAGTCCTTGTCGAACACGTGGAGCTTGCCGTCGATGTAGTCCTCCACCAGCAGCAGGGTCTCCTCGGGCATCTTCTCACCGTAGCAGTCGATCAGCTTGATACCGTTATCATAGTACGGGTTGTGGCTGGCAGAGATCATGATACCGCAATCAAAGTCATCCACGCGAGCGATGTAAGCCACACTGGGCGTAGTAGTGACATGCAGCAGGTAAGCGTCTGCTCCGGAGGCGGTCAGTCCTGCGACCAGGCTGTACTCGAACATATAAGAGCTACGGCGGGTATCCTTGCCAATGACAATGCGTGCAGGCTCGGTATCTCCATTGCGCTCACGAAGAGCATTGTAATACCAGCCGAGGAAACGCCCTACCTTATAGGCGTGATCTGCTGTTAATGTAATTCCGGCTTCACCACGGAAACCGTCCGTTCCAAAGTATTTAGACATTTTTAGTTTTCCTCCCTCATAGCTTAAAATGTTCAATGGTCAAAGGAATCGACTCTCTACTCTTTTTGTTATACTTGCCATAAATACAGAAAATAGCAGCATTAAAGTCACACAAAAAAGGCTATTATTTAACACCGTTGGAATAACGAAAACGAATATTCCATGAATCAAATAAACTTCATACGCAATTGTCCCAATATATTCTAGCAGTCTGCATGTTTTTGGGTTGACTAAACCAATCATACTACATAGCACAAAAACAAAAACAGCTGAAATCGTCCCCTTTAATATATTACGTGGCACCGATTCTGTGGGATTATGCCAGAAGAAATATGTTGCTCCGAAAAGACCTATCCACAAGAAAAGCAACCCTGTAAATATACATAACATCTTGCATCTTGAGCATGAATTAACAAACTTCAATATTCTCTTCCGATATAAAGCCACACACATACCAATAGAGTAAGATGCATAGTTTAAACCCCAAAGGTTTGCTCCATGCACAGTGACGCTAAGAATATATATAACAATCGCCAACGCAACAAAAGATATCGCTCTATGCTCACACTTGATACACTTACTAATCACACAGCTCGCCATATAGCAGAAATACTGAAATTCAATGTACCATGTCAGTTGCAAAATCCCATGTGAAAGACCCAACGAATTCAAAATAAGTTCCAATGGAGAATAAGATATTCCGTTTACTATGTAATTCACTATAGCAGCAATAACTGTCACCACTATCAAGGACGGCAGAATAGCTCTAGCTCTCTTTTTGACGAACTTAACAATATTCCGATTTTTTTCAAGGGAAATATAGCATCCATAGCCAGACAGAAACAGAAATATAGCTACTCCATGATATCCCATTGGAGCCAATAAATTTGCAACGCCTGTTGGAAGATTCGCCACTTGTGGTATATGTGATGCAAAAACCATCAACGTAGCGATTCCTTTCAATTGTATAGTCATTTTTTTACTTAAAAATGTATCTCGGTCTTGTCCCCCCCGCTTCACATCATACAAATAATTCTCTATCATAAGTATTTTCCTCAAAATTCTATAAAGAAAAACATAATCATTATTGACTCAAAAGTTTTCGCTTTCCAATTTTGGCAACCCGAATAGCTTTCTCATCAAAGAATACCGTCCACAACTAAGATTGGAATTCCGACACCGATTATAGTATATATTAGTTTCCCATATCCAATAGTATTTTGCCAATGATTGAGCAGCATATGCATAAACATAATTGGAATCGTTGCTCTTCCACACAATTCGCTTAGCTTACGCATCCTATTTAGGCATTTTATTCTGACAAGCCCATGAACCCCGCGCACTAGCACAATGCCAAACGAGCATGGAATTAGAATCGCACTGAGTAATTCTTTATAATAAACTGGTTTCATATCAAAATAGTAAAAGAAATATCCTTCGCGGTAGTTAAAGAATCCGAATATTCCAAGGATTATTGCAATTCCTACTACTAGCATATCAAAACACATAGAGTCATCTTCTATTATTTCTCTGATTAAACTCTTATAGAAATACCCAATTCCAACATACACTAATGCCATCCATAAAACATCTAAATTCCACGGTATCCCCGGATACTGAAGAAGAGGAATTTTTGCCACAAGATGGGACTCAATTACGGCTGCCCCCCGATTAAAATAAACCGTTTTACCTTTTTATCCGGATAGAGTTTTAGCAAAAGGGAGAATATGGCCAATGTAAAAAGAAAACAGGTTATATACCAATACACGCCTGAAAATGCTCGTCCACCGTAAAATGCATGAATAAGCGAATTCATCGAATAATCACGTCGTACAAGTAAGAAATCAACCAGAAGATATCCTACATATGGTATAAGTAATCTTTTCGCCTTGTAAGTCAAATATTCTTTGCCTCTATTACCTTCAAGAAGAAATCCAGAAAACACAAAAAATAATGGCATATGAAAAAGGAATATTATATCGTGCAGAACACATTCTCCACTATGTCCAATAACTGCAAATACGATTATAATTCCTCGTATTATATCGCACTCTGCTATCCTATATTTCGGCTCACTTATACAATTACCCATATTTTAATGTTTCCATTCTATATTTCCTTGAATTTCTCTCGCTGGATATCCTGCTATTAACGAATTTTTGCTTGTATACAAACCAGTTAAGCAACTTCTATATCCAATAACACATCCATCTGGTATCACAACACCCTTAAGTATATCCACAAAAGAGGCAATCCACACATGATCACCTATGCTAACAGGCTTTAGCGATTCTTTTTGAATGCCATCTTTGTATATCACATGGCCATCAGAATCACGCACATTGATATTCCATCCAAGGAGAACATCCTCGCCAAAAGTGATTCCTGCACTGCACGAGAAGAAGCAATTATTGTTACACGAGAATGGCGCACATTCACATAACAATATTTATCAAAAGTGGTCGAGAGAACCGAACCACCATGTTCTTTAAAAAAGCTTTCCATATCTGTCCCGCCGCCAAAAAATGACATTCGGAACGGTGTTTGTGTAATAATCATCTACTATTCCTCTCCACGCCCACTTTAATCTCTCTGGAAAATATCGCGTGTATAAACCTTATCCTTCACATCATCCAAGCTCTTGTCATAACGGTTTGCGATGATGGCGTGGCTCATTTCCTTGAACTTAGCCAGATCATTAACCACTACTGATCCAAAGAAAGTCTCTCCGTCTTTCAAAGTCGGCTCGTAAATGATTACCGTTGCGCCCTTTGCCTTGATGCGCTTCATGACACCTTGGATAGAACTCTGGCGGAAGTTATCGCTGTTGCTCTTCATGGTCAGGCGGTAAACGCCGATGGTGACATTCTTTTCTTTATCTTCATCAAACTCGTTCTCTGCATCGTAGCCGTAGTAGCCAGCCAGTTTCAGGACTCGGTCAGCGATGAAGTCCTTACGAGTTCTGTTACTCTCGACAATAGCCTCGATCAGGTTTTCCGGCACATCGGCATAGTTTGCCAGCAGCTGCTTGGTGTCTTTGGGCAGGCAGTAGCCACCGCCCGATGTCAAGTCTTGGACAACTTTTTTCACAAACAAATTTGAAAAAGCGCAAAAAAATAAGCCCCACAAGGCTTTCAATCGGTTTTTGAACCAATTTGAGCCTTGTAGGGCTTATCTCTACACTCTATATAATTTTTGCTTTATACGGCCTGCAACGGGGTGCTCTCCATGACTTTCTTGAACTCTTCAACGGTCATGTTGGCATCCTCGGCGGCTTCTTCTACCGTTACACGGCCTTTTCGCACCTGCTTGACCAGCATCCGCATCTCACCGATACCAATGCCTTCTTCTCTGCCGATGCCGATACCTTCTTCTCTGCCTTCGGCCTTGACACCTTGACTAAGATTGCACATAATAAGCACCTCTCTTTCCAGTTCTTCGCTCATTGCAACACCAAACTCTTCTTCGAGAATTTTCTTTTTCTCCGTAGCTGCTCTTGACGAAGAAAGCAGCACATCCAGAAACTTCAAAATGCCTGTATAGTTTTCTGTATCAGGTTTTCCCAGACAAATCGTTACCACGCTCATCAGATCATAATTTTCTGATTTCTCGGCAGCGTTTCCAATCAACTGTTCTGGCCGAATCGAATACCGCGTAAGCGTATTCTGAAATTCATCGGACGGTTTTGTACAAACCCATATAGAATACACTTTTCGGATTTTTCCATACTCAGACTTTTTGAATATCGGCCCGTGCTGTGCAGAAATCATTCTGCTGCAATAATAGATTGCACGTTTTGTCAGTGGATATCCCGGATTAAAAGCAGTCTGCGCTTCCACATTGATAATAAGACGAATCACATCCTGCTGTGCTGCATCATTCGCTGCTGTCGGAGCAATCGCATCAAAGCGAACATCATAACGCACCGTTCCCTCAGTCAGCGTAGAATCCTCATTGTTGCTTCCAGTTATTACTTCAGGAACTTTCGGAGGTCTGTTTGTATCATCAACGTGAACGCCAACCGTGCCAACCTCTGGGGTTCCCTCGATATACTTTTCAGCAATTTCGTCTACGGAACATTCACTGTATTCATCTACGCAGCCCTTCATAATCTGCGCCAAAATCTGTTTGTTCGCCAGCAGCTTTTTGGCGGTCTTATCATAGTCCGAATCAAACTCTGTCTGAGTTATCATGTGGGCAAGCTGATTTTCTACCGTGTTTTGCTTTTCCATCGGCATTCACTTCCTCGCAGTAGATTCAACAAGAGCGTATAAGCTCTTATTGTACTTTCATCTTACCATAAATCGCTCCTCATATCAAGCTGTACAACTCCCTCAAAATCCTTAAATTTTTACGAACAGTTGTCCATAATATAACATTGTCGTTGATGTTATATCATGGGCAACCGCTTGATGCTGCTCCCCTACCGTGCTATACTTATCCTATACAAAATCATCAAGAGGGAGTGCATTGCCATGAGCAAAAGACTTGTCGCCTATTTTTCTGCCAGCGGTGTTACCGCAAAAGTTGCTGAAAATCTGGCAGATGCCATCGGTGCAGACATTTTTGAGATTCAGCCGGAAGTTCCTTATACCAAGGCCGATCTAAACTGGATGGACAAGAAATCCCGCAGCACCATCGAAATGAGCGATCTGAACTCTCGCCCTGCCATCGCCGCCAAACGTGATAACATGGACGAGTATGACTCCATCTTTGTCGGCTTCCCTATCTGGTGGTATGTTGCTCCCACCATCATCAATACATTTCTGGAAAGCTATAATCTGAAAGGTAAAACAATTATCCCCTTTGCGACCTCCGGCGGCAGCAGCATGGGCAAGACCAACGAAAAACTTGCGCCGAGCTGCCCCGGTGCAAAGCTGCTGCATGGCAAAGTGTTCAGTGCTTATTCCAGCAAAGCTGACTTGTCTGCATGGGTAGAAACACTGAACCTATAATTTTCACATTCCTACGGAATGAAACACCCTCATAGCCGAGAAGATTTACGAATCCTCTCAACTATGAGGGCGTTGTTTTCTTCCCCATCATGTAAGTTATACGTCATACTTATAGAATAGCCTTCATACAGTTTTGTTCATAATATCACATTTCCCACCGGACATCCTTTCTTCTTTCCGCAAGTCCTGGTTTACTAAGAAATAAAGATGGCTCTGCAAAAATATAATCATTTTTCTTACTTCTAAAACGCGCGGTGCCATTCATAATATAGCAGGCGTCTTTTGCTCTTGTCAGTCCTACATAATGCAAATTCAAATCCTGTTGAACCGACGACTCATCGCCAAACTCGTTAGGAATTATCCATTTATACATATCCATATGAAAAACAATATTAAATTCCAATCCTTTTGATTTGTGCAATGTCATAATATTAAGTTCATTTTCACGTGCCGGAACGTAATTTTTCAACTGATGCGGATCTCTTATCACTGAATGAAGATTATTCAAAGCTACTTTTGTTTCCTTTTGTGCGCACACCAGTCCCGCAAGTTCTTTTATCTTATCCTCTGCATTGCAAAAATCATCGAACGAATTCGAAAATATACTTTGGCACAGCGCGAGTGCTTTTCTATATTTTTGAGGTTCCAGTTCTTCAGAAAAAAGTTGTTCTGCGTAATCGACAGCAAAAACCGACTCATCAAAACTTGCCGAAAGTAAATCTCGAAAGAATCTTCCCCATTCAGAGTTATCTCTATCTAGCACTGTTTCCTCAAATATTTTATATGGTGTACTTAGGTTTTCTCCCACCTTAAAAGCTGTACTATTACTTCTACAAAGAATTGCAACCTGATTATTTCTCACTATTCCATATTTATCTTTTATTTGGTTAAGGTATTTATCTATTGCTGCAGCAATGTTCCTCTCATCTCCTGAAATATCGACTTTAAAAACCCTTTTCTCTCTAGGCACTGTTTTTGATGCACCAAAAAGACACAGTGAGTATTCCGATATACTCGGATGACATCTATGATTTTTACTAAGTTCAAAGCGAGCAAAATCATCTCTTTTCATCAGAGCAATCAGATATTTTGGGAATCGTTTTGTAAAACCATATATTGCTTGATTTATATCTCCCACAGCAATTCCTGTTAATCCACTCTCAACAAGCTTTATAAAGACCTTATCTTGTATCTCACCGCAATCTTGGTACTCGTCGATAATAATATGAGAATATCTAGCCTTGATATATTGCATCGCACCGGGCACATTCTCTAATATGTACAATGCAGTTTCACCAGTATATTTTAGAAAGATTTTACCTTCTTGTAACCCTTCAACCAGAATGCTCTCTTTCTTTGAGGAAAAAGGCTCTTCTAATAACAGTGCATACTTGCTACTCTCATCTATGTTATCAACAATCTCATATTCTGTAATATTCCCCGTAACATGGCTTGAAAAAGGAATAATAATTTGTGAAATATAAAACTTGTCAATAGTGCCAAAAAAAGATTGCTTCGTATCTGCACACCTTTGCTTACACCTTCTTTTTAGTTCATCACTTGCCTTATTAGTAAATGAAATCGCAATTACTCCTTTATATTCTGGCAAATCTGGAATCACTCTGGCAATCTTTTCGACTATTGTATATGTCTTTCCAGATCCTGGCTTAGCAGTAATCACAATATTGCCCTTCTGTTGAAGTATCTTACTTTGTTCTTCAGTTGGTTCTTTCACCATTGTCCGGTCTTGTCCTTTCCGTTGTAATACGAATCAAGCTTGTCAGAGGCTCTACAATTTTGCTCTCTTCAAGACAAGAAAGTTCTTTATGGTTTTTAGTCAAGAATTCCATCATATTTTCTGCTTTTTTCTTTTGCATTGCGTTTACGAGATCATCATGATTCCTTTTTCCATAGTGGTTCATCAGCGTATCTCTTAATTCACTACTGGCAAGATCATTTTCGAGATCCACATCAGATAAAAAGATTCCTAAATCTTTGATATTTGTCCTAATATATTCATTCAACTTTTTAGCCTCTTCGGGAATTTCAGCATCTTTTGGCCATTCATTTTCTTTACTATGCTGATTCCAATATTCAATCAATCCTGTTTTATTATCACCAATATCTTTAACAATCCCAATTCCTCGTGATATTCCAGCATAATATTTTTTTACCGGAGTAACACTTGTTTTTGAAAATATGTCGTTATCAGTTCTCAGAACCCACGAAATATTTAGCGCATTGCAAATAGCCACATAAGGTTTAAATCCTACTCCCTCAACCGAAAGAATTGATATATTATGCCTGTCCAAATCAAGTTTCAGCTCTCTTGCCAGTGCTGTGTAAAACAACACTTCCGAAGTTCCCTCAACAAGAAAGACTCCATCTGAGAAAAATGTTTCCGCTGACAAAGCGTTCAGCCTATATCCAAAATCATCAAATACACTTTTTAGTAATTCACTGCAACCACCACAAGAAGCAAACGAGTACTTATTTTCTGAATACAATCTCACAATACTTGCAGGCTCAAATTTAGATGCAATATGGGGAGAATGTGTTGTTATCAAAATTTGCTCGTCAAAACTATTCTGAATATACGCCGATAATTTTCGTTGCTGATGTGGATGAAGGTGTGCTTCAGGTTCTTCAATCGCATAAAAAGTAACATGGTCAATGTTTTTTTGCAAATGTTGTTTTGCTATCCATGTCGCGAGGAATATTTGATTATTTCGTCCATCTCCACCTATCGATAACGGAGTATCTCCTGTGGAATATGCGAGAACCAAGTTATCAAGCATTTTATCAGCTTTACTTTCTCCCGCAACAAATCGAACTGCTTGATCTTCATTATGAACAGACAGTTCCCCTAATTCACGATTTACCTGTGCAAGTGATGTAGAAATGTATTGTAACGAACTTATACTCTCATTGATTTTATCCAAACTATTTTGAATCTCATTAATTTTTTGACTGTCTGACGCCTTTGCTTCTTCGGAAAGCTTTTCCTTTGCAATCTGAAGTATCTTGATTTTCTCACGGCTCAAAAAAGAAAAAAGATTGCGATTTGTGTCAACATATTGCATGTTTAATCTCTTAATATATTGTCTTGTTTGAAGTTCAGACAATGTAGAGACATCATACCCCGTCAAAATTTTATATGTACCATTTTTTTGATTCGTATATCTTATAACCACTTTTCCATCTTTGACGGCACTTCCAAATGTACTTAACAAGCAATCTTCTGTTACTTCGCATAGATATGCTGTTATTTCAATAGTATCTGTACCAGAATAAGCATTATAGTCGCTTTCTGTCAATTCTAAATCATGTTCACTAATTGTTTTGTCAAATAGAATTCTTAGAGCGTATAGGAGATTAGACTTTCCCACATCATTTGCTCCGATAATAAGTGTTTTTTTCTGGAATATGACTTCTGTATCATCAAAATTACGGAAGCCTTTAATGCGAACCTTTTCCAATCTCATAATTTTCTCTCCTAACTCCCTAATCTTTTTCTATTGGAAAGCCCATAAGCATCATCTTTTCTCTCTGCCCAGATGGGAAAGCCCATTCATGAAACTCATCGCGTTCTGACAATCTACTCCTCTTTATTAAATTATGTCGCAACACTGAAATCAACTCGTAGGCCTCTCCAGTAACTTTAATAATCTCATCAATATCCAACGAGTGAAGTGAATAGTGAAGCATGTTAGAATCATTATATAAATCTCTTAAACACCCTTGTGTTTCTGGTGTCAGATTAAATATTAATGCAGCCGGTGTAGTATTATTCTTAATTTTGATTGGGCGATTATCAAATGTTTGCAGTACTCCTTTTGTCAATGTTTCTCCATTTCTATACCTGCCATATCTTAATCCTACTGCCAATCCATGCTTATATTGACAATAATCTTGATAATGCTCTTTATGAAAAGAAACTAAATCTGTCAAATATGTCTGCATTCTCAAAACTGCTATTCTATATTCTATGTAGCAATCTTGATGATCTGCCCATGTCAAACTATCATCCAAATCAAAATATGGAAGAAAAAACTCTCCCAAAAATTTTGATGGATCATTTGTCTTAAAATTCCAAATATATCGCTTAACATCTGTAGCATTATAATTTACAACATTCTTCACAAAAGTATCTATATTTTTTGATAACATAAGAAACGAGAACAAATCCTCTATTGCTTGTTCCGCATGACTTAATGCTTCAAATATCCACCCTATACGAACTTCGTTTTTTATTTGTTCATGTTCCACAATAGACAATGGTTGGTTTTCTCCCGTTATATCACTATAGAAATCATCTAAATTGAGTATCAACTTTTTAATAGATTCTACTGCAACAATATGCCAAGCTAAATATTGACTATCAAGATATTGATACATCTGGGCTTTCCCTGCTTCAAATTTTTCTTTTTCTGTTAGTTTTTTCATTTTTACATCCCATAATCTCAAAAATACCAACGCATCAGTAACCAAGCTGTTCTAATTACACTATCTTGAGAGAAACCAACATTCGGACGGCTCAATGCACTCACCAAATTGTCGATTTTGATTTCATACCACTTATAGTAGCATATTCACCATTGTTTTTATGTTATATTTTCATAATACCATAAATCACCGTCGACATCAAGGCAAAATTTGTTGACATTTACCATATTATTTCAATATTCGAATGGGTTCATGTGCAATTTTCGACATTGTAATTTGCTTTTTCTGACATGAAATCACTCTAACAGAATAAAACACTCGCCTAGTCGAGAAGAATTCTCTTATCTAGGCGAGTGTTACTTTTTAACTATTAAAGTTTTCCCTTGCTAATTTTATACCGAAGCCAGTCCTCTGCGTATTCGCTACTGTTCAGAATCAAGTTCAGTACTTTGTTTCCTTCTTCTGTATTCATTTCTTCCGGGATGTCATCTTTAAACATCGAAAAAATATTATCCTGTCGCTCTTTCGGTGTCGGATAATCTTGATAGACAATCTTTTTCCCTTTTAGTTCAGAATACACATCAAACAAGCGAAACATTTCAAATAGTATTATCGGTGATAAATATTGATCTTCCCAAAACACTTGTAGTTCTTCTGGCACTTCGTTTTTCTTCTGCTGCATTATTAAATTTATCAGCAAACGATAGGCATACTGATCTGCTCTTAATTCTGTATCCTTTCCATTTCGATCTTCTGGATGAATAGCATGATATAACTCATGTCCTATCAAAAAAGTCCAAATAGTCCAGTAGTTATCCATTGCTGTGTGCATCAAGTTTTCTGGGAGAAGAGACATTTCATAAAGCTGCGTTTCATTATGTGTCCCAATTTCTCTTTTTCCATTCTGCAAATCTTCCAGAACGTAAAAGTTCTTCATGCAACGAGTTACATTCTCCTCGCTTCTATTATTCTCAAGTGAGTACATTGTGAAAAGAAACGATATAAGTGTATATTCCAGCAGTTCATCTACAACAACGACTTTTGTACCATTTGCATGAAAAGCGTTCATATTCCTTATATATCGAGGAATATATTGAACTGGCTCATCAATTTTTAAAGCCTTGAGAACCAATCCTAGCATTTTCTCATCAACATAATCTTCTTCCTCGTATGCGCGATTCAAGATTGCCTCATCAATTACATTGATTTTCCGCTTTTTCAGCATTTCGACAAACATCCGAACGCTTTCTCGTCCTTCTTCAATGTTACGTTTCGGAATGTTATTCCTTATTTGGTCACTCAGATAATTCTTATTTTTCATAATGTAATATCACTGCTTCCGCCAATTGGCCCGCTACATTTTCACTTATTTTATTTACATCTTCATTATTCAGATACCTATTTATCCTATACTCTGCACCTATTCTATATTCATCTTTTGAGTTTTCTCGAACACATAAGGATACTTTAATACAGGTTTCTTGTTCACCATTTTCTTTATTGGGCTGTTCAGAAATTTTTTCACTTGTTTTTTCTTTTGATGATTGTCGCAATTTATCCAAAACATCATGTAAAACGATTTTAATGACATCCCATATCATTCCACTTACAACACCTGTTATAATGGAATTAGATGATATGGTAATATACAAACCAATCAAAAAATCGCCCACATTAAAATTATCGACCGACATAACTGTGTAGTCAATGTCTGTTCGTTCTTCAAGAGGACTGTACGCACTTTCCAATTCATAGGGAACCTGAATCAACACTGATGTTTCCATTTTACATAATCCTCCCAGTTTACTTTTGCTGTTTTCTCCATCCTTATAGAAAAGAATAACATTTTCTTAAAATGTTTTCAAGGTCACTCGTGCAGTTCCAAGGGCAGTCCATCCGGGTCAAAGAAAAAGGTCATTTTCTTTTTGGTGTAGCTGTCCAATCGAATCGGTTCACATTCAATTCCCATCTGAGCCAGTTCTGCCACGGTAGCTTCCACATCATCCACCCAGAACGCCAGATGCCGCAAACCGCAGGCTTCCGGCCTATTCACACGTTTGGGCGGGTTTGGCTCCGCGAAAATTTCAAGTTCAATCGCATCGGCTCCGTCACCGACACGCAAATCCAGTTTCCAGTCGTTCCGCTCCTTGCGGAAGTTTTCTCTCACAACTGCAAAGCCCAGTTTGTTCACATAGAACTCTCGTGCCTTTTCATAGTCAGAAACGATAATCGCCACATGATGAATCGCCGCCAATTTCACTATCTGTACGCCCCCTATTTTATATGTACCATACCTGCCGAAGCATTACTGCCGCCAGTTCCAGAAGCACGGCCACGCTACCGACCACCTGCGGTATCATAAAAATCACGAATCCACCGATCAGCATTTGAAGTGCTTCCATCCCCTGCGACTGCTGCAGGAGGTACAAAAGCATCGCCGTCGCCAATAGCACACTGCCCAGCAGATAGAAAAACCATGCAGAACAGTGATGCAGAAATACTACAAACCACTTTATCAGCCACACAGCAAGAATCAGTGGCAGGGTCATAATCACCAGAGCCAATTTTAACAGCCATCGAATCGCTTTCATAATGTCCTCTTTCCGGCTGTTTTGTTGCCCATATTATAACACACTCTTTAATGTTACAACATGGGCAACGCAGCCTTTTTTGAAATTCAGTCTGTGTGTAACGCTTTTACAGAATCTTGGATGCTCTGCTCATATTTGAACCGTACCACAATGCGCCCGCCATCATATACAAAGACATTTTCAATGAACGCCAACACCATACTTGCCGTAAGCCTTGTACCATTCAGAAAGTTTTCTGCCTGCTCTGCCGCTGCGCGCACGGTTCCCGGCACAACACTCTGGGTGGATTCTTCCGCTTTGGATTGTTCAATTTGCTCTTGTACCTCTGAAATTTTTCTATCGCACTCCTGCTTTTTCTGCTTGTAAGTATCCAGTGAGAGCGTTCCTGCTGCATATTCCTCATACATCCGCATTTTCTCCCCTTTTAGATTTTTTAGTTCCTGCTCCATCAGAGTTTTGCGGCGGCTTGCCTTTTTGTGAGCTTCCTTCAATCCCTGTTCTTCTTTTTGAATATCGCCATAGAGGGAATCCAGCAGGGAGAGTTCCTTTTTCAGTGCTTGAAAAACAGCATTTTCAATGTCACTAACCTGAAAGACTTCGGATGTACACTGAGTTTGCCCCACAAGTTCCATTCCTTCTCTGCACCAGAATGTTGGGACAGCCTGTTTGAAATTATGTGTCATAACCCGTCTGCAATTTCCGCCGCGGACTTTTCCTTTCAGCGGGAAGTCCTCGCCGCCCATCAGCACTTTATGGCTGTAGCTTATTATGACAAGC
>ENA-ORLX01000164-ORLX01000164.1-human-gut-metagenome-genome-assembly--contig:-NODE-164-length-15494-cov-6.60885_pt1 | contig 15494 bp, 7 predicted proteins | sample MGYA00243014_ERZ508843 | MGnify/ENA primary metagenome ERZ508843 (study PRJEB26277, sample SAMN04329788) | human gut metagenome | biome: human-associated habitat | host: Homo sapiens | place: USA... | reverse complement strand
GCTGATAGAATAATTTTCTATATATGGCATAAATACGAATATTTTCATGTTCTTATATTTACCGAGCCATTCCTTCATATATTTCATTATTTTATTATCTCCACTCATATTCAACATGATATCTGCACTATCTATCACAAGAATAATCCATGGTTCCATCTCTAACTCGTCAAACATTCCTGCCGAATACATCTCATATCGTTGCTCAATTCTCTGATTTATTTCCTCAATCATAGGTGGTACATCATGATATGAGGTCAGATACATTGCGGTGTTAGGATTAAATTCACATTCTCCCATTTTCTTTGTCGCATCATCCAATACATATAGCTCCGTATTGCCGGATGCCTTTTGAACAATTGTATCCATGAAATATTTTGCAAAAGTCTCCCTGTCTGTCTGATTCTTTCCTGTCAGGGAGAGCACATCTCCGCTCTTTAATTCAACTGCCACCGGTAATATACTTGTATAATCCAGACCTATTATCACTTTGTCATCACTTATACTTTCCGTAAATTGTGACTGAATATATGTCAATGTCAGTTCTTTTGGAATTTCTGGAATAACTTTTGCTTTTTGATTTATATATTTATCGTTTTGCTCATCGACAAAACTCTTTATCTTCTGTACACGTTCATATTCTTTTTCTCCCTCAAATGATATAAACAATTGTGCCTCCAATACTTCTTTATCCAACTGCACCATGCATCGTCCCGGTGTATTAGGAATAGACAAACGTACTCCGTTTAACATCATACTGTATTCTGAAGAGTCATTACAAAACAATGTTATTCTTCCTTCAAAATTGCTTAGATACCTCTGTCCAATTCCGGATGTCTGTAAATTAGCTACTACAAATGTCATTCCAACAGCAATTCCATCCCTGAATAAAGGCAATAAATAATCTATATCCTGTAAATACATCTCCTTTAAAGCTGTCATATTATCTATCAGGACAATTATCTGTGGAAGGTCTGTTTTTCCGGCTTCCTTATATGCCAAAAATGAGCTTACACCTATCTCTGCAAGTTTTTCCTTTCTTAAATTAATCTCTTTATTCAATAATTTAAACAGATTCTTCAGCTTTTCATCATCATCAGAACATACCACTCCTCCACAATGATTTAAATTTGCATAGTTTCTCAATATCATGGAACCAAAATCTATGATATATAAATTAACCTCCTGAGGAGTATAATTTTCAGCTACTCCTCTTATGATTGTCTGTAACAAATTAGTCTTTCCACTCTGTGCTGAACCTATAATCATATAGTTCTGCGTTGAAAGATTTAATTCCAGTTTTTTCTGAAGCTGACGCTCCGGTTCATCAACTATACCTATGTTTACCCATATTTCACTTCCTGACTTTTTCTCTGACTGTTCATAAGCAATTGTTTCCGGAAGCGGTGGCATACATATACTTGGCAGCCTCTCTATACCTGTCTGCTCACAAAAATCTTTTATATAATCCACAACTGCTTCCAACTGTGTTTTGCTTTTCTGTTTTTTCTTCTTATTCTGATAAACAAGACTCCTTTTGCCAGAAAAATCCAACTCATAAATTGAAAACTCCTTATCTTCTTCCCCTTCTGATACAGCCGCTGCCCCACTGTATGCTGACTGTAGTAACTCGAATATTTCATTATTTCCAACTTGGAGATAAGCAAGTCCTGGTTCCTTTATTTCAGCCGACAATGGTGTTTTTAATACTTCATTACTATCCTCTTTTGATTGCACCTTCAAACACAGCTTAAACTTTGAATTTGACCATATTTGTCCATCTACAACTCCACTTGGTTTTTGAGTGGCCAGTATAAGATGAACCCCAAGACTTCGACCTATTCGTGCTGTACTAATAAGCTCCTTCATAAATTCAGGCTGTTCTGCTTTAAGTTCTGCAAATTCATCAACTATTATCACAAGATGTGGCAATGGCTCAGATACCTTATGCTCTTTATATAACTGAATATATTTATCTATGTGATTTACACCGGCCTCCGCAAAATAATTTTGCCGCTTCATAAGCTCTGCTTTGATAGATTTTAACGATCTCTGTACTTCATTTCCATCTATATTAGTTATAGCTCCAATCAGATGTGGTAAATCCTTGAACTGATTTACCATTCCTCCTCCTTTGAAATCAATTATCAAAAATCCAATCTCATATGGATGAAACAATGTAGCTGCTCCAAGTATAAATGTCTGCAAAATCTCGCTTTTTCCAGAACCCGTTGTTCCTGCCACAAGTCCGTGCGGTCCATGAAATTTTTCATGAAGATTCAGATACACTATTTCATCCTTAACATTTACACCAAGTGGCACAGCCATCGTCTCATATATCTTTGAATTTTCCCATCTGCTATCAAGATTCAATCCTTCCACTGAATTAACTCCAAGAAGTTCAAACAATGAAATATTTTTTCTCAATGCTCCTGCAAGACTGATTTCTTCACACTCTACCGGTGCCAGAATGCGGACTATATTTTCCATACTTTCATCATCTATACTCTCATACTCAAAGTATTTCTTATGCATCTTATTCTGCGAATCATATACCATGGCACTCTCATAATCAAATATATCTATGATATGACTACAGTAAAGTGGCAACAGTGAAAGCTTTGACTCAAAAAACAAAAATACTGTATCAAGTTCTGAAGCATGCTCTATAAACTTAGAAATTGGATGACTTTTTATTCCATAGTCTTCCATAACAACGACAATATTAAATCTTCCACTTGTATTTTCATCCTGTCTCAATGTCAGCTCTTTATAGAGATTATCGAACACCCTGTTTCTGCTTTCCTGATCACAAACTATATTTCGACATCCTCTGGTTCCCTGTATTGATTTTAGGTTTTTTAACCATTTGTATTTTTTTTCATCCTTATCTATCAATGCATAAAGATTAATATCTCCATAATATTGCCTACTTATTATATCCACTATTATATTTTTCATCATGCAATAAAGTGATTCTTCATTACCCACTATTCCAACAGCATTAGCATCCCTGAGACTCAATGTAAGAGGGGCTTTTTCTATATCTCTGTATTCATCGGCAACATGATTTGGAATACTACTCAATTCATCTCCAACCTCCAGCTTCTCCTGTTTCTTATAATTAATCTGACGTAATGACTCTACATTTCCACGTCCTAAGTACACTTCCAGAAAATCATGATCTGTTGGAATACGGTCAAACAAAGTTGTATCAAAATTTTCTATATGACTTATATCCTGTACTGTACTGTAATACTGATCATTTAGGCAATCCAGCTCCTCTCTTCGAATATTCTCAATTTCTTTACGTTTCTTTTCGATATATAATTTATAAGTATCTTGTCGTTCAATACAAGTCTTCTTATACTGCTTTTCTCTGTTTACAATACCAAATATTGATGTAAGTACACCCACTCCCATTGAACATACACTAAACATCATAAATGAACTACTTGATCCGCTCATTGTACCTTTAAGCAGCATCATCATTGCCATCATAAATACTGGTGGAAACAATGTTGTAATCAAATTTAATTCTGGCTTTTTAGGTACAGTTCCGGGTTCAAGTATATCTATCGGAGTCTCATCCATTTTCACCTGTATCCTGGTATTACGAATAAAAACAGGGTATGTTGTCTGTATACTCATACTTTCCGGACTGACATCTACACCATTAGTTTTGATAACTCCATAATCAAAATAAATCTTTCCTCTATTGTAATATGCCATAAAATCACCTATCGATATAAAGTCATGATTATTTATCTTAGCGGATTTCTGTATTATTTTATCATTAACACATGTATCGTAATCACCACTATACTTTGATAGTATCGAATACATCATGCTTTTATCCATCTGCAATGCTATTCTTGCTGCCCTTCCATAAGCCCCCTGCAGCTGTATATGAGCATCCGGCGTATCTCCTATAATAAGAGGTGTTCCCGGAACTAAAGCTATTGACCATCCAAAATTATCCATTTTCATTATCTCCTGAATATAATTGATGAACCATTTCTGATTCCAAAATCTGCAAGTGTCCTGTTCCCTTTTAAAAATGCTATTGGATATTCACATGCCATATAACACTCTGTAGTATTATTCTCATCTAAATTTAAATCATATGCTCTTTTTAATGCTATTATTAAAGTATTTGCAGATATATTTAGGGGTATCTCCAATTCGTGTGTCTGTCCCCTGATTTCGTCTATAAAATTTACTATTTTCTTTTCATTCTCATCCATTTTCGCACTCCAATACTTTTCTATTCATTAAATATAAATTCCTCATTAGCTAACATCAGACAGTCTCCCGGTAATATCTCTGTTTCCTGCCCCGCCTTTATTATCCTTCCATTGATAAATGTGCCATTGGTAGAATTTTGGTCCATTACATAATAACGCCCGTTTCGCGTGGTTATCACTGCATGCACCCTGCTGATATTCGTATTGTCTGCTACCGCATAATCTGACTTTTCCGGATTCTTTCCCAGCACAAACGATGGTTTGCCAAGCTCTATCTTTTCACCTGTTACCTGCCTTGTAAGACTTGCAAAATGATAGTTCACCGGTTGCATCTGCTGTATCTGCTGTACGGATATGCCATCATCTGACAACACTGTAGTTCCATCCATGCTGCCCTGCATTACCTGCTGCATTATCTGTTGCTGCATTGTCTGTTGCTGCATTATCTGTTGCTGCATTGTCTGTTGCTGCATTGTCACTGCTTTGTTTTTCAGCACGTTCACAACTGCACGCTCTTCGCGTGAGATATATTTTTCTATTGCATTGCCGTTGAAGCCATGGAAGCTTCTGACATAATACATAAATCTGGATATATAATTCGTATCCTCATTGATAACAGGTGTCATTGTATAAATTATGTTTTCTATAAACCCGACAATATCTGCACTTTCCTGTCCTCCTACTATCGGAAAATATATAAAGTACATCTCTTTTGTCATCTCGTTTATGTATACGTCATCCATATTAAAACGAACACTGTTTACGTTCAGTCCGTTATTGTATACATCCTGAACCATTATTACTATCTGCTCCATCATGAAAAAGAAATCATATTTGCTTATGGCTTTTTTCAATCTATCGGTAAGATTTATATTTGCAGGGCACATATATATGACACTGTCTTTTTTTGTTTTCGTCACATGCATGATTCCACATGGTTTTATTCTGGCTAGCTGGCTTAGTTCGGTTTCATTTATTCTTTCCTTTCGTCCTGCCTTCATCATGGCAGTAACGGTCGATTTTTTTATGCTTACTTTTAATTTGGACATTCGCTATTTTCCATTCCTTATGAGATACATTCTGTCGTATGTATAAATTCTATTTTCTTTGTCACTTCGAACCTGATATTGGTTTTCTGCAGCTTTTCGGTTATATCTTCCAATACTATGGTTTCATCCTGCAATACTTCTGTCGGTGAAGCCAGCACAGTAGTTTCATCTATCTTTTGTGTATATCCCGGCTTTTTCTTATTCTCCCCTGCCAGGTTATATGACGGTGCTATGGGACCGGACGATGTTATGTCAATATGTCCCGCTGTCTGCTTTTGTACAATTGCTGCAATTCCTTTCCGGGCAGATTTTCCTGTAAGTGCACCTATGACCTTCGGTATTTCAAGCACTATAAATATGACTATTGAAGCTATAAGCATTATGGCAAATGCCGTGAAGGATACGTAAAATATCATCCTGTACAGATTATAAGTCATCTTTGTTTTCCTCCTTCACGCTCTGTGCCTTCTCAATTGTTTTGTCTATATTATCCTGCAATCCTGTTATCTGCTCGCGCATTATGGATTTATCCAGCTTTTCTGTTTTGTCCTTTATTGTCTGTAATAAATCCATAACTTTATCCTTATCTGTCACTGCTATAAATGATGTGATATTTGTGTCAACTATATCATCTATCTCATTCCATACCTGAATCTTTGCGTCTACGCTGTCAAAATCCTCTGATTTTGCATATAGCTCATTTATTTGCTTCCATAGCTTTTTGTATTCTTCATATGTTTTTTCTGTCTGTTTTATCTTTGCTCCATCATACTGGCTAATCAATGTCAGACAATCTGATATCTCACAGTATATTCCTGCCTCCGGATGATTCTCCTTCGCTTCCTTGAACCACTGCGCCGCACTGGAGTATCTGTCTTTTTCCACATTGATTTCATAGTAGAATAAAAAGCTTTCACCAATTTTATAGCATACATCCTCATATCCCTTTGGATTTTTTTCTTTCAGCTTTGCCATGACATCATATGTTTGCACCCGGCCATTGTGGTCCTTGCAATCTATACCTACCATCAGCCTGTTCAATATCTGCGCCTCATCCCTGTCCAGCACAAAATCGTCTGTCAGTTTGTCATTCAGCTTAAGATATGCCTCCGTCCTTGTCGGGTCGGTGACTATAGCCGTGTAATATCCGTTGTCATAATTGTCATAGGTATCCGCTTCTTTTAATATGCTATTATAGTTTTCATTTTTTTTGTGTTCTGCCGCACAATAGCTTAATACTGTGCTTGTTCCAAGCAGCAGCGTCAAAGCTGATGTGGTGATAAATACCGCAAGCTTTCTCTTTAGATTCTTCCTATACATGTCATCAATCTCTGTATAGTGCTCAAGGTCATACATCAGCTCAGCTGCGCTCTGATATCTGTTGTTTGGATCCGGCTGTGTACACTTTGTAATAATACGTTCAAGACCACCTGACAATGTTGGGTCAATTTCTCTGATCGGCCTTATTTCGTAAGGTGGCTCACAGGGATTCATTCCCGTAACAAGATGATACATTGTGGCTCCCAGACAATATATATCTGTTCTCGCGTCTGTCTGCCCCATTCCACCAAACTGTTCCGGTGCAGCATATCCCATCGTGCCAAGACATGTCGTATCCTCTATGTTATTTTCCTTATATTCCCTTGCTGTTCCAAAATCTATAAGCACCACATTTCCATCAGGCTTTAGCATTATGTTTGCCGGCTTCATATCACGATATATGATTGGCGGGTTCTGTGAGTGCAGATATCCAAGAACATCGCATAGCTGTTTGGCCCACTTTATCACATTTTTCTGCGACTGGACTCCGTACTCCTGCAATGCTGTCTTGAGAGAATTTCCCTCTATATAATCCATTACGATAAGAAATCTGTCATCCTCATCTATGACATCGACAATATCAGGAAGACTGGGATGACTCAGTTTTTTGAGCATATTGGTCTCCGCAACAAGACTTTGCTTTACCACCTCAAAATCCTTTACTCCATCCTTTCTGACCTCTTTTATTGCCCACTGTTTGTTTGCCCTTTCATTCATAGCCAGGTACACAACGCTCATTCCGCTGTGTCCAACTTCGTTTAGTATCTTGTATTTTCCGTCAATTAAAGAGCCTATTTCAAGCATCTGTTCCTCCTACTGTGCCTTTATGAGCGCTGCTGTTATATTATCGCGCTCTCCTCTTTGCATGCTGAGTCTGATGAGCTGCTCCAGTCTGTCGTGCATATTCTGCCCGTCTACAGCTGCTGCCGGTTTCAGCATCTCATAGATTTCCTGTTCTGATACCTCATGCCTGAAGCCATCTGAACAAAGCAGAAGTGACATTCCATTTTTCATTGCCCCGGTCCTGTACTCCGGTTTTACCTCTGCTGATGCTCCGACACACTGCAGCAGTACATTCCTTCGCGGGTCTTTCATAGCCTGCTCCTGTGTCATATTTCCATTCATAATTTCCCGCTGTACATATGTCTGGTCTGTCGTAAGCCTTTCTATATGGTCTGAAAGGCTATATATTCTGGAATCGCCCACGTTTATAATGTAGTAGGCTTTTTGCGTGACAAGCAGCGCTACCACTGTTGTTCCCATGTTTACTGCATGTGCTTTGCCATATGCTTTTATTTTTTCGTTCTGCTGCTGTATTACTTCATCCCACTGTCTTTCCAGAATCAGACTGTCAATATCCGGGTTCGACGATTTGCAAAGCTCAGGCAGCTGCTCGTCACTCCATCTGTCAAATGCTCTGACTACAGTGGCACTGGCCAGCTCACCCTTCGATAAGCCGCCCATGCCGTCACATAATACTGCAAATGCCATGTCTCCTTTGCATGTTGAGAAGCACTTTACCAGCAGACTATCCTGATTAGTTTCTTTTACGATTCCTCTGTCCGTGTCAGCTGCTATTTCAAATCTCATACTCACTCCTCCCAGAATTCAAAATCTTCGTTGCCAAGTCTGCCTTGAAGGGCATGCGCTTTCGCGCATGCCACAGACATTGTTGTTTTTCCCACACCACCACATGGTGATGTAAATACATAGGTAATTATCTTATTGCTCATCATTGTCTTTCTTTTCTTTCATCTTTTTTCTCATATAATAAACGATTATCAATATCGCAATTATAAGTACAAATAATAATATTGCTCCAATTATATATACTGCCTTATCATTGTTTGTTTCTACTGATTTGACATCTGACGAATTTGATTCCATAGGTACATCATCTTCGGCAATCTCTGTATCTACTTCTGTATCCTTACCATATATTTTTTTCACTTTATTGGTCTTTCCACCTTCGTCAACAGAACAGTCTGCACACTCTACCATAAGCCTTGAATCACCGTCTTTTGCAGAGAGCACCTCCTTAGGTACTTCAAACTCTATCTTTCCGTCATGCTTGTCCAGATAGTCAAGCATATCGTCTCCCGACATTTCCTTGATAACCTTTTTTTCTTTGTCATCCTTGCCCACTACAGTAATCTTTACACGTCCAAGCTTTCCGCCATCATCCTTCGGCATCAATACTGCATTCTTTGAGCCAATATAGTTTTCATTGTTTTCATCTACACCTGTCAATGTATATGTAGGTGCTGTCTTGTCCACAATAAATTCAATATTTACACTCTTCACATCACTGTAGGCAACTGAATCTGCTTTGTCCTTTGTCTCCACAACGATATTGTACTGACCCTCTTTTTCAAATACCGCATTTGATATCACATATTCGTACTTATGCCAGCCATCGCTTTCACTTACATTATTCACACTGAAGTCTGTTCCCTGCTTAAGTGCTTTTCCATTTACTTTGACAGTACAGCTGGTAACTTCATCCGGATTTATCTCTCTGACTACCACATCATGGTATACCTTCTGCACATAGTAATCCTTTACAAGCTTCATCGTATTGTCATCCAGCGAGAAGATTGAACCGCCTTTGTTTATGGAGAAATCCAACAATTTTCCTCCCTGCCCTGCAGTCTCTGTCACCTGCTTTCCGCCTGCATCTATAATATTGACTGTTTCATAAGAATTTCCGGCCTTATCCTGTGCATGGCATGTCAGTGAATACACTCCATCCTCATTGAGATTTCTAAACTCTACACGTTGTCCGTTTGAAATTGATATCACATTTCCGGTAATCGTTTTTCTTACGAATCTGCTATTTTCATATACCTCAACTGTAAGCACCGGTGAAAAGTATTCAAGATTAGTATCTGTGCACTCTATTACAAATGACATATTTCCTGAATTATTGTTTACTGAGCCCGGGGTTACTCCGTTGATTGTTACAACAGGCTTTGTCGTATCTATGCAGAACTCCTGCTTTGCAAGGTCTTTTGCCTTATTGCCGGCTTTGTCTGTATATGCAAGTGACCATGTATATGTGGCATCCGCATCAAAGCTTAATGTTGCCGTATGTATATCACCATTATCTGACCAGCTTCCAAATGCCGGTGCTGCTACTGATTTTCCTGCATCCTGCGCAGTCATGCTCAGTGCTATTCTGCTTGTATCAAAATTGTGCTCTGTGATTGTCACAGTTGCTGTTCTCTTGTTATTATAATAGTTTCCGTTTGATGCACTGTTGTTATCATATACTACCGAAATAACAGGTGCTGTCGTATCAATTGTAAATTTTGTCGGTGCAAGTGAATTTGCATAATCCACTCCTGCTGCGGCATTTCCCGCAATGTCTTTTACTCCGATTCCAAATGTGTAATCGTCATCATGTCCGTAATATATTGTGGCAACATGTACTGTATCATCACCGTTACCGCTTCCACCTTCTGTGCTCCAGTTTGAAAGAGCAGGTGCCTTACCTGCTGCGGCTTTTATTTCCGCTGCTACCTTTGATGCATCAAAGTTACGCTCTGTTACTTTTACGGTTGCTGTTCGCGGTGCTTTGAAGTATGCTGTGTCTCCAAATGATGTATCTGCACTGTTATTGTCATAGCTTACCTGCACTGTTGGTGCTGTTGTATCTATTTTTATGTATTTTGTTACTGTGTATGCCGTTCCTGCATTGTCTGTTGCGGTAACATCTATACGCACTTCATTACTGTTGTTTAAAGCCGCGCTTATGTCAAATTGCTCTGTTACATGATTTTCCAGATCTTTTAAGCCCGCTGCTGTCTTATCATAGCTATATAATGTTCCATCCTGTGTCGGCTGTCCCATATTTGTTACCGTATAGTTTACGCTCTTTATTCCTGATGCAACTCCTGTGGCATTCTCATCTGATACCTCTATACTTACCGGCACATCTGCACTGTACACTCCTGATGCTGTCTCAGGTGTGATGACTGATATTGCCGGTGCGCATGTATCAACTACCAATCCATTTGTGCTGATATATGAAACATTACCGCTTAAATCTGTAACCCTGACATATACCACGCAGTTTTTGTTCTCGCATTCTATCGGTTCACTGAAGGTGCCATCCTCATTAAGGCTGTCAAGTGTCTTCCAGTCAGCCTCCTGAATACTGTCTACGTCAATTATTGCATCCTCTGCTGAAACGAAATACTCTGCTGACTTGATGCCGCTATGCTCATCTCCAAGCTGTCCGGCAATATTGACCTTCTTGGCAGCAAATCTTGAAATCTCATATTTGTCTTTTGGCAGCAATAAATCCCACACGGTATCCATGCCTGTTGAAAGTCCGTCAAACCTGATATTTCCTGTCGGCGACTGTACGTCAATTACAAACTCTGCTGATTTGTCTCCTTCTATCTCAAATCCATTATCTGAATTACCACACAAATCTTTTGCACTGACACTCAGCTCATACTTGTGTCCTGCATTGAATACAAGTTGCTTACTGTAAACAGCTTCTGCTCCCTCGCCTGTCTTTACCCAGTATGACTTTTCAGACCACGCATCTGACTGTGTCTGTTCATTTCCATCAACCTTTACATTGATTTTTGTTTCATCTGGGTCAAAGAAAAGCTCATTCTCTTTTACCGAAATGGTTGCAATCCTGTTTTCCCTGTAATACTCAGTGCCTTTTACACTGCTGATGCACTGTGGATCCGGCTGCTCAGGTGTACCATATGTCACTGTTATTACAGGCGCTGCCTTGTGAATATAAAATGGCTGGCTGCCGCTTGCTGTCAAATCCGCTACAGTCACGTTTCCTGCCTCATCAACAGCTTTAACATATACATCTACCTTTTTATCCAGATAAGCCTCAGCCGATACATTTATGATTCCTGATTCATCAAGCTCATTCCATGCACCTTCATCATCCGATACTGACTGATCATCTGTCACTATCTGGTATTTTGCTGATACAACACCTGAAATGCTGTCAGCTACACTTGTTTTTATACGGACATCATCATTGAAATATTTTCTGTTTTTGCCCGCTTCCGGCTCTATACTGACATCAGGTGACTGACTGTCCATGCTGAACTTGAAGCTGTCACCTTTAACCTCTGTCTTAAGACCGGCATAATCAGTTGCCTTTACTGAAAGCATCAGATCAATTCCGTTAAACTGCTCTGCTGCCGGAATGGTTATCCTTCCTTCCCCGCTCTCGTCAAGCTCAACAGTCTGTCCTGATACAATTTTCCTTTTCCCATCAAATACAGTGTATTCAACACTCTTAATTCCTGATAAGCTGTCATCAGCCTTAACTATATAGCTTATATCATCCTTATGCCAGCCTTTTTCATCGGCTGCTGTCATGGTATCCTGAGACACTGTAAGCTCCGGTGGCAGGGTATCAACAACCAGCTTCGATGTGGAGAAAAATGCTGTCTCGCCATTACAATTGTCCTGAGCCTTTACATATACGTTATATGAAGTATCCTTCAGATCAGATGTATTAATCTTGTACTTATATCGGGCATCATATGTATCCTCAATAAGCTCTAACGGCTTCCATGCTGAATCATCAAGCGCTTTTACCTGCTCATCATTTAAAATACTGCCACTTTCATCTGATTCATTCACATAGTAGAATGCCTGCTTTATTCCGCTGATATCCTCCAGCTGTCCATATACATTTGATGCCTGCTGACTGACCATATTCTGCTCGTCTATTAAATCAGCATCATATCCAATAGTACCTGAAGGCGCTTTTCTATCCACATAAAACGGCTGCTCTATTGAGCTTGTATCATTACACTCATGCTCCGCCTGATCCTTCGCATGCATTCTGATTATCTGATATTTGTGTTCCTCATCCGCTTTTGTACCAAATGTGATGCAGCTGCTATAATCAGCCCCTGTCACGATCCAGTCACTATACTCTATTCCTGCATCAATCAGCTTCTGGGCATTATCGACATCAAATACATCGAATTCTTCCCGGTCATCAACCTTTACCCAAAGCTGTGTGGAACCATCATCCAAAGAGACATCGTGGATATTCATGTCTACTTTTCTGACATTTCCATAATAATCCACAGCATCCTTTGTGAAAGCAGGTTTATCATCCTCCTTTGGATTCAATGTTATCTTTGGAGGCTGTGTATCATATTTGTAGTCGAGCTGCAGACTTCCAATATCTGTGATAGCTCCGCTTTCCTTGTCCTTACGTGCTATTACAAGAGTCTGTCTGTTATCACCCTGCTGTGGCATAAGCTGATATTTATCAGCTTCAATCCATTCATCACCTTTTCTAACCACATATACCGCCTGATTGTCACTTGCCAGCGATAATGTAGGTGCTTCTACATAAAATTTTGTACCCTGCAGCATTGTCCCTGTCAGGCTGTTATTCATACTGCTGTAATCATATTCTTTGATGGTAACAGTATATTCTGCCTCTGCTGACTTATATTTGTCATCTTCTGCTTTTGTCACCTTTATCCTTACAGTTCCGGTATCCTTTGCTGTCCATATACCGTTTGATGCAAAGTCTGTATCCTTTTCAATCAGATTTTTGCCTTCTACAACAGTGTATTTTAAATTGTCAACGGCTGCATCCGCCCTGTCGGATTTTACCACCGGAACAACTTTGTTCCCCACATAAATATCATCCGCCGGTGTATACTCTACCGTCAGCTGCTGTGGCTGTTTTTCCTCGGTGGCATTATTATCCGAATCCTGTTCATCTGGAATTTTACTGTCAGATATATCATCCGAAGCTGCGTCGTTAGATATATCATACTCTGAAGAGGGTGTATCAGCACTTACCTGTGTTGCCGGAAGCGATGTCGCACCCATTACAGAAGCTAGCATGATTGCTAGTAACCTGTTAAGTTTTTTATTAAACACTCTCATATCTCCTTTTCTATAGTATTTTTTGTAACTATTCCGTTACGATTTTATTTATATTCCCACTCTTCATTCCATTATACAAAACAATGGTCACACAACGGTCACACGGAGATAACTTTGTGAAAACTTCATATTGAAAATGCCGAAAATTGCATATTTTTTAGACAATTTTCGGCATTTACGTATTTTTTATTCGTTATAATCAACTATTATTTATTATATTTTTTGTATATCTTTTCAAACGCAGGCATGGAGCGCTTTATCATTTCCCTGTCCACACAGTATGATATTCTTACCCAGCCCGGACAGCCGAAGCCGTCTGCTGCTACTATGAGCACATCCTCCTCCTTTGCCTTCTCACAGAATGCATTGCTGTCATCCTCGAGTGCCTTTACAAACATATAAAAGGCTCCGTCCGGCTTGAAGCAGTGATAGCCTATCCTTGTGAGTCCCTCGTACAGAAGGTCTCTGTTTTCTTTGTAGGCATTGATATCACCGGTTGCCCCCTGGCATTTTACTATCATCTTCTGGAACAGGCTTGGTGCACACACGTAACCGAGTGCTCTTCCCGCACCACAGACTGCTGCATACAGCTCTGTCTTATCGTACACCTCATCAGGCACGAGGACGTATCCTATTCTCTCTCCCGGCAGCGAAAGTGATTTGCTGTATGAGTAGCATACCAGTGTGTTGTCGTAATATTTGGTCACAAACGGTACCTTGATTCCGTCGTAGACTATCTCTCTGTACGGCTCATCTGCGATAATGAATATCGGTCTTCCTATCTCCTTAGACTTTTTCTCAAGGAGGTCTGAGAGCTTTTTGATGGTCTCCTCAGAATATACTGTGCCGGATGGGTTGTTTGGTGAATTGATTATGACACCTCTGGTGTGCTCACTGATTCTCTCCTCAAGCACATCGAAATCTATCTGAAAATGCTCTGTGTCTGCAGGCACCTCTACAAGTCTTGCGCCTGCTGCATTCACAAATACCTTGTACTCCGGGAAATATGGCGCTATGGTAATAAACTCATCATATGCGTCGCTTGTCAACGCACGAAAGCAGATTGACAGCGATGCCGCTGCTCCCATTGTCATGTAAAGATTGTCCGCATTAAAATGTGTGCCATGTGTGTTGTTCAAAAATTCAGCTATTGCCGCTCTCGTTTCCACGTCTCCCTGTGCTGAGGTGTAGCCGTGCAGCGCAACAGAATCATAATCTGTCACAAGCTCCTTTATTGTGTCGTTTACTATCTGCGGAGCCGGTATGCTCGGGTTTCCTATTGAGAAATCATATACATTTTCCTTACCTACAATTGCTGCTCTTTTTTTACCATACTCGAAAAGCTCCCTGATTGCTGAGCGCACGCTTCCGAGCTGGTACATGCTTTCGTTTACTACCATTTTCTTGTCTCCTTATCTCTGCTTATGACATACAAATGTCTTTATAAACATCTCTTTATACACATATTGTTACCATTCATGACCGTTTATCCTGATATGAATGCCTCCATTCCGGCACGCTTCGTCATCTCAATATGCTCATTAAGCTCGCGGGCTGACATTCGCAGTGCCCCTAGGCTCATGACCGTCTGCTGCTCCAGTCCGTCAGAGGTTGCCACTGTTACCTTGTACCTGTCACGTATGCCAAACACAGTCTTTTCGATAAATGCATCGGCTGTCTCATCCTGCTTTGTATACACAACCTCTATGTTGTGGAAGGTCTCTCTCTTTCCGGCATTGCCCTTCACCTTGTACGCATCAAACACCAGCAGCAGATGACAGCCCTTATAGCCCTGGTAATCCGATAAAACATCCTTCAGCGCATCTCTCGCCGAATCAATGTTTATGCGCGAGAGCTCCTTTAAATCCTCCCATGCAAATATTATATTATATCCGTCAACTATCAGGTACTCTTCCCCCGGGGATTTCTTCGGATAAATCGGATTGCCGTGCTTATCATGCGTTTCGGTGCG
>ENA-ORLX01000163-ORLX01000163.1-human-gut-metagenome-genome-assembly--contig:-NODE-163-length-15569-cov-5.05202_pt1 | contig 15569 bp, 9 predicted proteins | sample MGYA00243014_ERZ508843 | MGnify/ENA primary metagenome ERZ508843 (study PRJEB26277, sample SAMN04329788) | human gut metagenome | biome: human-associated habitat | host: Homo sapiens | place: USA... | reverse complement strand
GCATACAATATTTGCAGTCATTGCTAGGAATCGTAGGGAACTTCAGCATCAATTGGGCTGTTTCTTCCAAGATCTCTTTTTCTTCCTCATTCAAAGGTTCCAAGGGCGAATAAGTCCGAAGGTTATCCTGCAAATGTTCCATATAAGTCATTCCACTCAGCACACACAACACGTTGGGATACGTACCGGCAAAACGGAACGCCCACGATGCCACACTGTTCTCCGGGCGACGCTGCTTCAAGCGCGCCACCAGGTGGTCGTTCAGTTTAGACAAACGTCCTCCCAACAGCGGCTCCATAATCACAGCCGGAATTCCACGCTTGGCCAACTCTCCATACAAATATTCCGCGTTAACATTTCTACCCGAAGCATGGCGCCAATCTACATAGTTCATCTGAATTTGCACAAAATCCCATTTCACATCCAGCGACAGCAAATAATCAAACACTTCCACCGATCCGTGAAATGACCATCCCAAATTACGAATACGGCCTTCTTCACGCTCTTTTAGTAAAAAGTCAAGAACTCCATTGTCAATATAACGGTCATGGAAAGTCTTGATCCCTTCCCCTCCACCTACGGAAAGAAGCAAATAATAATCCAGAAAATCCGTCTGCAATTCTTTCATCGACTGATGGTACATCTTGATGGAATTCTCACGAGTATAGTTTTGGAAATTGGACATCTTTGTCGCAATCAAGAGCTTTTCGCGGGGATAACGTTTCAAGGCCGCACCGGTGGCTCTTTCAGAAAACCCTTGGCAATAAACAGGAGATGTATCGAAATAATTCACTCCATGAGCGATAGCATAATCCACCAGTTCATTCACCGCATCCTGATCTATCACATTTCCATCGCTGTCCGGTGCAGGTTTCAACGGCCAGCGCATACATCCATATCCTAAAAGTGAGACACGCTCCCCTTTGGGGGAAACGCGATACGTCATTTTATCCACAGGCACTTCGCCCAATACAGAAGCCTCGGATGAAGCCGGTTTCCCTTCGGATGCACAACCATACAGGGCTGCCGCCGATGCAGCCGCACTGACGCCTACTATCTTCAGAAACTTCCTGCGGCTCATTTCCTCTTTATCTCTCTTTTCCATAACCTTTTTTTATACTTAAGCACTGATTACCAATATTCGCAAAGATAAAAAGATTCCTTGATATTTATTGCGGCAAAGCACCTCATAATTACATAAAATGCGCACATAGTGCCACATGAATAATATTCTATCATAAAATGCCAAAAACTTCTTTCATTTTTGCATAACTCCAAACATACAGATCATTATTCTTCAAAAAAATACCATCCCATGAAAAAACTACTTCCGGCAAACTTATGCCTCTTCTCTTCCTTTCCGCTCCGGGTATAGGAACAAGATATTCTGATAGCTACTCCGAACACCTCCCTGCCGTTGTCCGTTCCCGAAAACGTGAAGCCATTATTACCTACAAGAAAATCCGTCCGATGATACAGCTGGGCAATTTATCATACCGTCTCATCTCGCCTTACAATGATAGAGGTGCTTTCTCACTGATGCTCTACACCCCACAGAAAAAACATGCCGTGTTCTTGCCTACAAGATTCAGCATTATTGCAATCAGATTGTTCCCCGTTTCCGCATGGACAGGCTGAAAGCCGACAAGCAATACCGCATCACGGAACTAAACCAGAAAAGATGCCCGTCCGCTGCCACTGGACAACAAAATGTTCTCCGGAAGAATACTGATGAAACAAGGTGTCGAGCTACCGCTACAACATGAGTACGCCAGCCGCATACTGGAGCCGCCCGAAGTGAGCTAAACCTTCCGGTTGATATTGACAGACAAAAAGAGGATGTCAAAACTCTGTTTTTGAAAATATGAACTTATAATCTGGCATTTGAACATCCTAAAAGGCTAAAGAAAGGGCCGTATCATTACTCAATACAGAGCTTGATACGACCCTTTTTTAAGTGTTATAAATACGATCTGTAACTTTGCGGGGTAGCCATTTTAGTTTTGACACATTTACCCTTTTTTGTCTATCAGTCCATTCCGATACGTTTCATCAACTCATCATATTCCTTCTCTTCCCTGCACAACGGCCTGTACCAGGTATATTTCAACACCACGGTGGTCACCACCAGCAGCAACACCGACGCAATGAGTCCCCCCGTACCGCGCACCACCAGATACATGGGCACAATAGTGAGACAGCACTGCCACACGATACCAATCGCCACATTGAACATATCCCGCTTGAAATGGCGGTTGCGCGTCACCTGCGGATAGCGTGCTACCGCCTTGGCCGCCACCGGTTTCCACCACCCCCACGGACGTACCCGGATATAGAAGTTCACCAGCGTCTCCTCGTCAGTAGGAGGTGCCGAGTACGTACCCACGATACAACCCACCAGCGAAATGCCGAACAACACGGGGAAAAAATAAAGTACCAACGAATCGGGTACCGTGAACTTCATCACAATGGCAGCCACCACACCCGAAGTCATTCCCCAGAAATACCCTTCACCATTAAACCGCCACCAGTGCCACTTCAACACATTGGCGGCAATATATCCGCCGAACAACGCGCCCACAATCCACTGGAAAATCTCGTTGATGTCCTTCAGAAAAAAGCCCATCACCGTACTGATAACCACCACCAGTACCGAAACGAGGTAACTCGCCCGTATCTGTGTCCTGACGGAAGCCCTTGGGTTGATATACTTCAGATAAATATCATTCACCACATAGGCCGGTGCCGCATTCACCGTAGAAGCGAATGTAGACATGAATGCCGACAGCAATCCTGCCAGTAACAAACCCGCCAGCCCCACCGGCACATACTTCGTAATCAGGTGAGGAAGAATTGTTTCGAAATCCGTGTGGACAGCCGTCATCTGTTCCAGTCCTCCATCCACTTTAAAGAAATAGATAGCCAGCAACGCAAATCCTATAATCATCAGATAACGCGGAATCAGCAGATTGACCGATACCGAACCGCTCATCAGCGCCGCCTCCTTGGGTGACTTGCACGACAGGATCTTCTGCATGTCATAGTTCGGAGCAGGTCCCGCCATGCTCATAAAAATCCCTTTCAGCAACGCCATCATCACAAAGACACCCATCAGGCTGTAAGGCTCGTCCGCCATGCGTTCCGTCAGCAAACTCATCCGTTCACTCCAGTCAATGTCCAGCGTCCAGCCGAAGAAAGGCGACTCCCACCCTGCAGGCACAAATTCCCGGATCATTTCAGGAGTCACCATGTTCATCCCGATAATGGCAAAGACCACTCCCGCCACCGTCATGATGATGAACTGCACCACATCCGTCCACACAATGCTGAGCATACCGCCCAGCATCACATAGAAGGTAGCAATGGCCGTAAAGAAAATGCCGTAAAAATGAGGCACATATTGTACCGGAATATCCCAGGGCACATACTGCGACACTACCTCCCACGGAAAAAAGATCTCCATGAACTTGCCGATTCCGATAAACCCGTAGCTCAAGAAGCCCAGCACGCTGAGCAGAGCAAAGACAATGACAATAGTATGCGAGAGCGTAGCCCCCCGCCCCTGCCCGAAACGGGTCTTTATCCATTCGGCGCCCGTCAGCACATTGCTCCGGCGGAGCCACACCGACAGATAGACCATCAGGAAAATTTGATTGAACACGGGCCACAACCATGGAATCCACAGACTTTTGAACCCATAAGCAAAAGCCCAATACACCATCAGCATGGTGCCGGTAATATCAAACATGCCCGATGCATTCGACAGTCCCAACATATAAAACGGCAACGACTTTCCGCCCAAAAAATAAGAATCCATATTCTTTGCCGCCTTCTTTTTCAAAAACAACCCGATGGCGACAATAACCATCAGATAAGCACAAATAATCAGAATATCAACGATATGCAATTTCATAGTATCCGCTTCATCTTTTATTCAAACACCTGTGTCATGGGGCGTCCTATCCACACCTGCGGTTGCTCCAGATTGAAAACAGATGCTATAGTAGACGCGCAGTCAAACTGCATCATGCTCTCTTCGAAAGCTCCCCCCTTCTTGATGTTCTTTCCGGCGATAATGAACGGCGTTTCCATCTCCTCCATGGTCTTTCCGCCATGTCCCTTATTGATTCCCCCATGATCAGCGGTGACAATAATGATGCTGTTTTCATAAATACCCGCTTCCTTGATGGCATCCACAATACGGCCCACATAGCCGTCCAGTTCTCTCAGTTTGGCATAATAAGCCGGAGTATCGTGTCCGTCACCGTGCCCCACGTGGTCAGGGTTGTCGAAACAGAAAGCACTCAACACCGGTTTCTTCTGCGTAATATACTCACAGGCCATGTCACACAAAGCCGTAGGATGCGTGTTATAGTCGGGTGCCTGCGCATGATGGTTCAAAGCCAGCGTATCTACCAGATACTTGATACCATCCCATTCATACAGTACGCCCATCTCGGCATCGGGAGCCGCCTTGCGCAACTCGCTGAACACGGTGGGGAAAATGCCATGCTCGTTCAGCACACGCGAGGGTAGTTCGGGTGTTCTTGATCCCCACTCCGTGTACCCGTGCAGTTCAGGACCTGCCCCCATAAACATGGAAGCCCAATTTACAGCACTGGATGAAGGAAGTACACTGCGTTTTTTCAACGTGTAGCATCCGGCATCCATCAACGCCTTCACGTTCGGCATATCCGCCTTTTCCACACTGTAGGCGCCCCATCCGTCCAAACCGATGACAAACACATGTTCCGCTTTCCATTCCGGAGCCTTCCGGCAACCCGACAACACCATTACGGCTATGCACATAGCCCATAAAGCAATCTTTTTCATACAATATCTATTTTGGGTTTATAATTACAAAATTAGCCATTTATTCCCTTTCGACAAGAAAATAAATGGCATTATCCACTTCTCTTTCCACCTAAAATACAGCCATTCCGCATTAAAAACGACTTTATCTTATCAATGCCTTTATATTCCTTCTATTTTACCCGTTCAGAAATGCCTCGTTGCGATCTATCAGCGCGTTCACCGCTGCCACTGAAGCTGCGGAACGCAATCCGTCGGCAGGCGTGTGCAGACAGTAGTCCACCAAGCGATCCACCGTAGAGACCGCCACGTGCATCCGCGTGTCGCTGGAGGCATAATAGATGTATACCGTACCGTCGTCATCGGCTATCCATCCGTTCGAGAAAAGCACATTGGACACATCGCCCACCCTTTCCCCCGCCAGCGGAGCCAGCAGATAGCCGGCTGGTTCAGCTATGACGCGCCACGGTTCATCGGCTGCGGGCATATAGAGATAGAGCACATAGCGCAGTCCGGCGGCACATCCGCGTACTCCGTGCGCCAGGTGCAGCCATCCTTGGGAGGTGCGGATGGGGTGCGGTCCCTCTCCGTTCTTCACCTCTTTGATCGTGTGATAATAACGGTGGTTTATTATCATTTCCTCCTTCACCTCCGCCCGGGTGATGTCGTCTATCAACGCCCATCCTATTCCTCCCCCATTTCCGGCATTAATAAAATCATCCTGCGGACGGGTGTAAAGGGCATATTTCCCATTCACAAATTCGGGATGCAACACCACATTGCGCTGTTGGCTCGCCGCTTTCAAGTCGGGCAACCGTTCCCAGTCCACCAGATTGCGCGTGCGTACGATTCCCGCCTTTGCCACCGCCGCCGACAGATCTCCCACCGGTGCCTTGGCATCTTGGCGGTCGCTGCAAAAGATACCATAAATCCATCCATCCTGGTGAGCGGTAAGACGCATATCGTACACATTGGTTTCCGCCGGATCCACATCGGGCAATACCAGCGGACGTTTCCAAAAGTGGAAATTGTCCACCCCGTTAGGGCTTTCGGCTATGGCAAAGAACGACTTCCGGTCTGCTCCCTCCACACGGACCACCATCAGATACTTTCCGTTCCATTTCAGGGCACCACTGTTCATGGTAGCATTAAAGCCGATACGCTCCATACAACAAGGGTTGGTGGCAGGGTTGAAGTCATAACGCCATTCCAGGGGAATATGCTGGCGTGTCAGTACCGGATAAACATAACGGCGGATGACACCGTTCGTTTCTTCCTGCATTTCATTAGGACGTTGCAACAACGCTTCATGGCGTTGGCGCAATGCTTCTATTTGTTTTTTGAAATATCCGTTCATATCTTATTTTCTTTTCATTGTTATCAATCCATCTTTTACAGTAAAAGAATGCTATCCAAGCATCTAGAATTATACTATTTTATCAAAAATCAATCATATTCTATACAGTGTTGTTATTGGTTCTCAGGATAAAGAGACATACGGTAAACCCGCTGGTAAATCGCATCTTCCAATTCCAACTCAAACACAACATCCTGTGTTTCAGGATCTACTTCTGTCACACGTGCACCACGATTGCCATTGCTAAGCACATTGCTCATTCCCGGACAAATTAATCTGTTACCCGTTTGTTCCAAATATTGCACCCCGGAACGGGCCGGAGTAAAATACGCGGCACCACGCTCTTTTCCATACTGCCAAACTTGGCGAACCGTACGGTTCACTTCATCCACTTCATATTCTATGCCGCAAGTATAAATATTTTTCCTGTCTGTAAAATCCAGTTTGAAGTTACGCCCATAACCATTATTGAAATAAAGAATGTGTCCATTAGGTAATGGGCCAGCTGTATGACATCCCCAAGGCCATTCAAAATCATCACAATTCTTCGTTCCGGCTATCACCTCAGGATCAGTAATAGGAGTCCCGTCGGCATGAAGAGGATTCAATAATAATTTCAAGTATTTATCTCTCCAATACCCATGAGGCGATATAATCCACTCAATACCTCCAGCTTTATTAAACTTAAAGATTCCTTGATAACGAGCTGTAGCCAGATAATCATCTCCCCACTCTACTATACCATTATTATGCGCCCAATTACTGGCACTTTGTGCAAAAGGGTCTGAGGTTAGATCATAATCGGTCATTCCATAGCGAGCCGAATCCAACATGTGCACCAAATCCCATTCTTGCAATATCTCCCCTTTTTCGGGATCCATCATAATAATAAAATCATTTATCCGTACATCTTTCCCATTGGCGATTTTAGCGGAAGTCTTGCTCACAGTCGCTAATATTTTGCCTTGCTTATCTTGAGATATGGCATGATGCATAGTGTAACCCCGTTCCAGCATATCCCAATTATGAATTGTATTTCCCATCATATCCACCTCCACCATCCGATGATGGTTTCCGTCACCGGTCATATAATGTCCGTTCTGCATCCGGATCAATCCGCACCCGATTCCGATATATCGATGTTCATCCGACTTCTCCCAATCAAGAATCCAACGGATTTCTCCGTCTGCATCTATCATATAAGGGATAGAAGTGTCTGTTTCATCCTGTCCGGGGGAGTTTACCAAATTCATGCCTGGCTCCATTCGGTCATATTGAGCCTTTACCACTCTGATTTCCTTAGGCAGCCTTCTGCTTTCCAATGTTTTCGTCTGAAGCTTTAGATTGGACCGAGCACGTTCATTTCCTTGCAAATCCGTATAAATTAAAGTGATCTGGTTATTATAATTGGGATAAAGTCCCAATACCGGAATATTCTGTTTTAATCCCACATCTTTAAATGTATATTCCACGTCAGGCGTATGCTTTCCCGGTTTGCTGTGTACAATCAGTTTAATGCGTCCCAATACAGGTAATTTTACAACTACACTGGCCGATAATGGATTGCAACCGGAAGGATTGACTGTAGAACTCAATATCAAGTTGTCAATCGAAGTACCTAAGGTAGGTATAACATAAGTGCTTCCATTGGCAAATGTCAAAGTCGTTTTCCAGTTTTCCGCATCCACATCTACACTTTGGATTAACTCTTGCGGAAAAATTATCTTATTGGACTCGAATAACAAAACACATTGTTCACCTTCCTGAGAAACAGATTTCAATAAATCATTTTCCTTCAACTGGATTTGTATATCCTGCATAGCTTGGGTACAATCCTGTTCTTCATCACGACATGACAAAAATACAAATATCATAACCAACAAAGAGCATAAATAATATCCTTTCCTTTTCATTTGGCTTCATTGTTTTTATGGGAGTGTGTCAAAACTAAACCGGGCCTATCCCATCGTCAGTTGTAGGGGAAGGGTTTACCTGCCCGAAGACACAAAGCAAACTGTTTTCGGGCGAGCGGACCTCGCCCCTGCGAACTAAACGATGGCGTTATCCACGTTTTGACACACCTCTCATACTTTTTAATTATCAGTTCAATACAATCATCTCCATTCCGGCTTTTGCTCCAAATTCAAATTAGCGTCCACCTCTGCCTGAGGTATCGGGAAGTACAAGAATTTAGCTTCAAAATGGTCAAATCCTTGTGTATCCGAAATGCGGTCTGTCGGTTTATATCCTACCAATTCCTTTTCACCACTTTCATTTTCTTCGTAAAGCAATTCATAATGTTGAGAATCGGTCTTGCGTTCGTGCATGATAGCTTTCAACTTAGCAGGATCATTTCCGTACCAACGAACCATATCATCCCAACGTATATTCTCTCCGGCAAATTCCAGCAATTTCTGTTTCTGGAGTTCTGTCATTATAGCATCTTTTCCACTCAAGTTTTTCTCCGGCAGCCCGGCACGTACACGAATCCGGTTAATATCTTTCATTGCTCCGCTTTCATCATTGGTTTCCAGACAAGCCTCAGCGTGGAGCAACAAAACTTCTGCAAAGCGCATAATACGTAAATTGTTGATACGTCCGGCATCGTTAGAATACATCGTACATCCTGTGGGAACCCACCAAGCTGCAAACTTCTTCATCATGAAACGCCCTTGAACACCCTCGATAACCGGATAAGCAGGAGCATATCCTTGCTTGGCAATACCATATTTGCCATCGCCTTCGGGCAGTACCGTCCATTTAAACATATCATCAAATTCCACTTTACCACCATAGAATTTTTCATCCGGCTTCACATCACCGAAATCAGAATATTTAAAGAAGCACATAGTGTACAAACGCTTATCCCATTTGGAATCAGATCCTTCCGGACGCTGTTCGGAAATGAATTCTTTTATCAAATAGGGAGAAGGCTGCATCTTATACCAACCACCGCCAATATTCTCACCTTTCAGTGTCGGGCCAAAATAATGAGCAAGGTTGTTTCCCATAAACGAGTCGTCACTAGTGCCATTGCCCCAAGCGTCACCCGAATTACCTTTGGCATCATAATTGATTTCCCAAATAGATTCAGCATTAAATTCCGTATCGTCACGGAAGTTGTCCTCATACTTTTGAGTCAAATCGTAACCATAACCATTCATTATAATTTCAAACTCATCCTTAGCGGCCTGATAATCCCCTTTCCAGATATAAGCTTTACCCAACATAGCAATAGCCGCACCTTGAGTTACACGACCGTTCTCATCGCTTGAACGAAGCTTAGGCAAACGAGACTTGGCTTCCTTAAAGTCTGAAATAGCCTGTTCCAGCACTTCATCACCGCTAGACAGTCCATGAGTTTCCGGATCTGCATCCTGCGGGAGAGTACGGATAACCGCATCACGATAATCAGTACGCAAACGGAAGTACCAGAATCCACGTAAGAAATAAGCCTCACCTATCATTTGCTCACGTTTGGTTTCGTCCATATCAACCGTAGCCGCACGATATATGAATTCGTTTGCCATCTGAATGCCTTCATAGATGTTTCCCCAGCTCAAATCCTTTGTATTCGTTGTGTTGACAAACGACAAATATTCCCAAATATAAGGTTCTTCTCCACGAGTGGGGTAAAGGTCGTCACCGCGCATCTGAAGATGCATGATGCCTTCCAACCCACCATAATATCCACTGGTCATACGGCGGAAAGGATTATAAACTGCGGACAAGCCTTTCATCACATTATCCTCGGATGTCCAAAAAGTGGTCGGAGTCTGACGATTAGGATCAATCTCATTCAGAAAGTCATCACTACAAGAAGACAACAACATTGGAGCTACAGCCAATGCAGCTATGTATTTTATAAAATTCTTTTTCATATTCAGCAAATATTACTTATTCCTAATTAGAAATTTACTTGTAAACCAAAGGTGATAGTACGTGCCATCGGATAACGACCGTCATCACAACCACGGGTCATTACACCCGAACCACCTGATGTACCGGCACCATCGGCATCTACCATACCCAAGTCAGGAGTATATCCTTTATAATCGGTTATAGTGAAAAGGTTTTCCATAGCCGTATAAACACGCACATTCTGCAAACCGGCTTTAGATACCCATACTTTGGGCAACATATAACCTAATTCCAAAGTCTTCAAGCGCAAGAATGAACCATTTTCCAACCAACGGTCCGTATAGCCCCAGTTTGTACCATTAGGATCGCTAGTACCAAACAAACAGCGAGGAATGTCAGAATGATTGTTTTCAGTCCAGCTGTTCATGCGTTCTGCATATTGGTTTCCTGTTGATTCATTATAAACCGTAGTATAATACTGGGCATTGTAAATCTTGTTGCCAAAGTTTCCGTCAAAGAACATATTCAAATCCAAACCTTTCCATTCAGCACCCAGACTTACACCCAAGTTAACTTTCGGGAAAGCAGAGCCTACATCCTGACGGTCATTATTGTCAATCTTACCATCTCCGTTATAATCCACGAAACGCAAGTCACCCGGTTGTGCATTAGGCTGGATCTTATTACCGTTCTTATCCACATACGCATCAATTTCTTGTTGGCTTTGGAATACACCATCCGTCTTTATCAAATTGAAATAACCTATGGAATGACCGGTCTTGGCATAAGTGATCGTTCCTTTGGCATGAGGATTGAATCCCTGCCATTCATCACGACTTCCGTTTACTTCCGTCAGTTCATTCTTGATAAAGGTGGCATTGACACCTACATGATAATACAAATCGCCTACATTATTACGGTGATTCAATGAAATTTCAAATCCTTTGTTTTCTACTGTACCTGCATTTACTGTAGGATTCCCACTCAAGCCAAAACTCAAAGACTGCGGCATAGACAACAACATATCTTCTGTTTTCTGAATAAAATAATCAGCACTGACACTGAACTTATTGTTCAAGAAAGCAAAATCCAAACCCAAGTTCAAAGTCTTCGTCTTTTCCCAAGTCACATTCATGGGTGAAGTCCATTCCTTACCGGTAATGGCACCTTCCCAAAGTTCTGTGCCCATCATGTTATTCATACCTTTATAAACAACAGACTGGGTAGCATAATTGCCAATGCCGCTCAAATTACCCAGTACACCATAACTGGCACGAATTTTCAATTCATTCATGGTTTCCTTGATATTTTCAAAGAAATCTTCATTCATCACATTCCAACCCAAAGATACAGACGGGAATGTGCCCCAGCGGTTTCCATCTGCAAATTTGGAAGAACCGTCCCGACGAACAGAAGCAGACAGCATATAACGATCGGCATACGAATACATCACACGCCCAAACATAGAAATCATTGTATTGGCCCATGCGCTACCCGATGTATTTTGTGAAGAAACCGAACCGGCGTCAATCACAGAGAAACCTTCCGGGAAACCCTTACGTCCTGCACCAAAACCACGCGCATTGTTACGCTGGTCAGAATAACCCACCAAAGCAGAAACCGTATGATTGCCAAACGTATTATCATAATTGATTGTATTTTCAATCAACCAATCGTTCTCCCAGTCTGTACTTTCCGACAATTCCGCTTCATTCTTTTGTGAAGTAGAACTGAAATAATAAGGAGAACTATAGGCATAATTACGTCTTGTATATTTGTTTATACCTACATTGAATTTATATTTCAATCCTTTCAAGAACAAATCCACTTCGGCATAGCCATTCAATAAAATGTCTATCCCATGTCTTTGGTAATCATAGGCTTCTGTCCAACCTACAGGATTATCTCCTCTGGTCCATTCCGGAGCGACACCCCAAGTGCCATCTTCACCATATACATTCCACATAGGCACAGCTGTCAGAGCGGAGGTATATGAAACATCTTCATACTTCTTTTTATAGAATTTCATCATCAACGTAGTCCCCATACGCAAATGATTATTGAAAAAAGAAAAAGTATTCTTAGCACGAATGTTCCATGCCTCATAACCGGTAGTATTCACAATACCATCCTGGTTAAGATAGCTTCCCGACAGATTATAGGTCGAGGTCTTGTTTCCTCCAGATACATTCAAGCTAACCTTGCTCACCATAGCCGAGTTATAAAGTTCTTTCTGCCAGTCTGTTCCAGCACCTCCATTCCAATTCAGCAACCCTTCTGCCGAACTATAACCGGTAGCCTTTGCCAAATCGCGAAGCTGATTACCATCCATTACATCAATGTATTTGGCAACCATCTGAACGCCTGTATAGGCATCCACTGTTACACGGGCAGAAGTTTCCAAACGACCGCCTTTAGTAGTGACCAATACAACACCATTAGCAGCACGAGAACCATAAATAGCAGCAGCCGAAGCATCTTTCAACACTTCAATAGACTGAATGTCAGCGGGATCAACCATATTGATATCACCATACACACCGTCAATCACATAAAGCGGACTGGTGGCACTCAATGAACTGATACCACGGACATTAATATTCAAGCCTTCCCCCGGCTGACCGTTGGCAGCCGACACAGTAACACCGGCAACTCTTCCTTGCAAAGCAGCTGAAGCACTACGTGCAACATTTGCCTGTAACTCTTTACCGGAAACAGAAGCGACCGCACCTGTCAAATGGCTTTTCTTCACTGTACCGTAACCGATAACCACCACCTCGTCCAACAATTCACCTTCCGACAATTTCACATTAATCACACTGCGGCCATCAACCTTAACAGTTTGCTCCTGATAACCTACATAAGAGAAATTCAAAGACTGACCGGAAGCGGCCTTAATGGTATATTTGCCATCAAAATCGGTAATCACGCCATCCGTAGTTCCTACTACAACAACAGCCGCACCAATCAACGGATTATTCTCCGCATCCGTCACTGTTCCGGTAACAGTAATTTGCTGAGCATAGGCACATATACTAAGTATGCACAGCAACCAAGTAAATGCAATTTGTTTCATAAATAATGTATTAGAGTTTAATTAAAAAATATTGCTGTAAAATTAACTAAAAATAGATTTCCAACACGTTATTGCTTTCGCAAACAACGGTAATGCCCCATGGATGGAAGAATAGCAGCTGAAATTAAGAATGTCTTTGTTTTCATAGTTATTTGAATTAAAAATTAACATTGCAAAGATGGCAATTCAAGCAAGCAGGAACAAATACAATTCAAGCATTAAACAATGAAATCTTATCAATATCAAAAAAAAATTCTTCAAGACAATGGAAAACACATCTGAATTGAACGTGAAATATAAAATTTTTCCTACACAGTATTCTTCTAATTATCAACCAATTACTGTGAAAAAACATCCATAAAGGCTCTCAACCGGTAGGTAAGCGGCGGTATCGTTCATCAATGTACAACACAACAACCGCCACACACAAAATGACAAAACTTCAATAGATGTATTTTATCAACAGGATGCAACCGTGAAAACAGTCTTATGACTTTATTGCTTCACCTTGGTGAAGCAACCGTTTCACACAGGTGGCAACGGCACGTCACTTGAGTGAAAAGGCACGTTCAGCCGAGTGGTGCAACAAATGATGCAGTCTTCTTGCATGGAAACTCCCATCCCCTTGCACGGATACTGCCATACATATATCAAGATTACGTACCCGACATGGAAACCGATATCCGACGAACCGGCTTCTGCAAGAAAAAAACGAAAAAGCACTTCGTGGGGATACAGGAAATTCCGTCACCGCATATTACTGTTTATCAGAGCAATACAATGTAGGAATAAAATACTATTGCTGCGTAGAAATAATAACAGAATCAAAGTTACAAAGACGAACTACTCAACACAGTTCCGGTATAGGAAACCACGCTACGGGCCGGCAATGTCAAGGTATAGACACCATCGGCAGGTTGAACAGCTTCCACCGGCTCCCATTTACGGGTGTCATCGGTGACATAGCCTTGCAAAGCACCGGAAACCTGAGCGCTTTCAAGAGCCAACGAAATAACTACTTCATGATCCGCAGGGTTGATGGCTACAACCGTGTAACCGTTGTCACCATATTTATAGCCAGACACCATATAGCCTTGTTCGAAATCATATTGCGCCGAGATGCGCTTGCTTCCTACAGGGATGTAACGGGAGAAGTTGCCGAACACCTCGCAACGCTTGGTCACTTCATAGTCCACGCGGTTCTTTTCAATGTTAATCAGCCCCTCGGTGGTTCCGCCATCCGGTATAGCACCTGCCCACCACACAATAGCGCCGGTATTGGCCTCACACAAGAAACGATGGAACTTCTTCGCCCATTTCAAGCCGCTGGTCATGGTAGCATCATAACTTTCCGTAGGATCGCTGATTTCGGTCAGCCACACGGGAATTCCCTTCGATTCGGCTTTACTGAACGGGTCTAAGGCAGGATCTTTCCCGGTCACAGGATCCACATAGCCGTGTCCGGCGGCAATGACGGGAAAGTTGGTGATTTTAGGATTCAGGTTCAGAATGTCGCGCACATAATTTTTACTGCCCATGATAAAGCCCAGAATGGCAGACCACTGGGCATTCTCGCCAAAGATAATCCGGGTTTCGGGATGGGTCTGTCGCAACTTGGGACCTAAGTTATTCACAATGAACGGTCCCAGCGTAGTGGTACCGGGAAGCCAGAGGCATGAGTTCCAGCTTGCCGCATACTCGGGCTCGTTGGCAGGAGAGATGGCATAGACAGGCAGGCCTGCCGCTGTGTAGGCATCACAGAAATTGGAAAGATAGTCGGCAAAGGCCTGGTAGCTGCCGCGTTTCAAAAAACCTTGCGAGGTACTGCCGTTGCTTTTCATATAAGCCGGAGCAGACCAAACGGAAAAGATGAGTTTGTCCACACCGTATTCCTGCTTCGCTTTTTTCATGATCCACAACTGTCCGTTGCGCTGTGCGATGCCTTCGGCAACACGATTCTCATCACGGTTGAAATCAATATCGAAAAAAGGATCGTCCAAAGACAGATTGATATCCTCGTCCATATTAAACGTGGTTTCATCGTAATGGGGGAATACCTCGCCCCTGAGGATACTGAGGCGAAGCCCGTCCTGTCCGAACATCACATCCATAATCTCCTGACGCTTGCGGTGGGCATAAAGATAGTCGGACCAGCCGGCCTGCGCCACACCAAAACCATCGATGGTTTGTTCTTCGTTGTTCCACTGAAGAACTACATCGGCCCCCAAGGTACTACGTGCATCGGCCGGGATTTGTTCTGCCGGAAGAGCATCGGTAACATCGGTACAGGCACAGAGGCAAGCGGCGGAAGCTGCCACGGCAAAAAGGTAAGATAGCTTTTTCATGACACTTGTCTTTTTTAAGGTTAGTATTCAATGTTTAACCAGGTTGTAACCCATAGGCTATGATGGAAATTTACCGACAGTCATACCAATACTATCCGATCTTATACTTATGATATTT
>ENA-ORLX01000157-ORLX01000157.1-human-gut-metagenome-genome-assembly--contig:-NODE-157-length-15847-cov-4.57364_pt1 | contig 15847 bp, 10 predicted proteins | sample MGYA00243014_ERZ508843 | MGnify/ENA primary metagenome ERZ508843 (study PRJEB26277, sample SAMN04329788) | human gut metagenome | biome: human-associated habitat | host: Homo sapiens | place: USA... | reverse complement strand
GTCCTATCACCACGGCATCCTTGGCAAGCGCCTCTGCCATGCGCGAAAGGGCGATATCGGCTATGTAGTACTCCAAAGCATGCGATACGGAGTTGTCGTACTGCTCGCGCAAAGGTACATACCCCAATGAAAGATAATCGTCATAATCCGGCCGCAGGAGATTTTCCGCTCCCGGCAATACAGCCCCTTTACGCATCGCCTCATAAGCCAGCTCCACATCGAAGCCGCGCAAACCTTTCAGCCAGGTATCCACAATGACCGGTATAGAAGGGTCGCCCTCCATCGTCAATGTCTCGCGTCCATAGAGTTCCCACTTGGGCAACCAGCCATGCTCACGGTACATGTCGAGCATGGAACGCACCATTTGCAGTTGCCGTTCGGGATATACCAGCGTAAGAAGCTGATGCACATTACGGTAAGTATCCCAAAGGGAGAATACGGTATACCGGTCGCCCTTTGCCGTAAGAATCCGGTCGCTTTCCATTGCCGGATATTGCCCGTTGACGTCCTGCAATAGGTTGGGATGTATCAGCGCATGATAAAGCGCCGTATAGAAAACAATCTTCTGCTCGTCCGTCCCGCCTTCCACAATGATACGCGACAAATCGTCGTGCCAGCGTTTACGGCTTTCTACCAATACCATGTCGAAGTCCATTCCGGACTGCTCTTTGTCCAGATTGAGACGTGCATTCTCAATACTGACGAAAGAAACACCCATCAGCACCTCAATCTGCTCGCTCTCCCCGGTATCGAATGTCAGAAAAGCGCCGATATCATCGCCCGCCAGCTCCTTGCGATAACCGGTATACAATTTATACTTACCGTTGTCCGGATCCCATTCGGCCTCCACGCCTGTCATGGGGCGCTGTTTTTTCCAATAACCGGTTTTGAGGGGAGTTTTGTTAACACGCATCACGAAGTAAATAGGAAATACCGCCTGCGGATTGTAGCAGAAAGTACCGAGCAACTTCATCCCCTCAAATTCACACTCGCCGGTTTGCCGCAGGAAAGCTCCGGTTTCATTAGTCAGTCCCTCTCCCAAGTTCAGCAGAATATGACTCCGGCCTTTTGGAAAAGTGAAGCGCGCCACACCGGTGCGCGGCGTGGCAGTCACTTCGGTCTTTACATTATAACGGGTAAGGAAATTAGTGTAATACCCCGGAGAGGCCTGTTCGTCTTCATAACGGCTGCCATACTCCTTGTAGTCTACGGAAAGCTCGCCCGTAGTGGGCATCAGCAGCAACGAACCAAGTTCGGGACATCCCACTCCACTGAGATTGACATGCGAATACCCCGTAAAGAAGCAGTTGTGATACTCATAGGGAGTGGACCACCAACGGGCATCCTTATCGTATTTGTTGTCCGCCGACCCCATCACGTTGAAAGGAACAACAGACATCATCCCGTTGGGGCAGACAGCTCCCGGATTGGTTGTGCCGAAGTTAGTCGTACCGATAAAGGGATTCACATAGTCTACAGGAGAAAAACTTTTCTCCGCAGCCGGAGACACAGCCAGCAGAACAAAGGCAAATACGCCGGAAAGGAATGCTCGTTTCATAGTTCTCAAAAGTTTATGTACATCAGATGATGCTTGTACGTTTGGTAAATTCTATAATTTCGGGAATATAGCCGAATGCCAGTCCGGTTACGGTATCGGCACAGCCATAGTATATGGCAATCCTGCCCGTTTCATTGTCGTGCAAAGCGGCGCACGGGAAACATACATTAGGAACATCGCCCATACATTCGTACGGTTCGCGCGGAGCAAGCAGATAAGGCCCTGAGCGGAACTTTACCTTCCACGGTTCGTCCAAATCAAGCAGAGCAGAACCGAAACTGTAAACATAACCGTTGCAGGAATGCAGCACACCGTGATAAATCAGCAGCCAGCCCTCGGGAGTCTCGCCAGGGATAGGACCTGCACCGCTTTTGGTGCATTGCCATGCACTTACTTCAAACGCGGCAGGTGACATCACATGGCGGTGGCGTCCCCAAAACTCCATATCGGGCGACTCACTGTAGAAAATATCTCCAAAGGGAGTATGCCCATTGTCGCTCGGACGGCTCAACATGGCAAAACGACCGTTTATCTTGCGCGGGAAAAGTACTCCGTTACGGTTGAAAGGAATAAAAGCGTTTTCCAGCTGGTGGAACGTCTCGAAATCGAACGTATAGGCCACACCGATAGTAGGACCGTGATAGCCGTTGCACCAGGTAACATAATAGCGGTCTTCGATAAAGCACACGCGCGGGTCGTAGCCATACACCCATGTACCGATTTCCTCATCATCGCATTGGAACTTCAACGGCTCTTCCTTGATGTTCCAGTTTATGGCATCTTTACTGAACCCTACGTGCAGCCGCATGCGACGGTTAGTATCGTCGCAACGGAATACTCCTGCAAACCCGTCGCCGAAAGGTACTACCGCACTGTTGAAAATACTGTTGGAAGTGGGAAGCAAATCACGCGGAATAATGGGGTTTGCCACACTGCGCCATAATACGTCCTTGCATCCTGCCGGACGTTCTTCCCAAGGAATAATAACTTTGCTACTCATACTCATTTCATTTTCTATGTAATAACACGAAATTAAATCTATCTATAATTACTTATATAATCTGTCACAGGAACCGGGAATGTACGGGAAGCCGGCATCAATCGAAACCACTATCCGGAACATGTCCCGCCAATGTTTTTCCACCGACTATGCGGCCGCTCCGCCTTTTACCTCATCGGCATACGTAAACGGTACGAACCAGGTAATGAGGAATGCCGGAATAGTGGCGAACAGGGTGAAGATGAAGAAATCCTCATACCCCAGAAAATCGCTCACGTATCCGCTGATTGTTCCCGGAAGCATCACACCCAGATTCATGATACCGGAAGCGAAGGCATAGTGCGCCATCTGGTGCTTGCCCGGAGCTACCTGTTGCATCATAAACAGCGAAAGCCCCACAAAGCCGAAGCCGTAACCGAAATACTCCAGCACGATGGCACTGCCAATCAGCATGCCGCTCTCCGGCTGATATATCGCTAACAGGGTATATGCCACAAAAGGCAGGTTAAAGATGCAGCACAGGGAGAACAGCGTTTTCCGCAGTCCGCGGTGCGATATGTAATAACCGGCCAGCAAAGAGCCCAGCACAAAGGCGGCAGCTCCGTAAGTGCCGTAATACAACCCTATCTCCTGCTCATTCAGTCCCAAGCCGCCTGCCGAACGTTCCGCCTTCAAGAAAAGGGGAACAATCTTCATGACGAAACCCTCGGCAAGGCGATAGAGAATGATAAAGGCAATATAATACCCTATATGACGCTTCTGAAAGAAATCCCTGATTACGCTCTGCAACTTCTCCAGCGTTTCGCCCGCCGACTTGGTTTCGGCAGCCGCAGCACCGCCCGAAGGCAGCATACGCCAATGGTATATTGCCAGCAATATCATCACGGCAGCCATTACCAGCATTACACACATCCAAGCCTGGACAGTTGCCTCATGACGCACTGCATCCGTGGCACCGGGCACTCCGCCGAAGTATTTCAGCAGCCACCCAGCCAGCCATACCAAACCGCCGGACGCCACAATCTTGGCGATGTTATAGAAAGCTCCCTGCCAGCCGATGTACTTTGCCTGTTCCTGCTTATTCAGCTCGGACATGTACACGCCGTCCGTTGCCACATCGTGCGTAGCGCCGCTGAAAGCGATAACCGCCAGCAAAAAAATGGAAAGAGCAAAAAAGAACGGAAGGTTCAGTGCAAAGGCGACCAGTGCGAACCCCGCTCCCGTAACCAACTGCGTCAGTACCACGAAGAATTTCTTCGTCTTGAACATCTCGAGAAAAGGACTCCAAAGAAACTTCAACGTCCAGGGAAGCATTATCAGTGAGGTCCACAAAGCTATTTGGGCATCACCCACTCCCAGCCCCTTGAACATAAGTACGGAAACCATGTTCAGCACTACAAAGGGAAGCCCCATGGCGAAATAAACGGTTGGAATCCAAGATATCGGATTATGATAATTCCGGCTCATATATGTTTTGTTGCTATCGGTACTTTCTATTTCCGTAATTCATTATCCGGCATCAGCGGTTCCGCTCCCATAGTCAGCTCCAGCGTACCGCCGTTTACGATGTCTTGATGGTTGAAGAAAGGAGCGGCAAGTTCTTCCCCGTTCAGGATAATCTTCCGGACATACTTATTGTCACGACTGTTATTATGGGCTATAATGGTAAAGGTGTTGCCATTCTGCAAACGGATGGCGGCCTCATCAAACAGCGGACGCCCGATGGAATACACCGGTTTTCCGGGGCAAACCTGGTAGAATCCCATAGCATTCAGCACGTACCATGCCGACATCTGTCCGCAGTCTTCATTGCCGGAAAGGCCATTGGGCTCGTTGAAGTAAAGCGTATGCAGCACACTGTCCACCAACGCCTGTGTCTTGTACGGCTGTCCCACATAGTTATAAAGGTGAGCAATATGGTGGCTCGGCTCGTTACCGTGTGCATACTGTCCTATCAGTCCGGAAATATCTACCGATACCGACTCGCCCTCCAAGGAAGAATCTGCCACGAACAGAGAATCGAGCTTACCGATGAATGCGTCACGGCCACCCATGAGTTCCACCAGACCATCTACATCGTGCGGCACGAACCAAGTCCATTGCCAGGCAGTGCCTTCACAATAATCATCGTTGCGGTGAGTGGAAGCACGAGGATTGAAAGGCGTACGCCAATTGCCCTCGCTATCAAGCCCGCGCATAAAACGGGTAGACGGATCGAAATATACCTTATAGCCCTCTGCAAAAGCCGCGTACTTAGTCCGGTTCGGTTCATCGCCCATTGCTTCAGCCAACTGTGAGATGCACCAGTCGTCATAAGCATATTCCAACGCCTTGGCTACCGATTCATTGTCTTTGTCACAGGGAACATAGCCTATTTTATTCTTCCAGTATTTGGCCTGCGGCATCAAATGCGGCAATACACGGGGGTGAGTAATAATGCCCGTCGTATCGTATTCCGCCGTGCGGAGACAGGCACGGTAGGCTTCCTTCACATCAAAATTACGATATCCTTTGGCGTAAGAGTCGGCAATCAGAGAAGCTGCATGGTAGCCAATCATCGTTCCCGTATAGTTGCCGGCAAGCTCCCACATCGGGAATACACCGCCTTCTTTCTCTTTCTGGATCAAAGAGCGGATAAAGGCTTCATTCAGTTCAGGATCTATAATTGTCATCAAAGGATGATAAGCACGGAAAGTATCCCACAAGGAGAATATCGTGTACACAGGTTCGTCCACACTGCCCTGATGCGGCTTCAAATCCATACCGAAATAACGTCCGTCGGCATCCGTAAAGAGATTGGGCTGCAAACCGGTGTGATTAAGGGCTGTATAAAACATCGTGCGCTGGTCGGCATTCTGCGTACGGATATCTATTTTGGACAGATAGTCATTCCATGCCTGACGTGCTGCACTCCGTACTCCGTCAAAATCCCATCCGGGTATTTCGGCCTCCACATTCTTACGCGCTCCGTCCATATCGACAGCCGAAACACCCACTTTCACCAATACCTCTTTATTCTTGTCTGTTGGGAACTGCAACAGTACTTTAGAGGTTGGCTTTATTGGACAGCTTTCTTCATATGCCACAGAATCCTTCACCAATGTATAGGTAAACGGCTTGGAGAACTTGGCATAGAAGTTGATATACTGGTCGAATGCCCAATATACCGTTTTTTTATGTCCGCGGATTTCGGTATCACTGATTACTTCTATTTTCATTTCCTCATTTGTCTGACGCTCGATACTGTAATCAAAGTCCAGAATGAAACCGGCATCTTCGGCTTCCGGAAAGGTATAACGGTGAATGGCGGCACGCTTTGTCGCAGTGAGTTCCGCCTTTACGTTATAGCGTTCCAGCAAGACGGAATAATATCCGGGTTGCGCCACTTCATTATCGTGCGAGAAAGCCGAACAGTACGCCATTTGCTGACTCTTCGCCCCCATCGGATGATACTCCTGTTTCCCTACAGTGGGCATCAGCAGTACATCACCGTAGTCCGCTCATGCTGTTCCGATGACATTTGTATGCGAGAAACCGTTGATTGTAGTATTCTCGTAATAGTATCCGGAACAAGCGTCCCATTCGTAGATACGTGTATCGGGACTGGGTTGAATCATCCCGTTCGGAACAACCGCACCCGGATATGTATGTCCATGTCCGCCTGTCCCGATAAAGGGATTTACATACGAGGCATAGTCCTGCTCTGCCTGCGTAGAGCTAAAGACTGTACCCAGCAACAGGAGTCCTCCCAGCAATATGGAATTAGATTTCAAGTTTGTTTTCATATTCTTTGGTATTACATTAGGATTATCAAATCGGCATAAAGCTGACAGCCTGTCCCCCACCTTTTGCCATGACAATGGTCAGGGTATCATCGGACGTCACCTGTTTCTCTATGATTTCGTAAGATTCCGGATTGGTCTCCCAATCGGCATCTTTTCCGTCGGCATAGATAACGGCTGCATAAGTTTTTCCTTTTTCCAGAAAATCCAGTTTCACATCTATGCTGCGCGCCTCTTCATCGGTTGCCGCTCCCAGGAAATATTTATCTTTTGCCTTACGTACTATTGCCACGTATTCACCCGGTTCGCCGGCAAGCGCCTCCGACCAGTCACAGTCTGCATCAAAATCACGGAAGAAACGGAAAGCGGGATGGCCTTCATAGTTTTCAATCATGTCGGCAGCCAGCTGCTAAGGAGAGTAAAGTATCTCCGAATTGGCTATCTGCTTGGCAAGAGTGGTATTGATACGGCAATCCTTACTGTCTTTCATATTCCACTTTTTCCGGTCGGGATTGTTTTTGGCACGCTTGTACAGCACATCAAAGATACCCGGCGTATAGTCCATCGGACCACCCAGCAAACGGGTAAACGGCAACATCACATGATGTTCCGGCGGATTACCTTCGCTCCAGGCATTCCACTCCATGCCCCGGGCGCCTTCGCGGGTCATCATGTTGGGATAGGTACGACGTATACCGGTATCCTTTATCGGCTCATGCACATCGAGGGTAGTACGATACTTGGCAGCCGTTTTCACGACATTACGGTAATGCCGCACATTGAACTGTCCGTGGTGGTTGTGACCGTTGGGAAGACCACCGGCATACCCGGTCTTTACGCTATGGATGCCCAAATCGGCATACCATTCATAAGCCTTATCCAACTGATTTTCGTAATTACAGATATTTCCTCCCGTTTCATGATGACCGATAATCTCAACACCCTTCTTCCGGGCATAAGCTGCTATTTCCTTTATATCGAAATCGGCATACGGTTTGGTATAATCAAAGTTCTGCGTTCCGCCCCAGTTCTCCCAACCTTCATTCCAGCCTTCGAACATAACGGCTTCGATGTTGTTGGCTGCGGCAAAATCAATATAACGTTTTGCATTTTCGGTAGTGGCGCCGTGGCGGTCGTTTATCACCCAGCTCTCCACACCCAGATGCATGCCCCACCATATACCTACATACTTCATCGGGCGAATCCAGTCGGTAGACTCCAAAACGCAGGGTTCGTTCAAGTTCAGGATAAGTGCTGAATTTATCAGTCCCACAGCTTTCGAAGCTATCTGTACAGTACGCCAGGGCGTATTGAAACTGCCGCCTTCTATCTTAGCCTTAATGCCGTCGGGCCATGGAGCCAACTCGGATTTGAATCCGCAGCCGCCGGTATTTTGCAAAGTCATTTCAGGAAAGTCCGTCAATGCGGCTTCGTGAATACTGGCGTAAGTCTTACCTACCTTAAAGGTTATCGGAGTGTTTGCGTTATCAGTCTTGCTGAGCGGCTGTGTACGATATAGCAACTCATATGTTTCGTAGTTGGCAGGAATAGACCAGGAAATTCCATCCTGCGCCATATTGAAAGAGGTAAGTTCGTCCGTAACAAAGATGCTGTCTACTCCGGCAACTTCATACTCGTACCGGAAACCGACTCCGTCGTCAAATACCCGAAAGCGAAGGGTCAGTTTCGTATCCGCCTCATCAGACAGACAAACCGCCATTTCATTATAATGGTTACGGATACTCTTATTCTCGCCCCAAGGTTGTGTCCATGTCTCGTCCGCAGCGGAAAACTCCGTACCGACAACTTTCATACCTTCCGAAAGATTCACACCCTTTCCGGCAAGGAATCCCAAAGCAGAAGGGGTTACAAAAGCCGTATCATCCACATCTATCCGATAGGTCATGCGGTTGTGGTCATCCAATGCAAACTGAAGGCGGATATGACCATCAGGCGAAACGACTTCTGTCGGTTTGGGAGTACATCCGCATATTACAAGCTGCAGACTGACAGTCCATAATATTGTTTTCATGTTTTTCCGGTAATTTTTTACTGTGTAATGGTACAAAAAACATGCAGCTACCTACGCTTTTCCTTAGAAAACGAATACGGATAATCTTCCGCACGGACACCTCGCTGCAGGTTGGGCTTATCGCCCATATTGAATTTCAGCGTACCGCCTTTCAGCAAGTCTCCGTGACGCAGGTAGTTTTTGGTATATTCATTTCCGTCGACCTGAAGAGACTGTATATAGACATTCTGCGCACTGTTGTTTCCGGCATCGATCGTCAGCGAGTTTCCGTTTTCAAAATGCAGAACGGCTTTCTTGAACAAGGGAGCGCCCAATACATATTCGTCCGTACCCGGACAAACCGGATAGAAACCCAATGCGGAGAATACATACCATGCCGAAGTCTGCCCGTTGTCTTCATCCCCGCAATAACCGTCCGGACCGGGTGTGTACATGCGGTTCATCACCTGACGCAGCCAATATTGCGCTTTCCAGGGTTGTCCGATGTAGTTATAGAGATAAATCATGTGCTGTATAGGCTGGTTGCCATGTGCGTAATTACCCATATTCATTACAGTCATTTCGCGTATTTCATGGATGACTTGTCCGTAGTAGCTATCATCGAATACAGGCGGAACAATGAATACGGAATCGAGCATATTGGCAAATACCTTTTCGCCCCCCATCAAATCGACCAATCCTTGCGGATCGTGGAATACCGACCAGGAGTAGTGCCAACTGTTTCCTTCGGTAAAGGCATCCCCCCACTTCAACGGTGAGAACGGTGTCTGGAACTTACCGTCTTTATTACGCCCGCGCATCAACAGACTTTCCTTATCGAAAATATTACGGTAGTTCATGGCACGCTTTGCAAACAACTCCTGCTCCTTTTTCGGACGGTTCAAAGCTTTGGCAAGCTTATAGATGCACCAGTCGTCATAAGCATATTCCAGCGTACGGGCGGCATTCTCGTTAATCTTCACATCATAAGGAACATATCCCAATTTGTTGTAATATTCATAGCCCAAACGTCCGGTAGATGATATTTCCGGATGTACATGCTCCGTCCCGTAAAGCAGCCCTTCATACATAGTCTTTACATCTTCTACCTTAACACCCTTCAAATAGGCATCGACCAAAACGGAAGCCGAATTATTGCCGATCATGCAGCCACGGTGTCCCGGACTCGCCCATTCGGGAAAGAAACCACTTTCCTTGTAAGTATTGACCAGTCCTTCCTGAATTTCCCTGTTTACCGACGGATACATCAGATTAAGGAAAGGAAACAGACAACGGAATGTATCCCAGAAACCCGTATCGGTGTACATATAGCCGGGAAGCACTTCCCCATTATAGGGGCTGTAGTGAATGGGAGCACCCTGCTTGTCCAACTCGTAAAAAGCACGGGGGAAAAGCAGCGAGCGGTACAGGCAGGAATAGAAAGTGCGGCAGTGGTCGAGGCTCCCGCCCTCCACTCCAATCTTGCCCAACACATTGTTCCAAGCATCACGTCCTTTCTGCACCAGCGTGTCAAAACTGTCCGTACCCAATTCGAGCAAGTTCCGCTCAGCCTGTTCGTAGCTGACAAAAGAAGAAGCAACACGGGCATGCACAATCTCGCCTTTCTTCGTCTTAAATCCGATAATCGCACCTGCATGGGCAGCTTGCTGCTCTTTCTGCGATTCCTGAATTACACTGTCTTTAACAGAAGCGGTATATGTAAAAGGTTTGTCGAACTCTACAATAAAGTAGTTTCTGAAATTCTGCGGTACACCGCCGCTGTTACGGGTGGAATATCCGATGATCCGGTTCTTTTCCGGTACAATCCTGATATAGGAACCGCGGTCGAAAGCATCTACCACCACATAGGAATGTTCATTTTCCGGAAATGTGAAACGGAACAGCACGGCACGTTCGGTAGGAGTAAACTCCGTCACCACATCGTGCTCCGCCAGATATACCTTATAATAATGCGGCAACGCAACCTCACCTTTATGCGAGAACCAGCTTGCGCGTTTGTTTTCATCGAAAACGGGCTTCCCGGTAACAGGCATAATGGAGAATTGCCCATAATCGTTTATCCATGGACTGGGCTGGTGCGTCTGCTTGAAGCCTCGGATTTTATTGGCTGTATAGACATATTGCCAGCCATCCCCCATTTTTCCGGTTTGCGGTGTCCAAAAATTCATTCCCCACGGACGCGCAATGGCGGGATAGGTGTTTCCGGTAGAAAGCTCGAATGTGGACTGAGTGCCCACCAAAGGATTTACATACTGTACCCAATCCTTAGCCTTTATGCTCGTAAAACAGCATAAAAAGGCAAATGCCAATAAAAGTTTTTTCATAATATTTGAATTTCAGATTATCAATAAACAAAACAAGCCTGTTCTATTTGGATTTGGAAGAAGATATAAAAACGTTTTCGCCTATTACCTTGTATTTGATACCGATGGAATTCTTTATCAAATCCAATGTGGCAGCTACGTTTTCTTTCTTCTTCAACGGTCCGGAATATGTTCTTTCAATGTCCACATCCGGTGCTATAATGATTTTCACGTTATAGGCTCTCTCCAATATCTTGCAAAGCGTGCGTATGTCCGTCTGATTTAAGTCGAATGCCGTATCATGCCAGCCCTCTATACCCGGTTCTGCAGGTTTTACCGTCAGTCGTCGGGTCATTCCGTCCAATTCGGCCTGTTGCCCCGGCGAAAGCACTATCATGCCTTCACCATGATTGCCCTTTACTTCTACCTCACCTTTCAGTAAGGTGGCTACCGCCCTTTGTCCGTTTTCCCCGGACTTCAAATTAAAGGTTGTTCCCAATACCCTCACTTGCATGGCATGGCTTTGTACGATAAAAGGCTTGGCTGTATTTCTCTTCACATCAAAGAAACCTTCTCCGTTCAGATACACATGTCTCTCGCCACCTTCAAAATTACAGGGATACTGCAAAATCGTGTTTTTATTCAACCATACTTTGGTTCCATCCGGAAGCATCAGCTCCTTTATGGTTTCATTGGCCGTAACAGTGACCAAAGATTCGGAACTACGGCTACCCGCCTGATAGAACCAGTAGCCCATACCTCCTATAAAAAAAGCACCTACTGCAATAGCTGCATATTGCATCCACCGGTGAAACAGTGTACGCTTCAACTTACGCTTCCGCTCCTCTCCGAGCCTTTGCGACAATTGTTTTTCAGCCTTCGCAAGGAGTGCTTCCTCAGAAGCCGCATCGGATTTTCCCAAATGGTACAGTTCCTCTAATGTAAATAATTCATGAGCATTCTCTTCCGACTCCTCCAACCAGACATTCAACGAGCGAAGTTCCTCTTCCGAACATTCACCCGCTAAAAACTTTACTATTATTTTTTCATCCAATTTGCCCATTTTCCTGTTCATGTTACAATATTAGAACAATCCTATCTTTAAAAACACTTACTAATCCGACCGATAATTAAAGAGAAAATGCCTATTTGCACATCGGAGTGGCAACCTTTCGGTTACCACCCGGTACGTTCATACTGCTTTCCGCTCCACTCTACTTCATCGTCGTACAACAATCGGGATATACGGCTGAATTCTTTTTCATACGAACGTTCGTTGTTCAAATCGTAAACAGCAAAATAGCCCCAACCGTTCTGACGGATGTTTTTCAAGCAGTCATCATCTATCTTTACATCTCCTCTGGCTGTGGTAACTTCAATAGCATACGGGCATTGTTTGGCTATGCTTACCGTATCGGCAGGAATGGCCTTCCACTTACCGTAATATCCGTAAATGGAATAGTCGATCAATTCATCCACTGTTTTTCCTTCTACCGTACCGACCGGATAGTCGTATCCCGCATACCAATAAATTCCTATTGTCTTGTCCGGCATTAACTTACGGCTTTCATACACCAAATCGGCATAACGCTGCGAAGTACATTCTTCAATGCTTGGCGCTACTGCATCCGAAGGAATATAGGGCTCCACAGCCTGGTCGGTGGCATAGGTGGAATACTCATCATCAAAGTCTATGCCGTCAAATCCATAAATATCGATATACGCTTTCAAATCCTTTGCAAAGGCGCGGGCGGCATCTTTCGAAAGACTACGCATACCGGCAGCAGTGTGGTCTCCCAAGATGGAGAGATGAACTCTTATACCTTTTGCCTGTAACGGGCGTACAGTCTGCTCGATATTATCAAGTACAAATCTGGTTTGCTCGTTACACGAAACATAAGGAACATCATCCGCGCTCAAACGGATATTGGCTGCAAATACACTGGCTATGTCAAAGAAAGGAGACTTATAGTTCTTCGTCGTGTACTCACCCGCATTCAACATACTTTCACGATTGACTTCCACATAACATAAATTCTTTACCTTGCGTCCCGCATTGACTTCCGGCATGGCTGCAAGCGGTTTTACCAAATAAATAAAAGCCTTGTTGTCCGTATGTTTTTCCGTTCCCGCAGTAGCTACCGCCGATACAGCCACAGCATAGGTAGCCCCTTCCGTTCCACCTGGCAGTATATCCAGTGCAAGTGTGGCAGACTTACTTTTACCGGTTTCAACAACCACGTTGCCATTGTTTTCCAGCAACAGTTTGTCTGCCGGATACATCGTATACCCCGTACCATTCAACTGGTTATAAGCATCCAATATCCTGGAATCCAGTTTGAAAGTAACGGCAACCTCCTGTTCTGCCGGTTCACTCAATTCAAAAAACAAATGTCCCGTAGCTTTTTTATCTCCTCTGAGCGCAATGGGAGTCAACATTTTGGCACCGGCGGCAGACTTCACTTCCCCGAAAATCGCTCCGGGATTTTCCGTAGTCTGTTTTCTGCCATTATCTGCTTCGGAGCAACCGGAATTCAATATCATTGATGACAGCATTAAAACACCTGCCGATATAAGCGTTCCTATTTTCATATATCTCATATATTATTATTCATTTAGATTAAAAACAAAAACTAACCTAAGAGAGATATCCGCAATCATACTTAGGTTAGTTTTCCATATAGGAAAACGGCAATGCACCGTTTTCCTATCATAACTTAAAACGGATTATCTGAAGTTATCCGGTGTTTTCCATTTACCGGTTTCATCCATCGTATCTGCCACATCCCACCATACTTTAGTACCTTGCGTATAAGCAGGCTTGTTCGGATTTCTGGATTCACTGTTCGGATAGCTTACACGCTTAATCAGTTTGGTATTCTCCACCTCACCGCTTGAGTTGTTGCCATAACGCGGCAGCAACAAATAACGGGGATAATCTGTGCGGCGAACCTCAGCCCAACCTTCGTTACCGTTAGGATAAACAGCCAACCATTTTTGTGTAATGATTTGTTCCAGTTGTTCTTCTCTTGAACCACCTGCTCCGAAAGCCTCTTTACCTTTCAAATGGCTGATATATTCGTCTGCTTTATCTGAAGCAATACCATAATAGTCCATAGAAGCACGTACACCATCTTCATACAATCTTTCGGCAACTGTAGCTCCTGTTTCATTGCCCCAACCACGCAATGCAGCCTCAGCTTTCAGGAAAAGAGATTCAGAGTAACCGAGCCAAACAATTTCACGAGCCTGATTCCACCAACAATCGGGAAGCATTTCATCGCTCTTCAGATTAGTCTTCATAGGTGAATACTTCACTGTGTACTTAGAACCGACTTCTTTTGCCCCATTTCTGTATCCGCCGTATTCAGCATTGGGGTCCTCTGCTTTATAATCATCCTTGATTCCCGGATCATAGGGTGAAGGACGGAAGAACAGTATCTTGCAACGGGGATCCAAATAGCAATTCGCTTCTTTTTCATTATACTTGGTAGCGTCCAATCCAAAGATAGTACCTTCCTCATCTGCATTTCGGGCAACCTTTTCAACAAAGCCACTGCCATTGGCATCTACACCCTCTTTAAGAGCCTGATTTTTATAAGCCCACTCCATCTCTTTCGGTAAAACGCAACTTGCACCCCAGCTGAACATCAATGCAAAGATATTCTCATTGCCACCGGTTATCCACTGACGTTTAGGAATCAGTTTCATATTATCTTCCTGGCCTTTCATCAAACCCGAAGGATCTGACAAAGCTTTTTCTCCTTGCTCCCGAGCAACTTCCGGAGCAACATTGCTTACACGTAAAGCCAGACGTAAGCGCAAGGTATTGGCGAAACGAATCCACGGCTCTACCTTACCTCCATAGATGCGGTCGTCCTCAGCACTGAAAGAGTATTGATCTACAGCAGGCGGATTATGCAATCCCGTAATGGCTTGGTCGAGCAATTTAAAGATAATGTCATACACTTCTTTCTGCGGAGTATAAGTAACATTTTCCGTAGGCGGCATCGCACCTTTCACATAATACTGGATAGGAATATCACCATACGTATCGGTTTGTGCCGAAAGCAGGAAAGCGTAATAGATACGGGTTATATAGAACGCATTGTGATAATACTCCTTGTTGCAGAACCAGAAAGTCTTGATAAGCTGGCTGTACTCGGCAATCGTACGGTCGTCATAAAAATGCTTCCAACGGGCAGCAGACCAACCGTCATTATAAGCATACGCCGGTGAATTGTTCAAGAAACCGTTCGAGCCATTATATGCCGCATAGACATCATGCGTCAGATTGGTAGCAGTCTGGTAATCGTTATACAGACCTTCATAAGTAAAGTTGAAGAAAATAGAGCCTAACGCACTTTCTGTTGCCTTCAGACTTTCCAAAGCGCTCTCCGAAATGGTATAATCGATATCAATACCCTCCGGACCGCAATCCATAACCGACGGGTCATAGACAGGTGCGTTCGGATTGGTATTCATTTCTTCAAAATCATGGCATCCGGCCAATGCCAGCAATGAGCAGAGAGCAACGGATTTATATAAATTAAGTTTCATATAATTTTAATATTTGAGTTTTTAAGTTTCCTACTGCATTATCAAGTTTAAAAACCTAAGCTGACAGACAGACCGAATGTACGGGTATAAGGCAGTGCCGCATAGTCGATGGCCTGTGAGAACATGGTTGTATCATAACCGCCCTCCGGACTTGTACCCGGTGTATGTTTCAGCAGGTAACAAAGGTTACGTGCCACGAATGATACGCTGAGCGACTGAATCGGAGTCTTTTTCAACAGTTTAGTCGGGAAATTGTAACCGATTGACAACTCTTTCAATTTGATGAATGAAGCATCGTACAAGAAATCTTCCGCCAACAACGCACCGTAATACTGGCTTGCCGTAATCTTAGTAGTATTGGGTTGTCCGCTTTCGGTTACACCGGGGAACACCATCATATAATTATCCTTCTCACCGCGATTCTCGGTACGCTTTGCCAAACCGTTACCGGCCGCCACCATCTCGGAATAAGAAAGGATGTCGCCACCGAATTTCATATCGAACATTGCCGACAAGGTAATTCCCTTATAAGTAAAGGTTGGCGATACGGACATAGTCAAATCAGGCTGAATATTGCCGATAGGATTGTTTACGCGTTCATTCTCATCGTTG
>ENA-ORLX01000132-ORLX01000132.1-human-gut-metagenome-genome-assembly--contig:-NODE-132-length-17321-cov-7.07159_pt1 | contig 17321 bp, 15 predicted proteins | sample MGYA00243014_ERZ508843 | MGnify/ENA primary metagenome ERZ508843 (study PRJEB26277, sample SAMN04329788) | human gut metagenome | biome: human-associated habitat | host: Homo sapiens | place: USA... | reverse complement strand
ACTCTCAGCATCACCCATCCTGGTATTTGTTCCTTCAAAATCAGCAATTTCGTCTGCTGTCAGAGTATCCCCCTCAAGCAGATATCTGTGCCTTTTGTAAACAGCCTCTATCTGTGCTTTTATCTGGATTTTTGCATCTCCCAGATTGTCGGCCTTAACCGAAGCAAAGCTCATAAAAATCACAGGATAAGTACCCTGAATTTTTCGATAGTCCTCATCCTCCCATATAGACAATGAATCAAACAAATCGCTCCTGTCCTTATACTGATTTGAAAAAAAGCAGTTAAGCATGCTCATATTAAGTGTTTTTCCAAAACGCCTCGGACGCGTGATGAGAGTCACATCATCCTTTGAATCCCACCATTCCTTTATAAAGCTCGTTTTGTCCACAAAAAAGCAATTATCTTCTATAACAGAAGCAAAATCCTGTTTCCCAATACCAATCGTTTTTACCATATCTGACTCCCTGTATAGTCTCAAATCATTGTTTTATATATGATATTATAGCCAATACAATTATGCACTGCAAGAAACAAATATACTCTTCTTAATCACGTTTTTAAACATAGATTAAGAAGAGTATAATCTCTTTTGTCGTATTAAATTATAACTACTTAATTACAGCCTCAACCTCACCCTTCTCAGGCATCACGCGAAGTGCGCCCTTTCTCGTGGTAATAAGCGAAGCTGCTGCATTTGCGAATGTGAGCATCTTTTTCACATCGTCATCCTTCCGGTCATTGATACCATGCTCCAACACATCGTGAAGCAGGCATGCACAGAAGGTATCTCCTGCACCTGTAGTCTCGACAGTGTCATCTCGCAGGAACGGAGCTGCATCCACGATATGTCCGTCAAAAAATGCCATACTTCCGTTTTTGCCCATGGTGGCACAGATAAACGGAATGTGATACTCATCTATGAGCTTCTTTACACCTGTCTTTATGTCCTTTTCGCCTGTCATGAATTCAATCTCATCATCAGATATTTTTAAGATGTCACACTGACTCAGGCCCCAGCTTATCTTCTCTTTTGCATCGTCCATGCTCTTCCAGAGCGGTTTGCGCAGATTAGGGTCAAAGGAAATCAGTACGCCTGCCTCTTTTGCGGCAGCTATTGCATGCTTTGTCGCATTCTCACAGATCTTATCTGTCATTGAAAGACTTCCGAAGTGGAAAATTTTTGCGTTTCTCACAAGGGATAAATCCACCTCATCCGCTGTCAGCATCATATCTGCTCCCGGATTTCTGTAAAATGAAAAATCTCTGTCTCCGTCTGCTGCGGTCTGGACAAATGCAAGAGTGGTATGGACATTATCATCATAGCGCACGCCTGTTGTGTCGATGCCCTGCTCCTTTACGGCATCAACAAGCAGCCTTCCAAACGCATCCTGTCCCACTTTTCCGATGAAAGCAGTCTGATGACCGAGCTTTTGAAGCATGGCAAGCACATTACATGGAGCTCCACCCGGATTAGCCTCAAAAAGCTTATTGTCCTGCGCACTTGTACCGTTTTCTGTAAAATCTATAAGTAATTCACCTAATGCAACTACATCCATATTGTACCTCTTTCTTTCCTGTCAAAATATTATGTATATTATTCTACAAATAACCGGACCAATAATTTGTCCGGTTATTATTTGTATGCTCTACTGATATGCTTTCATATTATAAAATTATATCATATTATATCATATTTTTCAATATCCACAACAGCACTTCCGTCACAATTAAAGCAGATTCCGTCTGCCTGAAGAGGTGTACAGATAGCTGTGGTTGCGACCTGCTGTCCGTCATTGATAAAGAGCTCTATAGACTGTCTGTCCACGATGAAACGAAGCTTTAGCTTTCTGTCTGTATCTGCGATCTTAATTTTTCTGACACAGACGACATCCTTTGTGACGCCACAGCAGGTACGATCAATCTCGAGCATGCCTGCGACTCTGTTGTAGGTAAAAACTGTACCATACTCATCATCGCATGCCATTTCAACAGTGAAGTTATTGTACTCCTCGCCTGAAAGCTCCACTGTCATGTCGAGAGTGCGGCCCTTTATGCCATCAAAGGTCGTGTAGCAGTCTATTTTTTTATCTGTATAATGACACTTGTTTGCACGATAATTTTCTATTTCCTTAACCGGCTTCTGCCAGATACGGCCGTCCTTTATTTCAAGCTCACGAGGCAGTGTCATCATGCCCTGCCAATCCTGCGAATCAGGAACGACACATGCATCCCACGACTTCATCCAGGCAATCATCACGCGGCGTCCGTCCGGAAGCAGTGTAGTCTGCGGTGCATAAAAGTCCATGCCATAGTCAAGTGTGTGCGGCTCTTCCTTGATAAATACATGATTTTCTTTATCATAATCCCCCAGAAAATATACAGAGTTGTGTCCGTTATGAAACTCATATTTGTCTGCCTTCATACTCTGCGGTGAACAGATGAGCACATGCTTATCCTCCAGCCCAAAGAAGTCCGGGCACTCCCACATGGTACCTATTTTGCCTGTGCTGTTTGCCGCAAGGATTGTCTCAAACTGCCAATCGGTCAGGTTTTTTGAAGAGCAGAGCACTACCTGTCCCACATTGTTTAAGTCCTTGCTTCCAACTATAAGATAATATGTGTCATCCTCTTTCCATATTTTAGGGTCACGGAAATCGATTCTGCTGCAGTTTTCAGGAAGCATATCGCCTGTCACAACAGGATTATTCTCATGCTTCACATAATTAAGTCCGTCTCCAAATGCGATGCACTGGTTCTGTCTCTCCTGCTCACTGCCGTCAGGAAGTTTAATCCTTGTGACACCTGTGTATACAAGCACATGCTTACCATCTGCCTCAATGGCACTTCCTGAGAAACATCCTTTTTTATCATATTCCTCGTCAGGTGCCAGAACACACGGAAGCTGCTCCCATTTAATCATATCGCTTGTCGTACTATGCCCCCAATGCATAGGTCCCCACTCACGCAGATATGGATAGTACTGATAAAACAGATGAATTTTTCCGTTATAGACAGAAAATCCATTCGGATCATTAATCCATCCTGCCGGTGCACTGATATGAAACAAAGGTTTACTCTCTTTATCTGTAGCAGCTATTTTTTTTGCCTCGTAGCTTCTTGCTTTTTCCAATAATTCGCTCATTCAAATCCTCCAATTCTGTTTGCTTTGCCGGTAATACAGAATTATGAACAGTAACCTATTTGCCCTCTGACGTACTCTCAAGGGATTTCTGATAGCTGTCAAAATATTTCTGCTTTATCTTCAGATAATCCTGTAAACCATATTTATCAAGTTTCTTAAGGTATGAATCCCATTCCTTATCAATGCCGCCGTTTAATATCCAGTCGGCCTTTTTCTGCTCAGCATATTTCTTGATGTCTGTGTCGTACTGTGACACCTTGTTGGTGTCATCTATGCTCATGAACACGTTTGGATAGACATACTTACTGTTCATGTCCTTCAGATAAGCCTCATGCATGTTGTCAAGACGCCACTTGGCATCTGCAGGCTCTGTCACATAAACATCATAGTACTCGTTTAAAACAGCAAGCGGTCCGTTTACTGACTGTGCCTCACGCACTTCAACCGGTGACTGATCGCCCAGATCCATATGCTTTAACATCTGTCCGCCGTCAGCGTTTGTACTCATCTCAAATATATTGAACGAATCTTTCTCACCGTATGTTCCCCAGTTATTCTGTGGAGACTGGATTGGAGCATACATCTGATCGATCCACATACATCTGATCAATCCACGCGGCTGCCAAAGCCGTATCCCTGCAGCTTGATGTCAGTACGCATCGTCCTCTGTCGAAACCACTCGTCTCACTGTTGTTCTGTCTGGTGATATTTCTGACTCCGTCAGGTCCTGTGAGAGCAGGAAGCATGACGTAATCTGTGTTATTGTCAATGTTTGCAATGTCCCATGTAAAGCAAAGCCCGTATCTGTGGTTTTTACCCTTTGCTACGTAGGTTGACCACTCCTGTGTAAATGCCTCAGGGTCAATCAAATCCTCTGTGACAAGCTTGTGAAGCCACTCGATACCCTCCTTGTAGCCCTCCTGTGTCGGAGCATAGATGACTTTTCCCTCATCTGTTACTGCAAAGTGGTCACCTGTATCACCATAACCCTCACCAAAGCCGTTCATGAGGATGGCTGGATCCTGGTCACCGTTGTTTATAATAAATGACATAGGAATAGCCCCGCCCTCGATATCGAAAAATCCCTCACCAAAGCCGGTCAAGCTGATGTCAGGACCCTGGGCTCCGTTGTTTATAATAAATGACATAGGAATAACCCCGCCCTCGATATCAAACTCTTTCTCAAGCTCGTCTGCATGATCTCTGAATGCAATAAGCACCTGCTCGAGCTCATCTGTAGTGGTCGGCACCTCAAGTCCCAGATAATCAAGCCATTTCTTGTTGATATAAGGTATATCTCCGATTGCCTGAATTGCCTCTTTTCCTGCACCAAGCTGCTCTATCCATGGAAATGAATAGATATGTCCGTCAGGTGCGGTACACATTGTCCTATATTCAGGATATTTCTCAAAAACTGCCTGAAGATTAGGCATATATTTGTCAATCAGATTCTCAACCGGAATGATAATACCCTGCTTTGCATATCTGAGCAGGTCGTAATCACTCATACCTGCATTAAACAGTCCATCCGGCAGATTACCAAACTGCGCCAATGCCAGATTCTTCTTGTCAGAGAACTGGTCTGAAACGAAGCATGTCCAGTCGATATGCACGTTGGTCTGCTTCTCCATTCTCTTGAAGATAGTCCTCTCATTAGGATCCTGTGTGGATGTGGCCGGTGCACTTGTGATAAATGACAGCTCAGCCTTCTCCTTCAGAGGGAACTGCACATCTGATACCGGTGTGTCCGGATTTGTCTCAGCATTTAAGCTCTGCTGCTTTCCACAGCCTGCCACACCTGTCAGCATTGCAAGTGTAAGCGAAAGTGTAATTAATTTTTTGAAGCTTCTTTTTTTCATATCCATACTCATCCTTTCTGTTAGCCCTTAACAGATCCAACCATGATTCCTTTATCAAAATATTTCTGGAAAAATGGATACATAATCAAAAGTGGTAAACTTGATACAACAATTGTAGCATACTTGAGCTGCTCTGCAACCTTTGCCATCTCAGCTGTGCTCTGGATATCTGCAATCATGCCCGGCTGAGGTGTATTCTGCACAAGAATTGAACGCAGTACAAGCTGTAATGGCTGGAGATTTGCGTCATTCAGGTAAATCATTGCATCAAAGTAGCTGTTCCACATTCCTACAAATGACCAAAGCATAAGCACCGCAATAATCGGCTTACAAACCGGAAGCATAATCTTAAAGAAATGCTGTATTTCATTTGCTCCGTCGATGGCTGATGCCTCACGAAGCTCATTTGGCACTGACTGATAATAGGTTCTCGCCAAAATCATATTCCACACATTGAAAGCTCCCGGAATGAGGATTGCCCAGACGGTGTTTACCATATGGAGCTGATTTATAAGGATGAATGTAGGAATCATTCCTCCTCCAAAAAACATTGTGATAATAAAAATCACATTGAAAAATTTTCTTCCGACAAATTCCTTTTTAGACATAGGATATGCTGCCAGGATTGTGACAAATACTGAAATTGCCGCAAACGCTATTGAGTAAAAAAACGAATTAAAAAATCCGCGCCATATCATGTCATTTTCCAGAACTCGTCTGTATGCATCAATAGTCCAGTCCTTTATGTTGAAGCTCAGTCCCTGGTTGTTAAGTACTGTCGGATCCATGAAAGATGCCAGCACTACATATACTAACGGAACAATTATTGCAAGCACAAACAACCCAAGAAGTGTATATCCAATTCCAAGAACAATTTTATCAGTCCGTGAATATTTGATTTTTATCGTCATATCTTTTTCCATTGCACTTTCCTCCTAGATTCCTTCACCATCGTTTAGCTTCTTTACAACCGCATTGACTATAATCAGCAATATTACGTTGATTACCGAGTTGAAAAGACCAACCGCTGTTGAATAACCATAGTCTCCATTCAAAAGTCCGATTCTGTATACATATGTAGAAAGAATTTCCGATGCCGGTAAGTTCATATCTGTCTGTAACGCGTAGGCTTTCTCGAAACCGATACTCATAATATTTCCTGCCTGCAGGATGAACTGTATCACTATAATATTCTTAATAGCCGGAAGCTCAACATACCACATCTGCTGGAAGATGTTTGCGCCATCCATTCTCGCTGCCTCCTCAAGCTCCTTGCTCGCATTGGATAATGCCGCTGTATACATGATTGAAGCCCAGCCTGCTCCCTGCCAGATGCCGCTCGCTATGTAGATTGTCCTGAATGCAGCCGGCATTGTCATCCAGTTTGTGCTGATACCGAGCAGCTTGTTCATAGGTCCGATTGGTGATAAAAACATACGAACCATACCACAAAGTACAATAACTGAGATAAAATTTGGTGCGTAAATCAGAAGCTGTATCTTTTTCTTGATGCCCTCTTTGCGAATACGATTCAGAAGCAGTGCAAGTATGATCGGTACCGGAAATCCCCATAACAATCCGTAAATACTTACCTTTAACGTATTCATAAGGTAGTTCATAAAATCAGGTGATGATAAAAATCTCTTGAAATATTCAAGCCCGACCCATGGACTCCCCAGCACACCCTTTATGACATTGTAATCCTTGAATGCTATGAGCAGTCCGCCCATCGGAACATACTTGAATATAATTGTCAGTAAAAGTGCCGGCATAAGGAAAAATATGTACAACATCCAGTTTTTCTTCACATATGTCACTTTGCTTTTCAATGACTGCTTTTTTTCTTTCATTTGCTGTGACCTCCACTCTCTTTCACATTTTGTCTTTTTTACTTAATTTACGCTCTTGTGTAACCGGTAAAGTAACCGGTTACTTTATAATTTGATAATACAATATCATTTGTGCTGTGTCAATACTTTTCTCAAAAAAAGTAACCGGTTACTTTTTTGTTGATATTTTGGAAATTGCGCTGTATACTGTTTATAAACATTTGTAATATAAGTAATTTTTATAAGGAGACATCCCATGGGAAAAAAACAGGTTACATTTGCAGATATTGCGGAATATACACACTTTTCAAAAACAACGATTTCAAGATATTTCAATCATCCGGACTCTCTGACACTGGAGAATCAGGAAAAGATTTCCCGTGCGCTTGATGAACTCGGCTATAAGAAAAATAAGCTCGCTACTGGAGAATCAGGAAAAGATTTCCCGTGCGCTTGATGAACTCGGCTATAAGAAGAATAAGCTCGCTAAGGTTCTCGCAAACGGTAAGAGCGAGTTTGTCGGCATAATAGTGCCAAACCTTTACCTGCACTACTACTCTGAGATGCTCACACAGCTTTTAGCCACTTACGCTAACTATCACTATAAGTTTCTCATCTTTATGAGTGACAAGGGGGCGGCTGAGGAAGAAAACTACATTGATGAACTTTTAGCTTATCAGATAGAGGGTCTTATCGTGCTAAGTCACACTCTCTCATCTGAAAAGCTTGCTTCGTACAACATTCCAATTGTCGCAATCGAGCGAGAATCCATGCATATGCTTCATACCACATTCCAATTGTCGCAATCGAGCGAGAATCCATGCATATAAGCAGTGTCACCTCCGACAACTATATGGGTGCGCTTCAGGCCACATCTCTTTTAATACGTGACAAATGTGATATTCTCATCCATATCAATGTAGATGTGCCAAAGTATGTCCCGGCATACGACAGAATCCGTGCGTTTGAGGACACCTGTACCGAGCACAATATTCCCTATGAGCTCAGCCTGAACGTATCCGGTGATTCGTACAACGATTTATTTTCTCAGATGAAGGTGATTTTTAACAATATAGATGAGAAATATCCTGATAAAAAGAAAGGGGTATTCCTGGCAAACGACACATATGCCAACATGTTTTTGAATCTTGTCATACAAAAATACGGCTGCTTTCCGGACAGCTATGAGATAGTCGGCTTCGACAATTCACCAATTGCCAACGAAGCCATAATTCCAATCACCACCATCGGCCAGCAGATAGATGTAATCGCAAGAACCGCCATGGATTTACTCGTTAAGCAGATGGATAACCGCAAACAAAGAAAGCCTGAGCCAGATTTGGCGCCAACGCACAAAAAGATAGCGCCTGTGCTGATTCGCAGGGAGACAACCAGCTAGTACATCGTTTATGTGACATGTACCAGCCTAATTTTCTCCTGTTGCGTCCTGATATTCCCTGCTGCTCACACCACCCCATGAGTTTCTATCCGCTGAGAAAACCTCATTTGTGGTTTTATTTACAGCATAAAATCCCAGTAGCCTTGTATCTGAGCCACTAACCAACTGCTCATAAACAAACAAATCACACTGTCCATTTTCGGAAACTCTGTCATAAACTAACCTATTCTCATACGTATTTCCATCAGCCTCGCCGGTTTCGAAAACAGAATAAAAAGTACCTTTAGCTGTGGAACCGTTGCGAATAATACCGGCATCCCCGGCTGAGAGTATCCCTGCAGCTGACATGTAATCATATACGGCCATGCTTTCTGTATCCAGGCTTTCGTCAGCGTTCTCATTTCCTGCATTCTCATTTTCTGTATTTTCAGAAGCGTCATTGTATGACTGTGAATTATTCTCAGTGCTGTTTTCACTGTCATTTGCACCACTATCACCAGCATCATTTCCACTGTCTCCGGTGCTGTCATCATCGTTTATAAGTCCAAACTTTATTGTTTCCTTAAATGTCAAATTTCGTCTCAGGAAAGGTCCAACCTTGATGTTATAATATTCATCAGTACTATATCCATCCGAAGTACTCATGCAGATAAGACCATTCGCATATACCTTTTTCTCCGTATCCATGCCGATGAATGAAATTATCAGATTAATAACCATGGCAGCCATCAAACACAGCCACATGACTATGAGTATTACTTTTCTGAATAGCCTTACCCCTTCTGACTTTTTAGATACGCTGTCACTGAATAATATCCACCTGATTATCCAGTAAAGCGACAAGACCATACAGCCTGCGTATGTTATCAGAACAGACGACAGCTCGAACCAGTATCTATAGTGATATCCTCGAGACAGTAAGCCTCCTACTCCATAGAAAATTCCTGCATACAACACCAATATCGCAGTAATTACAATTGCTGTCGGCCACTTATGCTTTATCCTGGTGGCTGCGTAAATTGCCAGACACAAATCCATTTTTGCATTTTCTGATAAAAACAATGCACCAATCTGCATGTCCGTCATCTGCTTTTGATTCGCCGGCACAGCATAGCACTTATCCAGCCACTCCTGCCAGCCCGGCTTATCACATAGGAACAAAACTGCAGCATTGCAAAAATAATAATCTCCTGCCAGCCCGGCTTATCACATAGGAACAAAACTGCAGCATTGCAAAAATTATAATCTCTTAAATATGGCAGCTTCACACAATTGATATCAACCATTGCAAGAGCCTGTGCGGCCAGATCATAGTTTGACATAAGAAGCTGCTGCTTAGCCATCACTATCAACACAACTGACTGAAGCTGCCTATTATTCCTGTATCTGGTTCTGTACATAGCCAAATTGTAATCATGCCTGTCCTGAAGGCTCCAATTCTCTGTCCTTTTCGCTGATATATTAACAACAGCGATCAGCATCAACACCAGAAAAATAATACCTGCAAAAAAGAGCAATAAACATGATTTAATCATTCCTGAACTATAGTCATCCCTATGGAACATTCCAAACAACAAGCTTAATGTCAAAACACTCCATACAACAATCAATACTCTGTAAATCTGCACATATCTTTTCTGCCATAAGCCATTTTTGTATCCAATGGTATCAGGGGTGACAGTGTTTGAAAGCTCATAATAATTCATGCAATCCGCCTCTTTATCTCTGTAAATGAAATTGATTTATCCGTGGCTTAATTGTACCACGAATAAACCAATTTGTGTGAAATCTATTTTATCTGTATCTTCTTCCTCATGCGCATCTCCCACACATAGTAGGTCACAATAAGTAGTATTCCTGTTGTAAGCCAGGCTGCCGGATCTGCAAAGCACACACCGATGTAACCAAATGGCTTTGACAGGGCAAGTATTGCAATCCATCTCGACACAAGCTCCATCGCACCGCTAAGCATAGGCACAAGACCCTTGTTAAGTCCCTGCAGACCGTTTCTGTATGCAAAAATCCATGCAAGAGGAAGCATGAAGACACTCGCGATTTTCAGATATTTCATAGCACAGTCAATGTCAGTTGCCGTAGGCGATGTGATAAACCAGCCTATCATGTACGGTCCGACAAAGCAGTTAATTGCTGCCGCTAAAACTGCGCAGCCTATACATATGAAAAAGCATGACTTCATACCCTTAAATATCCTGTCGTATCTTCCTGCTCCAAGATTTTGTCCGCAGTAAGTCGCAGCGGCTGTTCCAAGTGTAGGCATGGTCTGTGTCGCGATATTGCTGACCTTGGATGCGGCGGTATACGCAGCTACCACCTGCGAACCGAACACATTGACCGCAGCCTGGAAGATCATCGTTCCGATAGCAGTGATTGAATAGTTGAGTGCCATCTGCAGACCGATTGAGAGCATGCGCCAGATTCCGTTCCAATCCATGTAATAATCCTCACGGCTGGTGCGCAGCAAATCATACTTCTTAAACATCACGATAAATGACAAAACTGCAGCAATTCCCTGCGATATAACTGTCGCATAAGCAGCTCCTGCCGTGCCTGCCTTCACCACCACGATAAAGAATATGTCCAGCACAATATTCAATACAGATGAAAAAATCAAAAAATACAGCGGAGTCTTGCTGTCTCCGATGCTTCGCAAAAGACCGGAAGCCACATTGTAGGACATGGTGCAGAAAATTCCCGCAAAAATGACCTTTATGTACGCATCAGCCATGACAAGTATATCATCAGGTGTATTGAGCCAGATAAGAAGCTGCCTCGACGCAAGCACTGTCGGAATCGTGAGCACCACTGAAACAATCACAGTAAGAATGATAGCTAAAGCCACATAATGCTTCAAAAGCTTCTCTTTTTTCGCACCAAACGCATGGCTTGCCATAACTCCAAAGCCCTGTGCTATTCCATTTGCAAAGCCAAGCACCAGAAACATAATACAGCCTGTCGAGCCAACCGCCGCAAGCGCCTTTGAGCCCAGATACTGCCCCACGATAATCGTGTCCACCATATTATAGAACTGCTGAAACAGATTTCCCATCAGAACAGGAATCGAGAACAGTAGTATAATTTTCATTGGATTGCCTTTGGTCATATCTGTCTTCATGTGTAAATACCCTCCCCAAAAATTAAATTCATAATAACTTTTCCCAGCAGGTTCACCCCTGCAGAAAATCCATTAAAAAAATGTGTGAACAAGCTCTTTTTCAAAGCCTCGTTCACACATTATATACACATATTTTCCAGTATTCAAGTACTATTTTCAAAATTTATAACTTATTTTTTAACAGTACGTTTATTCTTTCTTCCTCACACGATAATTCACATATCTCTTTATCAGGTAGTACACGACACCCCATGTCGGTACTCCGATGAACAGCCCCACTACTCCAAATAATCCATTTCCAAGGAAGATTGCAAATACCACCCAGAAAGGTGAGAGTCCTGTGGACTCACCGAGTATCTTTGGTCCGATAATATTGCCGTCCACCTGCTGTAAGATAATGATAAACAGCAAAAATATCACACCCTTTGACGGGCTGTCGAGCATGATGAGTATGGTGCTTGGTATGGCTCCGATGTACGGTCCAAAGAACGGTATGACATTGGTCACTCCGACTATCACGCTGATGAGTGCCACATAAGGCATGCGCAGTATCAGGCAGCACACGAAACAGATAGCTCCGATTATGAGTGAATCAATGATTTTACCACTGATAAAACCACCGAATATCTTGTCGCTCTCTTTTAAGATGCTTGAAAGCACCTGTATATGGCGCTCCGGCAGAAATGCGCTCACGAGTTTTTTAGTCTGGCGTTTGAAGGTATCCTTGCTAAGCAGGACATAGATGGCAACGATGAATGCAACAAGGCAGTTTACCGCTGTGCCAAAGATTCCCATAATACCGTTTATCACAAAGGTAACCTGTCCGAGCATATTGTCCTTTACCCATTCAGTAAAATAGCTTATGCCGTTATTGTATAGCTCAGTGATTATTTCCTTTGCCCTGTCATTGTTTTTGGCAAGCTCCGTGATTTTTTTCACAAGGTCCTGTATCTGATCCGGTAAAAGACTGACCGCATTTGTGATATTGCTTACAAGTTGTGGCACCACCATCATGATTAGCACTACAATAATGGCTATTATTATGGCCAGACTTATAAGTATTGACACCCCTCTCATAGAAGGTCTCTTTCCACACTTCTTTTCTATGGCTTTGCCAAGCGAATTGCTTAGCTTTCTGTCATAAAACTCTACCATCGGATTTATGAGATACGCCAGCACAATCCCCATGATGATTGGCATGAGTATGTTTATTATTCTCACTATCTGTGCCATTATTGCATGAGTATGTTTATTATTCTCACTATCTGTGCCATTATTGCATCAAATTTAAATAGCACAAACACTAGCAGGATTGCTCCTGCTAGTGCTAAAAACTGTGAAAACCCTTTGGCCCATGCGACCTTTATGGTGTGCTTCATCTTATTATTCACTTCCATGCGCGATTCCTCCTCGTTTATTGTATGTCCGGAATGTAACAAGCTGATTACCGCTCCCAAATAATTCCTTCGTTGGTAACTATTGTGAGATTACAACAAACATTATATAGTCTTTAATCAATTCTAGCAACACTCTCGCCCTCTGTGAGCTCAAATGGTATTATCTCATGACATGAGCCTTTATGCAAATCAATCATGCTAAAAAGAAGTTCCACGCTGCGTGCCGCCATATCCTTGTGCGGCTGCCTGATAGATACAATCTTGGGATTGTAGTACTCTGCAAGTGTCGAACCATCAAAGCCTGTGATAGATATATCTTCCGGCACCCTGAGTCCCTTGTCAAGTATTGCCCTTATGGCACCGATTGCCATGACATCGGAAATCGCATAGACTGCGGTGATTTCTATATTCTTTTCCAAAAGCTTTTTCATCGCACGATATGCGCTGTCATATGAGAATCGCGCTCTCTCATAGTAACGCTCATCAGGTGTGATGCCATGCTTTTTGAAGCTGTTCAGATATCCGTTGTGTCGCAGAATAGCTGTCTGTGAAAGCTCCAGATTGGCTCCAATCTCTGCTATCTTCGTATGACCATGCTCGATGAGATAGTCGACGATTGTTTCCCCGGCCTTCTCATCATCAATGGCAACAGATGACAGCTCCTCCATGCTCCAGTTTTCTGCCGATGTTGTCACGATAACACACGGCACCTTAAACGAAGATGTATCCTCCGAGAAATCCACCCTGCTACCTCCAAGAAAGATGATTCCAAGTGGCTTTCGTTCCCTGCATATGCGGTCAGTCACACTGCTTAGATTACTGTCCTCATCCAGATATGTGATGCTCAAAGAGTAGTCTGTTCTGTCTATTATCGACTGGATTTCCTCGACTATGTTTGCAAACAGCATATTCGAGGTACCCTTTACCAGCAGATAAATATTTCTGGAAATGGTCTGCTTGAGCCTCTTTGCATTGTTATTTGGCACAAAGTTGTGTGCCTCAACTATTTTCATTATGGTTTCTTTTGCTGCAGGAGAAACATCCTGCCTGTTATTTAAAACTCGGGATACAGTTGTTACTGAGTATCCCGATTCTTTTGCTATATCTACAATTGTCATTGTTTTCCCCGTCCGGACAGCGATACGTCCCTTTACATTATATCCATGTGATATAATTTATTTCACTCATTATATCCACAACTATAAAACCTGCTAATTTAGCTTAAACCCCACATGTTTTCTTAATAAGTGTGGGGCTTAAATAACATAAACTATATCCTCTTGTAAGCTATATTAACCCTTTACAGCTCCTGCGAGCACACCCTCTATAATGTACTTCTGACATACAATATAGAAGATAACAATTGGCAGAATCGCAAGCACGAGCATGGCCATCATTGCACCCCAGTCAATCATACCGTGGCTCTGCTTTAAGTACTGAATAGCAATTGGTATGGTTTTGTACTGGTTGATGTTTAAAACCAGTGATGGAAGAAGGTAATCATTCCATACCCACATTGCCTCAAGTATCGCTACTGTTACCGCTGTAGGACGAAGTATTGGAAATACAACCCTGAAATACATCTGTAATGGTGTGCAGCCATCAATCATAGCTGCCTCTTCGATCTCTAATGAGATACTCTTTACAAATCCAGTAAACATAAACACAGCAAGTCCTGCTCCAAAGCCAAGATATACAATGATGATACCGAGTGGATTTGATAAATGAAGCATATTTGCAAATTTTGATAATGTAAACATTACCATCTGGAATGGTACGATCATAGAGAAAAGGCAAAGTGTATACATAAGCTTTGTGCCCTTAGTCTTTACACGAACTATGTACCATGCACACATTGAGCAGCAGAGTACAATAAGTACTACTGAGCCGACTGTGATTAAAAATGATGTTCCGAAGCAGTCCCAGAAATGTGTCATTCTGAGACCATTCTTGTAGTTTAATGTGCTACAGAAAAGCCTTGACATACCATCCTTGAAGGCTTCAAAGCCCTCAGTGATAGATACTGTGCTGATTCCAAACGGATGCTTGAATATGTAGGCTTTTCTCTTAAATGAATTGAGTAACACCATAAAGATTGGTGAAATCCAAAGTACTGATAAAACAGTGAATAATAATGTGATTATCCAACCGTGCTTGGCCTGTCTTACGGCACTGACTTCCTGCGCTTTTTTCTGTTTTGCCATTAGTCCTGTACCTCCTTGCTTGTAGTGATCTTATTCTGTGCAAGTGCGATAATTGCAACAAGTATAAAGAATATAACAGCCTTTGCCTGACCTACGCCCTGCCATCCTGTTGTTCCATACATGGTGTTGTAGATATTTAAGGCAAGCAGCTCTGACATCTTTCCCGGATTACCGCCTGTAAGAGCTAAGTTCTGGTCGAACAGCTTGAAGCCGTTTGTCAGTGTCAGGAATGTACAGATTGTGATTGTCGGCATAAGCATTGGAAGAATAACGCTCTTTAAGAGCTGCCATCTGTTGGCTCCATCAATCTTTGCTGCCTCAATAAGCTCACCCGGTATATTCTGAATACCTGCGATGTAGATAATCATCATATATCCAATCTGCTGCCAGCATACTACTGCGATAAGTCCCCAGAATGCTGACCACTCTGAGCTTACGATTGTCTTTGAATAGTTCTGCAGGATAGAGTTAAAAATCATCAGCCATACATATGAAAGTACGATTCCACCGATCAGGTTTGGAAGGAAGAATACTGTACGGAAAAGATTTGTTCCTCTGATTCCTTTTGTAAGCGCCATTGCTATTGCAAAAGATACGATATTGATAATCAGTACCGAAACTACTGTAAATAGTGCTGTGTACCAGATTGAATGAATAAAGGTTGTATCCACAGTGCCGTTTACAACAAAAATCCTTGTGTAATTTTTAAATCCCACCCATTTCCAGTCTGTAACTGTGGAGAATTTACAAAATGAAAGGAAGATACCATATACGAATGGTACAATAAATCCTATTGTAAATGCTGCCATTGTCGGTAAAGCGAAGATCCAAAATTTTTTTCTAATCGACTTTTCCATAACAAATATACCTTTCTTAAAAAAATATGGGGTGAGTGACTGCCACTCACCCCACTTTTACTACTTTTTACTAACTTTTAGAGAATTTTACTGCTCGTTCTGAAGATCCCAGTAATAAGCCCATTTCTCTGAGAATGCCTTTGCAACGTCATCCCATGAACCATTACGCTCTGTGTACTCTGTGAGTGGAGCAAGGAAATCAGCTCTCCAGTCATCTACTGAAGGTGTTGCGTTGAATGACCATGCTACTGATGTCTTGCCTTCCTTTGCAAGCTCTGATGCTACATTAGCAAAAGCGTTCTTTGACTCATAGTCGCCTGTGAATGTATCGAATGGAGCTGAAAGACCCATTTTATTAACGATTGCGTCACGTCCGTCATCACTTGTGATTACCCAGTTGAGGAATTCAAGTGTTGCATCAATATCCTTCTGATCTGCCTTAGCGTTTACTGTCCAGTGGTTCTCTGTACCAACTGCAAGTCCCTCGTTCTCGTCATCTACACCGAAGTAGATAGGCATCATTGAAAGGTCTGACTGCTTAACTGTGTATCCGTTCTCGTTGTCATCTGCGAAGTTAGCGTACTCCCAGTCACCATTCTGGTAGAATACAGCCTCTTCCATACCAAGCTCTGACTCAGCATTTAAGCTTCCTGAATCAAGTGTAGCCTTGTCTGCTGCTGATGTATTTGTGTACATATCCCAAACTCTCTTGAAGTTGTCCATGTACTTACCTGTAACTTCCTTCTGTCCTGCTGTGAGATCACATCCTGCATCCTTGAACTCATAGTAGAGTGCGAGGCCTGCGAGATGTCCTGTGAATCTCCAGTTAGATCCGCTGTCAAGTCCTGCTGAAGCAAATGCCTCTGTAAGATGTAAGTCACAAGCTTTGTTGATGTCATCTACATGCTCGTTGATATCAGTTGCAACCTTCTCTAATGTATCAAGATCCTTGATATCATCTACTGACTTGATAACTGCTCCTGAGTAGTTTTTGCAGTATTTCTCAAGCATTGCCTTGTTGTAGATGATTCCGTAGCACTCATAGCAGTTAGCTACTGATGCAATCTTGCCATTGTACTCAAGTGCAAGTGACTTATCTGTAAGGTGCTTGTAAATCTCGCTGTCCTTTAAGTCATATATGTATTTGTCATACTCTGCGCAGTCTGCTGTGCTTCCGATATTGAAGATTGTTGGAGCATCCTTCTTAGCAAGCTCAGACTTAAGTGTTGTCTTGTACTGTCCGTCAGCTGCTGTTACTACTGTAACCTTTACGCCTGTCTCATCTGTGTACTTCTCTGCAAGATCCTGCCATGCCTGATCTGTCTCCGGCTTGAAGTTTAACATGTAAACTGAGCCATCGCCTCCCTTTGCAGATGAGCCTTTCTCTGTTCCGTCTCCGCTTCCTGATCCACATCCGGCAAGCATTGTTGCTACCATTGAAGAAGCGAGTAATACTGTCACTAATTTCTTTTTCATTTTAAACCCTCCTAAAAGATTTA
>ENA-ORLX01000125-ORLX01000125.1-human-gut-metagenome-genome-assembly--contig:-NODE-125-length-17852-cov-5.67669_pt1 | contig 17852 bp, 12 predicted proteins | sample MGYA00243014_ERZ508843 | MGnify/ENA primary metagenome ERZ508843 (study PRJEB26277, sample SAMN04329788) | human gut metagenome | biome: human-associated habitat | host: Homo sapiens | place: USA... | reverse complement strand
CCGCACATCATTATGTAGATACCGCCTATGATTGAAGTTCCCTTGCTCATTATATCGGATGCAATTCCGAATATTGCAAAAAATGCAAGCATGAATATATTCAACTTAAGTTTATAGCCATATTTCAATAATTTAAATCCTAATTTAATATCTTTAAGCATAATATTTCTCCTTTTCAAATATACTTTTTCAAATATACTTCCAATTTAAAGTGCCTCTACACATCAACATATGATCTGCGGATACGAACCACCATGTGATAGTATGTCGCTGCTATCACACAAACGAGTGCTACCGCAAGTAAAGGTGCAATAAACTTCAGTGTACCACCATAAATCAAAACAGCTATACTGCCTGCAATTGCCGGGAAGATAACTATAAGCGCCAGCAGATAAATATACATTCCCATATCCATGTATCTGAATATATTTAATGAGCCAACCGAAACAATTGAAGATATCATAATAATGTCAAATATCGACCAAATATTAACTCCAAATTTAATAAATGGCATTGAAGCAATGAGTATTGTAATTCCAATGCGTAGCGGTCTTACAAGTATATCCACAAGAACTGCATTCTCAAAGTATCTTACTCCGTTAAAACCTGCCTTTAAAAAATGCATGCCAAATGCATTCTTCTTGCACATGCATCCGAAGCAGAAATAGTCCTGCACCACCTCGCACATCATATAAAAATCATAAACAATTACTATAACCCCTATCCATGCCCAGACTGTTTTCGAACAGGCAATTAGCATTGATGTAAAAATTGCTAAAAACGGAATCAGTATATTTGTTATAAGACGATACTTGAGATTAGTCATAACACGGTAATCCCTGATGTATGTTAGAACTTCATTCTTTGCTTTGTTATCTTTTTTATTAATTGTTCTTTCAGTATCATGTTCCTGTGAAACCATTTTTTCATTCATACTTCCTGACTTGTTTTCCATAACACCTCACCTCGCACTAGCGCATCACAATCTTTGTGTTATTTTTCATGACCGCAACGCTTATCTGGTAAAGTGTCGGAATCTCTTTTGTCACATTAAGTCCTGCGAGCTTATCTATGTTTTCCGCCAAGCATATGCCCTCGAAGCCGTACGGATTTTTGGTCATTGAATAAAGCACCTTACCGGCAGCCTCTGTATCTGCTGCATCGCCTTTAATCAGGATATATTTTTCCTTTAAATCCTCGACGAAGCCCTGCTCCACAATCTGTCCGTTTTCCATTATAATGGCATAATCGGTGATATTTTCCATATCTGAGATATTGTGTGTAGAGAAAAATACGCTGCGCTTTCCGTTGCCCTCATGGATATACTCGCCAATCATCTGGCACAGCTTATCTCTCATCAGCGGATCAAGCGGCGATGCCGGCTCATCCAGCAAAAGAAGGTCTGTCTTTCGCGCCATGACTCCTGCCAGCATGAGCTTCATCTTCATACCATCCGAAAATGAGCTGTTGGCTTTCTTCATATCAATGCTGCCATGTGAAAATATTGCAAGCTCCTCACAATATCTGTGAAAATCATCTGCTGAAAAATCATCAAACATCAGCTTGCTGATTTCCTCGATATCCTTAACTGTCCACTGCGGCAGATAGTATTTGCCGGGGCCGGTATAGCCTATGCGGTTTTTAATATCTCCCGAGTTTTCCTTCTGCTTGTCGGAATACTGTCCAAAGTATGTGATTTCACCTTTATAGTCTAGCCTGATTCCTGCTAATATATTTAAAAGCGTTGTCTTTCCTGCTCCGTTTTCTCCGATTAAAGCTGTTGCAAAGCCCTGCGGTATTGCGAAATTCTCCACATCCAGTGTAAAATTTTTAAGTTCCTTTGTGATTTTTGCTGCCTCAATTGCATTCTTTGTTGTCATCTTCATTTCTCCTTATTCATTTTCATATCTTTATTTATCCACCTCAAGCAATGCCTCAAGCATTCCCTTAAGCTCGTCGTTAGAGATTCCTGCTACCTCAGCCGCGGCTATCGCGTCTGTCAGCGACTCCTCCACCTTGCGCAGGTGCTGTTCCTTTATCATCTCACTGTCCTGTGCATTGACATAAAAGCCCTTGCCCTGCGCCGCTGTGATGAGTCCCTCATCTGCAAGCTGCTCATAAGCCTTCATCGTGGTTATCACGCTGATTTTCAGGTCCTTTGCCAGCCCTCTTATCGACGGAAGGAACTCCCCCTGCTCATACCTGCCGGCCAAAATATCTGTCTTGAAGCTGTCCGCTATCTGCTGATAGATGGGCACTCCTGAATTTTGCATCAGCTTCATATGCTACCTCCGTACTGTATTTATTAACTGTTTATGTGTTATATATACACTATATACATTTTAATGTCAATACCTTTCTATAATTATCTCTCTAAAGATTTCACCTCAAAATTTTGATTTGACATACACTCTTATATCTGATAATATAATATAGCTTGCCGATATGGCTCAGTAGGTAGAGCGACGCACTCGTAATGCGTAGGCCACCGGTTCGATCCCGGTTATCGGCTTCATACATAAAAAACACCTCATTCAAAACCGAATGAGGTGTTTTTTTATTACAAAATTCCCCTTGACATTTATAAAAAATATATTAAAATTATCTCGTTGGTTTATTTTTAGTAAACAAAAAATCTATTATTAAACCTACAGTAAATATAGCATAAAATGTATTAGAAAAGGAAGTAAACATGGATATCGGACATCGTATGAAGGAGCTTCGTATCCAGTACGGACTTACCCAGCAGGAGCTTGCTGACAGGGCTGAGCTGACGAAGGGATTTATCTCCCAGCTCGAGCGAAATCAGAATTCACCGTCAGTCGGCACCCTGCTTGATATTATCCAGTGCCTGGGTATGACACCGGCGGAGTTTTTTACAGATTCGGAGCCTGAGCAGATTGTATACAAGGCAAACGACTATTTCGAGAAAATTGACGAGGAAAAAAACAGCAAGGTGGAATGGATCATTCCAAACGCACAGACCCGCTCCATGGAGCCTGTCAGGCTCACTCTTCATCCGGGTGGCAGTTCTGAAATATATCTGCCTCAGGAGTGTGAGGAGTTTGGATATGTGATAAAGGGCACAGTGAAGCTTTGCTATGGTGGCAAGGTGCACACCGTAAAGGCCGGTGAGTCCTTTTATTTTAAAGCCGGTAAGAAGCATTTTATTGAAAATAAGTCTTCAAAGGATGCCATGCTCATATGGGTCAGCAATCCTCCAAGCTTCTGACGCTTCCACTGCAGAAGCTCTTTTATAGGGCTGTAATTACTGCCGGCCACATTTTTAGTGTGTACAGCAGCAAATTATAAACATACAGGTCCTACCAGTACTATAATTACATGAGAAAGGTTTACACCATGGGAAAGAAATTAATTGATTTTATCGATATCACAAAGTCATACAACGGCAATGTTGTACTCGACGATTTAAATCTATACATCAGGGAGAATGAGTTTCTGACGCTGCTTGGACCATCAGGCTGCGGAAAGACCACCACACTTCGCATGCTCGGTGGCTTTGAGACACCGGACAAGGGAAAAATCATGTTTGATTCAAAGGACATCACAAATGTGCCTGCAAACGAGAGAAATCTGAACACTGTTTTCCAGAAATACTCTCTTTTCCCTCATATGACAATAGCTGAAAACATCGCGTTTGGTCTTAAAATAAAGAAAAAAAGCAAGGCTTACATAGATGACAAAATAAAGTATGCATTAAAGCTAGTCAATCTCGACGGCTTTGAAAACCGCTCTGTGGATTCTCTTAGCGGAGGCCAGCAGCAGCGTATCGCTATTGCAAGAGCTATTGTAAACGAGCCTAAGGTACTGCTGTTAGACGAGCCGCTTGGCGCTCTCGACTTAAAGCTGCGCCAGAGCATGCAGTATGAGCTTATCCGCTTCAAAAATGAGCTCGGTATCACCTTCGTCTACGTCACACACGACCAGGAGGAGGCGCTTACCATGTCTGACACCATCGTAGTCATGAATCAGGGCTATATCCAGCAGATTGGCACACCAGAGGACATTTACAATGAGCCTGAAAATGCCTTTGTCGCTGACTTTATCGGGCACAGTAATATAATCGACGGTGTTATGATAAAGGATAAGCTTGTCGAGATACTCGGTGTAAAGATGCCTTGTGTGGACGAGGGCTTTGGTGAGAACACGCCTGTCGATATAGTCATCCGCCCGGAGGATGTGGAGCTGGTGCCTGCGGAGGACGGCTACATGCAGGGCGATGTCGTGTCAAATATCTTCAAGGGAGTGCACTATGAGCTTGATGTAAAGGCAAACGGCTACGACTGGATGGTACACACCACCAAATATGTAGAGGTCGGCAGTCATGTGGGAATCAAGGTGATTCCATTTAATATCCAGGTAATGCACAAGCCTGAGTCCTCAGATGAAAAGGCGGTGGAGATAGATGTCTAAAATAAAGAAACAGCTGCTCGCAGGGCCGTACCTCATATGGATTATCGGATTTATCATACTTCCGCTTTTCATGATTGTGTACTATGCATTTAAAAGCTCTGACGGAGGCTTCACATTTGAATATGTGGCTGCAATAGCGCAGCACACCAATATCAAGGCACTGCTTTTATCCCTACGGCTTGGAATCATATGCACCATAATATGCCTGGTGCTGTCCTATCCGCTTGCGATGATTTTAAACGGCTTAAAGATTAAAAACCAAAGCTTTGTTGTATTTGTTTTCATGCTTCCTATGTGGATGAACTTTATGCTTCGAATACTCGCATGGAAGCAGCTTTTGTCCAAAAACGGTGTCATCAACTCGATACTCACCACTCTCGGACTGCCGGGCTTCAACATCATTAATTCCTCCGGTTCAGTCGGGCTTGGTATGTGCTATTTCTTTCTTCAATTCATGCTGCTGCCTATATACTACTCCATGTCCAGAATCAAAAACGACTGGATTGAGGCGGCTCTTGACCTCGGTGCAAACAAAGTCACAATACTTTTCAAGATTATACTGCCACTTACAGTTTCCGGTGTCATAAGCGGAATCGTAATGGTTTTCGTGCCATCACTCACATCCTTTGCCATCTCACAGATACTCGGTGGCGGCAAGGTCCTGCTCATCGGAAATATCATAGAACAGGATTTCGTCCATGGCTCGCAGTGGGGCGCAGGAAGCGGTCTCTCACTCGTGCTCATGGTATTCGTATTAATCAGCATGGCACTCGTCAATCTGTTTGATAAGGAAGGAGACCAGAGCGCATTATGGTAAAAAAAATAGCATCCAGGGTATATATGGGACTGATTTTTTTGTTTCTGTATCTACCTATCGTTGTATTAATAGTACTCTCCTTCAACAACTCCAAATCCAAGGTTAAATGGGGAGGCTTCACGCTCGACTGGTACATAAAGTGCTTTCAGAGTGAGCGGATTATGTCGGCATTTTCTACAACACTGCAGATTACGCTGCTTGCAGCTGTGATTTCTACAATAATAGGAACTCTCGCAGCCATGGGTATAAGCGCCATGAAGAAACGTAACCAGACAATCTATCTGGGCGCTACAAACATCCCGATGCTCAATGCAGATATCGTGACCGGTATCTCAATGATGCTTTTGTTTGTAAAATTCATGAATCTGGGCTTTGTGACAGTGCTTATCGCACACATCACGTTCAATATTCCTTATGTGATACTCAATGTGCTTCCAAAGCTCAAGCAGACCAACAAATACACCTATGAGGCCGCACTTGACCTGGGCGCATCACCTCTATATGCATTTTTCAAGGTCACCTGGCCTGAAATAAGCCCCGGAGTGTTCTCCGGCTTTATGATGGCGGTCACAATGTCACTCGATGACTTCTCCATCACCTACTTTACGAAGGGTGCCGGAGTAAACACACTCTCAACCATGCTCTACACAGAGCTGAAAAAGGGTGTAAAACCGGAGCTGTATGCTCTGTCAACCATACTTTTCTTCACAGTGCTGCTGCTTTTGGTTGTGGTAAACATCAACTCAAACCGGATACCTGTCAGCGCCTCAAAGAAGCCTGCAAGGGCTAAAAAGCTGCGCATCGTAAAGCGTAGTGTGAGCATCGCAATTGTTGCAGTACTCGTAATCGGCTGCTTTTCGGTATTTACGATAAGCGCCGGAAGCACAAACAATGACCATGCCATAACAGTGCTAAACTACGGTAAATACATCGATGAATCAGTAATCGACAGCTTCGAGCAGGAAACCGGAATCACCGTTAAATACGAGGAATACGAGGAGCCAGAGGAGATGTACACAAAGTACAAGTCCGGTGCCATCGATTACGATGTCATCTGCACCTCTGACTACATCATCGAGAAGCTCATAAGTGAGGGTGAGGTCAACAAGATAGACTACAGCTCAATGCCAAACTATCAAAATGTAAATCAGGATATAATCGACATGTCCGCATCCTTTGACCCGACACATGAGTATACTGTGCCTTATTTCTACGGCACACTCGGCATACTATACAATAAAAAGATGGCTGATGCATCAGACCTAAATACCTGGGACTGCCTGTGGAACGGCAAATACAAGGACAACATGATTATGATTAATTCTGTCCGTGATGCCTTTACTCCCGCCCTTCGCACACTTGGCTACTCGATAAACGAGACAGACACAGCAAAGCTCGATGAAGCATTTGATATACTAAACAAACAAAGCAGTGATGTGCTCGCCTACTACGTGGATGAAACCTGTGATGAGATGGTTGCTGAAAATGCAGCAATCGCAGTGTGCTACTCCGGTGAGGCAGCTGCCGCCATGGCTGAAAACGATAACCTGGACTATATCGTGCCAAAGGAGGGCTCAAACCTCTGGATTGACTCATGGTTTATTCCAAAGACATGCAAGAATAAAGAGGGCGCGCAGGAATTTTTGAACTATATCTGCAGTGATGAGCCGGCACAGCTCAACTTTGAATATGTATACTATGCATCACCTATCCAGTCTGTCATCGACAACCAGGATGCAGAAACGAAGGAAAATGAGGCGATTAATCCGCCTTCCGATATGCTCAAAAACTGTGAAGTATACAGAGCTTTAAATGATGATGACGCAACACTTTACAACACACTGTGGCAGAGGCTCAAATCGGATTAAAAATGGATTGCGCAGCTATATTTTGTATGATGTCACAAAAATGAAGTCTAAAAATTGTACAAAAATACATATTGCAAACTTCAACAAACAATGATAGAGTAAAACCCACGAAGCGCCCTGCTTCGTGGGTTTTACTTTTCCACGAGATCCGATATTTTTATGCTCCGCAAGGAGATTCAGTAAATACACGGAGTTTTTATATACTATAGTAACAGAAATAACCGCAAGACTTGACAATAATTTCAAGCTTACCATCCATCCTGTCAAAAAGAACAACGGGATGATCTACGACGGATTGGTGATTATCAATCCCAAATTCAATATAGCACCGACTATTTATCTCAATCCTTACTACCATTGGTATCTTGATGGTGTATCCATTGATTCTATTCTCGATGCAATTTTATCCACCTACAATGATTTCAAGCCAACTGAAGATTTTGACATAAGCTTCTGTGATGATTTTTCCAAGGTAAAGGAGAAAATAATTTTCCAGCTCATAAGCTACGACAAAAACCAAAAGCAGCTAAAGGACGTGCCCTATATCAAATATCTGGATTTTGCCATCATATTTGAAGTATATGTAGGAGCGCAACTGCCTGAATTTGGCACCATTACAGTCACAGATGCGCTTCTGTCACGCTGGGGCATAGATACAGAAACACTAATCCGCGCCTCAATGCAAAATACACCAAGGATACTTCCATGCTCAATAATCAACATGGCAGAGTTTCTTGCCAAAAAATGTCCGGGCTATGCCAATCAGATGCGCGCAGTCTGTGATTTTGACAGCCTGCCTATGTATATCCTTACAAACAGCAGGCAGACAAACGGCGCATCCGCCATACTCTACCCGGGTGTGCTAAGCTCGCTGGCAAAAAAGCTCGGCGGCAATATGCTGCTCATACCAAGCAGTATCCATGAATTTCTGGTAATGCCGCTGGATAGCGATATAGATGTCTGCAACCTAAGCGAATTCATCTGTGAGGTAAACTCTACAGAGGTACGCGACGAGGAAGTACTCGGCGAGAGGTACTACATATACGATAGTAAAACAGACACTGTCTACTGATAATCATATAACCCGATAACACAAAATACCGGATATCATATCATAGATATGTATCCGGTATTTTACTTTCTAAGAACATATTTGGAAATTCATGAAAATTATTGGCCTGTTATTTGCAGAACGATGTACTAGTTGCCAAGCAGCATGTCGTAAAGCTTCTCATACTCTTTCGCAGATGCCTTCCATGAGAAGTCATGCCTCATGGCGCGCTGCATCATCTCCTGCCATCTGTCCTTATGGTTTTCAAACACATCAAGAGCATATTTGATGACATGCAGCATATCATGCGCATTATAATTGGCAAAGGAAAAGCCATCGCCCGTATTCTCGTACTCATTGTACGGCACTACAGTGTCCTTAAGACCACCGGTCTCCCTGACTATAGGCAGCGTACCATATCGCATAGACATGAGCTGGCTCAAGCCGCACGGCTCAAAAAGAGACGGCATGAGAAATGCGTCACAGCCTGCATATATCTCATGTGCATTTTCCTCTGAGTAACCGATATATACTCCAAGCTTCTGCGGATACCTGCCATGGAAATAATTAAACATCTCCTCGTACTGCTGCTCTCCTGTGCCCTGCACTATAAACTGTACATTCATGGTGGAAAGCATCTCCTCCATCACATATGCCACCAGATCAAAGCCCTTCTGCTTTGTCAGACGCGAAACTATTCCAATCAGCATGACATCCTTATCCACAGCCAGACCATACTTCTCCTGCAGCTGACGCTTATTAACGACCTTTCCACTCAATTCCCTTACAGAAAAATGCTTATCCAGATATGTATCCTTCATAGGATTAAAGACATCATAATCTATACCGTTTACAATGCCTCTCAAATGCCTGCGCCGCTCAAGCATCAGGCCATCCAGGCCCTCTCCGCCCTCAGGTGTACAGATTTCATCTGCATATGTCGGACTGACAGTCGTAATCTCATCTGCATATACTATGCCGCCCTTTAAATAATTAGCCTCACCATAGAACTCCAGCTCCCCTGAATTAAAAATATGCTCCGGAAGTCCTGTAACATCAGCCACCTCTTTAATCTTCCATCGCCCTTGAAACTTCATATTGTGAATGGTAAAGACTGTCTTGATACCGGCATAGAAATTGTCTGAGCCGTATACTGTCTTTAGAAAAACCGGCAAGAGTCCTGTCTGCCAGTCATTACAATGTATCACATCCGGGGCAAAATCTATAACCGGCAAAGCCTCAAGCACCGCCTTTGAAAAGAAAGCAAACTTCTCCACATCCTCGTATATATTGTTGTATGGCTTATCTCCTGCAAAGTAAAACTCATTGTCGACAAAATAATATGTCACACCATCATACTGCGATGTAAAAATCCCCACATACTGCCTGCGCCAGTTGAGATTGACATAAAAATGACAGACGAACTTAAGCTGTGGCAGTAATTTATCATCCATACATTTGTACTTCGGAAGTATAACTCTCACGTCATATCTGTCCTTGTCAAAATATTTCGGTAAAGATCCCACTACGTCAGCTAGTCCACCTGTCTTCATATAAGGTATTGCCTCTGATGCGGCCATTAATATTTTCATTTTGTCCATGCTGAAACCTCCCCCAGATTACAGTTATTTAAACAACGATTAATCTGATAAAAAATATAGTATACATCCTGAAACCAATAGAATGTATACTATATTATATCACGCGGGAGTACATTTTGCCTAGTAAATTTATCAAAACGTGGTTTTATTTGTCTATAATGACGATTTTTACATCCCTAGACGTATTTTGTCTGTAATCAGGGCAATAAACTCCGAATTGGTAGGCTTGCCCTTACCATAGTTTACAGTGTATCCAAACATGGAGTCTATCGTATCCATCCTGCCTCTGCTCCATGCCACCTCGATAGCATGCCTTATGGCTCTCTCCACCCTGCTTGAGGTAGTCTTGTACTTCTTTGAAATAGTGGGATACAAAAGCTTTGTGATAGAGCTAAGCATTTCCATATCCTCAACGCACATCACTATCGCAGTCCTAAGATACTGATATCCCTTTATATGAGCCGGAACACCTATCTCATGAATGATATCCGTCACCTGTGTCTCAAGGGATTTTTTCTCCATATATGTATCATCAAGTGGCTCAGTGTCACCGGATGCTCTCTTTACATACACAAGTACCACATCAGAACCGGCATTACCGTTTATCATGTTGTATGCTTCATCACTACTTCTTGCTGTTCCTAAAAACTCCATGCCCTTTAATAAACTCTGCATGTTTTTCTTTTCGTCTGCTACTGCGACATTTAAAGTGCTCATCAAACTCTCCTATACCGCCAATTACTGTCATGTCAAAACAAATTGTATGCTTTTATGATAACACATTTTGTCGAATTTTGTCGAGAGCGTATTTTTTTTTAATTTTATGTAACCATTCAGCCCACGCATATTCGCAAAACTGCACGATACCCGTGCTTTCTCTATTCTTCAAACTGAGAGTTATACAGCTCTGCGTAAAATCCGTTCTTTGCAAGAAGCTCATCGTGTGTACCCTGCTCGATAATGTCTCCGTCCTTCATGACAAGAATCATATCGGCATTCTTGATAGTAGACAGCCTGTGGGCGATGACAAAGCTTGTTCTGCCCTTCATCAGATTGTCGAGTGCCTTCTGGATACGGATTTCTGTACGTGTATCGACAGAGGATGTGGCCTCATCAAGGATAAGGATTGGATTGTCTGCAAGAATGGCTCTTGCTATTGTCAAAAGCTGCTTTTGTCCCTGTGACACATTGGATGCATCCTCGTTGAGCTCCATATCGTAGCGATCCGGCTATGTCTGGATAATGTGATGCGCATGTGTTGCCTTTGCTGCCGCGATGACCTCCTCATCTGTGGCATCCAGACGGCCGTAGCGGATATTTTCCATAATGGTGCCCTTAAAGAGCCATGTGTCCTGCAATACCATGCCGAATGCATCTCGCAGATCGGCTCTGTTGTAATCCCTGATATCATGTCCGTCTACAAGAATGGCACCTGAGCTTACATCATAAAATCTCATAAGAAGCTTGACCATGGTAGTCTTTCCCGCTCCTGTCGGTCCAACGATAGCAACCTGCTGTCCCGGCTTTACCTTTGCAGAAAAATCATTGATGATGATCTGGTCAGGATTATAACCAAAGTGTACATGCGAAAACTCTACACTTCCCTCGATATGGTCTGGCTTTACAGGATTTTCCACTGTTATATCCTCTTCCTCCTCATCGAGGAACTCAAATACACGCTCAGATGCAGCCGCCATCGACTGAAGCTGGTTTGCCACCTGCGCTATCTGCTGGATTGGCTGTGTGAAATTCTTCACATACTGTATAAATGCCTGGATATCACCGATTGTGATGACATTCTTTATGGCAAGTATACCACCTGAGATGGCTACTCCCGCATATCCTAAGTTTCCTACAAACTGCATGATAGGCATCATAAGTCCTGAAAGGAACTGTGATTTCCATGCGGATTTGTAGAGCACATTGTTGGCCTCCTTAAAGGTCTTTACAGTCTCTGCCTCTTTATTATATGCCTTTATGACGAGGTGGCCTCCGTACACCTCCTCGACCTGTCCGTTTATGTGTCCCAGATACTCCTGCTGCTGTCTGAAGTATTTCTGTGAATGCTTTATGACAAACGAAATAAGTATCATCGAAACTGGCAGGATAACGAGTGAAATCAGCGTCATGAGCGGTGAAATAGACAGCATCATGACCAGTGTACCGACCAAAGTGGCAACAGATGTAATAATCTGTGTGATACTCTGGTTCAAGCTCTGTCCGAGTGTGTCCACATCGTTTGTGATACGCGAAAGTACCTCACCATATGTCCTTGACTCGAAATACTTCATCGGCATACGGTTGATTTTGCTCGTGATGTCCTTACGCATCCTGTAGCAGGTCTTCTGCGTGATGCCTGTCATGATAAGTCCCTGGGCAAACATAAAGATGGCACTCACCACATATAAAGCCAGCGTAAACAAAAGAACCTTTGCAATATAATCAAAATCTATGCCGCCTGTTCCTGCAATCTTGTTCATGAGTCCCTCGGCAAGCGCAGTGGTGGCTTTACCCATGACCTTCGGTCCTGCAACGGAGAAGACAGTCGAAACTGCTGCAAAAATCATAACTGCAATGATAGCAGCCCAGTATCTGCCGAGATACTTTATGAGTTTCTTTGTAGAGCCCTTGAAATCCCTGGCCTTTTCTGTGACCATTCCGGGGCCACGTCCCATTGGCCCTCTTGGCCTCTTAGGAGGCATCTTAAACTGTTCGTTATTATTCTCACTCATCTTACATGCCCTCCTTTTTGTTATCATCAATTCCAAGTTCCCTGGCTGAAAGCTGTGACTGTGCAATCTGCATATATACATCGCAATTCTTAAGAAGCTCCTCGTGGGTGCCTTTTCCTACGATTTTACCGTCATCGAGCACGAGAATCTGGTCAGCATGAATAATCGTGCTGATACGCTGTGCCACGATAATAACGGAAGCACTCTCTGTAACCTCTGCTAAGGCTGCACGCAGACGCGCGTCAGTCTTCATATCGAGTGCTGAAAAGCTGTCATCAAACACATAAATATGAGGGTCCTTTGCGATAGCTCTTGCTATGGCAAGCCTCTGCTTCTGACCACCTGACACGTTTGAGCCGCCCTGTGCGATTGAGCTTTCATACCTGTCATTCTTTGTCTCGATAAACTCAGAAGCCTGTGCGATATCCGCAGCCTTTTTTATCTGCTCATCACTCGCGTCTGCTTTACCAAAGCGCAGGTTTGAGGCGATGGTTCCCGAAAAAAGAATACCCTTCTGCGGAACAAAGCCTATTGACTCGCGAAGCTCGCTTAGTGTGTAGTCTCTGATATCGTGTCCATCAAGCTCTATTGAGCCTCCAGTCACGTCATAGAAACGCGGAATCAGGTTTACAAGTGTAGACTTTCCACAGCCGGTACTTCCGATGATAGCTGTGGTTTTGCCCGGCTCCGCCACAAAATCAATGTCTGAAAGCACATCCTCCTTTGCTCCCGGATATCTGAAATCCACATGGTTGAAACGGATAACACCTCTGTGATCAGCCTCAGTAACAGGCTCTTTTGGATCATTTACAGTGCTGTTTGTCTTTATAACCTCATCGATACGCTCTGCCGCAACACCAGCTCTCGGAAGCATGATGGACATGGCTGAAAGCATGAGGAATGACATAACAATCATCATGGCATATGTAATAAACGCAGTCATGGTACCTACCTGCATAGAACCCTTGTCTATTCTGCCTGCTGCAACCCACACGATGCCAAGTGTAATGCAGTACAAGATCATGGACATACCCGGCATCATAAAGGTCATGACACGGTTTGTAAACAGCTGTGTGCGTGTAAGCTCACGGTTAGCCTCATCAAACCTCTTTTCCTCCTCCTTCTCACGGCCGAAAGCCCTGATAACGGAAAGACCTGTAAGAATCTCACGAGAAACAAGGTTTACCTTATCTACAAGACTCTGCATAATCTTGAACTTTGGCATCGCAATGCCAACCAGTGTGAAAATAAAAACCATGATGGCAGCAACCGCAATGGCAATCACCCACTCCATGCCGGATTTGGTCTGCGCCACCTTGATGATACCACCGATACCAACGATTGGCGCGTAAAGCACCATACGAAGCATCATAGCCGTAACCATCTGAATCTGCTGTATATCGTTTGTGCTTCTCGTAATCAGTGATGCCGTAGAGAATTTGTTAATCTCGGCATTTGAAAAACCTACAACCTTTGAGAAGGTCTTCTCCCTCAAATCCCTGCCGACAGCGGCACCGACCTTTGAAGCCGCAAAGCCTACAACACATGCTGCTATAAGCATAATAGCTGCAAAGGCTGCCATCTTGGCGCCTGCCTTCCACAGATAAGCAACCTGATTGGCATCCACGTCGATTCCTGCATTCTCATCACACTTTGTCGCAAAAGTTACACCCATGGACTTTAAAGTAGCTGAACCCACCTCATCGATTTTGTCCTGCACCTTGCTTCTTATCTGCTTTATCATGGTATCATCGAGTGCTACTCCCTGCGGGATAGCCGATGCATCCACATCCATCTGCTCCCTCGACTGAAAAGCCTGATATGCCATGACAAGAGGAACCAAAAGCTCCTCATCCAGCTTATCAAGTGTGTCCGAATCAGCTGTCAGCTTGTATTTTGCCACACTGTCATCAGATTTTGAAGCATCCTCTGCCTCATAACAGTCCGTAAATTTTTCTTTCTCGTCAGACAGCATAAATGTCTGTGCCATCTGATAATCCTCCGATGTAATCTCCTCTGGCAGGATATGCTCAATGCCATGATCCTGGATACCCACATCAATGATGTCAGATGTGTACGCAGGCAAAGCCAGATCACAATAAGCCTGAGCAATGAGAAAAACAAAAATTAATATGATCCATCGCCAGTATGGAATCAGGTTTTTGAAAATTTTACTCATAAACGTTTCCTTTCTTTCCGGTTAATTATCCCCCATACACGAATGCAAAAATATCCGCAATCGTGCGCATACTATCTATTTTATCAATAAGCGCGGATAATTCAATAAAGAAAGTATAAAGAAACAGTAAAAAAACAGAGACTATATAAATGGTTTATATAAGTCTCTGTTTGATAAATTGTGCTTAATCGAAAAGTATGTGATAGCCAGGAGCCTTTGAAAACTAATCCAAATCAGCAAGACCTACACGCTGTATCTGGAAGGTCTTGTATGCCTTTGCTGTTGTAGTTTCTTTATCACCACCGCTCACCTGTGACTGGTAAATCTTACTATATCCTACGGCATAAATCTTTATAGAATTAGCTCCCTCCGGTAAAGCACTCAATGGTACCTTTACCTTATATGTCTTGTTATTTTCAAAGAAGTCCCTTGGATCCTTATTTAATTGACTGTTTTCTTTACTGTTATTTATCTGTTCATTTTCTGTTCCATCATTATTCAGTGTATAGATATCCCAGTCCACCTTCTTTAAGTAAATCTTATCATTTCCGGTGCCAATCGTTTCATCTTTTGGATTTTTTTGCGGATCCTCGATATAAAAGTCCAAATAAACAACAGTTTTTTCATCAATCTGATTTCGCACAAGGTTTGAATCCTTTACCGTAAAATAAACATCCTGCGTACTGTCTGCACCATCTAGTCTGGCATCCGCTTTATTAGCTGCTTCTTCTTCAATGGCATCATCAATAGTTGCATATAATGTAGTTATGTCATTTGAATCAGTATCTGCATTCTCTTTAAGATAAATTGACGGCTCATGAACTGATGCACTATATGCAGCAATCATAGTGTTTATATAAAGTTTCAATTCATCCTCATTATTTGAGAAATCGGAATGTCCTACACCTGAGTATGTTACATTTCCCATTGTGTAAATATAATAATTATTTCTTACATCCTTTGGAGACTGCTCATAAATTCCATGGTTTGACAAGGTATACCATACAACAATATCACTCTCACCATCACCATCAGCATCCTGATTCATATCCAGCTGGTAGTACTGCTTATGAGTGGTAGCTATATTTATTTCGTCAGCAATCTTAAAAGGATATGTGGTAATCTGTCCTGAATTAACCTTGACTGCCTTATTAGTCTTAGCTTCAACATCATTACCATCTAGCCCTGAATACAGCCTGTACTCGCCATGATCGTTACCATTATCTTTCCACTGATACTGATTTAAATCTGCATAAGTAAATCCCTGATTCTGTCTGACAATAACTGAATTATCAGATTTTGGCTCATATGCAATATCAGTATTATTCTTTTTGGCAGTCTGTACAGCTTTATCAAAATCCTCATCAGTACTCTTTAATGTATTGCCCTTCTTTAAATACTCATTTGACAGGATTCCATACCTGTCCAGTCCGACAGTATCACGAATTATAGAGTTAAACTTATATCCCCAGACATTATTCTCTCGCGTATCATTTTTATTATTACAAAATGATGTTGTATCATGAGCAAACAATACCGGTTTTCCTGACTGGATATATGCTTTTATTTTATCGAGATGATTATTTGTATTATCAATATCATAACAATCACCAAATCCAATCACAAGCATATCGTATGTCTGCAGCTTATCACATACCTCATCCATTTTAGGTACGTTGTCATAACGAACTGTTTCTATATCCAGGTCAAAATCCTTCACTTGACTAAGTAATTTATGAAACTTTGTATTGCTATCATTCTTCTGCGTCTGCATATCAAAATTTCCCCTAAAGTCCTCATTATGCTCCAACTTTGAATTAATCTGAAGAATCTTGACTTTTGTAGGACTGCCTTTTGAATTTTTGACATACACATATCCGGATTTCTGATCATATCTGTAGCTATTTGTAGCCTGACTCACACGAAGCTGCCAAGGCATAACTCCTACAAATCCATTCGGCAAATCATAAACCAGTTTATAATTATAATTGCCTGCATTCAGACTATACATATATTTACCATCAGCACCCATAACCGGAATCACAATAGTACCATCACAATATAGTTTTATTTTATTTGCAGCTATTCCTTCATTGGTCGTCGAAAACTTACCATCGGAATTCGAATCCAAGAACAGCTGTGCATTAAAACTCGCTTTAGAATCCGCACCACCTGCATTGTTTATTGAAAATTCCAATGTAATCTGATTATTACTAATCTCAACATAATCTGTATCTTTTACTTTTTCCTGCTCCTTGAGTAATATTTCAGGTTTTTCAGTAGTCAGGTAGGTAACAAGCTCAGCTGTCTCATTTGACTGTTTTCTTAAAGCTCCCTTGCTGTCCACTTTAAGAACATTGTCTTTATCTTTTGCATAACATAAAAGAGTAAAAACATTTGAACAGTTGTCTATATACTCCTCATTAATTCCTCTGCCATAAACAGTAGAGAAAAAGCCATCTGAAAAGACGACAGGAAAGCCCGCCTTTATATAATCCTCCAATTCTGAAACCTTCTGCTTAGTAATATCATTGCCTGAGCCTCTGTATGTGTTTGGAGCAGTTAAATAATCAGCATTATTTCCATTATTTCTTAATGTAAGGTTAGTATTAAGCTTCGTTCCATCATTTATATAATCAGTATCCAGCAATCCCGCATGACCATTTTTGAGCATATTATATCCCCAATAGTTTACATAATCATTTGGATTTATAACAACAATGTCACCAACATTTGAGTATTTAAGCCCATTCATCTTCCAATCGTTATATACTGTATAACCATGTGTATTACCATCTTTATAATTCAGATTATCGGCTACGAGTCCCATATATATCATGTCATAGTTATTAAGATCCTCTATTCTTCCAATAAATTCTGCACTCGTAACCCTTGTTATTGTAACCTTTTTTTTCTCCGGGCATCTTGATCCAAGCCAATTTTTTAGCTTATCATAATTTAAAGCGTCAGACTCATTTTTTACAGTTCCGGGCTCTATATCCAGTATGTTCAGACTATCTGTCGGATTTATAATGTCTCTTTTATCAGCATACGATATGATATAGCTTAAAACTATCGCCTTTGAAATCTTCTTGTCATAATACGCATACTCGTCCTTTCCAAGAGTATCATTTTCTATTTTCCTGCTGGTATTCTCTGAGTTGCTATAC
>ENA-ORLX01000124-ORLX01000124.1-human-gut-metagenome-genome-assembly--contig:-NODE-124-length-17990-cov-5.1332_pt1 | contig 17990 bp, 17 predicted proteins | sample MGYA00243014_ERZ508843 | MGnify/ENA primary metagenome ERZ508843 (study PRJEB26277, sample SAMN04329788) | human gut metagenome | biome: human-associated habitat | host: Homo sapiens | place: USA... | reverse complement strand
GCATCCGCGGTGTGGAAAGCTACAAAGCCACCAACTTTCCCACCCATCTGGTATTAGGACACACGCGGAACCGCGAACTTATCCGCCAAGTAGGACTTATCACCGGACGGGAAGCCCGCATGCTGGGCTATACCAACGTCTACGCCCCCATCCTCGATGTAGGTCGCGACCAGCGTTGGGGACGCTATGAGGAAGTCTACGGCGAATCCCCCTATCTTGTTGCCGAGCTGGGTATCGAAATGGTACGCGGACTGCAACATAATCACCAAGTAGCCGCCACTGCCAAACACTTTGCTGCATACAGCAACAATAAGGGAGCACGTGAAGGCATGGCGCGCGTTGATCCGCAAATGCCGCCGCGCGAAGTGGAAAACATACACATCTACCCTTTCAAACGGGTAATCCGTGAAGCAGGGCTATTGGGCGTGATGAGTTCCTATAACGACTACGACGGCATTCCCATCCAGGGAAGCTACTATTGGCTGACTACCCGACTCCGCAAGGAAATGGGTTTCCGGGGATATGTAGTGTCGGACAGCGATGCCGTAGAATATCTCTATACCAAGCATAACACCGCCAAAGACATGAAAGAAGCCGTACGCCAAAGCGTGGAAGCAGGCCTCAACGTACGTTGTACATTCCGCTCGCCCGACTCATTCGTACTTCCGCTACGCGAACTCGTAAAGGAAGGCGGACTGAGTGAAGAAGTTATCAATGACCGTGTCCGTGACATCCTTCGGGTAAAGTTCCTTATCGGTCTGTTCGATGCTCCCTATCAAACAGACCTTGCCGGAGCTGACGATGAAGTGGAGAAGGAAGCCAATGAAGCCGTTGCCCTACAGGCATCCCGCGAATCCATCGTATTGCTGAAAAATACAGATAATACACTGCCGCTGAATATCGATAAGATAAAGAAGATTGCCGTCTGTGGCCCGAATGCCGATGAGGAAGGCTATGCTCTGACACATTACGGACCACTCGCCGTAGAGGTTACTACTGTCCTCGAAGGAATCCGCGAGAAAGCACAGGGTAAGGCCGAAGTGCTTTATACCTAAGGCGTCGACCTTGTAGATGCCCATTGGCCTGAAAGCGAAAGCATGGATTACCCGCATACCCCTGACGAACATGCCGATATAGACCGTGCCGTAGCCAATGCCCGTCAGGCTGATGTAGCAGTAGTAGTACTGGGTGGTGGCCAACGTACCTGCGGTGAGAACAAATCGCGCACAAGCCTGGAATTACCGGGACACCAGTTGAAATTGCTGCAAGCCGTACAAGCCACGGGCAAGCCTGTTATACTGATATTGATTAACGGTCGTCCGCTATCCGTAAACTGGGCGGACAAGTTTGTCCCTGCCATTCTTGAAGCCTGGTATCCGGGCTCTAAAGGCGGTACGGCAGTAGCCGACATTCTCTTCGGCGATTACAATCCCGGAGGCAAACTGACAGTTACTTTTCCTAAAACAGTAGGACAAATCCCGTTCAACTTCCCCTACAAACCGGCTTCACAGATAGATGGCGGTAAAAATCCGGGACCGGACGGCAATATGTCACGCATTAATGGTGCACTGTATCCTTTCGGTTACGGTTTGAGCTATACTACTTTTGAGTATTCCGACCTCGAAATCACTCCCAAAGTAATCACACCCAACCAAAAAGCCACCATACGACTGAAAGTAACGAATACCGGCAAACGTGCCGGTGACGAAGTGGTACAACTCTACACGCGCGATATTCTAAGCAGTGTCACCACCTACGAAAAGAATCTTGCCGGTTTTGAACGTATCCACCTGAAGCCGGGAGAGAGCAAAGAAATAGTTTTCACTCTTGACCGCAAGCATCTTGAATTGTTGAATGCCGATATGAAATGGACAGTGGAACCGGGCGAGTTCGCCATCATGGTGGGTGCGTCTCCCGAAGACATCCGGCGGAATGGTATACTTACTGAAGAAGATTACCAAGCCCGACTGCAAGCACTTGATAGTCAAAATCCCGTCAGTCCCGTAACAGCAAGTACCGATATGGAAAACGCCCCAAATGTGCTTGACAAACAAAAGAATACGGTCTGGCAGGGTAACAAAGGAGATTATATAACCTTTGCCCTAAAGAACGGAAGCAAAATAAACGAAGTTGCTATCGCTTTCAAGCGAGACAACGGACTTCCGGCAGAGTTCGAGATACAGCTTTCAGGCGGAGGCGGTCAGTTCCTTACTGTCTATTCGGGTACTGTCAGCCAATACGGTGAACTTATCTCCTATCCGTTCAAAGGAACCACGGCCAGTGATTTGCGCATCTTACTGAATGATGACCGTGTAGGAATAGCGGAAGTTGTACTGAAAGAATAAGGACATGCAGTATTCCTATTTTATGGTCTGACGGAAAGTTAATCTTTCGTAAATGAATATCCAAGAACTAAAGAACTTCGTTAACTTTGTTATTTAAAATTCATAGTTATAAACCGATAGAGAAATATGAAGAAAAAAATGATATGGGTGGCCGGCATTCTAATAGCTACAAGTGCCTATGCCCAAACAGATGTCAGCACCGGTATTATGCGCGGTAAAGACTACGGAGTAACTTATCTCCTGCCTAAAACCGAAATAGAAATTGTAGTACAGGCTACCAAACATACATACATGCCCGGAGAGTTCTGTAAATATGCCGACCGCTACTTACGCATGAACAATGTATCTGCCGATCCGAATATCTATTGGACCATCGACAAAGTACAAACACACGTGGCGGGAGTACCCGATAAAGATAATGTATACTTCGTTAAGTTGAAAGATAAGACTGTAGCCCCACTAATGGAACTTACCGAAGACGGCATTGTCCGTTCCATCAACATACCGCTTAACAGCCATACGATACCGGCAACCAAATAACCCGCTGCCGCACAAGAAATCATAGCTCCGCGTAAATTCCTAACAGAAGAAATACTCATGGCAAGTTCCAGAGATAAAATGGCGGAGTTGGTAGCCAAGGAAATCTATAACATCCGTGAAAGCAAAAATGCCCTTCTCCGTGGTGAAGCCGACAATATGCCGCAGGATGGCGCCCAACTCAAAATCATGCTCGACAACCTCAACTTACAGGAACGTGCTATGACGGAGATGTTCTCCGGAACCTTGAAAGAAGAACCTCAGACGTTTACAATCCGCCTGACTCCCAAAGAAATGAACAATGAAGTAGCTTTCCGCTTCTCCAAACGATTGGGCATAGTGGCAAACGATGATTTGGCAGGCGAACCGTATTATATCTCCATAACCGATTTGAAGACTCCTGCCATTCCGGAAGAAGACGGTAAGAAAAAAGTAGACGGAGTTGCTTACAACGTTCCAGGACGCGCCCATGTTATATTAACAGGCAACAACAAGAAGATATTCGATGGTGAACTGCCCGTTACACAATTTGGTACTATAGAATATCTTGCACCTGTACTATTCAATAAAAATTCTACTATAAAAGTTTTGTTCGATACAGCTACCGGTGGATTAATCAAGGTAGACAGAGAAAGCAATTAGGAAATTGAGAGTCGAGAGTTGAAAGCAGTCTGCATTGTAATACCAGACGGTAACTTTCAACTCTCGACTTTCAACTGAATGAATCCATCTTTCTGCAACTGCATAATGTAAGTAGTGACACGAGAAGGATAGTTATCTTCATTTTGGAAATGGTCGGTAAGCAGAGAGATTATCTCTTGTACGGTTCGGTTTCCATCTATCAAACGCCATACAGCAGTACCGTGTTCTTCCAGCTTCACATGAATATCGGCCGACATACTCTTCGGCAACAAAAAACGTCTCATCCAGTCGTACTTAAACCGAGGAAAGGAAAGTATCGCGTACTCCCCTTCCCATTCGGTTGTAATATGTCCGCACTGAACGGGAACAGTATCCAATAGGTTTACTTTTCCTTTTGTATCTGACATTACCGTTATCAAGCTTTGATATTAGGTTCTTCCAAACCAAGACCTTTCTTCTTGTCTACAACTTTAAGAATAAATCCCAGTACCAAAGCAGCAACGCCAAGACAAGCCAGCATTACAAGCGGTGCGGTGTAATCATACGAAACGGCAGCCTCTTCCGGAGTAATCACACCGTTCTTTAAATCAGCAACAAGCTGCGTATTGGTTTTATCAAGTACCTTTCCGATAAGAAGCGGGAAGAGCCAAAGACCAATATTCTGCACCCAGAAAATAAGCGCGTAAGCACTGCCTATAATCTTGGCATCAACCAATTTAGGAACACTGGGCCATAAAGAAGCAGGAACCAGTGAAAAACTTGCACCAAGTACCAATATAGTAAGATAAGCTATCACAACACCACCTACCGCATTATCCCTGAACTCAGGAAGAACAAACGCAAAAGTAAGATGGCAAAGAACCAGTAACATGGAACCTATCATCAGCATCGAAGCTGCCTTACCTTTATGGTCAACATAGTTTCCAAGTATCGGTGTTATACCTACAGCAAGCAAAGGGAAGACTGCAAATACTGTTTCGGCACTCTGACGCATATAACCCATATAACAGAAGACAGTGAGCAATACTCCGGCAAGGGTAAGCAAGCCATACTTCATACTTGCCTTCTTCATAAAATTACTTGCAAAAGAAGCACCCGCAACGACAAGCATAATGCAGTACTGAAGAATTGTCACCGTATTAGTAGCCCAGAAAGAGTCGGTGGGTACTTCCTTGAATACCAAATTACATTGCAGCATATTTACGGCATATTTCTGGAACGGGAATATAGCAGAATAATAAAGTACACAAAGAAGCGCTACCAACCAGAATCCGCCACTGGACAAAATAGTACCGAGATCGCTGATCTTGAACGGATCGTCTTTCTCCTCAGCCTCACCCGTCTGCTCGTCAAGTTTCTTATCCATGAAGAAGTAGACAATAAACATAATAAGTGCGATAAGCAATAGCACAACACCAAATGCCACTGAACGGGAAACATCAATAACACCCCCTAATTTAGCAAATACCGGAGAGAAAATCATGCAAGTGGCAACCCCCAAACGGGCAAGCGCCATTTCAGACCACATAGCAATCTCCATATCACGGCCTTTGAACCACTTAACGATACCGCGAGACACCGTAATACCCGCCATCTCGACACCGCAACCGAAAATCATGAAACCTATTGCTGCAAATTTAGCTGATGCCGGCATACCTCTATAGAATGGAGAGATACCCAACTCATCGAAACCGGGAATATAATTCAGGTTGTTGGTAAACCAAGTTTGAAGTCCACTTCCCTGAAAAGCGTCTGTCACCGCATACCAATTAATGGTAGCTCCGACAAGCATCACAGCACCGGAAAGGATTGCCGTGAAGCGTACTCCCATTTTATCGAGGATAATACCTGCAAAAATGAGAAAAAACACAAATACATTGAGAAATGTCTCAGAACCCTGCATCGTACCGAATGCTGTCGAATCCCAACCACGGGTAGATTGCATCAGGTCTTTGATAGGTGAAAGTATGTCCATAAAAATATATGAACAGAACATAGCAAACGCTAAAAGCAGTAATACCAACCAACGCATACCTGCCGAATCGCGTAGCGTCTGGTGAATTTTGTCAGTAGTTGTCATTATAATATTATAATATGGTTTATAATTTCAAATGAATCTTATCTGGCTACAAAAATAACCAAATATAAAAGACTATAAATAAAAACAGGCAGAATTGTACAACATAAATTGTACAACTCCACCTGTCAAGAAATTACAGTTCTTTCTCAAAATTAATTTCCAGCCGGTTCTGCAGCATCCGTAGCAGCAGGAGCTGTTGTTGCAGGAGCTGTTTCAGCCGGTTGCTCAGCTTTCGGAGCAGCTGTACCTACGGGCATATTGTACGGGTTCGTCTTCTCTTCTTGCTGTGCCTGTTCCAAAATCACATCACCGCCTTTGTGAGAAGCAGAAGGGATAACGTAAGCGGAAGCAACACTCATCACCACCAAAAACACAGCGAGACTCCATGTTGCCTTTTCCAGAAAGTCAGTAGTCTTGCGTACACCCATGATTTGATTGGATGATGAGAAACCCGAAGCCAGACCACCGCCTTTGGAATTCTGAATCAACACAATGAAACACATCAATATGGATGCGATCACCATTAAGATAACTAATAATAAATACATTTTGTTATTTTGATTTAGCGTTAATAATCAATTTCTCCAAAAATCTGATTTGGTCTGCAAAGTAAGCATTTTTTTTTGGATAATTCAAACTTAATTTTTTAATAATTTCAAGTGCTTTATCATATCTGTGCTGTTTAATATAGATTTTAGCCAAAGTTTCTGTAAAACAGCTATCATCCACATCTTCCTGACGTATCTGTCCATCATCATTTTCATCGTCTTCGGAAGTAGAATATTCATTCTTTGAAAGGGAAGCGGAGAAAGCCTCTTTTTGCTCGGAAATCACTTCCTCATCTTCAAGAGATGCCTCCTTTTCTTCCGGAGATACGAGAACTTTCTCAGGACATACCGATCTTTCAAATACAGATGATTCCGACGACTCGCTCTTACGTATAAATCCATCTATCAGTTCGTGTCCGCGCAGTTTAGGAACTTCTTTCCCACCGGTCGGTTCAGAATCATTCTGTCCGTCATCCTGCAACAGATAAGTTGTGTAATCCATTGCATAATCCAATTCTGTAACCTGCGAATGCTCTTCGGGAACTGTTGCCAGAAAAGCATCTATCAAAGAGAGTGTACGGTCTACATTAGGTTCTTCTTCCGGCACTTTGGAAGAAAGTAAAGGTGACTTTTGTGATTTCAACCTATAGCGGTCACCTTCTATCAAATAAAACAATACACGTCTGTCTGCCACATACAGAACAGCCTTACGCAGCTCTGCTCCGAATGTGACATCAAGCAGCAAATATAGATTCTAAAGATACAGCAGCCGAAGCGACTGAAAATAGGGATAACGGACCAGCAGAGTACGAAGCTCGTACAAAGTATCCTTATTCAACATTTCAGGATGCTGTATCCATTGTTGCAAATAGGCAGAAGTCATTCCTTGATTACCAGTTAGCTACGGTTGAATTAAATATTTGTTCTGTGATATCCTTTATCATTTTACTTATCAAGTCATCCTGCACATCAGTCAGCAGCAAGGAGGAATCATAAGTCTGGAAAGCGGAAAACTGTTGTTCAAAATCTTCCTCATGATTGGTATTGTTTACATAACGCACGTTTACGGTCATAGTCAGCTTCACTTTAGAAGAATAGCCATCAGCTGCTACAGCTTCATTGTATTGGTTATAACCCGTTATCTCACCGTCTATTTCCAGATCGCCGTTGGCATTCACCAATTGCAAACGTGTTTGCTGGATAAACATATCCTTAAGTTTCTGGTTAAACTCCGTAGTCATGGGAGCATACACGTACTCGGCACGATTAGGAAATTCGGCAATCGTAATAGTCTTCACTTTGCTGTAATCAATAGAACTTATCGGAGCAAGTCCCATAGAGATGCGGCAGGAAACTACCACGCACACCAAACCTGCTAACGCCGATATCAACGTTATTTTCTTAATCCAATCCATATTCTTTTATCTTTCTGTATAGCGTACGCTCCGATATATTCAAATCTTGAGCCGCACTTTTACGCTTTCCGTGATGCTTTTCAAGTGCCTTGCGTATCATTTCTTTTTCCACTTCATCCAATGAGAGAGATTCTTCAACATACTCTTCCGTGTCTTGAATATCCTCATCTACTTCCTGAGCTGATTTCACGGAAGGGTGTATTATAGTAGGCACTCCGGCAGCAGGTACTGAAGCTACTACCGCTGGAGCAGATGCATAATAAGCAGTAGGTGTCGCACCCTGATTTCCCATAGTTGCCCGTTCGGTCATAATTTCGTGTACCAGTTTTTTCAACTCGGTGACATCCTGGCGCATGTCAAAAAGCACCTGATACAGTATTTCGCGCTCGCTTTCAAAACTTTTACTTTCATTCTTTACACCAAACAAGGCAGGCAGGCGCTGCACATTGCTCTGTTCGGGCAGGTAATTCTTCAAAATAGAAGCGTTGATTTCACGATTGGTTTCAATAATGGAAATCTGTTCCGTTATATTCTTCAACTGACGTACATTACCGGGCCATGGATATGTCAGCAGCACTTGTTTGGCATCATCAGTCAGCTGAATGGCAGGCATACGATACTTTTCGGCAAAGTCTGATGCAAACTTGCGGAACAGTAACACAACATCCTCTCCACGTTCGCGTAAAGCCGGAACCGGAATAGGCACCGTATTAAGACGGTAGTATAAATCTTCGCGGAAACGCCCGTCAGCAATTGCTTGTGTAAGATTCACATTGGTAGCAGCAACAATACGTACATTCGTTTTTTCAACTTTAGACGAACCAACTTTAATAAACTCACCTGTTTCGAGCACCCGAAGCAAACGAGCTTGTGTAGGCATAGGAAGCTCCCCCACCTCATCAAGAAAAATGGTACCGCCGTCAGCCTCGCCAAAATACCCTTTACGTTCACCGATAGCACCGGTAAAAGCGCCTTTTTCATGGCCGAACAGTTCCGAATCAATCGTTCCTTCGGGGATAGCCCCGCAGTTTACAGCGATATATTGTCCGTGCTTTCTGCGGCTGTATTGATGGATAATCTGCGGAAAACTCTCCTTACCCACACCACTCTCTCCGGTAATCAGCACCGACAAATCAGTAGGAGCTACCTGAATGGCGATATCAATAGCACGCATCAATGCCTCGTTATTGCCAATAATACCAAAACGCAGTTTTACTTGTTGTATTTCTGCTTTCGTCATACTACAAATCCTCTTCTGTACTATCAAGTTTCAGCTTATCGCTGTCATCACTTCTTTCGTAATATTGTTTCCTCAGGGGATTGGCTTGTGCTTCCTGCTCGCGCATACGGTTACGGAACACATCGATTGCCACATAGACAGCCTGCCGGAAAGAATCTTCGGAAGCGATCCCTTTTCCTGCAATATCATAAGCCGTGCCATGCGCCGGTGAAGTACGCACTACCGGAAGACCGGCCGTATAGTTTACACCTTCATCCATAGCCAAAGATTTAAAAGGAGCAAGTCCCTGATCGTGATACATTGCCAGTATACCGTCAAAATGAGTAAAGTTACCGGAACCCATAAAGCCATCAGCCGGATAAGGACCATAACACAATATGCCTTTCCCCGCCAGTTCTTTAATGGCAGGGTTGATTACTTCCTGCTCTACCGTACCCAATAAGCCTTCATCACCGGCATGTGGATTCAGGGAAAGTACAGCAATACGCGGTGCTCCGATACCAAAGTCCTGCTTCAACGCACGGTTAAAAACGAGCAGTTTCTCCTGTATCAACTCTTTCGTTATAGCCGATGCTATCTCCCGTACAGGAATGTGTCCTGTCACTAATGCCACCCGTAAATCATCTTTCATCAGAATCATCAAAGCTTTTCCGCCATCACCCAACTTCTCTTCGATATACTCCGTATGTCCGGGAAAAGAGAATTCTTCCGACTGAATAGTGTGCTTATTGATAGGAGCCGTAACAATAACATCAATCAGCCCCGCTTTGTATTCTTCAATTGCCTTCTCCAAAGCGCCAAGAGCAGCTTTACCAGCCTCCGGATCAGGTTTGGAAAACTCAACTTTTACTTCATCGTCCGTACAGTTCACGACACTCAGACGATTAGGGACAGCTTCCGATGCCGAGTTCACAATACTGAAATTAGTCGGCAAGTCCAATGACTTGCGGTGATAAGCAGCTACTTTGGGTGAACCGTAAATAATCGGGGTACATAACTCCAACATCATCGGATCCGAAAATGTTTTCAAAATCACTTCATACCCAACTCCGTTTATGTCTCCCTGAGTTATACCGACTCTTATTTTATTATCTTCCATCCTTATTTTTCTGTTTTAGTAGAATCTTTTTTTGTTACTGCCAAAGGCATCTCATTTCCTTCCTGTTTGCTTCCGGGCAATTTAAGCGTATACAATGACGCTTCCATCTGACGTACCAGATTACGTTTCATCTTATCGGGTGAATACACAAATATCTCGGATACGATAATGCGCTGATTAACTTTATCCAAACGGACATGAGATACATACGGACCACCCATAAAATCGCCTTTCACACGCCACAAGCCACGAGCTTCCAATGCATATTCGTCCTGTACATTGATAGGACGTACGTCTGTCATCAATGAATCGGTTTCCATATACATACCCTCCCTTGCACCAGGAATATTAATCTTCATCACAGAGTCACGCTTATGCACGAAATACTCTTTCGTAAATGTATCCTTGTCGGTATAAGGATAGGAATAGATAACAAAATTTTGATCACCTGTAGCAGCATTCGTACCTGCCCAAAAGAAGTTTTCTCCCTGCTTAGTCGCCGTCAGTTCACCCGGAACCCATACGTCACAATCGAACATACTCTTTACTTTCGTAGAAACATAGTCACTGTGTTTGTTTTCCAGCACTGCAATCTGGCGGTTCATTTCAGCACGGGTAAAGAAATCCACAATTACTTGCCTGTTCTCCTCGACAAACTTCTCAAAAGAGGCTTCATCCGGTGCCTGAATAGTCAGGATAGATTGAGGTGCAGCATATACATTCTTCGCATATTTGAACTTAGGCTGTGTATACAGATCTTTGTTCACCTCAACAATGATAATATTGCGGATCAACTTCAATGTAGAGTCATAGTTTGCCGGAGAAGTATACATAATACGGAATGAACGTTCCGACTGGGGAAGCCCAGGTACGTCAGAATCAAGTACATCATAGAGAGCACGACCGGCAGGACGCTCCCACAACCCTTGGTCAATCACTACCAAAATTTCATACGCCCGACCACTGGATGTCGGAGTAAACACACCCTTCTTGCCATTACCACATGCTGAAAACAATGCAGTTATCAGGGCCATACTCAAATAAAACAGGTGTTTCTTCATACATTTATATGTTTTAGTTATTACAAAACTACGAAAAAGGCGTATAAGCTTGGCGTCAAAGTTAATAATTTATATTAATTCTTCTTTATTCTCTTCCTGTTTAGCAGTCGAAAGCATACCGCATGCGGCAAATATATCTTCACCGCGCGAAGCACGAATCGTAGTAAACAGTCCATGCGATGTCAGATAATCACGGAATGCTGTCATTGTCTCCATATCAGCACCTTCCAGATTAACTCCCGGAATAGCATGAAAACGAATCAAATTGATACGGCAGTCCAGCCCCCGCAATAATTTCAACAACTCCTTGGCATACAACAAAGAATCATTCACTCCTTTAAAAACAATATACTCGAAAGATAGTCTGCGCTGTTTACTAAAATCATAGTTTCTTAACAAATCTACAATCTCAGTAATGGAAAAAGCCTTTTCGGCAGGCATCAGTTCACGTCGTTGCAAAGGCACGGGCGAGTGCAGGCTGACTGCCAAATGACAGTCTGATTCTTCAATGAAACGCTGCAACCCCTTACGAAGCCCGACAGAAGAGAGTGTAATCCGCTTCGGACTCCAACCGTATCCATAGGATGATGTCATCACTTCCAGCGCCTTCAAAACACCATCAAGGTTATCCAACGGTTCTCCCATACCCATCATCACCACATTGGTCAGTTTATCCCGTTCGGGCAAAGAATTTATCTGATTAATAATCTGATTAGCGGTCAGATTGGCGGTGAAACCCTGCTTACCTGTCATACAGAACTTACAGTTCATCTTACATCCCACCTGGGAAGATACACACAACGTAGCCCTATCTTCATCCGGAATGTAAACGGCTTCAACATAATGTCCCTCTCCGGCACGGTAAAGATACTTCACGGTACCGTCTACCGACCGCATGGCATCCACTGGTACTTCACATCCTACTTCGTATATCTCTTTCAACAGAGCCCGATGTCTTAACGACAAGTTTGTCATTTCGTCTATGGAAGCTACTTTCTTGTCATATAGCCACGCAGCAATCTGCTTGGCCGCAAATCCTGGCAGCCCCAGATTCTTTACGACCGTCTGAAGCTCGGTTAATGTAAGGCCTAAAAGAGGTAGTTTCATTCTAACTGTATATTTACGATAAAAGATAGTTTATTTACTGATAAATTATCCTTTGCAAAGGTAGGAATAAAGTTGCACAAATGAAAAAAGCCGTTCGACATTTATCGAACGGCTTCCCCAAGTATATAAAATTATTCTACTTTTATATTATTAGAAATACAGATAACGGCTATCTTTCACATTGGCATTCAAGTATAAATCATTCATGAACTGATTTGCTATACGTGCATGCATACCTTCCAATGTAGCTTCTTCCGTTTCCTGGTTATAAGTTTCATTCAGTTTTTCCTTAGCATAAGGTTGAAGAACAAATACACCACCATTACCCTTGATAGGTGCGCTCAACTTGTTTAATTCAGCAATTGAAGCATATGCCCCTACCAAAGGTTCGCTACTACGCAATGCCGGGACATAGGCCGGAGCAGCGAAAGTAACATGCTTTACGGAGTCACTCACTGCATTTGCCATATTCTTATATTGGTCAAAAGTCGTTGCACCGGCAGCTTTCATATCAGCCATGATTTTCTCTGCTTTCTTATCACGAAGAATTTCGCTTCTCAACTGTTCTTGTACCATAGACAACGGACGGTAACCTTCAGGAATGATATTCGTAACAGCCACCACCATCATATGGTCACTTTCGCCACATTCATACAGACCTGAAACCTCACCTGCTTTTGCTGCAAATGCCCATCTCAAAGCTTCTTTCGTACCTTTCACACCTCCGATAGCGTGCTCCGAACTGTACAAGTCAGTTCTATCCAGCAGTCTGTACCCTGCATCTTCTGCATTGGCAACCAATTTGTCCAAAGTATTGTTAGCTGCAATGAACTGACTGAAGTCATTGTATGCCTTGCTATAAGTTTCCTTGCTGAATTCAACCGGACGCTTGATAACGGCTACTTTATATTTATCTTTCACAGCTTTTTTATTCATCACTTGCAAGATAACGTTTGCCTGTCCCAAAGCGAGGTTAGCCAACTCATTCTGACCCAAAGTAGTGATGGCTGCAATATACTTCAAATTATCACCGTCCACTTGAGCACCTTCATAGTTGGCAGAAGAAATCCATGTTGCCTCACCTGTCTGACCGTACTTCTTGGCAATTTCGGCAAAGTCTGCACCGCCTTTAATGGCTGTGTAGATACTGTCAGCCAAAGTCTTGGTCTTGGCAGCATCTTCTGCAACCACTTGAATCTGACGATATTGAATGGAGTCAGGCATAGCAGCAGAGGCCAGTTTCTTGAAAGAATTGATTGTATTGTCCGATGCATTATAGTAAGGACCATATACACCACCTACCTTTACAGAATCCAAACGGGCAACAACGTCAGCAGGCAGCGCCTTGTCTGTATAGAATAAGTCAACATATTGCTGAGTAGAACCGGTTGAGCGAATGAAGTTTGAATAATCGGAAGGATTCTCAGCCAGCTGCGCAGTATATTCCTCCACTTCTTTCTGAATATCGGCTTTGTCTTCCGGACTTGCAGTAACCTGCACATCAATATACTTGATGTTACGGGTTTCCACATATTGTCTGAATTGCTCTTTTTTCTTGTTATAAGCATCTTTCAGTTCGGATTCCTTAATAACAATTGTAGAATCTACAATAGAGGAATAAGGAACGGCTGCCAACAACAAGTCAGACTGGTCTACACGTGCATTGAAAGCATCTTCCGCTTCAACAGGATTAGAGAACAGAGACTTCGTAATCAAAGCCTGATATTTCTCCTGCAAACGAGCCTGTATAAGTGACTTCTCCACAAAACTCCAAAAGTTATACATGGAATTGTAATACTCCGCATATTGAGCCGGCATCTGAGCCTTGTTCATCTTAGAGTAATCCACCAAGAATTTCTTCAACATATCTTTGTCGAAAGCACCGGTCTGTGGGTTACGGAACGGAGTCTGCTGCAACATCGGATGTACACCGGCATCAATGATAGCCTGGAGTTCCGCTTTAGAAACAGTCAAACCCAACTTTTCAGCTTCGTTCTCAATCAGTTTATTGTTTACGTATGCTCTCCAGACTTCATCCTTAATCTGATTGGTTTGTTCATCGCTCAACGCGTTCAAGCCGCTGGAGAATTTCACTACTTCCGTATATTCCTCTACCAATGCCTGAAAATCCTGAGCGGAAATTGTTTCCCCGTTCACTTCTCCTACATCTTGTGACTGGTGCGGCTGAAGTACTTTCCACGCGTCTCCCGCGATGAAGGCAAACAGCGCCAGACCAATAACAATCACCAATAAGGGCCCTTTAGACCGAATGTTTTGTAATGTTGCCATTTTAGTTAATATGAATTATTTGTTTATTATTATTTTCTATTCAATGTTCTTTTTAGCGCACGAAGATACAAAAAATGCTAATACGCATCTATTTATTCTTTAAAAATTTACGCTGAAACGAAATTATTCCGTGACTTTCAACCGTACCAATTCTATTTTAGTGGCTGTCACCTTAATTATCTTAAACTGATATTTGTCAACGGCTATCACTTCATGCAGTTTCGGGAAACTTTGATAACGGTTCAGAATCAGTCCGCCTATCGTAAGATATTCATCCGATTCGGGCAGTTCAAGATTGAACGTTTCATTTACCTTCTCTATTTCAAGACGTGCGGACAGCACATATTCATGTTCGCCAATTTGTTTACAGATGTAGGAAGTGTTGTCGTGCTCGTCCTCAATATCCCCGAATATTTCTTCAACCAAATCTTCCAGTGAAACAATACCGGATGTACCTCCAAATTCATCTACCACAACAGCAATTGTTTTTTTCTGTTGCATAAAAAGTTTCATCAATTAATGTGCCGCCATCGTTTCGGGCACAATGGGTACTTCCTTGACATTATTTCTCCAGTCCGCCGGATTTCTGAACATTTCAGACGAATGAATATAGCCGATTACGTTATCTATATTCCCATCGTACACAATAATTTTGGAGATACCCGACTCCACAAACACGTTCTTCAAGTCTTCGAGCGAGGCCGTCACATCCACTGCCACCACTTCCGTACGGGGAACAATACAATCGCGTATTTTTATATTAGAAAAATCAAGTGCATTCTGAAAGATTTTCACTTCCGCATCCAACTCTTCCTCATTAGCTGCATTCTCTATACCCGACTGCACGAAATAATCCAAATCGACTTTGCCGAATGCCTTATCGGACGCTTCCTTATTTATCCTCATGCCAAATAAGCGCAAAAAGAGATAAGACAGTCCGGAAGCAAACTTTGATATGGGAAACAGAATAACATAGCAGACAAACAAAGGTATAGCAAATACCCTCAATACCAGATTCGGGTTAATCTTGAACAGCGTCTTCGGAAGAAACTCGCCCGTTACAAGAATAACAAGAGTGGATATGATAGTCTGCACCAGCACCATTACAAAATGATTATCAATCATACCCGCCAGCAGATTCACCTCGATAATCTGTGCCATAAGGATACCATAAATAACCAGCGCGATATTATTTCCCACCAGCATGGTGGAAATAAAATTATTCGGATTGCGGAAGAAACAAGAAAGGATGCTTGACGTAATCCCCGGTTTCCGCTCCATCTCAAAACGGAGTTTGTCTACGGAAACAAAAGCAATCTCCATCCCCGAAAAAAAAGCGGAGAAAGCCATGGTTATCAATAAGTAAATTATAGTGCTCATCATATTATTTGATGCTGTCTGTTTTCAACGTATCAGAAGGGGTGACACTGTCCTCATCCACATAAAAGATACCTTCCGTCTTGAAAAAACGGTATTTTGTCAATTGCTCATTTGATTCAAAACCAATGGCATAAATTATCTGGTCGGGTTGTTCTATACGCACCCGCTGATCGGAATAGACACGTTTTTTATTCTGATCCCAATACAGCAACTCCGTATCGAATTTTTCTCCTTTCAGGTTCTGTATGTGTACATTTCCTATCAGCTTCCACAACTCTTTTTTATTATAGTAATAAGCCGTATCGGCCTTGATACTGGCTTCAGTATGGAACAAAGAATCGAATTTTTCCAGATATATACCTTTTTCAAACGCCCAATAAGGTGGTTTCTTACGGTCGTAAATCAACCACTCCGCCGTATTGACCCGATAACGGGTAATACCCGAATCGGAAATCAGCGTTGTTACCCCTTTAGTATCCATAACCGGCAACGAATCACGTTCGGTAATGGCAGCTCCCATCTCTTTTTTACGTCCGGAACAGGAAGAAAATAAAAGAAGCATAACCATCACCCTCAGGGCAATGGTTATGCTCATATTTTTATGTCCGACAACGTTAGGTTGTAGCGACATATTCTTATCTAATGGTTGTAGACTCACCTATCCAGCCGCCAATCGTAATACGGTCACCGGCTTTGTAACCCAACATAAAGAGGTCTTTTGCCTGCGGAGTATGACGTGCATAGGTTGCAATCAGTTCATTAACCTTATCTGTAACACTCGGATCTACGGCTTTAGCACGTTGAAGTTTATCAATAACTACATAGTAAGTACATCTGTTCAATGCAGGCTCATCACTCCAGTTGGGATTTGAACCGTACATTTGAGCCAGCAGAATATAGGGTTCGCCATAGTTTTCATTAAAGCTGATTGCTTTCTGGGCATAAGTTCTTGCCTGAGACAGTTTCTTAGCCTGCCACAAAGCTGCAGCGGTAGCATAAGCCATTTCAGATTTCTTTGCATTATCGGTTTCCATGCCCAATGCTTCATCGAAATACTTCACCGCAGTGTCATAATCACCTTTTTTATAGTACATATATGCTACACCTACAGCTGCATCAGCAGTCGGATTAACACGATACAAATAATCGGAAGCTTTGAAGTATGCCTCACATTCATTACACTTCATCATCTTCAGAATAGTGATGGTCTTCTTCAGGAAAGCAGAGTCTGCCTTATTTTCTTCAACTTTCGGACCGTAGATATTCTGCATTGATTCACAATCAGCTACACCGTTGTTAACGAACATAGCTACCAATTTATCCTTGATTGTTTGCAAAACAGCTTTTTTCTTTGCATTATCCTCTGCAGCAATAGCATCATCGGCGTATTGCGAAGCATTGATATAATCCTGGAAGAATTGATCTGTATGATTAGTATCTGCCTTTACTTTCTGCATGGACACATCAACAAAATAGTGCAATACAGCACCATCAGACTCACCCTTAGCGGTTTCTGCTGATTCTTTCAGCCAGGCATAAGCCTGATTCAAATCAGGAGCAGGTGCATATTGCAGATAATCCACAGCTTTTGTGCCTAATGCAGACGCAACACTCGGTACACCCTTCATCTTTGAAGCAAATTCAGGAATATACTTCATTTTCTGATCATGCACAGCCATCAGTTCATCAAACAATTTCTTATACTCTGCTGAATTACGATCCTTAATCTGACTCATCAAACCTGTAAGAATCTTCTGTGCATCGGTATAAGTGTAATATCTCAGTGTCGGACAATCTTTCAGAACTGCCATACAAGGAGCGTAAGCATCCTTGAAGTTTTTCGCTCTTACTGCCTCATGCGAGATACTACTATTGGCATTACAATCACTTTGTGCGAAAGTGCTGGTTACTCCACCCGAAAGGAGCAAAACAGCGACAAGCGTTTTAATTTTCATTGTATTTAAATTTTAGTTGTTATATTGTCTATTTTCACCATTCAGCATTAATCAACTTTCCGCTTGAAGAACCAGCGTTCATTGAAAGTTACTCCAACACAGATACGCAACGTATTTTCATTCAGGAATGCGGCTGTCTTGCCTTCGGTTCTTACATACTGGGCCGAAAGGCTTAACACAGAACGCGTACGCGGAATGGGAAGTCCGAAACCGGCAGTTACCCCATATACGTCAGCGGCACGCATACCGTTTATTATATAATAAGGAAGGGATAAGTAAGCTCCCAAACGAA
>ENA-ORLX01000122-ORLX01000122.1-human-gut-metagenome-genome-assembly--contig:-NODE-122-length-18062-cov-5.81885_pt1 | contig 18062 bp, 10 predicted proteins | sample MGYA00243014_ERZ508843 | MGnify/ENA primary metagenome ERZ508843 (study PRJEB26277, sample SAMN04329788) | human gut metagenome | biome: human-associated habitat | host: Homo sapiens | place: USA... | reverse complement strand
AAGATCACTGATGGGTGTTGCACAATTGGCGATAAAACCCTCTGCGGCATGGAAGAATGCATCGAACCCTTGATAGGCGGTGAGGTGCGGAGGAATGGAAACCATCAGTTCCGGGTCTACAATAGATAAGGTAGGGAAGGTCAGCTGACAACCGAAGCCTATCTTTTCTTGAGCCGTTTCGTGGGTAATCACTGTCCATGGATCCATTTCTGTTCCGGTTCCGGCGGTGGTAGGGATGGCGATAATGGGAAGTGCTTTGGTAACAGGACGTCCTTTGCCACTACCCCCTGATACATAATCCCAGTAGTCACCATCGTTGCAGGCCATAACAGCTATACTTTTGGCTGAGTCGATGGAACTTCCGCCTCCCAGTCCTACTTCAAAGTCGCGCTTTTCCTCCCGGCAGATGGCGGCTGCTTCCATGACGTGTTCTTTGATGGGGTTGGGAAGGATTTTATCGTAAACCAGTGTTTCTACATTATTCAGTCTTAATTGGGCAAGTACTCTCTCCAAGTATCCATATTTCCGCATGGAAGTTCCGGATGAGATGACGACCAGTGCCTTTTTTCCCGGTAATTTTTCACTGGATAATTTCTTGATTTCTCCGCAACCAAATACTAATTTGGTAGGGATGTATAAACTAAATACAGGATTTGCTTTCATGTTCTTTCGTATTTAAAGTTTCACTGGTAACAAATGTAGGAAAATAATAGTTTGCTTGTTTAAGTAATTTGTTAAATTTTACATACTGCCGGATTGTATTCGTTTTCTTTAATTCAGTTTGAGATAGATACGTTTTTTCGATTATACTCGAAAAAAGAAATAAACAGTGCTTTTTTTTCGATTATACTCGAAAAAAACTATCTTTGTGGGAAAAGATTCGAGTATGGACGATAAATGGAACGCTTTAGAAAAGTATAACCTTTGGGGTGGAAATACGTATCAATTGGGACTGGAACGGAAATCTTATACCGACAAGATTGGCAATTTTGTGGGGTCGTTATGTAGAATTTCATATATTCCCCTATAGTTATGCTGAATATTTACAGTTGATGCAGCAACCAGCCGGTCGGGCTTCTTATTTAGCCTAATTACAGAAAGGCGGGTTGCCCGAATTGTACAACCTGCCCACTGTCGAGTCAGAAAAACAGTATGTCGCTTCTGTGAAAGATACGATTTTGTTGCGTGATATAGTGAAGCGTAAACCCGTTCGTGATGTAAGGTTATTGGATGATATTTTTATTTATTTGGTGAATAATGCGTCCAATCTGTTTTCCGTTCAGCATATTGTTAATTTCTTTAAATCCAAGAACCGGAAGGTGAGTTATGATACCTTATCTAATTATCTAGGTTATATAGAAGAAGCTTTTCTTGCTTATAAAACAGAACGTTACAATATAAAAGGAAAGGATGTGGTGGCAGGTAATTGCAAGTATTATCTGAATGACTTGTCCTTTAAGAATTTTCTTTATCCGGGCTTTGCTTATGGAGTCGGGTATTTGTTGGAGAATGCAGTATATTTGGAACTTCGTCGTTTAGGCTATATTGTATATACAGGTTCTTTTCGGGATAAAGAAGTTGATTTTGTTGCTATGAAGGACGATAGAGTGATTTATCTCCAAGCAACTTACATGTTGGAAACGGCACAAACCATGGAACGGGAATATGCTCCTTTGCTGACGATAGGTGATAATTATGAAAAATATGTCGTTTCCATGGATGAGGTACAATTCCCTTCCAATGAAGGGGTCAGGCATATACAGGCTTGGAATTTAAAGGAAATATTGTAGGAAATCAGTTTCTCTTTTTAACATACAGTTTTTGGTAAGAGTTGTCAAAACTCTGATGATATTGTTTGTAGTCTATTATCCAATGTTGCTCACCGCTCCCCCGGATATGTAGAGCAGGAATAGCACCGAAGAGGAGAGTATAGTGGATATTATTTGCTTATGTGCAGTTGGCGCAAACATACGATTGGCATATCAGTCTGTATATCAGTATTCCGCTTATCTTTGCAGTCGCTATCGGGCTGAGTCTGCTTTCTTATTACTATTTTGAGAAACCGGCCAACCGCTGGGTAAAACGAATTTTAAATAAACAATAATAACTAGTTCATGGAAAAACAATTATCAGAAAAACTGCCACGCGTTGAGGTGGTGGATGCTTTACGGGGATTTGCAGTCATGGCAATTCTTTTAGTGCATAGTTTGGAGCATTTCATCTTTCCGGTTTATCCGGTAGACCAGCCTGCATGGTTGAATATACTGAATGACGGGGTATTCAATGTTACATTTACTTTATTGGCTGGAAAATCGTATGCCATTTTTGCTTTGCTGTTTGGATTTACATTTTATATTCAGTCGGCTAACCAACAGCGTAAAGGAAAAGATTTTGGTTATCGTTTTCTGTGGCGTTTGCTGTTATTGGTAGCTTTTGCTACGCTGAATGCAGCTTTTTTTCCGGCAGGAGATGTGGTGTTGCTGTTCTTGGTAGGGGGAATCGTATTGTTCGTGGTGCGCAAGTGGAGTGACTGTGCCATTCTTGTTACGGCTATTTTGTTTTTATTGCAGCCCGTTGAGTGGTATCATTATATAGTAGGTCTGTTTGATCCTTCTCATACTTTGCCCGATTGGGGAGTGGGGCGATGTATAAAGAAGTGGCGGAATATACCAAAGAGGGGAATTTGTGGGAGTTTTTGGGTAAGAATATGACCTTTGGTCAGAAAGCCAGTCTATATTGGGCTCTGGGAGCAGGGCGTTTTTGGCAGACTGCCGGCTTGTTCTTGATGGGGTTGTATATCGGACGCAAACAATTATTTGTAACTTCCGAAAAACATACTCGTTTTTGGGTGAAGGCTCTTATCATTTCCGCTATCTCTTTTGCTCCGCTTTTCCAACTGAAAGAGTTGATTATGGCTAGTGACAGTGAACTCATTCGCCAGACTGCCGGAACTGCTTTTGATATGTGGCAAAAGTTCGCTTTTACATTTGTACTGGTTGCTTCTTTTGTATTGCTTTATCAACGGGATAGGTTCAAGAATTTTGTATCAAATCTTCGTTATTATGGTAGGATGAGTCTAACTAATTATATCACCCAATCTATTGCCGGAGCTATTATTTATTTCCCTTTCGGACTTTATCTGGCTCCGTACTGTGGATATACGTTGAGTTTGCTGGTTGGTTTTGTACTCTTTTTGTTGCAAGTACAGTTCTGCAAGTGGTGGTTGAAAGGACATAAGCAGGGACCGTTAGAGAGTCTTTGGCATAAATGGACCTGGATGTATTCCAAAAAATAAGGAACTCTGGGCAGGAGTTGCATATGCTATACGGAAGAGAGGAAAAGGCGAAAAGTAATTTGTCTTTTCCTCTCTTCCGTATAGGGACTGATTCTTGTTTTCCAAGTTTCCCGAATATCATAAAAAGGATATCAGTTCAGGATTATAATCAATTGTTTTTGCCTTCTATCTGAATTTGAATTGCTTGTCCTGTACGTTGCAGACATTCTATAAAAATAGAAAGATGATTGGTCTTTTGCATCAACTCACATATAATTTCCTTTTCTTCTGTGCACCAAGGTTCATAAGCACGTGGGAAAGTTTCACGTTGTTTATGGATATAAGGTGGAAGGACTGTTTTCTGAATGCCTAACTCTTGGACTTTTTGTTTTATACGGCAAATATCTTCTTCTGTACAATCATTAAAAGATTCTTTTGTAAAGAACCCCGGATATTTTTGGTCAATGTCAAGATTGATTGTAGGCTTAGATAGGGATTGAAAGGTTTTTTCTCTGCTTTCTAGTTCCTTTATCAGATTGTTGATGTACTCATCGGCTTGAACAGATGATACAACTATGGAACATTCGTGGCGGGAGTATTCTTTATGGCGGTTGGCGGATAACCAGTTGAAAGAACCCTCTATAAGTGTATGGTTATCAATGGCCAATGATTTATTGTGGATACCTTTTACTTCAATGAGGGTTGCGCCATGTTCTATTAATTTGTTCCGTCCCTCTTCGTCACGGCTGAGCAACTGATTGGTTTTCGTATCATAATCTAGAGACGAATCGGTGTAGACTGTGACATCCACTCCTCGTTGTACCGTGTGGCGTATCAGCGGAACCAACTGGTCGTTTTCTATGGCGTGGATAGATATGAATGGAGATACAATCAGCAGACGGTGTCTTGCTTTTTCAAAAGCTTGGTGCAGAACCTGGATATGCTCTTCTGTGGTGGACAGACGAAGGGTGGGGTGGTAGGTGCACAGCGGAACTTCCTGTTGGTAAATAAAGTTGTTGGAAATCTCGTTGGATGGATCATCGAAAAGCCATTTAGCCATATTTCCTACCGGGGTGTTTTCTTCCGGATGGAAAATATTCATGTTGCCAAAAACAATGAAATGATGCTGAGCGCGCGATATCGCTACATTGAGCATATTGTATTTTCCATCACGCTCCATAAAAAGAGAATGGTCTTCGGGAGAGTTGACTGTTGAAAAAAGAACAATCGGACATTGGGCACCTTGCAGGGAATGTACTGTGCCGATGATCATATCTTTATATTTCTCATTTCCTGATATTTTTTGTATTTGATGCCGTATTTCGGCTTCTTGGGCTTTAAAAGGAGTTACTACGGCTACAATTTCATGAATAGGCTTTTTATAGGTCTTTTCCAGATTATCTTTTTCCAGTTCCAGCCAACAGACAATGGCTTCCGCTTCAGCCCGGTTGAGGCGACTTCCTGTTTTTCCAGGGCTGCTGTAACTGTTGATGTGTACATATCCTTTGGAAGGGAGGGACTTGTATTTTACTTCGTTACCTTTTTTAGGAAGTAACCTGCCGTGGTAAACATAATCATTGCAATAGGCAATAATGGAATCTACGCATCGTCTGTGTTCGGTCAGAAAAGCTCCTTTTTCACCTTTTACTGTAAAATTACAGCTTTTACGTGCCAGTTTCATTATACTTCCGGAAGAAGAAAGGAAACCATTGTTTTCTAAAAAACGGTATTTTTCCGAGGACTGGTTGGAAACAATGCCCAGATTCTTTAAATTAATGAATGAATATTCATCAGAAATGGACCATACAGGCTCTATTTGTTGAATATCACCTACTAAAATCGCTTGCTTGGCCAAACTGAAGGAGGGAACGGCAAGTTCGGGTGAAACTTGTCCGGATTCATCTACAATCAACAGATCTATTCCATTGTATAAAGGAATATCCCATTTTCCGTTCTCCGCATAGGTCATATACTTGGGTAGAGAATGGAAAGTAGAGATGAAAACAGGCATTACGCAAGCCAAACGTTTTAATCTTTGGGTATAGGCTTCTTGTGTGCGCTGCTTGCCTTCATCGCACTTGCTTAACCGGTGAATAAACTCGGCTTCCCGATAATGTATGGCATACCAGAACATTTGATACCGATAGCTGATATCCAGCCTTACTGCCATGTCTTCTGTATAAGGCAAGTTGCCATACTCAGGGTTGGAACTTATTTTTTCGTAACGTTCTTTGAATTCTTCTGTCAAAGTCCACTGTTCTATTACTTTGTCATAGGAGGGTAATGGCTCATGGAATTTGCGGATAAACTTCTGTAATATATTGTTTTCCTTCCGGTTTCCGTATTCTGTTGTTTCGGCAGCTTGGATACAGAGAATAATCTTTTTTTGGAGGGCTTGCATTTCTTTACGGAGAAATTGCCGGCATTTTGTTTCGTCTTGATAGTTTTTCTTGAAAAAGTTATTGAAGCATTGCAGATAGAATTGTTTGTACTCTTCTTGACGTTCAGGTGTATCGTATGCTGCCGGAAATCCATCCCCTTTGGGGTTGAACATCATTTTGTACTGTTGTTGCAGCTCTTTTTTCCCTGACAGATATAGGCCTAATGTATCCAGTTCGGGTAGCCAGCGGTTGGACAACCGGGGATGTGTTGTGTCATTGGTTGTTTCCGCTTTGAAATCCTTTAGGATATTGGTGATCGCCTGATTATTAGCTGAACTTGCAACTATAATTTCCGGCTCTTCCGGATTGTTTAGAATGTTATGAGCAAGTCTGTTTGCGATGACAGTTTGCAGAAAAGTGGTTTTTCCTGTTCCCGGAGGACCGTTGACGACAAAAATATCAGCACATTCCGGTGTTGTGTACATTGCTAGTGTTTCGCGTTGAGATATGGACAAAGGAAAGTCGCTGCTCATTTGTGCCCAGTGTTCTTGGTTGCAATATACTTTCCGGTTAGTTGGAATAGGAAGAGCGTTAGCAGATTTTGTTTGTATTAATAAATTCAACAGGGGATGTGGAGTGGTATTGTCATCTTTTAAGAGTTTGTCATATAGTGTGATTATGGGCTGTGCCATATTGCGCTCGGAGGCTTTTATGATAATGATTTCTGGATTATCATAGTAATTCATTGTGCTGAAAGTTTTGCCGGTTGCTTTCTTGAAAAGCTGCTCGCATGCTTGCCAATAGGCCTCCCATTTTGTTTCTTCAGTGTTAAAATTGGATAGTAGTTGATCTACTTTTGAAAGAGAAGCTATAGTGCGGTCATTGGCTGCATTAGGCTCCAAAAATTTACGAATAAATATTGGGATTCTGTCTGATTCGTTCTCGCATACGGTTAGTTTGCCGTCAGGCAACATGGTGGCAGTAATCAAGAAGGGATATTCCGGTCTTTCTGATTGGGAAGTCCAGCCGTTTTCAAATTCGGGCAAAAGAATACAAGGAGCAATCATTACTTTTTGTTTTTCATTGCTGTCTTCTGCTTTCCAATCAGGGAAAATAACAGGAATACTTTTGAGAGGAATGAATTTAAGTATCTTGTCATCAATGTTTAGGGTGATTCGTGGTCCTTTGAGAGCAATAGCTTTGCGCTCTGCATCTTGAAGACAAGTTTTCCAGTATTTTAGTAAGGTCTGGTCCATTTGTTTTTACGTTTGTGTGATGGAATAATTTACAAATATAAGAAAATAGGTGAAAAGAATACGGTAATTGGAGTAACATTCCTGAATTTATGATTTTTTTACATTAAGAGGGATTGGAGATGTCGGGATAATCATTATTAGCGGTAAATGAATTGGGATGAACGGAATAATGGTAATATTTAGTGGTGATGAGGCAAGAAACTTGCCTTTATGAAGCAAATGAAGCTAAAATAGACGAGAATTTATCTGTGTGGGGAGTGTGGATATACTAATTTTGCCAATAAATGAAACTTAAATCTATGATGAAAAGATTTGCAAATTTATTGGCTGTTTTTATTCTTTCTGTAAATTGTATTAGTGCCCAAAATCTAACTCGTTGGGTTAATCCGTTTATTGGAACCGGTGCTGTTCAATCCAGTCTTTCTGGGAATAATTATCCAGGAGCTACTGTCCCTTTTGGTATGGTGCAGCTGAGTCCCGATACTCGTGAAGCGCCTGATTGGGCACAAGCTTCGGGATATGATTATAATGATTCTATTATTTATGGTTTCAGTCATACACGTTTAAGCGGAACCGGTGCTTCCGATTTTATAGATATCCTTCTATTTCCTACCATGAGTGATAAAAGGAAATCGTCTTTTACTCATCAAAACGAACAGGCGCGTCCGGGGTATTATCAAGTATTATTAACGGATGAGAAGATTCAAGCGGAGTTGACGGCTTCTGTGCATGTAGGGGTACATCGCTATATCTATTCTGATGGCGGTCAGTTGAAATTATGGTTGGATTTAGATCATTCGGCAAATAAGGAGAGTTGGAACCGCCGGATAATTCAATCACAAATCCGTGTAGTTTCTCCTACAGTAGTAGAAGGATATCGTGTTATTACAGGATGGGCAAAACTGAGGAAAATATATTTCCATCTTGAATTTTCCCAACCAATCTTATCCAGTCAGTTACATGATGGCAATCGGAGGTATGAGAATACTCCTGTCATTAATGGTACAGAACTGTGTGGATTATTCTGTTTCGACAAGAAGTGGAATAATGAATTGATATGTAAAGTCGCTTTATCTTCAGTTTCCATTGAAAATGCCCGGTTGAATATGGCAGCTGAGGTTCCCGGATGGAACTTTGAACATATTGCTTTTGCTGCCGAAGCCAGCTAGGAGAAAGAATTGAAGAAAGTCATCATCCAAGGTACCGGTTTGCAGAAAAAGATTTTTTATACAGCTTTATATCACACTATGGTACAACCTAATACGATGAGCGATGTAAATGGTGAATATATGGCTGCCGATTATACGACACGTAAGGTAGCCGATAATGAAGTTCATTATTCCACTTTTTCTTTATGGGATACATTCAGAGCAGCTCATCCGCTTTATACTTTGCTGCATACCGACCGCATTCCTGATTTTATTAAAAGCATGATGAGGCAATATGACTATTATGGTTATTTGCCTGTATGGCAATTATGGGGGCAGGATAATTATTGTATGATTGGTAATCACTCCATTCCTGTCATTGTGGATGCTGTGCTGAAAGGTGTTGCAGGAGTGGATGCGGAAAAGGCTTATGAAGCGGTTCATAGCAGTTCCATCGTATCTCATCCGAACTCTCCTTTTGAAGTATGGGAGAAATATGGATACATGCCTGAGGATATTCAAACACAATCTGTTTCTATTACTTTAGAACAAGCTTTTGATGATTGGTGTGTTGCACTGTTGGCCCGGAAATTAGGGAAAGAGGAGGATTATGGGCGTTTTATGAAGCGTTCTGCTTTTTACAGGAATTTATTTAATGCAGAAACAAAATTCTTTCAACCGAAAAATAAGAAAGGAGAATGGATGGAGCCTTTCGATCCTTATAAGTATGGAGCCAATGGCGGCTACCCTTTCACTGAGGGGAATGCCTGGCAATACTTCTGGTATGTACCCCAGAATATACCTGACTTGATTTCACTGACAGGGGGAAACAAAGCTTTTACGGCAAAGTTGGATACCTTTTTCACAGTCAATCACCAAAGTGGTGAACTGAATGACAATGCTTCCGATTTTGTAGGGCAATATGCGCATGGCAATGAGCCGAGCCATCATGTGGCTTATCTGTATGCGTGTGCGGGAGAACCTTGGAAAACACAAAAATATGTGGCACATATCATGAATGAACTGTATAATGATTCCTCTTCAGGTTATGCCGGTAATGATGATTGCGGGGAAATGTCTGCCTGGTATGTGTTTGGCGCACTTGGCTTTTATCCGGTAAATCCGGTTAGCGGGAAGTATATTATCGGTACTCCTATGTTGGAGGAAGCGGTTATTCAGTTGCCTGATGGAAAGACTTTTACCATTAAGGCCCCACGCAAAGAGCACAATGAGATTTATATCCGCTCCATGAAACTGAATGGCAAGAAATATGCAAAGAATTATATTACTCATCAGGATATTATGAATGGCGGAACGTTGGAGTTTGTAATGACTGCCTCACCGGGAAAATGATAACAAATGGTGAAGTATTGGAATTTGTGCCGGGAAAGATTTCTAAATGTTGAATAACTCCCTTTTATAGGTTACGATTGAAGCAAAAGAGTCTAAAAATGGCGAGTTTTTCTCTACCTAATGGGAGAGGTATATCTACTTTTGTTTCAGAAGAAACTATTAATCATGAAAAATATGAAACATTTTAAGACTTATTTAGCAGCAATGGCTTTGGCCCTTTCCGGATGCCAGAGTGCAACAGATTCCTGTGGAACTACAGAATTGTGGTATGCCCAACCGGCAAAAGTTTGGATGGAATCTTTACCTATCGGTAATGGGCGTTTGGGAGCTATGACTTATGGTGGAATAGAGGAAGAGAAACTGGCATTGAATGAATCGACAATGTGGTCCGGCCAGTACAATGAGAACCAGAACAAACCTTTCGGGCGAGAGAAAATGAACCAGCTCAGAAAGTTGTTCTTTGAGGGAAAACTATCGGAAGGAAACCGTATAGCCGGAGATAATCTTCATGGCAACCAGACTTCTTTCGGAACTCATCTTCCCATTGGAGATTTGAAGATGCAATTCATTTACCCCGAAGGTAAAGTAACCGGCTACCGCCGTTCGTTAAGCTTGGATGAGGCTATCAGCAGCGTTTCTTTCAACTCCGGCGGTGTGAACTATAAACGTGAGTATTTTGCTACAAACCCGGATAATGTTCTCGTACTCCGCTTGACCGCTGATAAGCAAAAGTCCATTACTATGAATATGGGTTTTGATTTGAAGCGTCTTGCCGATCTTTCTGTAGAAGATAACCAATTGGTATTTACCGGGAAAGTAGATTTACCCTTGCATTGTCCGGGCGGAGTCTGTTTTGAAGGAAGAATAGCCGTTTTGGCTGATAATGGAGAGGTAAAGATGGAACAGTCTGGAGTAGGTATAAAAGAAGCTGATGCCGTGACTTTGATTGTTGATGTGCGTACCGATTATAAAAGTCCTGATTACAAGAAGCTTTGTGCTGATGGCGTGAAGAAGGCTATAGCTAAATCTTATGATGAATTGAAGCAGGCGCATATAAAGGATTATAACACGTTGTATAATCGTGTTTCTATTCATTTCGGGCAGGACGCTAACCGCGCGTTGCCTACGGATGTTCGTTGGAAACAAGTGAAGGAAGGCAAGACTGATACTGGTTTGGATGCCTTGTTCTTCCAGTATGGCCGTTACCTCACCATTGCCAGTTCTCGTGAAAACTCTCCATTGCCCATTGCCTTGCAGGGTTTCTTCAATGACAACAAGGCGTGCAACATGGGCTGGACCAATGACTATCATCTGGATATCAATACAGAACAGAATTATTGGGCAGCCAATGTCGGCAATCTTGCCGAATGTAATGCCCCCCTGTTTACCTATATTAAGGATTTGGCGCATCACGGTGCAAAGACTGCCGAAGTGGTCTATGGATGTAAAGGTTGGACTGCCCATACCACCGCTAATGTTTGGGGATATACTCCTGCATCCAGCACGATTATTTGGGGACTGTTTCCTATGGCAGGCTCATGGATTGCTTCTCATCTTTGGACACAATACGAATTTACACAGGACAAGCAATATCTGGCCGAAACTGCCTATCCGCTTTTGAAAGGTAATGCACAGTTCATTTTGGATTTCTTGGCAAAAGACCCGAAGAGTGGTTATCTGATGACAGGGCCGAGCATCTCACCCGAAAACTGGTTCCGTACAGTAGGCGGTGAAGAAATGGTTGCCTCCAAGATGCCTGCCTGTGACCGTGAACTAGCCTACGAGATCTTGTCGAATTGTGTTCAGGCTTCAGAAATATTAGATACCGACCGCGAGTTTGCCGATAGCCTGCGTACCGCTATTGTCCAACTTCCTCCCATCCAGTTGCGTGCCAATGGCGCTATCCGCGAGTGGTTTGAAGATTCCGAAGAAGCACATCCCAACCATCGCCACACCTCTCATCTGCTGGCTTTGTATCCTTTCTCTCAGATTACTTTGGAGAAGACTCCTGAACTGGCGGAAGCTGCCCGCAAGACCATTGAAAATCGCTTGTCTGCCGAGAACTGGGAAGATACAGAGTGGAGTCGTGCTAATATGATTTGTATGTATGACCGGTTGAAAGATGCGCAGGAAGCGTATAAGAGCGTCCAATTATTACAAGGTAAGCTTTCACGTGAAAATTTAATGACTGTATCTCCAGGTGGCATTGCTGGGGCGGAAGGTGATATTTATTCGTTTGATGGGAATCCTGCCGGTACAGCTGGTATGGCAGAAATGCTAATACAGAATCATGAGGGTTATGTAGAATTCTTACCTTGTTTGCCTATTGAATGGAAAGATGGTGGTTTTAAAGGTCTATGTTTAAAGGGAGGAGCTGAAGCGACTGCTGAGTGGACGAATGCTGTCATTAATAAAGCTTCTTTAAAAGCTACTGCTGATCAGGTTTTAAAAGTGAAAATTCCTCAAGGGAAAAAATATAGAGTGCTTTTAAATAGTAAGGAGGCAATTGCAAATCCTGATGCAAAAGGTTTGATAACGGTGGATATGAAACGTGGAGATTTGCTGGAATTGTTGTAAAAAATAGATTGCTTTGCATAGCTTGATTGAGGATTACATCTCAGTATATTGAGGTGTAGTCCTTGTTTTATGATAAAGTAACTTGCAAAATAAAAATAGTAATATTGTCCATGTCCCAAGTAATTTTTTCTATTTCTTAAACCCTTGAATCTTTGTTACTTTGCATTATAAAAAATAACTAATAGTTGATAACCATGAAAACACAATCTAATTTTTATCTATTCCTTATTGCTTTGATTTCCGCTATGGGAGGTTTCCTGTTTGGATATGACTGGGTCGTAATCGGAGGAGCCAAACCTATCTATGAACAATAATTCGGTATAGCCGGTAATCCCGTCATGCAGGGTTGGGCTATGAGCAGTGCCTTGATTGGCTGTTTGTTTGGGGCGCTAAGTGCCGGCAAACTGAGTGACCGTCTGGGGCGCAAACCTATTTTGATTCTGGCGGCAGGATTATTTATTTGTACGGCTGTTGGTACGGGGGCTGTCCATTCCTTTACTTTATTTAATGTATTTCGTCTGATAGGAGGTTTTGCTATCGGTATCGCTTCCAGTTTGTCACCTATGTATATAGCAGAAATAGCTCCGGCGCATCTGCGCGGACGGTTTGTATCTATCAATCAATTGACGGTAGTGTTAGGTATCTTGACTTCTCAGATTGTTAATTGGCAGATAGCCGAGCCTGTGGCATTAGGAGCTACTCATGAAATGATCCGTGAATCATGGAACGGACAGATGGGATGGCGCTGGATGTTTTGGGCAATGACTGTCCCGGCCGCCTTGTTCTTTGTTTTTAGTTTTATATTACCGGAGAGTCCTCGTTGGTTAGCCTTTTCGGGAAAGCGGGAGGCTGCACTCAAGGTGGTTACCCGTATGGTAGGAAAGGATTATGCTGTTACTGAGTTGGCGGCCATAGAAGCGGCTTCAGCCTGTCAGACGCAAGAAGGAGGTTTTCGTCAATTATTGAATCCTGCTATGTATAAAGTGCTGACTATAGGTGTTGTCATGGCTATTTTGCAGCAATGGTGTGGTATTAATGTTATTTTCAACTATGCACAGGAAATATTTATGGCGGCAGGTTATGGCGTGTCTGATGTCTTGATGAATATTGTGGTGACCGGTATTACAAATGTCATATTTACTATTCTAGCCATGTTTGTGGTAGACCGTTGGGGACGTAAGGCGTTGACACTGATCGGATCATTTGGACTGGCAGTAATTTATGCCTTTATGGGAGCCGCTTATTATTTTCATATCACAGGAGTTGTGCTGTTGATTATTGTTGTGATGGCTATTGCCTGTTATGCCATGACTTTGGCTACAGTGATGTGGGTCATTATCTCTGAGATTTTCCCGAACCGTATTCGTGGAGTTGCCATGTCTGTTTGCACTTTCGCTTTGTGGGCGGCCTGCTTTATACTGACCTATACTTTCCCGATGTTGAATAGTGGTTTGGGAGCTGCCGGGACATTCTGGCTGTATGGGCTGATTTGCCTGAGTGGGGGAATATTTGTTGTATTCCGTTTGCCGGAGACCAAAGGAAAGAGTCTGGAGGAAATAGAAAAAGAATTAGTGAAATAACAATCATTTATTATGGAAAAAATAACTCAATATTTAATTCAAAGTACCGTTCATGGCAGTGAGGTGCGTGCATGGGAGGAAGATATTATGCTTCCTACTTATGAGATAGGAGAGGAAGAGAAGAATCCTATTTTTCTTGAAAAGAGAGTTTATCAGGGAAGTTGTGGAGCTGTTTATCCTTATCCGGTAGTCGAGAAGATTTCAGATAAGAAAGCAGACAAGAAATATCATGCGTTGTTTATCGAGAATGAATACATCAAGGTGATGGTGCTTCCCGAGTTGGGAGGACGTATACACATGGCTTATGATAAGGTGAAGAAACGTCACTTTGTTTATTACAACCAAGTTGTGAAACCGGCATTGGTGGGACTGACAGGACCTTGGATTTCTGGAGGAATCGAATTTAACTGGCCTCAGCATCACCGTCCTTCTACTTTTTTGCCTACTGATTTCTTGATAGAGGAAAATGCGGATGGCAGCAAGACAATATGGTGCAATGAAGTGGAGAGAATGTTTCGTACTAAAGGTATGCAGGGATTTACGCTTTATCCGGGCAAGGCTTATATAGAAATTAAAGTGAAGATTTATAATCGTACGTCTTTCCCTCAGACTTTCTTGTGGTGGGCCAACCCTGCAGTGGTGGTCAATGACCATTATCATTCGGTATTCCCGCCTGATGTGAATGCGGTGTTCGATCACGGCAAGCGCGATGTCTCTTCTTTCCCTATTGCTACAGGAGTTTATTATAAACAAGATTATTCTGCTGGTGTGGATATCTCTAAATATAAGAATATTCCGGTTCCTACATCATATATGGCTATCAAGTCTAAATATGATTTTGTGGGTGGCTATGAAGAAGATGTTCGTGGGGGACTTCTGCACGTGGCCGATCATCATGTTTCTCCGGGAAAGAAACAATGGACATGGGGAAATGGTGATTTCGGTAAGGCTTGGGATCGTAATCTGACTGATGAGGACGGACCTTATATTGAGCTGATGACCGGTATGTATACGGATAACCAACCGGACTTTACTTGGTTACAGCCCTATGAGGAAAAATCATGGGTACAGTATTTTATGCCTTATAGTGAAGTGGGTTATGTAAAGAATGCAACCAAAGATGCTTTGTTGAATTTGGAAATAAAGGAAGGTAAAGCCCGTTTGGTGCTTTATACTACGGGAGCGAATAGTGGAGTACGTATTATAGTAAAAGCTATTAAAGGCACTGTATTATTGGATAAGACTACACAAATTTCGCCATCAGAACCGTTTATTACGACTTTTGCGGCAGAAGGACTAAAAGAAGAGGAGGTATGTGCAGAGGTTCGTGATAAGGAAGGACAAATTTTGCTTTCTTATCAGGCGGATAAACCGGAAATCAGGCCGGTTCCTGATCCTGCTAAGGCTGCTAAAGATCCTCAGAATATTGCTTCTGTTGAACAACTGTTTTTGACCGGACTACACTTGGAACAATATCGCCATGCTACTTATAATCCGATGGATTATTATATGGAAGCATTAAGGCGTGAACCGGGAGATGTACGTTGTAACAATGCGGTGGGGTTATTGTTGATGCGTAAAGGACAATTTGCAATGGCAGAAAGCTATTTCCGGAAAGCGGTGGAAACCTTGACTGAACGTAATCCGAATCCTTATGACGGTGAACCTTATTATAATTTGGGCTGGAGTTGTATGATGCAACAGAAGTGGGATGAGGCTTATGATGCTTTCTTTAAGTCGGCATGGAATGCTGCTTGGCAGGATGCGGCTTATTATGCACTAGCACAACTTGACACTCGTAAAGGAAAGTATGAAAGTGCTTTGGACAAGATAGACCGTTCATTGATTCGTAATTGGCATAATCACAAAGCGCGTCAGTTGAAAACTTCCATTCTACGCAAATTGGGTCGTAAAGAGGAAGCTTTGGCGCTCGTAGCTGAATCATTGCAGATAGATCGTTTTAATATGGGATGCCGTTTTGAACATTATTTGTTGACCCGGGATGTGAAAGTGTTGGAGGAAATGAAAGAGTTGATGCGTGGTTGGGCGCACGGATATATAGAATACGCATTGGATTTTGCTGCTGCCGGATTGTATGAGGAAGCTTTATCTTTACTGGAATGCCATGTAACCGGAACTACAGAAATATATCCTGTCGTTTATTATGCAATGGGATATTTCCATACCTGTAAGGGAGATGAGAGTAAAGCATTGGAATATTATCAGCGGGCAGAAAAAGAGAATCATTCATATTGTTTCCCGAATCGTATAGAAGAAGTATTGATTCTTCAAGATGCCTTACGTCTGAATATTCATGGGGCAAAAGCGGCATATAGTTTAGGTAATTTCTGGTATGCTAACCGTCAGTATGACAATGCCATTGCCTGTTGGGAACATTCTGCGGCCATAAATCCGGCATATCCCACCGTATGGCGTAATTTGTCGTTGGCTTATTATAATAAACGCGATGACAAGCAGAAAGCCTTGGAAACTTTGGAAAAAGCTTATGCATTGGATGAGCACGATTCTCGTATCTTAATGGAGTTGGATCAACTTTATAAACGTTTAGGGCGGCCGCATAGTGAACGTTTGGCTTTTTTGGAAGCACATCTGCCCGAAGTAGAGCAGCGTGATGATCTTTCCATTGAACGTATCACTTTGTATAATCAATCAGGCCGCTATGCTGAAGCAAAAGAATTGATTGCCGCGCGTAATTTCCATCCATGGGAAGGAGGAGAAGGAAAAATCACCGGACAATATGTATTGTGTCGTGTAGAATTAGCAAAGATTGCTTTAAGTGAAAAACGCTATGCCGATGCTTTAGTTCTTTTGGATGAAACGGATGCTTATCCATTTAATTTGGGTGAGGGAAAATTGGCAAATGCTGAAGAGAATGATATCTGGTATTATAAAGGTGAGGCGTTTCGTGGCTTGGGAAATGAGCAACAAGCTATAGATTGCTTTACCAAAGCGACCATTGGTTCTTCAGAACCACAACAGGCTTTCTTCTACAATGACCAACAACCCGATAAGATTTTCTATCAAGGTCTGGCATGGCGTGCGTTGGGTAGAGAGGATAAGGCACGCAGCTGCTTTAACAAATTGATAAAGCATGGTGAGAAGCATTTGTTTGACCACTGTCGGATTGATTATTTTGCTGTTTCTCTGCCTGATCTGGCTATTTGGGAAGATGACTTGGATAAACGTAACTGCATTCATTGTAATTATGTGATGGGGTTGGGGTATTTAGGATTGCGTGAAATGGGAAAAGCCATTGATTTTTTGGATAAGGTGCGAGAATTGGACATTAACCATCAAGGTGGACAAATCCATCGTAATTTGTGTGCTGTATGAGAAAAAAGAATTTTTTCCTTTTGTTGGTAACATTGTGTCTGTGCATTTTTGCACAGGCACAAATGCTGTCTGTTTATGAATTATCATCCCCAAACGGGCAATTGGTACTTACTGTAGAGAATGGAAGGGTCTTACAATATTCTTTAAGTTTGGAAGGTAGGTCTGTCATTCATCCCTCTGCTATTTGTATGACGATGCAAAATGGTAATATATGGGGAAAGAATGGTGAAGTGGTAGGGACTTCTACAAGTAGTACTTCTGAGAAGGTTTATCCGGTAGCTGGTAATTATCGTGAATTAACAGACCATTATAATGAACTTTCCTTGAAATTCAAGGATGGTTATTCAGTTATATTCCGGATGTATAATGAAGGAATGGCATATCGTTTTTGTGGAAATCTTCCGGAGCAGGATTCTTTGATTGTAGTTGATGAAGAAGCTTCTTTTAATCTGGCTGATGATCCGGCAGTTATTTTACCTGAAACAACTAATTTTACAGCTTGGGAGTTGAGCAATGTGCTTTACGAGGGCATTTCTAAAATAGAAGAACATAAATATGGTATTACACCAACTTTATTTACAAACAAGGTGCAAAATGTGCGTGTTGTGGTGGCTGAATCGGATTTAAATAACTATCCGGGTATGTATCTTCGTAAAGAAGATGGCAAGATGAAAGGTTATTGGGCGACCTATCCTAAAACAATAGAGATGGGCAGTTGGGGAAATTTTATTACGGTGGTAAAAGAAAGGGAGAATTATTTAGCACGTACTGCTGGTAACCATGCTTTTCCTTGGCGTATGGCTATTGTTGCCAAGGATGATAAGGAACTACTGACTAATGAAATGATTTACTTACTGGCCAAGCCCCAACAAATAAAGGATACGGATTGGATTCGTCCTGGTAAAGCAACTTGGGAATGGTGGCATTGTGCTATTTTGGAAAAAGCTCCTTTCCCTTCTGGTCATCAAAACCTTTCGACACAGATGTACAAGTATTATATTGATTTCGCTTCCGAAAACAAAATACCTTATCTACTGGTCGATGCCGGTTGGAGCAATGTTTTTAATCATGCAGATTTGAATAAGCTGAATTCAACTTGCAAATGCAACAGAATTCTGATTAATAATTTGTTTAAATTT
>ENA-ORLX01000120-ORLX01000120.1-human-gut-metagenome-genome-assembly--contig:-NODE-120-length-18106-cov-5.57897_pt1 | contig 18106 bp, 10 predicted proteins | sample MGYA00243014_ERZ508843 | MGnify/ENA primary metagenome ERZ508843 (study PRJEB26277, sample SAMN04329788) | human gut metagenome | biome: human-associated habitat | host: Homo sapiens | place: USA... | reverse complement strand
GAAGGAGTTGGCAAACGGGTATCTCAGGCGTCTTTAAACAAAGAAAAGGTAGATACTGCACGGCGTGGGTTCTTTACGGTTTCGGCTTTGATTGCTGCAAGTGTTGCCGTAAAAGCTCAGGAAAAGAAAGTGGATGGCGGTCTGGCTCCTCTTATAGATAAGAAAGTTCCCAAGCGTGCCACTCCTATTGTTCCTGCGGGAGCATTGAGTTTCCGTCATTTTGCGCAGCACTGTACGGCTTGTCAGCTTTGTGTGTCGGTGTGCCCTAATCAGGTATTGCGTCCGTCCGGTGATTTGAAACATCTGATGCAGCCCGAGATGTCTTACGAACGTGGATATTGTCGTCCTGAGTGTGCGAAATGTGCAGAAGTATGTCCTACTGATGCTATTCACTTGGCTGATTTGACAGAGAAGTCATCTGTACAGATTGGTCATGCTGTGTGGGTTGCTCAGAATTGTATAGTGAACACAGATGGGGTAAGTTGTGGAAATTGTGCCCGTCATTGTCCTACGGGGGCTATCTTGATGGTTCCTAAAGATGCCGATGATGGAAAATCACTTAAGATACCGGTTGTGAATACAGAACGTTGCATCGGTTGTGGCGCTTGTGAAAATCTTTGTCCGAGCCGCCCGTTTAGTGCTATTTATGTAGAAGGTCATGAGATGCATCGTATTATCTGAATGAAATAGAAAGGAAGATGGATGAATTAATCAGATTGTTGCATGAAGGCGGCTATTCCTGTGTTATCAGAAAGGAAGAGATCCGTACTTTTACCCAACGCGGGGTAGCCGATTTATATGATTTGCTGAATCAGCATCCGGTCTTTTTGCATGGAGCGCAGGTTGCTGACAAGGTGGTAGGAAAAGCAGCTGCCGCATTGATGGTGCTGGGGGGTGTCCGGGAGGTTTCTACGAGCAGCTGGTCTTTTTGCAGGGAGCGCAGGTTGCTGACAAGGGGGTAGGAAATGCAGCTGCCGCATTGAGGGTGCTGGGGGGTGGCCGGGAGGTTTATACGGATATCATCAGTGAGCCTGCATTGGCTGTATTGCACAAGGCGAATATTAAGGTGGAGTGTGTTCAAATAGTTTCTCGTATTTGGAACAGAAACCGGACAGGTTGGTGTCCTTTGGAAACTCTTTGCTATGAGTTGGAATCGCCTGAGGCTATGTATCCGGTGATTCAGAATTTTGTGGAAAGGATGAGGGGCTTCGGAAGCTAACTTCGTGGTTCTTGTCTTGTTTCAAATGTGCTGATGATGCTGTACGTTCGGAGAGTAAACGTTTTGCATATAATCTTAACTAATGTTGTCTGTCAGATGGTTTTCTTCGAAACTTAATGAAATTTTGCTAGGAATTCTTAAATCTTCATTATCTTTGAAGCATAAAACAATAAGATTATGAGTGACCAGATAAAACAAATAGCTGAGCGTCTCCAGGGATTAAGGGACGTTCTGGAACTGACTCCTGATGAAGTGGCTAAAAGTTGCCAGCTTTCAGTGGAAGAGTATTTGGGTATGGAAAGCGGGGAGAAAGATATTTCTGTCAGTGCTTTACAGAAAATAGCCCGTAAATACGGTATTGCATTGGATGTATTAATGTTTGGTGAAGAACCTAAGATGAGTTCTTATTTTCTGACCCGTTGTGGTTCAGGAGTGTCGGTAGAACGGACCAAGGCGTATAAATATCAGTCATTGGCTTCCGGTTTTCGCGGGCGTAAGGCTGATCCTTTTATTGTGACTGTAGAACCGAAACCGGAAAATACTCCGATTCATTTTAACTCACATGAGGGACAAGAATTCAATTTGGTTATTGAAGGAAGAATGTTACTTAATATAAATGGAAAAGAATTGATCTTGAATCCAGGTGACAGTCTTTATTTTGATTCTTCTATTCCACATGGTATGATGGCATTGGATGATAAGACTGTGAAATTCTTGGCAGTAATATTATAATAAATTGAGATTAAAAAGACTGCGTTGTCATTGACCGCAACTATTTCTAATTTTTGGTTCTCAATTTTTAATTGAATAAGATTATGGTAGAAAAATTCTTAGAACAGACCACATTTACCTCACAAGAGGACTTTATAAAGAATTTAAAGATTAAAATCCCTGAAAATTTTAATTTTGGTTATGATATAGTAGATGCCTGGGCTGCCGAAGAACCCGATAAGAAAGCATTGTTATGGACTAATGATAAAGGGGAGCATATACAATATACTTATGCAGACTTGAAAAAGTATACGGATATGACTGCTTCTTATTTTCAGAGCCTTGGTATTGGTCATGGTGATATGGTGATGCTTATTTTAAAGCGTCGTTATGAGTTCTGGTACTCTATTATTGCCTTGCATAAGTTAGGAGCTGTGGTTATTCCTGCAACTCATCTGTTGACAAAAAAGGATATCGTGTATCGTTGTAATGCTGCTGATATCAAGATGATTGTAGCTGCAGGAGAAGATGTGATAACAAAGCATATTATAGATGCCATGCCCGATTGTCCTTCAGTAAAAAAACTGGTCAGTGTAGGACCGGATATTCCGGAGGGTTTTGAAGATTTTCATAAAGGTATTGAAAAAGCTGCTCCTTTTGTCAAACCGGAACATCCCAATACGAATGAAGATACTTCATTAATGTATTTCACTTCGGGCACTACAGGCGAACCTAAGATGGTGGCACATGATTTTACATATCCTTTGGGACATATTGTAACTGCCAGTTTCTGGCATAATTTGCATCGTGACAGTCTTCATCTTACCATTGCCGATACAGGTTGGGGGAAAGCTGTTTGGGGAAAACTTTATGGACAGATGATAGCAGGAGCCAATATTTTTGTGTATGATCATGAGAAATTTACACCGGCAGATATTCTTGGAAAGATTCAGGATTATCATATCACTTCTTTATGTGCTCCTCCCACTATTTATCGTTTTTTAATTAAGGAGGACATTAGTAAATATGATCTTTCTTCTTTGGAATACTGTACTACGGCGGGAGAGGCTTTGAACTATTCTGTATATGAAACGTTCAAGAAAATCACAGGTATTCGTCTGATGGAAGGTTTTGGACAAACGGAAACCACGTTGACTTTAGGTACTTTTCCCTGGATGGAGCCTAAACCTGGAAGTATGGGGGTACCTAATCCTCAATATGATATAGATTTGTTGACTCACGACGGGCGTTCTGCTGAAGATGGAGAACAAGGTCAGATTGTTATTCGTACAGATAGGGGTAAACCATTGGGATTGTTCAAAGAATATTATCGTGCTTCGGAATTAACGGAAGATGCTTGGCATGATGGTATTTATTATACAGGTGATGTGGCTTGGCGTGATGAGGATGGTTATTTTTGGTTTGTAGGTCGTGCTGATGATGTGATCAAGAGTTCGGGTTATCGTATAGGCCCGTTCGAGGTGGAAAGTGCTTTGATGACTCATCCGGCTGTTGTGGAATGTGCGATTACCGGTGTGCCTGATGAAATCCGTGGTCAGGTGGTAAAGGCGACGATTGTCCTTTCTAAAACTTTTAAGGGTAAGGAAGGACCTGAGTTGGTAAAGGAGTTACAAGATCATGTGAAGCGTGTGACTGCTCCGTACAAGTACCCACGTGTCATAGAGTTTGTAGAAGAACTTCCAAAGACCATCAGTGGAAAGATTCGTCGCGTGGAAATCCGTGAAAAGGATAAATAATCAGTTGTGGACTGATCGGAGTTTTATTGGTAAAATAATTAAAAATGAAAAAGGTTTTACTTCTTGTGTTTTTAAGTCTGACCTGGTTGTCAGCAAGTGCGCAAGCCTTGGTTCCTATTACATGGACAGCCTATGGTCTGACTTTTGAGGCTCCAAAAGGGATTTTGGTGGAGGAGGATACAGAGGAGACTTTTCTTCTGAACAATTCCAGGTTTTATATTACCATTCAGTCTTTGGATTCGGATGGTATGACAAAAAGTGACTTGAAGAGTGTATTAAAAGACTATGCCAATGATGACGGGGTGAAAGACCAGTCGGCTGTGCAGGAGTTTGAGTTACCACAGTTTTTCGGTACTTATTTAAAAGGAAGCTGCGAAACAGATCATTGCCTTTATGCTTGTCTGATGACTAAGGCGGCAGGTAGTGGATTTTATATATCTATTATCTATAGCAAGGAAAATGAAAATATTGCCGAAAAAATACTGAAAAGTTTTACAATGGAGGAATAAACAAAAGAGCGTTAATGCTTGTTTCTTAGATAAGAAAGCGTTCAAAATTTACCAGAAAATTACTAGATTATTAATAGCAAATGAAAGGACTGGCTTCGTGAGAAGGTAGTCCTTCTTTTTTGTGTAGTTATGAATGTTTAGGGAATCTATGATTCATGTGTAATATGCTTTGCCGACATCAGAATATCAAATGATTTTGGGCCATAATAAGGGACATTCAGAAAATAATATAAGTTAGCCAACTAATTCGTAATACTTTAAGTATGCATTAGCTGGCTAACTTATTATTCTATGAATGTTTCAGGTTAAGGCATTAACGTCCGGTCCACCATAAGGGGGTGATGATATTATCTGAGCCTCCTAATAACTCTACAGCTTGTTTATAGCCTTCGGGGTCTGCATTCTCCAGACTGGAAGGATATCGCATACGCTGTGGATAAAATTCCCATTTCTGTCCGTCTTTCCAAGAATTAGGATTCCAGACATTAACCATGTCTGAACCGGTCATTGAACTTTCGTTTGCAGGAATCTCAAAGAATGGTAATCCCAAACGGCGGAAATCCGACCACATTTCCAATACCAAATACGGAGTTTGTGCAATGAATTTTTGAGTGATAATTTTAGTCAGATGGTCATTCAATGCTTTTCCATATAACGTTTTAGAAGCTGTAGGATATTCATAAGTAACAGTTTTCTGTTCTTTGCTGTATCCATCCACATAAGTCATTTGTTCAGCAGTCGGTTCAGTGGTATGATCAAATTTGACTGAAGTACCTACACGATTATAGTTGGTGGAATTCAGATAATCATTCACATATTCGCTAACACCAAAGTATTCAAAACTAGCTTTAATACCGTTCTCATAGGCTTCTTTTGCTGTTGTTCCAGTGTTCCAACCATACAATGAAGCTTCTGCTAACAAGAAATAAGTTTCCCATGCTGCAAAGAATATGCGAGATTTGCCCTGACAATAGTCTTTACCCAACATTGGAAGAGTACAGCCGGGGCCATATCCATTTGTCACCAGTTGGTTATAAGCCAAGGTTGTCGACCATCCACCCCCTTACAGTAGTCTTTACCCAACATTGGAAGAGTACAGCCGGGGCCTTATCCATTTGTTACCAGTTGGTTATAAGCCAAGGTTGGCGACCATCCACCGCGCGAACCAGCGGGATAACCATTCCAACAACGAGTTGCATCAATCTTTATTTCCCCAGGATTATCCTTATTAGGAATCGGATTCCCGTTTTCGTCTACTGTGTAAAGAACGAAATCTTTAGCTGTTCTATCATTATATTTATCTATGTAGTTCTCAGCATTTTCATCATCAGGTAAACAGAATATCTTTAATGCACGCGGATCAAGATTTTCCGGCATACCATCCAGCCAATATTGTTTAGTAGGATTATCTGTATTAGCAACATAATGTCTGTCATATTTAATACCTAAATAATTAGCTGGTTTAACATAACTAGCCAAATCGGAACGTTGTTCTGTTACTTTAATACCACCTAAATTAGTCAGAAGATTGGCAACTGTTGAAGAAAGAACCTGATCGTCAAATGAACGGGTATATACTCCGGAAAAGACATCCCATCCATCATTTTCTTTTTCTGCTAACTTATCATCACTGATCGTCAAATGAACGGGTATATACTCCGGAAAAGACATCCCATCCATCATTAGCTCTTACAGCAAACATATCATCAGCCGTTAAAATCTTGATACCTTTGGCTGCATCCTCAAATTCGGCCTGTGCAGTTGCCTTGTCGATGTTTGATAAACGCATGGCCAGACGCATACGGAGTGAATTTGCATATTTCTGCCACTTCACAGGATCATATTTTACATTGTCAAACGGGTCGCATTTACCTTCTGCCTCAACAGGCAGGACAGAGGTGTTGATAGCTGCTGCGGCTTCTTTCAACTCCTTTAAAATGAATTCATAATCATCTTTCTCTGAGTTGAAAACAGGATTTTCCCCTAGGAAACTTTCAATAGGATAAGGTCCGAAATTATCGACAAACTCACTGATAAGATAGGCACGCCAGATACGGGCAAACTGCTTTACGTTCGGGAAAAATTCTTTTTCATGTGCAGTGGTAGTGGCCGCTTCGAGCTGGTTCTCTACTGCTGTAATAGCCAACGTAGCATTTTTAATACTGGAACTGAGATCAGGATAATAATAAGCAGATGTGTAGTCATCACTATAGCGGCCTACGTTCAGAAAACTCATTTCTCCACAAATTCTGGCAGCACTAGCCCAATTATAGACTACTACACGTTCTGCGGTACCGGGATTCATCTGTGCCTGTCCTATAGAATTATTCAATGCATATTGAGGTTTTACATATTCCTCACCGGCGGCTGTGGGATTGGTATTGACTTCATCAAAGTCAGAGCAGGAAACTAATCCGGCGCAAAAGCCAAGCCCCAAAAATAATTTATTCATTGTTTTCATTGTTCTTTTTCTTTTTTATGATTAGAAACCAAGAGTTACATTAAACAGGTAAGAACGTGATGTCGGAGCTGACGAGTTCTCCAAACCTGTTGCATTAGTACTTGTAGCATATACTGATTCCGGATCAATGCCGTCCAAATGGCTTGAAATCATCCATACATTATTCACGGTGAAACCAAGCTTAACCTGTTGGAACGGAGTCTTTTTCAACATAGATGACGGGAAACGATAACTCAAGGCGATGTTACGCAAACGGATGTTGGTAGCATCATAGATATAAGCTTCCGAAATACCGGCGCGGCCTGTAGCCAAAGCTTTGTAATAACGTTCTAAAGAAACACTTTGATCATTTACCTTATAACCGTTGCCATCTTTGATAACTCCCGCTACAACGATATCCTCACGTTTACCGCCTGGAGCAGTACATTCGGCAATACCACTACGTTGCAAGTTCATATTGGTGAATGAGAAAATATCGCCACCAAAACGTCCGTCAATCAGGAAACTAAGTGTGAAGTTTTTATAATTAAATGTATTTGTCCATCCTAATAGGAAGTCAGGCTGTTGTTCACCAATCTTATGCTTGTCACTAGTGGCCTGTGGCAGTCCTGATTCATTGAGTAATAATTGTCCTTTAAATTCTCCTTCTTCTACTCGTTGATATTTGGTACCCCAGATTTCACCATAAGCACCTCCCGCAACTGCATAAACCTGTAATGCGTCAGAACCTCCTAAAGCATACTGCATACCTGGTTTTCCCGGTAATAATTCAATAATCTTACTCTTGTTCTGAGAGAAGTTCAACTGAGTATCCCAACTAAATTGAGCTGTTTCGATAGGGCGTGCATTCAACATGATTTCAATACCGGTATTTTGAATGTTACCTGCATTTACTTTCATGTTATCATAACCGGAAAGGTTATTTAAAGGAATATTCATTAACTGGCGTTTTGCGTTTGTCTTGTACCATGCAAAGTCAACTCCTAAACGGTTATTGAAGAATTTCAATTCAGCACCGGCTTCCCAAGAAGTAATCAACTCGCTGCGTACATCTGCATCGTATTTGGTTTTTCCTTGTCCGGCAGTTGTATTGCCATTAGGGTCTGAACCAATACTATATGTATTATATAACTGATATGCATCCATATCGTTACCTACTTGTGCAAAAGATGCACGTGCTTTAGCATAAGTAAACCATTCGGGCATGCCTTTGCCTACTTTACCCACCATATCACTGATCACCCATGACAATGAAACAGACGGATAGAAGAATGAACGGTTTTCTTTATTCAAAGCTGATGACCAGTCATTACGGAAAGTTGCATCCAAGAATGCCCAACCATTATAGTTGATCCCAAGAGTTCCATACAAAGAATTGATTTTTTTATGAATATAGGTTTCGGTTATTGACAAATCTTTTTTGTCACCATTGGCTAAAGAGAACAAATCTTTTTTGTCACCATTGGCTAAAGAGAATAAATCGGTAGCAGTCAATTTTCCCATAGCATTATCCAAACCTGTAGATTTTCTTTCCATTAAGTTACCACCAAAAGAGAAATTACCACCAAATTTTCCAAACAATTCATCTTTATGGCCACTGATCAAAAAGCTGAAATTATTTTCGAAGAACTTTTTCTCACTAGTGCTGTAACGGCTGTTCTTATTATTAGTAGGACTTCCTGCATACAATTTCTCTTCACCCTCAGTGAAATACATATCACTACCGGCTTTGATTTCAGCATCCAGCCAATCTGTAAATTTGTACTTCAATGATCCGTTCATCAGGAAACGATTGCGACTATCTTTATTGGGATTATAATCTTTAGACCAATAAGGGTTGATACCTCCTTTACTCCACCAGATCATTTCGCCGAATTCGTCTTTGACAGGGCTGGAAAAGTCACGGATGTCAATAGTCGTAGGCATATTGAAAATAGTATAAAATGCATTATTCCCACGTGCACCACTGATAGGGCGGTTTTCTGCGAGGGTATTGATGTATTGTACTTTTGCATCAATGCTCCAACGATCATCTTTACCAAAAGTAGAAGATGCACGCAAAGTTAAGTTTGTACGGCTTAAGTTAGCACCCGGTATCATGCTGGAGTCATCCATACGATTCAATGAGGTGTAAATGGATGTTTTATCATACTGCTGCTGGAATGATATGCTTTCTGATAAGTTCACACCTGTATCAAAGAAATTTTTTACGTTATCAAAGATTTGCATATTTGCAGTTGTACCATCCCATTTTGTGTAGCTTTGCCCTGTTATAGTTGTTACGTTTGCACAGATGTGCATACTTGCAGTTGTACCTTCCCATTTTGTGTAGCTGTGCCCTGTTACTTCAGGACCCCAGCTATAGCCGTTAGTTGAGTCGAACACGCCATTCTCACCTTGTCCAAAGGCTTTTTGGCGTTTAGGGAGCATAAATGTTGTCTCAGCGGAAACTGAACCAGAGATAGTGATACCCAAACCTTCACGCTTTGTTCCTTTTTTAGTTGTAATCAAAATAACACCATTACCGGCACGAGAACCATAAAGTGCAGCAGCTGACGCACCTTTCAACACAGACATGGACTCAATATCTTCAGCATTAATATCTGAAAGTCCATTACCCATATCCAATGTCGGGTTATCAATATCATTATTACTTGCTCCTGTAAAGTTATCCATTGGCACACCATCGACAACAATTAACGGCTGGTTCAAACCTGTTACAGAATTCGCACCACGAAGCTGGATTTTGGAAGAACCGCCAGGACCATTACTTGAACGGATAATCTGGACACCTGAAACTTTACCTGTCAAAGCATTTGCGAGGTTCGTTTCACGAGCTTCAAGTAACGCGTCACCTTTTACCTCCTGCATGGCATAACCCAGTGCTTTTTTCTCACGTTTGATACCAAGAGCAGTCACTACAACTTCACCCAATGTTTGTGTGTCATCCTGTAAAGTTACATTCATGGGTTGTCCATCCCAAGGAATCTCTACTGTTTGATAACCTACAAATGAAATTTGAATGATATCCCCTTTTTTCACATTGGATAAAGAGAAGTCGCCATCAAGTCCGGTTATCGTACCATTAGTCGTACCTTTCACTACTACAGACGCACCGATAACGGTTTCACCTGTAGCGTCTACTACAACTCCTGTACAAGCTCCATTTTGTTGTGTGATTTTCACATCGGCAACGCCGGGATTGGCGACCGCGTATGCTGCTCCTGTAGAGGCACCCATTAGGAACAGCAACATACTGACTGATTTTAGTCGTTTTAACATAGCTGTGATTTTTTTTAAAGTTTATTGAAAATCAAGTAATTCCGTTTCCTTAGTTCCTTCAGAACTACTCTTACAGCTATTGTATTGATATTCAGTGGAGTTGAATATGATAACGACAAAAAGAAATTTCCATTTAAAGCCGTTAAAACAAACTTTAAATGGAAATTTTCTACTTCATTTCTACCCAAATCACTACTTTGCACAAAGAAATAAGGGAGTATTACATTCCGTAAAAGAATGAGAACTTTCAATAATTGATGGGAAAGTTTTTCATCTTACAAATGAAAACAGCATCGGCTCATTGTTTTAGAAAGTCCTTATCTTTTTCAAGAAGAATCAACTCTTTACTTACATATAAATAATATTTGCAAAATAATTCTATGTATAGTCCTGAAGGTCAAAATAAAACAATCCCCTTGTTTTTACAGGAAAAACAAGGGGAACTGTTATTCTTTAATTTTATTTTCAGTTCTTCGGTCCTTTGCCAAAATCAGGATTTTCTTTATCCATCCATACACGTTCGTCATGCAAAACTTGCGGATTTTTTGCATTTGTACCTTGATATGTATAACCTTGTGCTTTATATGCAGCGATAGTTATGTCATGTAACTGATCTGATTCCAAAGGCTCCATAACAGCAAATCTTCTAGGGATAGGATAAGAGTCACCCAATTGTTCGTCAAATTCCTTACGCGGTAAAATGGAACTATTCTTCATAGGAACACCAGAACGCATAATGTTAACATATTGATCAATCGGTGCATTAAAATAATGGAGATATTCTTGGATATACACTTTTTCCAAATCAGAAGCTTTATCTCCACTTAAATTATAAGCCTCTTTCTTAAGCAGTTCTGTCAGCCATTCCTCTTGCAGCTTAATGGAAACATCATGAGGGTCATTTACATAAGGACTGTCATAATAAGGTATATGATTCTGACCGGCAACATAATCATATCCTTTTACTGAAGCAGTGATACCGTCTGTAAAATACTCTTGGGCACTTTTTTGTCCATTCCAAGTAGCTCCCAACAGGGTGAATTCAGCCAAGAAGAAATTGGTTTCCGCTGCCGAAAAATACAGACCATACCAGCCATATTGTTGAGTGTCCTGAACCGGAGTAACATCCGGAGCATCCGGATAAGTATATGTCAACAAACCTTTTACCATTTCTTGATTCCGGTAAGTACACGGATAATAGCTTTTCTTGGCACCAGCTGCCGAGTACAAAACAAACAATTGTCCTGTGGGGTCAAAATAATCCTCGTATTTGTCCATCTGTCCTGCACCTATTTCTACAGGAAGACCATAATAACGTACCCAAGGTTCACCTGGACCACCCCATTCTTTAAAGACTTTCTTTTCATTTTTAACCTCAGAAATTACATTCTTTTCTACAAAATCCGGCATTTCTCTTTTTTGATCAAAATAAGCCTGCACAACATTAGAATTGTAGTCATTCTTTTGGAAGAAATAAAGCAAACGCGGATCTTTGTTGTTTACCAAAAAGTCTATAAGATGTTGCGTACCTACTCCTACAGAAAAATCATTATTCCAATTGTTATCGAACTTACCCTTGTTATATACAAAGTCATCATCCGTAGTAGCAATTAAGCCAACAGGACTTTCTGCTACCTGTTTTACTATTTCAAAAGCACGGTTCCGGTCTTTGTTTATCAAACGGGCTGCAATTTTCAATTTCAAAGAATTGGCCAGTTTGCCCCATTTTTTCAAATCACCTTTATAAATAAAGTCCTGATTATTCAAAACATCTTTGATTTCGTTACTGCTCAGATAATTAATAGTCTGGTCCAGTTCTTTCAGCCATACTTCCAAAAGTTCCTCTTGAGTGTCATACTTAGGCAATAACAAAGGAGGATTGGTATATCTGGCTTGTTCTGCTTCTGTATATTGACGTGAGCCATATAGGTCGGCATCTTGGATACTTAAATAAACCAACAAAGGATTACAAAGATATTGGATATATTCATAAGTCGCTTTTTCCTCTTCAGGCAACTGGCTGATTTGATATCGAATCTCATTAGCATAACGAAGAACTTCGTTTACTTCATAACCACAACCATTGGCTTCATCAGTCGGACGATTTGAACGAGTTGTATTACCTCCTGATGAAACTGTTGTTTGCGACCAGGTAGAAAGATCATTAAATCCTCCAAACCACTGTGCATAATCTCCCGGTTGGAAAGAAGCCTCACATTTAGTGAACAGGAAACGAATATCAGGCTTTGTAATAGTAGACGGATCTGAATTTAATTCAGAGAATTCATCTACACAGGAAGTAAACATTACACTTCCTAAAAGCAGTGCGGCTGCTAAAGTTCTATATTTCATTGTTGATAATTCTTTTAAAGTTAACAATTAGAAATTGGCATTAATTGTAAATATGTAACTTGCCGTATAAGGCTCGAAACCACGAATACGGAACTCTGAAGCTGAATTAGAACGTACAGATTCCGGATTCAGGTTATTAGGTAATGAATTATACAGATATCCCAAATTACGTGCACTGAATGACAGGTTCAATCCTTTTGCACCCAGTTTGTGACTGATGCTATTAGGCAAACGATAATTTATAGTAATATTACGCAAAGCGATATAACTCAACTTGTGTACCCAAATGTCATCAATTGTCTGTGCTCCCCATGCATAATTATTTCCATACCATGAACCGGCATGAGTGGGTTCCAGTTTTCCTTCCTGTACCAGCTGTGCGTAAGACAGTCCGCTGACATCCATTTTTGTTCCATCCACCAAGGTCGCAATTGTTCCTTCTTTAAAAACACCTTCCGGAATCATACCATCAGTATATTGAATACCTTTGGAATCGGCGTATTGACTAGTCCAAGTCATACCTCCATGTTCCGGGTCACGGTATTGCAAAGAGCTTTCTGTCCAACCGGCCTGAGTTCCGTATAAGTTACAGTAAGATGCCACCAAACCTCCAAAACGCATATCCAGTCCGACATTCAAACTTAAATCTTTCCAAGTTAACGTTGTTGCTACAGATCCCAGAAAATCGGGTGTCATGTTGCCCACTACTTCCGCTGTTTTGCTTTGTGCTCTATATGCGCCTCTCCAGCTGTCATCCCACTCCAACAAAGGTACACCGTTTTCATTACGTGCCTGAGTGACATCTGACATCAACACACCATAAGACTCACCGACTTTTGCTACAGAGCCGATATGATAGTCGTATGCGTTTACATAACCGGACAATTCAATATAGTTGGCAACATTAGGATGCAAGGATACAATTTTACTTCTGTTTCGTGTATAAGTGAAGTCCAGATCCCACTGCCAGTCTTTAGTTTTGATAGGAGTGGTATTTAATGCGATTTCAATACCTGAGTTTTGGATATTACCAGCATTTACCAACTGTTGGGTAACACCGGAAATAGCAGGAACATTGATTTTCATAATCTGGTCTGTGGTATTTTCCTTATAATAAGTGAAATCCAAATTCAAACGATTATTAAAAGTACGGAAATCCAAACCTATTTCCCATGAATTCTTACGTTCCGGTTTAAGGTCGGCAATCTTCATCAGTTTGTCCAGTTCATTGGTATAGATATTGCCGTCATACATTTCCATTGTGGCAAAAGAATACGTCTGATTGACAGCGTATGGGTCTGTATCATTACCTACTTGTGCCCATGATGCACGAAGTTTTGCCAAGTTAATCCATGAAGGCATACTTTCGCGGAAAGTTTCATTAATCAACCATGAACCTGATACAGAAGGATAGAAGTATGAGTGATTACCTGTACGATTGGCATATACCAATGCAGAAGACCAGTCATTACGTCCTGTAACATCCAAATAGAATTGATTCTTCCATCCTAAATTTAAAGCAAAAATGGCAGAAATAATTCTTTTGCTGCCCGATATGGTCGATTCGCTCTTTTTAGTCTTTTTTGAGTTCTCCACGAACCATTCTCCAGGCACCACCATTCCTCCGTCAGTTGATACTTTTGAATGTTGGGAAGAGGTGTTGTAATACTCAAATCGTGCGAATCCACCGAGTGAAAAATCTTTTATCTGCTTGCTGGCAGTAAAAGTTCCCCCTACGGTAAATTGTTCTTTTATATCTTGCGTAATACCATAATATCCTCCTTCGTTTGCATAACCGGAACCTAATTGCTTATCTTCTATAGAAGTATAATAACGGTTCATATTAGCGTCTGCTTTAAACTTCAGCCAATCTGTCATCTTTACATTTACTTCAAATGTAGGACGAATAACAGTTTCCTTCCGTACATAATCGTAATTATCTACTTTGAAGAAATAATTTTTAGCGCTAGAATACCCCGCACCATATAAGTCACCATAGTTCCTTTCGTACATAATCGTAATTATCTACTTAGAAGAAATAATTTTTAGTGCTGGAAGGAACCGAACCATATAGGTCACCATAGCTGGTACTGGCAATACCACCATGCTCACCTAAATATTTGTTCCGGAAATAATCTACGTCAAATAGCGGGTTAATCACATTGGTATTTGCATTGACAAACAATTCACCCGCATTCAGTTGTGCATTACGCGGTTTTGAGTAGGCAAAGCAAAAAGAAGCAGCAACATCCACCCAATCGTTCAACTTATGGCTAGCTTTCAACAACATGGAGTAACGTTCAAAAGTATTGTTTTCTGTTGTTGATTTGGCATTTTTATAAGATAAAGATGTATAAAATGATGTTTTTTCATTACAACCGCGAATAGAAACATTCGTGTTTGTATTGAACCCTAATTTATATAAATCCAGCATATTATTTTTACGTGGAGAATAGGTAGTCCATGTACCATCATAATTGCGGATTTGAGAGCCATCATATCTAGGACCAAAACCAAAGTTGGGTACTCCTACTAATGTATGTTCCCCATTCTGATTTACTGTAAACTGATGTTCATCCCACATACTTCCATTTTGGTCGGCATCAGATTGTCCCGGCATGTATCCTGGACCATATAAAGTTTGAATATCCGGAGTCTTGAAAGCATGGTCAATACCAAATGTTTGAGAAACGCTGATACCCAGCCCTTGTGTACCCTTACCGGATTTGGTGGTGATTACAACCGCACCATTCAAACCGCGGGAACCATACAATGCTGTTGCCGCAGCACCTTTCAATACTGATACAGTTTCAAAATCATCAGGATTTAAGTTTTTCAACTCATTACCATAGTCGCTGGCGTTGTTGGCACCTGCGTCCCAGTCTGCTGTCGTATTACCAGATACACCGTTATCCAGAATCACTCCATCCACCACATAGATAGGCTGGTTGTTGGAACTTAAGGTTGAAGCTCCACGAATCTGTATCTTGGTACCACCAAACAAACCACCATCTGATCCTGAGATTTCAACACCGGCTACTTTACCTTGCAATGCGGCTACCGGAGAAATGGTATTGGCAGCTTTTAATTCATCTCCCTTCACTTCAGTAACTGCATATCCCAAAGCTTTTTCTTCACGCTTCAATCCCAAAGCTGTAACCACAACTTCACCTAACTGTTGCGTATCATCTTTTAAAGTTACATCGATAGGCTGTCCGGTCCATTTTACTTCCTGTGTCTGATATCCTACAAAAGAAATAACAATGATATCTCCTTTTTTTACATTTGACAAAGAAAAATCACCGTCAAGTCCGGTAATAGTACCATTAGTCGTACCTTTTACTACTACAGATGCACCAATGACAGTTTCACCCGTAGCATCCTTGACAATTCCTGTACATGTACCACTTTGTTGTGTGATTTTCACATCGGTAACGCCGGGATTGGCGACCGCGTATGCTGCTCCGGTAGAGGCACCCATTAGGAACAGCAACATACTGACTGATTTTAGTCGTTTTAACATAGCTGTGATTTTTTAAGTTTATTGAAAATCAAGTAATTACATTTTCTTAGTTCCTTCAGAACTATGTTTTTCAATTTAATTTAGATTAACGGTGCAAATATATAACAATTTTAATATATATAAAGGGTCTCTTGAAAAATATTTTTAATATGCCCTGATTTTTAACGTTTGAGATGCCTGAAGCACCTTATTTAAAGAGAGAACTGCTAACTGTCACAGAAGTTTCTTGAAATGATTTATATTGTTTTTTCATCGAATATTTACCCTTTGTTTGGTAGTCGGTAGAAAACAGGTAACGTATATTGGGATAAGAACCAAAGGAAAAAAGGTGATGTCAGTCCATGCCGTTGGTGTATTGCTAGAGAAAATATACCTTTTTATATATAAGTATTGCAGACAACAATCAAAAGATGAAAGGAAGGACGGAAGAGGGAAAGAAGTCCAAACAAACTGTAGACTGTAATTTTAAGTCCTTGAACTTGCCCATGTGACAACTTGCACAAGAACAAGATTGTCCTTTGAGGAGATAGAAAAGTTGGAACATTCCTTGTCCTGCGGTGACAGAAACATTTCTGTTATCGCAGGACAAAGGAATTTACATTAATAAATAAGCGTACCCGAGATACACCAATAACTATTGCTTCCTCCTTCGGGAGCACCCTGTGGTATTTTTACGGTAATGCTGTGTTCACCCGCTTCCAGATCACCCTAATAGATGTATTCGGGATTGGTCACCGTACCCGGACACCAGTTGGAACGGCTCAAGTCGGAAGAACTCAGTCCATTGGAGAAATTACCCGAACAAGGATTCCAGTTACGATAAGTTCCACAATCATCCCGCCAAGGTACGAAAGAGATCACCTTTTCACCGTCCAAATAGAGAGTGTTCGGTTTCTGGTTGAACTCCTCACCCGCCAAGGTACGAAAGAGATCACCTTTTCACCGGCCAAATTGTGAGTGTTCGGTTTCTGGTTGAACTCATCACCGCCTCCCCAACCGCCATGTCCCGTGGTGAGGTAGTACAGACGGGCGTTCTTGGCAGGCTCCTTCAAGGTGAACTTTACGGTAAGAGAATCCTGACGCATGAAAATCGGATAAGGCTGTCCTGCCTGCTCCAGATAATTCACTGTATTGAACAGCGAAAGAGTATTATAAACTCGATGTTCTTCATCAGGATAATACTTCAGTTTCAACGACAGACGATGTCCTTTGGCATCCCAGTTGCCGATGTAAGCGCCAATCCAAGCTTCCCCTTCCAATTTTTCGGCCAGTGGAGTTACCTCCATTTTGTAAAGTACGGAATCCACCCAGTCCTGCCCCTTCACCTTATTATAATTGAACTTGCGCACACCGAAACCGGTGAAGAAACGCATCAACTCTAAAGGCACATCATACTCCGCTGTGGAAATCAGCCCGTGGTAGTCCGTATTTTCCGAGCGGAAAGAGGGAACTTTCTTCAAATCACGTATGGCATCAAGAAAAGACAGCTGCTTGCCTTCCGGTATCAGAAAGACAGAACCGGTGCGGTCGTAAGCATCACCGTCCGAGTATTGGACAACTTCCGCAAAGACGGTACGATTCTTCACATAGTCGGGCAGCTTCACTTTCTTCAACAGGATGGTGCCGCCTCCGGCACTGTATTGTACGCCATCCTCCAGTACTTCGGGCAATTTAGCGTTGTTGAAGCAGATGCTCTGCTGGTCGAAGACCGGAATTGTGATAACTCCGCTTTGGTTGATGGTATATTGGTAGTCGGCCGCATCCATGCTTTCCCCCCACGACTGTGGCAACACATCCTTTCCTTTCTTCAGCGGGGTAATATGGGTGGCTTCCTGAATCATGTCACCGGTTCGCACGAACTATGGTTGGCGGTGGCTCTCATGTTTTCCCCCCTCGACTGTGGCATCACTTCCTTTCCTTTCTTCTGCGGGGTAATATGGGTGGCTTCCTGAATCATGTCACCGTTTCGCACGACTCTCAGTACCAATCCGTCAGGTACACCCACATTGGCTTGCGGAGTACCACGAAAAGGGATGTCGTTGGTATACCACACCTCGATGGTGTTGGAATTGATGGATGTGCGCAAAATTTTGCAGTTCATCCCTAAGTGTTTTCCTTCGCCCGTTTGCGTGAAACCTTTGCCGAATTCGAAGGGAGTGACCGCAGATATCACTTGTCCGTTAGGTAGTTCAGCCCTGCGGTATGCCTGCCGGGTGGTGTAGTCGATGTAACTGCTGGTTACAGGTGTTTTGTCTTCCGGGTGGGGATTGGGACAGTCGTTTTGCTCCGGCC
>ENA-ORLX01000119-ORLX01000119.1-human-gut-metagenome-genome-assembly--contig:-NODE-119-length-18106-cov-5.83325_pt1 | contig 18106 bp, 9 predicted proteins | sample MGYA00243014_ERZ508843 | MGnify/ENA primary metagenome ERZ508843 (study PRJEB26277, sample SAMN04329788) | human gut metagenome | biome: human-associated habitat | host: Homo sapiens | place: USA... | reverse complement strand
ACATTCCGGATGTTCTGCCCCCATAGCACCGCTACTGGAATTCGTCTTCCGGCGGATGGGCGAATTCAACACTTCCAGCTCGCAGCCGGCAGGCAACTCACCGGAAAGCTCCCAAACGGCCATCTCTTCCGTAAGACTTGCCAATACGGAAACTTTCAGGCTGCAATTTTCTCCCCATGCCTTGTCTTTCAAGGCATACGTACGCGTACCCGGATTATAACGCGCCTCGCACCAATCGGTTTCTTCCAACGGTGTAACCGTACCGTCCGGCAGATGCAAGCGAAAACGGATATTACGGCAGTCGTTCTTGACATACGTGGCAAATATTGGACGGTCACCGGTTTCCAGGCGCCATGCCGTATGTCCGCCATACAAAGCACGTGTGTAGCGGTTCTTGCCGTTGACGCAGACAAACTCTTCACCGGACGGCAAGTATTGCAACATACGGGGAGCTCCCCGCTTATGGTCATTGTAGGAAGTGGATTCTATCAAATCACCTGCTTTCTTCGGAGTTTTAGACGAAGAAGCATATTGCGCGTAAGACCCCAAAGGGATAAACAGAGTAAAAATAATTGCAAAAACAGAAATACGGTTCATAAGGTTTTATTTAATTCAAAGGATGAAGGCATAACTGAAAGCCATTCACTATACGATTGAAATACATTCAGTATACGACTGAACCTATATCAGTCGTATACTGAATGCACCCCTTCTGCAAGCTATTCAGAAAAGGGGTAGTACTATCAAGTACCAGATTAGTTATATATAATAATATTTATATACAAAGAGGCAATTACGGCATCGGCTTCAATCCTTCCCAACGCACATCCCATGTACCGTCTTGCGGGAAACCGGGATTTTTCACCTCACACCCGTCCCAACCGGCACACATCAGCGCTACGGCAGTCAGCAAGCCGCCATTGCCCGGCAGGTAGCAACGCAGACGTCCGTCCTGATAATTGTGTCCGTTCAACAAGTAAGTATTGGTGCGCTTATCCATCAGCAAGGCTCCTACAGCCTTTTCGGGCGCACCCAACCGAGTGGCATTCCTAGCGGGCATCGGGTAATCCCAGCCCCATGTCTTGCCCCAGTTCCAGTTGTCCCACACCCAATGAAGCGTATTCTTCATATAGTCGGCACGTATCAGCTTGTTCATCGGCAGGATACCCACAGAGCCAAGCACTGCCATGTGGTCACTGGTGAAACGGATATCCTTGTAGGTATCCACTGCATTTTCGGCAGCCAGATAAAGGCTGTCTTCATTATAGGCCAGCGGAGAGAGTTTATCTATCATCTCATCCCATTCCAGATTACGCTTTTCACCGGCACGTTCACGCCACTGCTGAGCCACATTCATGGCATAATGCCAGTAAGAGAGTTCGAACGGCGGATTGATGGTAGTAGCCGCACGCAATGTTTCTTGTGCGGGAATAGCGCCTTTCAGGATAAAACGTCCATGGAATTCATCGTAAGTGGCGAAAGAATACATGAACTTTGCAGTTTCCTGCACCAGATGATTGTATTTCTTAATCACCTCATCCGAAGGATTGGCACGGTAAACGAGTTCGGCCAAATAGATAAAATGCGGTTGCTGCCAAATCAGGAAACTGCCTACATTAGACGGAGCTTCCGTTCCGCTGGGATCGGTCATTTTCATCCAACGCACTCCGTCGAATCCCTGACGGCGGGCTATCTCACGGGCAACAGGTTCTACCGTTTCGTACCAGCCGAGTGTGCGGTCCAGCAATTCGGGATGCCCCCAAAGTGCCTGCCAAGCCTGATGCCACCATATCATTTCGAGGTGGAACTTGCCAAACCATGAATTGTAGGTCAGTCCTGTTTCCTGCGGCGGAACACTGCCTGCCGACTGAATGGCGAGCAGGTATTGGCTCAATACGACACGGCGTTCCAGTTCTTTGGCACGCGGGTCGGTACAATGTGAGAAGTCTACAGCCGCACCATTCTTCCAGAAATTGTTCCAATAGCTGTTGCCGGCTGCCAGAGTTTCGGCGAAAGTAGGCAGAGTATCGGCAGATGTATAGACAGCCGGTTCACTCTCGAATACAGTTCCGGGAAAAGCAGACGTAAACTTGCAAGAAAAAGTGAGTTTATCTTCCGCCGGTGTCAGTACAAAATAGTTTGCAGACTTCTCCTTGAGGGAAGCTTTTCCTTCCCAACGCAGAGATACATAATAAACGGTAGAATCGAGTGTACGTTTGAGAACTGCACTTTGCGCATTCTCAAAGACTATATCTGTAGTGTGTTTGTTGTTGGCATCCCAATTGCAGGCATCATCGGCATGAGCGCCCGTAGGGTATGGAAAATGCAGTTTCACCCCAGCACGTGCCGGACTGGTGATACTGGCTGAAATCATGTCCATTTGCGGATGACATACGGTCTGTACATCAAAGGCGTTACCTTTCAGTGTGAAGTGACTGTTGATGACACCGTTCCACATATCCAATGTCTGGGCAATATCGGTAATGTCAGAAGTCTTCACATCATCGCCCAACTCCAGTCCCACGATACCCAAATGCAGGCGATGAGGGTTCATGCGATACCAATTGGAAGCTTCTTTCTGACGTCCGTCTTCTTTAAACTGACAAGCGTATATTTCTTTATGTCCACGACCGAAATCGTGTTCTTTCAAGTATTCTTCCGGTTTGTATTTATTGGGATTACCGAAACTATGCCAGCCCCATTGACTTTGCGTACCCAATGGCACGCCTTTCTTATATACTGAAGGAAAAGTCTGTAGACCGGTAGCATCCACAGTAAAGGCAATCTCACCGTTGCCGACCGATAACGATGCCAATGAATCAAACGAAGATACCTGAGGGTTGTTACGGGCAACCAGCGCCTCACGATCTAACGGCGCTTGCTTTTCCGAACCGCATGCTGCCAAGAAGACTGCTAGTAGAGAATAAAACAGTTTTTTCATGGTATTTTTAGTGTAAGTAATATATCTCATAGTTGTGAACGAAGCAAAGATAACGCATTTCCGCCAAACCGATTCTGTCCGGTTTGGCGGAAATGCTAAGAGAAATGATTATCGGGCATACACTGCCCAAGCTGTCACAGAAAGTCAAATGCCAACTCCAGTTTCAATCCCTCATCCCCTTTTTTGATACGGATAGTTCCAGGCTGACTCTGCGGCCCGTGCTGACTTATCGGCTTGAAAGAGCGAATGGCGGGAATATCCAATAAGAAAGAAAGATCCCCGGCCGGAAAGTCCGGCATTGTACGGATGCCATCCTGACGCCCACGAGGTTCATCCGGAGTGAATACACGAAAGAACACTCCGTCCGTAGCCGCATAGACGGTAAAAGCATTCTGCTTGCCTTGAATTGTGGCCCAATAAAGATTGGCGTGATACCCTTAAAATACCGGATAGACCAGTTTGTCCGCACTCTCTCCGGTAACAGTATTATTAAAGTCTTTCTGCCAGATACCGTAATTCGTACCCGGAATACGGTTCTTCCACACACGGTAAGGACCGCGCCCCAACCAACGCATACCTGTACATTCGCTTTCAGGATAAGAGAAGGTAAACCCGAAGTTAAGTATGGCATTATCCGTAAAAGCATCATCAAAGCCGCCACCGCCCGATGCCCGGTTCAGCAATACGGCATCCATCTTCAACAGCCCGTCCGGGCACAAACGCCACACAACGGAATCCGCTCCGCCCCGATAACGGGCACAAAGGACAGCATCACCTCTCTGCTCCATACGAGCGGAAAGAGACACCAGTTTCATTTGCATTCCTACAGGCAGCGGACCGTCTTTCAACGGAATTATCCGGTTGTCTTTCTTCCGCAATACAGAATATATGGTAGCATCGTTTCGACGAAAGGATATGTCCACCCAATCGGAACACAACGTTATTAAAGAATCAGTCTCGTTCACGCTACAACCTTTTCCTGTTCTTTTCAAAGAAGCCAGTTGCTCTTCAAAATAGCTTTTCGCAAAACTGATGGGATACGTACGTGTACACACGCTCTTTCCATCCAGTCCTATAGCTTCCAACTCCAAAACATCTCCCTTAGAGAAGAATTTTTCCCGGATTTCCGGATTCTCCCATGCAGCTATACAGGCATATCCGGTTTCACCCGGTTCCAAAGCAGGCTAATTCACCCGGCCGCTGTCTACTGTGCATCCCTCTGCCCGGCTCTGTAGCGGGGAAGGATAGGAAAGGACGCGATAGCGCATGGAACACTCCTTCAAATTAGTAAACAGATAACGGTTCTCCACTAAAAAACGGCCATTGAAAGAAGGCGTTAGCTGGAGAGGCTTTATCTTTATAGGCGACCATATTTCCCGTACGGAATAAAAACTGCCTTCTTTCTCCCGATAAGGACCTACAATACCATCAGGCGCATTATAATCTTCACTGTCCAAAATGCCGTTACAGTCTGTCCGGCGTACAGCTTCATCGCTATATGCCCATAAAAAACCTCCGGCAAACAAAGGGTGTGCCGTATATCGCGTCCAGAAATCCTCCAGTCCGGCTCCATGTCCCTGGTCGTACAAACCATGCATAAACTCTGTCGGCATGAAAACCTTATAGCCGCTGGTGAAACGGCCTACACCTGTCAGGTAAGCCGGGTAATGGTGCGTATCCAATTCATCAAAGTCCGCCCAAGGATGGATGACATGACGACGCTGCGGATCATAACGGTAGAACAGTTTATCCGTAGCCATGTTCCACCCGCCTTCATTTCCATTGCTCCAAAGTACGATACATGGATGATTTGCATCCCTTGCTATCATTTCTTTTACCAACTTGCTGCCTGTAACAGTGTCGTAAGCATTCTGCCAGCCCGCAAGTTCATCAATATAGAGCAATCCCAACGAATCACAAGCATCCAGAAAATGCTCATCGGGTGGATAATGGGAACGCACGGCATTCATATTCATTTCTTTAATGAGCAGGGCATCTTGAATGCTGAGTTCCTTATTGGTGGTACGCCCGCCATCGGGGTGAAAAGAATGACGGTTTATGCCTTTCATCACCAGTTTCGTACCATTCAGATAAACACCGTCGCGTGGACGAAAGTCAACGGTACGGAATCCGACGCGGACAGATGTCCGGTGTAAAGCCTTCCCTTCTTCATTCCGCAAAGTAACAATGAGATTGTAAAGCCGAGGTTTTTCCGGAGTCCAAGGTTCTACATTTTTCCAAACATGAGCAAACACACTGTCATGCCCCACTTCCCACGTCCGAACCTCCGAACAAACGTCCGTTCCTCCCAAAGGATGTAAAGCAGCCGTTAATTTTTCCTTGCCTTTCACTCCTTTCAGCTCGGTATAAAGTCGCATTTCCCCATCCATTTTCGCATCCACTGCAATATGTTCGATACGTGTCTGAGGTTTGGCTTCTAACCATACAGGACGGTAAATGCCCCCAAACAACCACCAGTCCGCCTTACGTTCGGCCGCATTCACCGACTTATTTCCGGAATGTTTTTTTACCCGTACTTCCAGCTTATTGGCAGCACCATATTTCAACAAAGAAGTTATGTCATAGGAAAAACGATAAAATCCGCCCCGATGTGTTTCTCCGGCCGAAACTCCGTTTACAATCACATCCGTATCTGTCATAACCCCATCAAACCACAAACGTATGTTCTTACCTCTCCAATCTTCCGGTACACGAAATGTATGACGATAAATTCCCTCTTCCATACTGGGATTCTTAACCCCCTTCTTCTTGTACCAACGCCCGTAGGTATATTCACCAAAACCTTGCAGCTCCCATTGAGAAGGCACTTCTATCTTGCTCCACTTCCCGCTGTTCCTACCCTTAGAACAATAAAACTGCCAGGTTACGCCATCGCCCAGTCCGGTACCGGAAAGATAACGGCGCTCTGTCTGCTGAGACCATACGCAAAGAGCGGACAATAGTCCTAAAACAGTAAAAAAGATTCTTATATTCATACTTCTTTTATATGGATTTTAATTCTCGAAAATAATAAATTTGAATTCAATATAAAATCAGTGTAAGTAATATATTGATTTTGAACAGAGTCAGAAATACCAAGGAAAATAATGTTCATTTTTCCAAAAGTCCGTTCAGATAAATCTCAATATTAGTGTAATTCTTATCCAACGTATAGGTGGAAGCATCAGAGGCATCATCCGCATTCAATCCGTACCGACGTTCCCACACGTCAGGCATTCCGTCCGCATCAGTATCACGTAAAGGCTTTCCAACTTTCAACACAGGCCATCCGCCTACCTCTTTCGGAGAATTGATAATCCCCTTTAGACCAAATGTTCCAAGCCCTTTCTTTACTTGGCGCAAAACTTCTTTGTCGTACATGTCACGCGAGAAACTACACCCTACCTCCTTTAATATTTTATGATAGGCCACCACCGGTATATCTTCTTCAATGGGCTCATACGGAAAAGGACTATCAACCAAACAAGAAAATCTATCCATCACAGCACGATGGTTGTCATAAGTCACAGTATCATCCCCTTCCATTACGTTTTCTGCCACATAGTAACGGCCGGTACCGTCTTCAGCCACATCAAGTAAACGATGATGCTGAGAGGCAGGCCCCGGCTTATAATAATTACCCACCATATTTATCTCACCATGATGTCCACCACCATAGGCAGTTTTAAATCCCCAATTATACACCACATTATTACGATAGTCTACCCATTTAGTTCCATCGACAGAAGAAAACCGAGGATTACGGCTGGCATGATTTGCCAACAGGTTATGATGGAATGTAGCCTTATACCCTCCCCAAATACCACCAAATCCATGATTACCCTTCGTATGGACTGAAGAATTCAGACTATGAGTTACCAGACACCATTGTACGGTAAGATTTTCTGTTTTATAGATAGAAAGACATTCGTCTATACTCCAGCTTACAGAAATATGATCCAGAATTACATTCTTCTGCCCATAACGTCCTCCACTCAAACCATCACTATCTAAGCGATAGCGATCGCCCACACGGACTCGGACATAACGGATAATGACATTGCTTGCATTAACAATTAACGGATAGTCCTTTAAACAGATTCCATCACCCGGAGCAGATTGACCGGCTATGGTAATGTTGTCGTTATTTATTCGAAGTGGAGATTTCAATTCAATATTACCGTCTACGGCAAAGACTACGATACGCGCTCCTGTTTGCTCTACAGCATGCCGCAAACTTCCTTCGCCGCTGTCGTTCAAGTTGGTTACTATTAACACTCGTCCATCACGTCCGCCAGTAGTGTATTTGCCATAACCTTCAGCACCAGGAAAAGCCAACGGCTGGGCCTGTAAGATTACTGCCGCCAAACAGGCGACCATCCAGAGAAATATCCTCATGGGATTTACCATTTTAGGTTTATAAAAAAGAAGACGTATGCCGCGCATACCGGCACACGTCTTCACATTTAAGCTATGATCATCATAGTTACATCATTATTAATAACAAGGATGTTGCTGACCGGCCAGCCCTGGATTCACGTCAATAATAGCAGTAGTGCTGAATGGTAGAATCTCCACCATATTCTTCTTCATACCGTAGTAGATACCCGTATTACCCGTAATCCAAGCATTGTTCGCACAGATTGTCACATCCACCCCAGTGAGGTTTCCATTCTCATCGACACCGGCTTCTTTCTTCTCCTCCACGCTCAAGTTTCCTTTCTGTTTAATGGTTCTCACGCTGAACATGTTCAGTATTGTATATTTTACCTCTTCAACTTTTTGACCTGCGGGCACTGCATCCTTGGTATAGTACACCTTGTCACCCACCTCATAGAATGTTTTTTCTACATAACCACTGGAACCGTTGTTCATGATATGCAGCTTTTGTAACTCATAAGTTGTCAAGATAGGTTTCACATCATCCTCATCCATCTCAATGTAATCCAGCGCAATAGTAGGGTCGAGGAACTTGGGGGTAGAAGTTAACTTGTAAGCGCGGTAAGGCTTCACATCAACGTACTCACCCTCACGGTTACACAGACGCACCAACTTGGCTTTTTCCTCAGTAAGATAGTCTACTAAAATACCCCAACGAGCCAAATCACTCTTGCGTAGCCCCTCATTGCTTAGCTCCAACTTACGTTCCTTGATAATGTAATTACGAAAATCCTCGTAGCTTGTAGGAATAGTACCAATCTTGTCCTCATCGTTGCGGAAAGCACGCATACGCACTTGTTTCACTGCATTCACGGCCTCAACCGTGGCACCATTGTTCAGCTCGTTCAACGCCTCAGCATACATCAACAGTACGTCGGCATAACGCAACAGCGGCCAGTTGATGTCACGGCGGTCGTCTTTGGTACCTTTTTCGGACTTCCAATTAATGCGGTACTTACCCACTCCCATACCAGCAAATGTGTTCATCTGATACTCATTACCATTGCTAGATAGCTTCAGACCATAGTTGCAGATGGAAACATCGCGACGCTGATCATCTTTATCGAACTCGAAATAGAACGTTGGCATGGCTATCATCGCTCCGCCGCCCTTGCCCATTCCTCCGGTAGAGTTGTCCTGCCCGCTGGTAGGAATGCCGTTGGTATAGCCGGTACGGACGTTGGTGCCGTTGGGACCGTAACTGCCGAACTCGAAAATCGTCTCCTCGTTGTAGGTCTGGTTCCCCAAGTCGCGGAAAATCTGGTCATAGTCGTCAAGCAGGCCATTCTTACCATGGACGATGACCGCCTTGCAGGCATCGGCAGCAATCTGATACAACTCACGGATGCGTTCCGTATCATCGCGCTGCGCAATCTTGACGGTAGCCTTGTCGTAGGGCACCGTGTTCAAGTCCCAGCGCAGGGAGTAACCGGCGGCATAGAGAGCCACACGAGCCAAGATGCCGTAAGCGGCGTTCTTAGAGATACGTTCGGGAGTCTTCAAATAACCCTCATCGTACCACGGCAGCAGCTCGACTGCACGCTGTAAGTCCGCCACACAGTTGTCGTAGATAATGTCGCGGCTCACACGGGACGAAGAGTACGTAGTCAGGTCGCTGGTGGGCACGTCGGTGTAGGGCACGTCGCCGTAGAAGCGCACGATGCACCAGTAAGCATAGGCGCGGATGGCAAACGCCTCGCCCAGCAAGCCGTTCAGTTTGGTCTGCTCGCCCTCGCTCACGCTCATGGCAGGCAGGTTCTTGATGCAGACGTTAGCATACTCGATAGCCTTATACATGGAGGTATAGGTAGAGTTGAGCATGGACGACGTATTGGTGTAGTCGTAATTGCTCACATTGTATTTGGAGTTGCTTTCAGTGGAAACGCATTCGTCCGTACCCATCAGAAGCTGGTAGCCCAGTTCTTGAGTGTTCAACGAATTGTAGGCGCCCACCACCGCCATCTCGGCACGGTCCAGCGATTCGAAAACAGTGGAACTGTCGGCTTTCGATTCGGAAGGCATGTTTAACCAATCCTCACAAGATGTGAATGCCAACAGACATGCCGACATACTTAAAATAGCTGTTATCTTTTTCATGACTTTCATTGCAATGATTAGAATGTTAAATTAACACCAACTACCCAGCTCTTGGAGCGCGGATAGGAAGAATTGTCGATACCCGGAGTCAAAGCACTGCTTGATGAAGCGACATCGGGGTCGTAACCGGTATATCCAGTGATGGTGCAGACGTTGTTCATCGTACAATACACGCGGGCATTGCTGATTTTGGCGCGCTGAACCAGCTTCTTGGGCAACGTGTAACCAAGGGTGATGGTACTGAGACGCAGGGACGAACCGTTCTCGATGTAGTAGCTGCTGTGGTCGCTGATGGCTTCCTTATTGTTGCTCGAAATGTTCCACATCAAGTCGCCGCCGTACTGACCGGGATTCAGTTCTGCCAAACGCGCCAGACTTGTACTCTCCTTGCCGGTAAGCGGGTCGACGAGCATGAAACGGTTCGCCATGTCGCCGATAGAGTTCTGATTTGCTTTGTAGGGACCTACAAAGCGTTGCGTACTCATGTTAAACACATCGTTGCCCACGGAGAAGCTCATAAAGATGCTCAGGCCGAAGCCCTTATAGGTAAAGGTGTTGTTCCAGCCTCCGGTGAACTTGGGCGAGGCGTTGCCGATGACCGTGCGATCGTTGGTGCTCCACACCGGATTTCCATCATCGTCGGTCTCACCGGCAACCGGCTTATACTTCACGTCACCAGGTTTCACGCTCTCGCGGTCACGTCCTTTCAGCGAAGCAATGCCGTCCTTCAGGCGGTAGGTGTCGGCATCCACCTGCTCGAAGTCATCGGTGGTGTAAAGACCGTCGTACACTAAACCGTAGAACTGTCCCATAGGCTTGCCCTTTTCTATCTTGAAGCCCATACGGCTCTCATAGGTCTGAATGAAATTGTTTGTCTCGCTATTATCGCCGTAGATGTCGAGCACCTTGGAGCGATTGAAAGCGATGTTGAAGTCCATCGTCCAAGCGAAATCCTTCGTGCGGATATTGGTAGAGTTCAGCACCACTTCCACGCCCCGATTGCGGATGGAACCGATATTCTGGTACTGGTCGCTGTAACCCGTAGAGGTTGGAATCTTCTGCTTGATAAGCAGGTTGCTGGAAACGTTGTTATACCAGTCTACCGACAAGTTGAAGCGGCTGTTGAAGATGGAGACATCCAAACCAACGTTGGTAGTGGTGGTTTTCTCCCACTTCAGGTCCTTGTTGCCGAGCGTGCTGCCGGGAACGTAGGTGATGAAGTCGGCACCGTTGATAGCATAGTGACCCGAACCGTAGGTAGTAGAATACATGTTGTTGTCGATATTGTTGTTACCCGATGTACCGTAACCCACGCGCAACTTCAGATTCTGGAAGAAGTCGGTATTGTCTTTCATGAACGCTTCTTCAGAGATACGCCATGCGGCAGAAGCCGAGGGGAAGAAGCCCCACTGGTTACCCTTGGCGAACTTGGACGAACCGTCGCCACGGATGGTACCAGTGACGAGGTAGCGGTCGCCGTAGTTGTAATTGACACGGCCGAAGACCGAAACCATGCCCTCGCGGCTCTTGCTGGACTTCCATTCATAGGGTGTACCCATGGAAACATCATTCAGACCAAAATTACCGGTAGTGAACTCGCGGTACTCGTTCTCTAACTTCATGGACTCCTGATACCACGTTTCTTGTCCCAACAAAACGTTGAAGTGATGGTCGTCCTTCACATCGAAAGCATAACTCAGCGTGTTAGTCCACTGGTAGGAGAACTTCTCGCTGTTGTCGCGCGAACCATAACCATAAGGGCTGTTGTTGCTCTTGGCAGTTTTGGTGGATCCGTCGTCCCACATGTCGTTGCGCACCTGCTGCCACATGTAGCTGGCTGCCGTGCGGAACGTGAGGTTCTTGATGATGTCAAACTCCAAACCGGCGTTCACCGTAGCCATGCGGGTATATTTCTCTTTGGTAATAGCTCTGTTGTTCAGCAGCGGGTTGTTGGCATCGTAACCCGAACTGCCGGGAATATCCTCCATCTCATCAGCAAGGTCCTTGTTGAGCATCTCATCGTTAGTCCAGCGCTCACCGCCAGTCACGGGCTGCAGGATGGTCTGCTTCAGCGTGCCGCCCAGCGAACCGCCGCCTTCGAGTTTGGTCATCTGCAAGCTACTGGAGAAGTCGAAGCGCACGCCTTTCCACAACTCATGGTTAATCTTGGCACGGATGCTGTTCTTCTGATAGCCGTGCTTAGCCATGATACCGTCCTCGCCGGTGTAGTTATAGCTTAGTATATACTTGGTCTTCTCGCTGCCGCCGCTGATGTTGACATTGTGGTTCTGCGTGATACCGGTATTACCAAACACCTCGTCCTGCCAATCTATGCCCGTACGGCTACCGTACTGGTCGTGAATGCGCGAATAGGCTCCCGTGTAGAAGTCGGCATCGGTGATGTTGCCGCCAAAGATGCCGGCGAAACTGTCCTCGTTGCCGCGCAACAGCTGGTATTCATACTGGTACTTCACGTAATCTTCCACGCCCAGCAAATCCAGTTTCCTGCCCAAGCGGTCAAAGCTGACAAAGCCGTTGTAGCTGACCTCCGTCTTGCCGGACTTACCGGACTTGGTGGTGATGAGGATAACGCCGTTTGAACCACGCGCACCATAGATGGCGGTGGCAGAGGCATCCTTCATCACATCGATGCTCTCAATATCGTTGATGTCGATGTTCTGCAAGCCGTTCTCCATCTGGAAGCCATCCACGATGTAAAGGGGCGTAGTGCTCTGCGTGATGGACGTACCGCCGCGCACGGTGATGTTGATGTCAGCACCCGGCGCACCGCTCTGCTGAACGATATTCACACCGGCAGCCTTACCCTGCAAGGCTTGTGCCGCCGTAGATACGGGCGCGATGGCAAGTTCCTTGCTGCCCACCGACACAGACGAGCCGGTCAGGTCTTTACGCTTCACCTTGGCATAACCGATTGCCACCACCTCTTCCAACATCACCGAAGACTCTTTCAACGTAATGTCGAAATTAGTTTTACTACCGATAGTCACCGTCTGGTTCTCATAACCGATAAACGAAACAACCAGCTCCTTGGCGGAAGCCGGCAGAGAGAGAGTAAACTTACCGTCCATGTCGGTAATGGTGCCGACACCGGTATTGCCTTTCACTGTCACAGAAGCACCGATTACTACGTCTATCGCATCGCGAACCGTACCCGTAATCGTCTTGTTCTGAGCAAAAATACTAAAAGGACAGCTTATTAAAAGAAGCATTAACAAGCATAACTTTTTGTGTAAAATTCTCATAGACTATTAATATAAATTGGTTGATTAATTAATTCAAGATTAACCGTCCGATGCAACTGTTATCGGACACAGAACTTATGGATGCAAAGTTAAATATAGATAAAGTTAACAAAATACACCTACTGATACAAATGCTATCCTTTTTGACTTTCTCTTAAGAAAAAAGGAACTTTATACATAATAAGAAGCTGACAATCAAAGTTTTTATAACAATTTTGATAGTAGACTATTCATTTTGACATTAATCAAAATCCTCGTTCTCCACCTCAGTCTCCCGACCAAAAGAACGATATTCCAATGGGGTAAACCCTGTGCGTTTTTTAAATAATGAAAAGAAATGTTCGGTAGATTTATAATCGAGCATAAAAGAAATCTCTTTAACGGAATGAGAAGTACCAACCAATAATTGTTTGGCTTTATGCAACTTCAATTCCTGGAAATATTTAGCCGGTGCATAACCTGTATAGTCCTTGAATACTTTCCGGAACCAGGAATAGCTGATATTCAATTTCATAGCCAACTCTTCAGGATCAATATCCTTAAAGACATTCTCATTCATTATAATCTTGGCCTGTTCAATCTTCTGATCAACATCGCCCACCTCAAAAATTTTATTTTTAGAAATGGACAGTATCATACCTACTATGTGCAGCACTATACCGCCAAGATACTGTTGGGAAGATATTTTATCCGCTTCCGCTATTTCCAAAGCACGGGAAAAAAGAGAGACCAACTCCTCATTCAAACCCACCTCAAGCACTTGATTGTCTTTAGACAAGAAACCGCCTTTCACCAGATTATCAATGACAGGACCTTCAAAACCGATATAATATTCGTTCCATCCGGTTTGGCGATAAGGGTGATAAGTATGCCATTGACCGGGAAACAATACCATCAGACGTCCTTTGCATACCTGCTTTTCCGGCGTTGTTTCCGAAGAAAACAATCCCCGTCCTTTCGTGATATAAACCAATTGATACTCACGCAAGACACGTCCTTTCTGGGCATTAAAGAAATAACCGGAAGGATGATCCTTCAATGGATACGGAGAGTCCGGCTGAATGGATTGAAAGCCGACAGTATTTACCCACAGACCAAACTTTTGGTCCATGTCATTTACGATAAGGTACTTAAATTCCACTCCTAAATCATTGTAATTCTTAGTCATACCACGTGTCCTTCATGATGGGTTCGGGACAAAAATAGGAAATATTTGTGAAATAAGAGATACCTATGGAAGATTTAATAAAAAAAGTCCCGTCTGGAAGTATCTTTGTGTTTCCAGACGGGATTAACATACTATCTAAAAGGATTATTACTTTTTGACTACAATTTTATCGTATTGCTGTTCAGCCTTAATCTCTGTATACTTCGGCGCATCCATCATTTCAATCAATGCGCGGAGAACAGGTCCTTCACCCATCGGATCATTCTCTTGGGTAGGACGGTTGTAGTAGTATGCAGGCGACGGCATGATACCCGTTCCGACACAGATTTTGGTCACATCGCCTTTGTCGGACATCAGTGTCATCATTCCTTTCAGCCCCTGCTCGGCAGCATAAATGAAATCAGGATGCAGCCAACCATGCTTTACACCACGTGCGATACCAAAAACAAACATGGCTGTACCCGTAATTTCCTCATAGGAATCTTCCTTATCAAGAAGCTGATGCCAAAGACCGTTCTTACCCTGATAACGCACTACACCGCTACATTGACGGCGGAAGCACTCCAGAACCTCAGGACGCATAGGATGATTCTGCGGCATCACTGCAAGCAAATCGGCAGTTGCCATGAAAACCCAACCGTTGGCACGGCTCCAATGAGCAACACCGTGCTCGTCCGTATCCGTATGATAGCAATGATAGAGAATCCGTTTTTCAGGACACCACAAATATTTGTGATATTTGATTACCTGATTGGCAGCATCATTGATATAACTCATGTCACCGGTCATCTTAGCCATACGTGCAAGGAAAGAGATAGCCATGAAAGCATCATCAGCCCAGATGGTATTTTCATGAGGCCAGATACGGGCAATAGTACCGTCAGCCAAACGAGGCTCGCCATAGTTCAAGTGCTCGGCTGTTTCATTAATATAATTCAAGAAAGAATTATTCGGATGCTTCATCTGCAGGTCAATCAGGCTGGCTCCCATAGGGCCGTTATCATCCAAACGCTTTCCACGGAATATCATGTGCCAACTCAATTTACGAACGCCATACCATCCTTCATTTTTCATTGCCTGATCATACTGTTTCTTAAAGAAGTCAAGATTACCTTCGTTAAATACGAAATTCATATTTTTAAGAACATAATCATCATACTTCTTCGCTCCCGTTTTATCGGCCAATTCCATTAAAGCGATATGGGTTACTCCATTGGTATAATGCCAATTATTGTACTTACATGCAACCTTGACATTCATATCCAAAGGCAAGTTCTTGACAGACTTATAGGTTTTACCGGTCTTGGTATTCTTAAACTCATAAGTAGTGGTAGCAAGGATACGGTCTGCTATTTTCACAGCAAGGTCAGAAGCCGAAAGCTTAGCTTCTGCTGCCGTCTTCATTGGTGTCTGCGAAAAAGCAGTGACGGCTGTTAAAAACAGCACACATGAAATAATAGTTTTCTTCATGGTAATTCAAATTATAATTAAAAAGCTTTACGATACAAAGTCTCAATATCTTCGACAGAAGTAGGACGAGGATTACCGCCTGTACAAACGTCATTGAAAGCATCAACAGCCAATTGATGCAAGTCTTCCTCTTTTACATTTATCTCATGTAGCTTTTGAGGAATGCCAATGCTCAATGACAGCTTCCGGACTGCATCCACAGCCGCACGCACTCCTTCTGCCTCGGTCATACCCACCGTATCTACTCCCATAGCTTTAGCTATATGAAGATATTTGGGGGCAGCCGGAGACTCTGCATTATATTCCATCACATAGGGCAACAGCAATGCATTGGCAACTCCATGCGGAGTATCATAATGAGCGCCCAACGGATGCGCCATGGAATGAACAATACCCAAACCTACATTACTGAATCCCATACCGGCAATGTACTGAGCCTGTGACATCGCTTCGCGAGCTGCGACATCATTGCCATCGTCTACCGCAGCTTTCAGATTAGCGGCAATCATTTCGATAGCTTTCAACTCAAACATATCGGACATCGCCCAGGCGCCCGGTGTTATATAGCTTTCAATGGCATGCGTCAAAGCGTCCATTCCTGTTGCAGCAGTCAGCCCTTTCGGCATGGAATACATCAGTTCCGGGTCTACAATCGCCACAACCGGAATATCATTAGGGTCTACGCAGACCATCTTCTTCTTTGCATCTTCATCTATTATCACATAATTGATAGTGACTTCAGCAGCTGTTCCAGCCGTTGTAGGCAATGCAAAAGTCGGGACAGCCTTATGACGGGTTGCAGCTACACCCTCCAATGACTTCACATCTGCAAAATCCGGATTATTCACAACAATGCCGATACCTTTTGCCGTATCAATGGAAGAGCCACCGCCCAGCGCTACAATAAAATCAGCACCAGATGCTTTAAAAGCGGATACGCCATTCTGTACGTTCGCAATCGTCGGATTTGCCTTTACATCACTGAAAAGCTCATAAGGAATACGATTCTTTTCAAAAACTTCAATTATTTTGTCTGCGACTTTAAAACGGATCAGGTCTTTATCTGTCACAAAGAACGCTTTCTTAAAACCTCTACGCATGGCTTCCACCGCAATTGTTTCCCGACAGCCTGCTCCGAAATAAGAGGTTTCGTTCAATATCATTCTGTACATATACTTCACTTTTATTTGGGTAAATTAAAAGCCACAGTCATCTCTTTCATTTGTTCCTGACTCATTCCGTCCGGTTCAAAGCCCATATTTTTAGCAGCAATGTAAATCAGTGCAGATTTATTCAACACATCTACCTGGTCAAAAGCAGACATAATATCCACATCTACAGCAAAGACTCCATGCTTTTCCCACATAGCTACATCATAATCGTTCAAAGCCTCAATAGTAGCGTCAGCCAATTTTACCGAACTTGGCAATTCATAAGGAATTATACCCAATCCGCGAGGACAGAACGCCTTTGTTTCCGGAATCATACTCCAAAGCAGATTGGTAGCCACATCCTTCTCCAGGAACTTCTTGTTATGGGTCATAGCAATCAATTCGATAGGATGTGTATGCAAAGATGCTCTGTAAGGAGAGCCTTTTTCAAGCAGATAATTATGCACGGCAAGATGAGAAGGCAATTCCGATGTGGGCATTACAGGATGGTCTGCTATAATTACGTAGCTGGCACAGTCATCCAGAATACGGATGATTGAACCGTTTGCCATAGGCCAACGTGCCAAATCACGCATACGCATCTGAGTACCTTTACAATAAAAATAACAACCTTTCAGATAAGGGAGAACTTTTCCTATCTGTTTTACTTCGCTGATAGCCGGCAAAGCCCGGATTTCATCATCTACATATTCAGTGATGTTTAAAGTTATATTACCACCATTACGTTCCGCCCAACCTTTTTGCCAAAGATAACCGGCCACTTCTGCCGCTTGATTGACTTCATAAGCCAATTCGGGACGATTTTCAAGAATTGATTTCATGTGTCTATTTAATTACAGTTTATTAGATATTATTTTCATGCTTGCGCCATCGCCACTACAATAATAGAAGCGATGAGAACGGCTAGCCCCAATATTAATACGCCTATTGTACGGGAACCGCATCCCTTCCATTCTTTCAGCAGGATTCCCCAGACATTACTGAATGTAACATTCAGCGACATCAGTATACTCCAGGAGAATGCAAGCAATATCGGACTGCCGCCTAAAAAACTCTTACCCATTTCCAGACCGAAGAATTGCGAATACCATAATACTCCGGCAAGAGCACAGAACAAAACATTATTCCCAAGGACATCGCCGCTGACCGACTAATACTCCTTTCTCGTCCTATTCTTTATATTTTGCTGGATACAATAAGCCGCATTCGTACAGAACCCGCCCAAAGTTACCAGAAAGATAACAGGAAGTCCGGCATACAACGGGGCCACCCCACCTGCCAGCGCCGCCTCCTTAATAGGCGTTCCGGCATCCAGGCCGAGAGCAAAACAGGCACTCATCACACCTGCCAGCAAAGCAACCAGCAACCCTTTTGTCAACGCAAAATCTTTCACGGCAGCCTTTTTTTCCTCCTCACTCATATTTCTGGAGCGTAGGCTGCCCGCATAACCGATAATGGCAATTCCCGCCAAAGTGATGCAAACACCAATAAGGAGCATCAGCCCGTCACCGTGCCGCAAATTTTTCCCTGCAAACAGCGCCGGGAACAGGGTTCC
>ENA-ORLX01000116-ORLX01000116.1-human-gut-metagenome-genome-assembly--contig:-NODE-116-length-18600-cov-5.51432_pt1 | contig 18600 bp, 12 predicted proteins | sample MGYA00243014_ERZ508843 | MGnify/ENA primary metagenome ERZ508843 (study PRJEB26277, sample SAMN04329788) | human gut metagenome | biome: human-associated habitat | host: Homo sapiens | place: USA... | reverse complement strand
GCGATTCCTCTATATCGGGCTGTCCCTTGAAAGAGACGCGATAGAACAAGCCGTTGACGGCAGGAGCTGGCTGCCTCTGATAGAATCCAACTTGCTGCACCCCGTCCGGAGAGCTTAGTTTCAACTCCCGGGTATTATCCGCAAACAAAACGGCGGCGTATGCAAACGCACCTAACAGAAATCCTGTTTTCTTTATATTCATTGCCACAAACATATTTTTATATTTCACTTTAAAGGTATTTATTATGCACCCTCTCTTTCATTATGCAGAAATACGGATAAAAAGCTCAGGACGCTTAATCCATATCCGAAAAAGATTATTCCACGATAAAGAACGTACGCTCTACAGGTTCTGCGGTCTGTACTTTTCCGGAGATACCGTACTGCCAGGCTACCACCGTCACTTTCAGCGGATACCTGCTGCGAGGCGGTATTTTGGTAAATATCACCTTATTCCCCCTGATTTCCGCAGGACCTTCCTTTACATAATAGTACACGGGCAGCCCGCAATCGGATGTCGCATCGAGCGTAACGGATTCCGTTCCGGCTTTTACATCCCCGATACCGGGAAAAAGAATACATTGTCTCCGCCCCTCGGTAAGAGGGTAAGGAATATTAAAGCTGAGTTCCTGTACACACTCCTTATATTGCCGGTCTCCGCCGGCACTTGCCACCAGCGTGATACTCGGAGTCCGCTTTTTATTGGTCGTACCCATACGGTAGAAGTCAAGAACAAAAGTCGTATCATTAACCTGTTTCACCGGACCGCAAATACGTTCAATCCGCGGCACGGCAGCCGAATGCCCGTCTGTCAAGGAAGCACGCAGGCTATCGGTATACACCGCTTTCAAATGAAACGTTACTCCGTCGGCTTCAGGTAAGAAACGGGCAGAAAGCGTAACATGAGATTGCGGAGTATATGGAACAAGCTCTCCTTCCTGCATAAAACTGACATACTGCGGCAGCAAGTCATGCTCCTGACGATAACACTCCTCGGTCAGCTCCGCCATCTCACGGTCGAAGTACCAGAAAGCGTCATGGCGGTCGCCTTTATATTGCTTATATTGCAAATAAGGAGCAGGGTTTGCACGGCGGGGTTGCTTCGCGAGGCGTGCCGGACGTACTTCTCCCTGCGGCTCTTTTGTACCCGTACGCCAACGTTCGGCAAGCCAGCCGTCGCGGGGATTCAGTTTCTTCAAGGCAACCGGTTTGTTCCAATCCGTATCAGCGGGAATCCTGTACTCTACGGCTTTCTTCAGAAAAAGACCGATATAATCGGCTGTACGGTCTGCCACATCGAAATGCCCCCGACCGGTATCGCAAAGAAAAGAAATGCAACTCTCAGGATACATCATACGAAAAGCCAAAGCCGGATTGACACGCGCTTCCCACCATTCGTATTCTCCTTCGACCATCAAACCGGGAATACCGTCGATGTTGCGCGTGCGCCCCCACTCCAGGTTAGCCCCGCCGTAGCCTGTCAGGTTGGTGCGCGGAGCGTCACCGTGATAGGAAATTACTGCCAAGGCACGTTCCGGATTCCATGCGGCGAAGTTCCACGGGAAAGTAGCCATTGCCGAATGCCCCACAGGAACAATCGGGACAACTTTCAGCTCATCGTAGCCGCTCGTCTCCGCCAGACTGTCCAATGCGGTGAGTAGCGCATCGTTACATCCCGTATTCACATTCCACGGAAAATCGAGTATGGGCGTAATCCACACCAATGCGATGCCCGCTTCCTGCATCCGTCTGCGGAATACCGGATTTTCAAACAAAGTTTCTTCACACATATTATGCTGGCCTACCGCTACGGCTTTCACCCGTTTGCAACCGGCAGGTATCCAGAGAAAAGCCTGCGGATGCGCTTCGGTTTCCTGCGAAATCATCGAAGGAATCCGTACCGACCATTGCCATTCGGCAGCCATACCTGTAAACGTCTCCCCAATGAGGAGCAAGAAGATACATATAGAATAAAAACGCTTCATAATAATTCCGGCATCAACTGAGTACTTATTTCATCAAATCCCAATACACCACATACCTCTGCCGGTGCATGTCATACAGAGGCCGGAGTACATCTCCCTGCGTAGTTGCGAATTTCAGCTCCTTCCCCACACGCCGCAAGGCACGTCCGGGATGTTTCACATCAATCCCCAGAGCAGTTTTCAAATCTGTCGGAACATGATAATCATACGTGTAGTAATCATTGTAAAGCGCCGGATTGGAAAAAGGCGCCGGAGCCTGCATGCCTTCCGTTCCCCGCTCACCTGCCAGTACTATGGGTCCATAGAGCAATGCGGCCTTTCGAGGATTGTCCGGTGTCGTTTCCAGAGATACCTGCATAGGATACGTGACTTCGATACGGTCGCCCGACTTCCACAAGCGTGTCAGGGCAATGTAAGAACCGGGCTTCTGCTTCACGGACACTTTCTTTCCATTGACAAAGACAGATGCTTTGCCGCTCCACGACGGATAACGCAAACAGACCGTAGTCCGCACCGGCTGTTCCGCCCCAACGGTCAGCACGGTCGTTTCTTCCGAGGGGAAAGCGGTTTCCTGACGCAAAGTCATGCCTTTCTCCTTCCAGCTTACAACGGAAGGGATAAAAAGGTTGACGTAAATAGCCCCGTCGTTATGATAATAGATAGCCTCTCCATACTTGGCATGGCTCTCGAAACCGCTGCCTACACAACACCAGAAAGAATTTTCTTTTGTACTGTACACCTTATGCGCACCATTCAGCAGAGGCAGGAAATAGCATACCATTCCCGTTTCGGGGTCTTGCTGCCCCAATATATGATTATAGAGCGCACGTTCGTAATAATCGGCAATCTTCACATCGCCCGTCCAGCAGAAAAGGTGACGGGACAGTTTCAGCATATTATAGGTACAGCAAGTCTCGCCCGTATAGCCGTTCAGAAATTTAGAGAATTGCTTCGGGTCGAAGAAGTGTTCTTTCTGACTGCTGCATCCCGGAGCAAATGTATGATGATTAATCATCGTATGCCAGAAGAAATCGCTCAACTTACGGCTCTCCTCATTCTTCGTCAGTTCATAGTTACGCGCCTCCGCAATTACTTTCGGGATAAATGTATTGGTATGTTTGGTACCCAAATCATCATTCTGTTCCTTCAGCGGGTCTATCACATCGTTATGATAGAAGTACTCCGCCAACCACTTGTAACGTTCGTCCCCGGTAACGGCATACAAATTATAGAACGATTCGTTGATGCCGCCAAACTCGTTACGTATCATCTTCCGGCGTGTCTCTTCGCTCAACGGTTTCAGTTTATTGTAGGCCCAATCGCCCATTTTCGTCACAACAGCCAATGCCTGCATATTGTCTGCATACAGGTATTGGTCTATCAAACCTGAAAACAATTTATGCAATGTGTACCATGGTGCACAAACAGATTGTCCCTTAATATTGCGGTTTATCAGTTCTTCGGGAAATGCACTCAGATAGCCATTTCCCAACGCATCCTGCACTTTGCCCAATTCCGTCACTATGCTATCGCCTTTCAACTTGAAGATTTCACTGCCCGTCGCGGCCTACATCAGTCCGAAAGCCGACAGCAGATGCCCTGTAGAGTGTCCGCGCAGTTCGCAATCCAGTGAATCCCAACCGCCCAACTTCAATACGGTCATATATCCGCCTTCACGACCTGCCCATACACCGGCAATCGAACGGAAACTGTGCAGAAGCCGGTTCACATCTATCGATGCCATCCAGGCAGAGTCACGCAGCATATTATCGCGAAATCGACTTGGCAACAAACGGATGTCTTTCAAATCAAAACCCTTTATCGCCACCGGAGCACTCGTTTCCACTTTCATCTTTCCCGCATGCTGGCCGGGATATATGGACTGCGCTGCCAATGTGCCTGCCATTCTCAGACATAAAGCGAAAATAATAGTCTTATAGTTCATATATTCTTGATTTTTATATAGATACGAATAAGAAGATGAAAATACCTAATGCTATTCATAAGTTTGTTTTACATAAAAAGAAGAAAAAATATGGGAAATATGTATGTATAAGTAGCTATAGAAATAAACAGAAAACAAACAGCCGAAAGAGCATGCTGCAACTCGCAAAAAAAATTATTTCTCAGTTGTTTATCCGCAAAAACATAGTACATAATCCTATTATAAACGTACAAAAACCAGGTGAAACACCAAGGAAAACCTCGTCCTGCAATTGGGGGCTGCCGGGTTTCCAACTGGCAACCGCAGAGCCTGCAATTGACAACCGTAGAGCCCGCAATTGGAAAACGAAGTTATATATGTAGGTTTACTATATTATACATCTATCAAAATCACAAAAACAACAAGGAATAACAATTTAAAGCAAGAAGCTTTTTTCATCATTTGCCGAAGAAAGTCGCTCTAATTTACCTATTGCATAACAGGAAAAGCGTGTACACTATACCATATTTGCGGCTATGATAAAGAAAACGCAACGTTTTAACCGATATTAACACGATTCATTATACACCACTTTTATCATTGATTATAAAGTAGTTACCATATAAAAATAAAGAATATACCGCAAAAAACAGTGACGACAAATAGATTGTCATCACTGTCGTCACTGTTGTCATCACTCACCCTATCCCCTTTCTACAGAGGGATAGAGCGTAATCCATGCCAAGTGATGACAAAAAAGCTATCAAACAGTATTGAAACAGTAATATTGATAATGTATATATTACTGACCTAAGCCCAAGAAAAACGGCTGCCATAATATACGGCAGCCGCTTTTTATCGTTTAAAAAAGTCTCATTAACTTTAAAATACCTGCTGAAAATATTATCAGAAAGCAAGAATAGGACGGATAGCTCTTGTGTTCGATGACTTTTTTACTCCATTAGGAGCGTCTATTTTAAACTTCGCGTATAGCGCTTGTGTACGATGACTATTTTACTCCATTAGGAGCGTCTATTATAAACTTCGCATCATATCCATTTTCAGCAGATTGATTAATTGATATATCAAAAAGATAGACATGGGTAGCAGACTTCTCAACACTAGTCCAATAAATGACACTATTCGTTCCAACAAGTTCCGTACCCCCCACTAATGTAAACTTCCCATTAATAGCCTTTACTACGGAAGTCAGTGCATTACGATTAGCAATATTGGATGATGTAAGATCTGTTCCATCACCATTCAAATTATTATAAATCTGAACAAACTGCCCACCACTTGGCAAGAACCAACCGGAAGTGTTTACAGGCGCTTTATATTTAGCCGTAGCTCCAGCCTCACCGAAATTCACAGCATTATAGAAAGCCGGATAAGTAGTATTCCAATTAGCCTCTTGTCCTTTTTGTGCAACGACATACCGAGTTCTCACATAACCTTGCATATCAGCCAACGCACCGGCAGCATTCGATACAGTAAAATCGGGCGTATCATCACCCTCTGCAGGGAACAAAACATTACTCTCATCCGTAGCCCAAGCACAAGTGACTTTATCCAATGCCATTACATAATAATGATATTTATTTCTGAAGTCTTCATCTTCATCCCCACTTCCTACAGTAGCATAAATCATACCGATACAATTGGCAGAAGGCGCATTAGCCAAGTCCCCCGGATAGATATTTCCATCTGCATAATAATAATCACCATATGTAATAGGCCGTATTCTGTTATAGCCTTCATAGGTGTAATTTACTTTCAATCTTTTATAGTTACCGGAAGCTAACTCAATTCCATCCTTACTAAAAGTAACAGGAGCATCCCCATCATAAAACAAACCTTCAACACTCAGTGCAGCATCCGTTGCCGTAGGTGCTACGATACAACGATAAACACCTTTATCAATGGCATAAGGAATATATTTTTCTTCGCCAATAGTCAACTCCAACGATATGGGAACATTGTATTCATAATAGCCGGCGGCCGTATTATCATCCCCTGTTACATATTCACGTACAGGAACTTTCACCTCAATCATCGATAACTTATGAGCAAAATTAAATGTCACTTTACCGCCATCGGACAAAGTAGCTGCATCCACCGGTGCAGTCAATACGTCACAAGCAGAATAAGCTTCCTTAGAATTTTGCTCCTTACTTAGCCTTGAAGTGAAATAAGACACAATGTCCTCTTCCGAATTGATATTTTGCATCGTGAGATTTTCGATATAAGGATAGTAAGCAATATAAGATGCGGCATCCTTGTAGTAATAGAGCTTATTTCCTCCCCATACACCTTCGGCATCTCTCGTCAGCACAAGATTCTTTAGCAAAGTCTTACCATCTTTAGCAATGACATAGACACCGATTTTGTCACCTTCTACAAAAGTTGTCTGATAACCGGTCTCTGTAGCACGTGTTCCTGCATCAGCCGCCTGAAAGTCACCGGCTGTAACAGTAACATTCAGTTCATTGCCTGCTTCCATAGGTGTATTGTCCAGTTCTTCATTTTGATTACAAGCCGTTACGAAAACCGCAAGCAGTAATATTACTGATAAATTGAAAATGTTTTTCATAATGATTTCTTTTTATTTATAACTTCATTCTGTTTCTGCTATTTCCGAATAATACGATGATTCCTTTGTCATGTCTTCTTATTTCCTTCAACAATGTCTTCACCGCCGCTCCAAGAAGCATCATTGCTCCCATCCGGATTGACTACGGGAGTTCTTCCGTCAGTATCCGACTCATCGCCATTCCAACTGGAGCCATCATTATCCGTATCTGGATGAATACCGGGTATATGCACATCTATAGCCTCCTCACTTCCATTCCAAGTAGCAAAGTCAGTAAAAGTCACATCAATCCCTTCTTCAGAAACCTCTACATCCACTCCTATCGAATGCCCTTCTCCCAATTCCAAATCCTGACCCAGTACATAAGTATACGTGCGATAATCTTTCAATGTAACTTCCATAAACTCCGTTCCTGCCAAGACTTTCTGTGGCATTACCAAGGCCTTGCAGTCGGCTGTGGTCTGTATGGAATTGCCTTTCTCCACACCTTGCAGATTAAGGTATCTCACACTAATGCCATTGTCGCTAAGCCCTGTTATCTTCTCAATATTGCATACCAGTTTGGTATTACGATGGCGGAACAAAACACCGGCCGCGGCTATCGATACTTTAGAGGTCACCACTTCCAGATGATCGCTCTCCCAATACCCGCTGCCTCGCTGGTCTGCCTTCACTACAGGAATCTCCGGCTTGATGCCCTCATTATAAGGATACCATGCATTTACAGTCAGTTCTGTTTTATTGCCCCAGTAAAAAGGATCTTGAGAAGTCAGGTTTCCCTGTTCGTCCACAATATAGGGTTTTACCATGCCGTCTATCTCTACCGCCACAATGCGGTCGGCAAGTCCTGCCCAATTGTCATTGGTTGTCAAACGGGTATTCGTACCCGAAGTATGCATCGGTACAAATCCGGCAGTAAACTTCACCTCCGTCCCATTAGCACCTTGAGATTCATCATCGTCTCCGCAAGAAACCAATAAGAGGGCCAAAGCCGCTGTCAGTAATAATTTTCCTTTTATCATAGTATTCGATTAAAATAATCCGGTTAATATCGGTATTTCATTGTTTTGAAGTAAGATACGGATGAGCGGAGCGTACCGCTCAAAACCGTATCTACTTTTCTGTTATATCAGCCAGTCGGGCACTCTTATTCGTAGTAGAACATAAGTGTGCTGTAGCCAAGCTGGTCGAGCGCACCGCCACTGCCGCCATACTGTTCCGGCCCTGCATCGGGACGAAGACGGGAAGCGAATTCCCCGCAATATTTGGCAGGCATACCCACTTTTTTGCAGTGTCCGTACCACAAATCCCATATGGGACGTTTGCCGCCACGACCGGTTTCCGCACCGTTGTTACGCAACTCCACAGCCGATGGCTCGTCCATCTGCTCGTCACAATAGAAATAGGAAGTGTACGGGAAACCCTCACGCGTATAGCTGAACCATTCGTTATTGCCACCCGGTACCACGGGAAACCCTCACGCGTATAGCTGAACCATGCGTTATAGCCACCCGGTACCTGACCTGCAAACTCCGGCTTGAAAACATTGTATTTGGCTACATATTCGGCCATTGCCACTACACGGCCGTTATCGTAAGCAAAAAGGTCTTCACCGATGTTATAAGCCATTTTGCAGAAATACCCCATCAACGCACAGCATAGCATGGCATGCCCCTGGTCACGGCCGGACTCCTGACACTGCCCCAACTTCTCGCCCGAACCGTCCGGGTCGTCATACAGGTGCAGCACCGCCGTATTCACATTGCCCGGACCGATACCGTTCTTGAAATATTGGATAACCTTATTTATCATTTCCTGATTATCACTCAAAATACCAATAGAAAGGATGGCAGTCATCTGCGCCAAGTCCCAATTGAGCCAATAGTGGTCGGTTGTATTGTTGTGACGGACAAGAAAATCATCCGCCATAGCGTAGAATGTATTCTCCATCCACTGGACAAAAGCCTTAAACTCTTCCGTATCCCCCCAATTATCATATCCTCTCAAAATCTCGGCAGCATTGGCAAGTTGATATGCCTGAATAGCAATCAACAGTTCGTTCGGGTCTATCAGACTGCCGTTTTCACGGTAAATACCCTTACAATTCTTAGCCCAAGCATTCAGAATGGTTTTAGCGGCGTCACCATACTCCGCCTCATCGGAAAGCTTCCAACGCAATGCCAACTGATAGGCAGCGGCAGCATCATTTGCCAGATTGGTATAATTTACATAATCGGGATGTTTGCTTTCCCAATTAGTCTTGTCCAAACGCTTCAACCATTCCACGGGTTCCGCCTGGTAAGCAGGGTTTGCAAATTTGCTGCTTTTCAATGATGTATAAGCGTCTGCCCAAGGCTGTGCAGAAGCGGCAAGCTTTTCTTTTACATACGCAAACTCCGCTTCCGAATGTAACATACACGGATGATTCAACGTAAACTCAATCTTTTCCGGGGCTTCCCATTCATCAAAATTAATGGGAGAGCCGTCCTCTATCTCTGTGCATGAACAGAAACTCAATGCGGCAGTAACTGCCAATGTATGAATAAAGTTCATTTTCATATCTTCTGTTGTTTTATTCTATATGATTATAACTTATCGTTCTTATTTATCTGCTGTAATTTGATCTTCGGCAAACCGTACAGCTTCTTCTTTCGATGCAAAAGTACGTATCCAATATACCTCGTACTGACCGGATGGAAGTTCGGCCGGCTGCATATCGGCTATTTTTATCTGAAAAGTAGTGAAAGTCACCTCACCTTCCGCAAACTTATTAAGCGACTTCACATCATAAAGCAATAATTTGGTTCCGTCCGAAAGAGCTTCTCCTTTACTAAGTTTACTTTCCCCCTTTGTACCGTTGCTTGCCACCAGATCCAGCGTATATCCCTGTTTACTTATATCCGGAAGGTTAGTGTGAAGAGCGATGACCGGATAATTGGCAAGATCCATTATGGCTTTCGTGTTTTTAGTGTCCAAAGTCAAATCGGCACGCAATGCACCGGACGACTGTGGGGCAGTGGTCACCACCATACGGTCTTCAGTCACTTCAAAACTTGTGCCTTTAGTACCCATGCCCCAGCCTTCGAAACTGCAAGCGGCATCCCATACCCACCAACCGGTAGCAACTTTCACTGTTGTAGACGCCATATTACCCGCTTTCACTGTTGTAGACGCCATATTACCCGTAGCACGGCAAGTACCCGTCACGGTAGCTTCACCAAAACCTACGGCTGTGACCTTTCCGTTTTTCACCGTAACCACATTCTCATCACTCGATTCCCAATCCACCGAATTGACAACAGCTATTTCCGGAACGAATGTGCAGTTCAGTTTTGCTGTTTGATACATATGCAAAGCCGGCAAATCCTCAATGACAATATCTTCAGCATTTACTATCTCATTGATTACAAACGGAAATTCACCCCGATAGCCGCTTCCGTCATGAGTATAAGCGTAAATAACCACATTTCCAGGCGCAACGGCGGTTACAATGCCATCTTCCGTAACAGTAGCAACGGCTTCATCGCTACTGTCCCATGTAAGATAAGAGTAGGTATGATTCTCCGGCAGCATCGTATAAGTCAATTTCTGTTCGTCACCCGGATAAAGAGATGTAAGCAGATTGCCCTCATCATCTTTATTCGTCAACAGGATATCAGTAACTTCTATTATTTCAGGTATAACATTCACTGCAATCGTCTTCTCCGTAACATCGGTAACTCCAAAACCTATTATCGGTTTTACCGTAATGACAGCCTCACCCTCGGCAAGTGCCGTGATTGTACCATTTTGAGAAACAGTGGCCACCTTCTCGTTAGAAGAAACCCACAATACTTCTTTATTAGCGGCATTCTCCGGCGCAACCTTATACACAATCGTGGTGTCCATGCCAACAGCCAAAGGCAATTTGGAAGTCACTTCCAACTCAATGGAATTGATAAGCTGCTGTTCGGGCATACCTGTCGTAAACTCCTGTTCCTGGTCGCAGGAAGCCAAAAGCAGACATCCCGTCAATGTACCGGCAAGCAGGAATTGATTTATATATATCTTCTTCATAATACTCTTCTGATTTATACTGTTTATTACTTACTTATCCCAACCCGGATTTTGTTTCAAATTCGGATTCAATTGCAACTGGTCCTTCGGCAGAGGGAATAAATAATGTTTATCCTGCCACTGACGACCGGTTTCCATTACAATTACTCCTTCGCTGTTACGGGGATAAGGACATGCAGACCATTTGGTTTCAAAGTCCGTCCCCGCCCATTTCACACCGAGTATGTCTTGCGGCATTTCCACCTCTGCCGTTTTCCAGCGCTTCAAATCATCCAGACGGAAACCCTCATGGAACAACTCGACAGTACGTTCGCGGCGAATTTCTTCACGCATGCTCAATCCGTTGTCATTCACAAGTTTGTTGGTCAACCCCGGCATATTGGGATTTACACGGGTACGGACAAGATTCAGGGAAATATTCAAATCCTTATCTTCTATCTTCCCGTCACGTTCATAAACAGCCTCGGCATAGTTCAACAGTCATAAACAGCCTCGGCATAGTTCAACAGCACCTCGGCATAACGGATTATGGGAATATCAAAACCCTCGAAATTATCTTTCACCAAGCGTTCGGAAGCCCATTTCTGGTTATGATAACCGGTTCCGCTATTGGGAGTAAAGTTTTTGATAGCCGCATTGCTTTGGTCGGAAGCATCGTTCCATGTCAGGCGACAGCCCGGATTACTGTTGTTCCAGAAATAATCGCCCGGTTTGGCAAGTGTATAACGCATACGGTTATCGCGGTTCTCCCACTCGGAAGTCAACGTTGCATATTCTTGGAATTGCGCATTCTTCACACCGTTTATGTAGATAGGAAGTCCGTTCTGACAAAGGTACATATTGGCAAACTTACGGCTCACCCATACCATATTAATCAGATTGGCCTTTGTGATATTCTTGCCGATGGGAGCCAAAGACTCGTCATAGCGACGTGCAAAGACATACTCTTTGTTGGCACTCTTCTGTATACCTGCCGGATTGGATTTTGCATCTTCCAGAATAAACATATACTTCTGCGCCTTTTCTTTCAAAGCATCCGGCTTAAACAGACTGAATGCCTTGCTGTCGATAACCTGTTTGGCCGCTTTTGCCGCAATGTCCAGCAACTCACGTCCCCGTTCTTCATTTCCGCGAAACTTCTGCCAAGTTCCTTCGTAAAGAGCCACACGGGAGAGAAACGCCCAACACCCCTCACGGCTGATACGTCCAGCGTCATCCGTAGTCAGTTCGGTAAAACGAGGTAACATAGGAGCAGCTGTCTCAAGGTCTTCTATTATAAAATCGGCCACTTCGCTACGGTCATTCTGAGCAACTCGCAACTCCGGTGAAGTTACATCCAAAGGCTGGGTAATAATAATGGCATCGCCATAGAACTGCAACAAATCGAAATACGAATAGGCACGAAAGAAATGCGCTTCCCCTACATACTGTGCAATGTCCGCAGAAGCGGAATATTTCTCCGCATTCTGCAACAGCAGATTGGTACGCCGGATATGTGCATAGCACGAACCGTAATTACCATCGGACTCCTGTACCGAATTAGAGCCGTTGCTGAAACGGTTACGGTCGTCACGGCTTGTAAAAAGGTCGGAGTTATAATCCGAATGCAACGGTTTGACAGAGTTATTGTCTAATGAACCGAAATCCCGCGTCCAACTGTAGAACTGATTGGCAAACAACTGGAAATCGGAGGGAGAGCTCCACAAATTGGATTCGGCCAACTGGTCTTTCGGGTCCAAATCGAGACAGGATTGGGACAGAACTCCCATTGCTGCTACCGCCAAAATAGTTTTAATCTTATGTAATTTCATGATAATCTGTTTTTAGAAAGTTAAGTTCAAACCGAATGTAACATTACGAGTAAACGGATAACGGCCGTACGAGGTTACCGTACGAGAAGCTTCCGGATCCCAGCCGTCGCGTATCTTGCTGGTTTCCCATAAGTCCGCTCCCGTTACATAGACACGTGCATAAGTCAGGAATTTAGTCTTCTCCAGCCATTTGGCAGGGAAAGTATACCCTAAAGAGATGTTTTTCAGACGCAGGTAGTTGCCATTCTCCACCGACCAGGACGAACAACGGTAGTTATAAGTATTAATCTGATCGACATTCGTATAAGTCGGATAGTAAGCGCCCGGATTTTCCGGCGACCATACATTGCCTATCGAGAAGTTCGGAGAGTTCAAATGCGGCTTCATTACAGGAATACGCCATGCGTCATTACTTTTATTGGAACTACCCGTACGCCAGATAGAACGCATGCCTACACCCTGAAATACAACCGAGAAATCAAAGCCGTTCCATTCCAGTCCACCATTGAAAGAGAAAGAGATTTTAGGGTCGTCCGTTCCTAAAAAGACATAATCTTCTTCAGTCAGCTTACCGTCACCGTTCACATCCTCATACATATTATCGCCCAAACGCAGGTTGGTAGGCATATCGATTGTATTATTACCGGTATAGCGGTAAAGGTATTTCTCCAACTGCTCTTCATTCTGGATTTTGCCTACATACTTCAAACCGAACACGGAATTCAACGGATAGCCCTCACGGTCGGAGCGCACTCCGTCTGTAATCGTTGCGCTTCCGCCATTATCGGTCAGTTTGTTGGTGGTATAGGTAAATGTTCCACCGATACTATAACCCACTTTACCTATCTTGTCCGACCAATTGAGATTTCCCTCAAAACCGTTTGCCTTAAAGCTGCCCACGTTGGCAGTAGGAGCTTTATCGCCTAACGTTGCAGGGTAAGACACATCAATCAGCATGTTTTCACAGACTTTCCAGAAAAGCTCCGCCGTACCTTTCAAGCGATTGCCGAACAAGCCGAAATCAAGACCGATATTGTAATTCTGAATAGTTTCCCATTCACGGTCCATACTCAATAACTTACCATTCGTATCGATATAGGAAATTTTTTCATCACCTATCAGAGCACCTTTATTCTGATTGAAATTATAAAGTTGAATACCGTCATAACGATCTATACCTCCCTGATTACCCACTGTGCCATAAGATACACGCAGCTTCAAATCATCAAATATATTAAGATTTTTCATAAAAGCCTCTTCGCTCAAACGCCAACCGGCCGATACCCCCCAGAAAAATGCCCAGCGGTTTTCGGGTTGGAATTTGGAAGAACCATCATAACGGAAGTTACCTTCCAGCAAGTACTTGGAAAGATAATCGTAGTTGACACGGGCAAAATAAGAGAGCAGCGCTTCCTGCCATTTCTCCGGTCCTTTATTGTTATCATTCACCAAAGTCACTTCTCCAATACCATTGATGATACCCAGTGAAGGCAGAATGTTTTTGGCTTTGGTGGTGGTATAGTCATATTCCTTAAAACTGTACTGCGTACCCAACATCACTCCGAGGTCGTGCTTATCTGCAAACGTCTGAGTCCAGTTGGCATAAGCATTGAGGGTATAGAGGTCGGTTTGACTGTTACTCTTGATGTAATTGCTCTCTTCCTGCTGGGGATTGGTCATCACCTTTCTGGTCCCGGCATAGTTATACCAATCGATAGACGTTCTTTGTATATCCAGACCTTTCTGGTCCCGGCATAGTTATACCAATCGATAGACGTTCTTTGTATATCCCGTGTAGCGTTGTTCGTGTTATAACCAAAGGTTGCTACCGCATTAAAATGTTCGTTGAAGGTATACTTGAACATCTCACTGATATTAATGCCTGTGACTTTCAGCTTATTGTCGCCACCCAATTCACAATACCAGTTGGGAGCACCCCATGTACCCCAAGCATAAGGCTTTCCATCTGTTGTAGACGAAGGGAAACCCGGTTGCTGGGTAGAGGCCGTCAGTGCAGACCCTACTTGTGTAGGTGCCACCTGATCCTGCCGGAAGAATGAAAGCACGGACTCTATATCAAACTTATCCGTCACATGGAAAGTATTATTCAGACGGAGATTATAACGCTGGTTGTTATTATTGCCCCATTTCAAGTTACTGTCATCATACATATAGCGGCCGGACAAACGGTAAGTGGTCTTTTCACCACCGCCCGATACGCTCAGTTCATGAGAAGTCGACATTGCCGTACCCCATAGGATATTCTGCCAGTCGGTGTCAAAGAATACAAAGTCTGCAACATCGGTAAAAGCATTATTGAAGGGATTCACTGTATTATCCAAATCAATATAATGCCCTTTGTTTGCCTGAGCCAAAGCGGCATATTGCAGCCAAGTATCGTCTTCCGGTTTATAACCGTCATTCAGTCGGGCTTGCGTAACGGCATTACACCATTGGTCCAAAGTCATCAGTTCCGGCTGAAGCCCGACAAATTTTGCAGTCACCGAACCGCCATATTCCACTTTTGCTTTGCCGGCTTTTGCCTTTTTGGTCTGAATCAGAATAACACCACCGGCTGCCTTACTACCATAAATGGCGGCGGAAGCATCTTTCAAAAAGTTGATAGACTCGATATCCGCCGGATTCAACTGACTGAATGATTCCGATTCGACCCCGTCAATAATTACCAGCGGATCGGAATTATTCTTAGAGAATGAACCGCGTAACTTCATGTTCCAGCTTTCATCGCCCGGAGCTGCCGAAGTACGGGTAATCACCACCCCCGGCACCTGTCCTTGCAACGCTTGTGCGGGACTGGAAAGAGCGCCTTTGTCTTTCAGCATCTTATCATCGACCACTGTAACGGCACCTGTCAATGTTTCTTTTTTCTGAGAGCCGTAGCCAACAACTACTACTTCTGCCAATACCTCAGAATCCTCACGCATTTCAATCTTCTGAAAAGCTTTTGTATCCGAAGCCGGAATTTCCACTGTTTTGTAACCGATATAAGAAATTACCACAACTGCATCCGGAGAAGAAACGTTCAACGTAAAATTACCGTCGATGTCCGTTATCACTCCATTGGTAGTACCTTTTTCAAGTACGCTGGCTCCAATTACCGACTCGCCTGTTGCGTCAACCACCAATCCTTTCACCGTACCGGACTGCATGACGGACTGTACTCCCGCAGTTCCGGCAAAAGCAGACTGTGAAGAACCCGCCAACAACGCGGCAGCCAGCATAACCGAAAAGAAAAGTTTTCTCGATGAAAATTTCAAGAAATCATTTTTCATACGTTTATAATTTAAAATTAACATTCTCATTGGATTATATATTTATTATATACATTGTCTGATATATTCACGAATTTCGTGGCGTCCGATGCGCAGGTGGTTTTCCACTGTACGATGTGAAAGGTTCAATTCCGAAGATATGTCTGCTATCGACTTATCCTCAAAGCGACTCATCGCATAAATCTTTCTGCGTTGAGTGGGGAGCACACTGAGCTTGCGTTGTTCCAAAGCAGCTAAATCATCAGAGATAATACGGCTCTCGGTATCATTGGTACAGGTTTCGGCATGGTCGTACATATAAGAGGATATTTCCTGCCGCTTATAATAACGACGCAAATAATCATTTACCAAATTGCGGGAAATGGTATAAATGAAAAACTTCACTGTATCCGGACGAAGCATCTGCTTGTATTCCATTAATCGCAGGAATACATCTTGTGATAAATCTTCAGCCTCTTTCTGGCAGTTTACCTTATGTAATATATACAGGTAAACCTGGCTGTGATAGCTCACATAAGAATCAGCTATTAATTGAGAAGTTGTCATCGTACTGTTTTCCATATCTCAGATTTTTGGGTTTACGTTTGTTTTACGAAAGCAAAGATATAGATACACATACAGATAACATCATTCTACCACGCCTAATAAATCTCGCTTAATCCTATTAGACTTAAACAAGTATAAAATGCAATAAAACAGATATTTAAGAAATTGAGACTCCCAGTATCAACTAATAATTTGAGACTCTGGCAATCATTTCAACAACAATCTCCACAGTTATTCATTCGTTTTTCCGATACTGCGAATATATTCATTGGGAGTAATCCCCGTAGCCTTTTTAAAGTTACGGAAGAAAGAAGCACGGGAACTGAAACCACAAAGTTCGGCAAGTGCACTCAAAGTATATTTGGAGTATTCATCTTTAGCAATCAAATGTTTGAATTCGGCAATACGGTAATCATTAACATAATCATAATAATTACGGTTCAGATGCTGATTAAAGAGATAGGACAGAGTATGAGCGGATGTTCCTATCATAGCGGCCAAATCCGCCACCTTCAAATCCGGATTTGTATAAGCCTTCTCACGATGCATGATAATCTCCAGCTTCTCGGTGATCACCTAAACTTAAAAAAAAAAAATCCGGATTTGTATAAGCCTTCTCACGATGCATGATAATCTCCAGCTTCTCGGTGAGGCGCTCGCATTCTTCAAGACTGATTTTGCTGGTCTTGTATTTCTCTTCCGTGACAGCAGTTTTGGACTCTGCTTCGGCAACCGGCAAAAGCTCAACTATTTCCTCAGCCTTTCCTTTCCGCTTATAAAAATAAAAAATGCACAAAAGCGACAAGACAATCAGAATAGCCGCCCCTGCAATCCAGACCATAACCGGATAGGCAATATGCACCGCCATACTGATTTCCGAATCAGCCACACCGACACGCCGTATCTTAAAACAATAAGTGCCTGGCGACAAATCTTAATAAGTGATATCCGACCGTCCCATCAGCATCTGCCACCCTTCTTCCTTACCTTCCAGTTTGCACTCATAAGACATATAACTGGGATCGGTAAAATTCAAAGCAGAAAAACAAACCGTCAGATTGTTCTGCGAACTTTCCAGATCCACCCGCATCTTATCCTTACTCCATGCGGGTGTCACCGGATGCTTGCCATTTACAAAGACATCCGTAATCTTCAGAGAACGATTATATTGCGGAAACTCCCCTTTGGCGTGTGTATTCATATAAATCAGTCCTTTCGAATTTCCCATCCAGATACGTCCTTGCTCATCTTTTACGGGTAAGCAGAATATAAAAATAGGACTGGGAATACCATCTATGAAATGATACAAAATAAAAGTGTCCTTCTTGTCATACCGGTACAAGCCATTACTGGTACCAATCCATAACCAGCCCTCATCATCTTCTATCATAGACATGCAATCTTTACCCTCGAGTAAAGTATTAGGCTGCAAATGGCGGAAATGATTCATCGACAAATCGGATATATACATAGGACCTTTATCCGGCAGGAAATAAAGCTGATGTGCAGAATCTTCAAATACAGTACGAATTTTCTCCTTATGAATAAATTCCTCCGGAAAAACATCTACTTTTAGACTCTCGGAAGAAGGATCCCAGATGCACATGCCGTTCTCCGTACAAACCCACCCCTTACGTGTAGAATCAAAATAAATCTCATATACATTCCCCTCAGGCAATTTAGAGTTGGCACTTGTATAATGGTTCAACATCCTACCGTCCTTATAACGGAATAAACCGACTGAGGTTCCTATCCATAAGCACCCTTCCATATCAGACTTAATACAGAATATCTGCCCCTTGACAAAAGGTTGCACCACATGAGGTTCAAAATCGCTAATTGTCAATGTTACAGGGTCCAGTACATACATCCCGCCGCCATAAGTTCCGATATAATACTTCCCTTGAAAGGCATAACTACAGATAATCATACTGGAACGCAACTGCGGAGCACTGAAACCGGCATACCTTCCCCGCTGTTCGTCTATAAAATATAAAACGTCACAAGAACTGCGGAGCACTGAAACCGGCATACCTTCCCCGCTGTTCGTCTATAAAATATAAACCGTCACGAGAACCTATCAGTTTCTCACTTCCCCGGAAAGTTATTGTCCTTACAGGCATGTCCTTTGTATCAAAATAAGGCGGATAACTATACGTATGGAACAATTCACTTTGATAAAGCGTATAATCCAACCCTAATTGATAGAACCCCACCCAAATAAGCCCGTCTCTATCCACCAGCAAAGAATAAACCGAATTGGAACGCAAACTACCGCCTTTTCCTACCTCATGTTGGAAAGAACGGACTACCTTACCCTGTTTCGTAGAAATAAAGTGCACCCCGTTACCATCCGTACCTACATACAGCAAATCTTTCCCGTCACAAGAAA
>ENA-ORLX01000111-ORLX01000111.1-human-gut-metagenome-genome-assembly--contig:-NODE-111-length-19369-cov-5.44118_pt1 | contig 19369 bp, 12 predicted proteins | sample MGYA00243014_ERZ508843 | MGnify/ENA primary metagenome ERZ508843 (study PRJEB26277, sample SAMN04329788) | human gut metagenome | biome: human-associated habitat | host: Homo sapiens | place: USA... | reverse complement strand
GCTGCTGATAGTCCATTGGAAAAACATGCAGATTTTTAGCATCTATGGTACTTAATAGTTCTTATTTTTCATGGTATGGATTTATAAGTGTCAGTTGATTATTCTGACATGTTTTTTATGTAAGGAAGAGATATGAGATTTTTGAAACCATAAAATCTTTCGGCGTTTTTACCTAAAAAAAGTGCTTTCTCTTCTTGTGTCATTTCAGTCGTTTTAAGGATGAAATCGTAAGACATCTTGTAAGTAATGGCCGTAATGGTCCGAGGGTAATCCGATCCCCACATCAGTTTGTCCATACCTACCAGATCTGCTGCTTCTTTAATGGCTTTAACCGCTCCGTGAAACGGATAGAATTCACTGTTGAACAACCAGGTGATCCCCCCGGATTCTATCATGACATTTTTATGGCGGGCCAACTTTATTTGTTCTTGCCAATGAGGTGTGGTGACCATGCCGAAATGTCCGATAGCGATTCGAAGCTGCGGATATTCCTGAATGATTTCTTTCATTTCCTGTACTTGTGTATCCCCATCGGCTAAATCAATGGAAAGGATAATGTCTTTTTCATGCATGTAATTGAACATTTCCATCATTTCGGCACTGTTCAGCATGACACTTCCTTCTTTTAGAAAAAGGCGGTGTGCCGGGATTTTTATTGCTTTGAAACCGGAACTTATTAATTCCTTGGCCTGTTGCAGATAACCGGGTTTACGAAATTCGCACATACCGCATACAAAGAAACGGTCTGGGTATTTATGGGACACTTTTGCGAGGTATTCATTTTGGATGCCATCAATAAATTCCTGAGTGACTACGGCAGCCGATACTTGTGCATAGTCCATGTTCGAGAGAAAAACCTCGGCACTATTCCGCCCGTCAATCATAAAGGGCGGAACCATCTGACGTTCTTCCCCCATAAATAACGAACGTCCGTTGGTTAAAGTACGGATAGGCAATCCGTTGACTTCCGTATCTTGCCGTAGCCAAAGATGGGAGTGTGCATCTATTATGTTAAAATCCATCATTATTTTCCTTTGTATTATGAATTAGCCCAACTGACACGCATTTGTTCTCCGATAATTTCTTGCACTTCCTTTACAAGGTTCCAATCAATGGGTTCTTCGGCATATGTTATATTTTTCAATACATTATCCGGATTGGCCGAACTGAACAAAGTGGTGGCGATACGTGGATTGCTGACAGAATATTGAATAGCCAGTTTCTCTATAGGATAATTTTTGGACAGGCAATGTTGAACAGCTTTCCGACAGGCTTCTACCAGTGATTGGGGGGCCGGATGCCATGCAGGAACCCCACGTTGGGAGAGTAAGCCCATTGAAAGGGGGGAGGCATTGATAATGCCGATATTCTTTGATTCAAAATAATCCAGATAATCAGTCAGTTTCTCGTCATTCAGACAATAATGGCAGAAGTTAAGTACGCTTTCTACTGTTCCCGGTTCCGAGTGATCAATGATCCATTTTAAGTTTTCTAATTGCAAGTCTGTGATACCTACATGTCCCACAATACCTTTCTTTTTAAGTTCTACCAGTGCAGGTAATGTTTCGTTGACTACCTGATTCATGTCTGAAAACTCTACATCGTGTACTTTAATCAGATCGATATATTCAATGTGGAGTCTGTCCAAGCTTTCATACACACTTTCCGTTGCACGTTTTCCGGAATAATCCCATGTGTTGACTCCATCTTTTCCATAGCGTCCCACTTTGGTAGAGAGATAATATTTGTCACGTGGTATTTCTTTCAATGCTTTGCCTAATACGGTTTCGGCCTTGTAGTGCCCGTAGTAGGGAGATACATCAATAAAATTCATTCCATTCTCTACTGCTGTGTAAACAGCTTTGATACCCTCTGCTTCGCGGATATCATGAAAAACTCCTCCTAATGAAGATGCGCCGAAACTAAGATTGGAAACCCGCATACCGGTTTTCCCGATTTCATTGTAATTCATAGCTCTATTTATTTTTAGATTTATTTCCGGCATCAAAAATAGAGGAATAACCTTTAGGTATATGGTGGAAGAGGTTGAAAAAAGTACGTAAACCTTTGCGTAAAAATAATAAGACGGTTACTTTTTATATAGTTCTCTATATTGCTGTGGAGTAACGTCTGTGATTTTTTTGAATAGGCGGTTAAAATAAGAATGGTCTTCATAAGCAAGGAGATAGGCTATGTTTTTTACGGGAATATCCTCTGTAATCAGAATTAATTGGGCTTTCTCTATTTTTTTCTGATTAATATATTGTAGCGGTGTGGTACCGACTTCTTTTTTGAAAAGACGGATAAAATGATCTTTTGAGAGGCATGAGATTGCTGCCAATGAGTCTATATCTACTGTTTTATAGATATTTTTTCGGATGTGGGACAAAACTTTTTGGATACGGTTATCGTTGACTTCCACTTTAGGTTTGGCGTCTTTTAAAAAGCGGGCAATAAGTTGATATACTATACCTCTGGATTCGACTTTGTCACAGAAGGTACGCTGTTTATTTTTAATGATGTTTCTGATTAATGTGGGGTTGTTGTCATAGCTTGTCGGGTCGGATTGAGGAAGCTGCATGGTAGGATTTATTTCACATAACCTTTTAATAAGTGGTAATTCCAGGTTGCCCGCAGGTATTTCTATCGGGAAATTCCAATCTTCCAGAATGCCGGATTCCGATTGATGGTCTTCATATATATGGAGATAATAATGAGTGAAATGAGAATTGCACTGATAACTATGGGTAGTGAATGATGGCACCAGATATAGATGATGTGGTTTTAGTTCCTGCATTCCATCGGGAAATATTATTTGGGCGGTTCCTTCCATTATATAATAGAGTCGGGTAAAAGGGCTGCTTACGTTTTTCCAGTTCCAGTCTGCATTGTGAATGGCTAGTCCTACATTTAATATAAGTAAATGTAATTGGTCGATTGATTGTGTCATATTCCTTAAGTTATTAGAATGAAAGATTCAGTTTCGTACAAAGTAAGCAAAAGTATATATATAATCCAATGGGAAATCGATATTTTCATATCAAATCACCTGTTTTGGTATTTGTTTTTGAATTATTTCAGGTAAAAGTCGATATTATCCTACATAATGGCGCATTTGGATAATATAAATTGGTTTCAACTCTGTATATTTGCACTATTGATAATTGAAAAACATATAAAGCAATTATACTATGAAAGCAAAACATTTTCTTTTGGCTTCGGCTTTGTTGCTTTGGACGGGAGTTTTGGAGGCTCAGACTTACCAGGTACCTGTTTCAGAGAAAAATGAAAAAATGCAGGAGGGAGAGTTCGAACCTACTTGGGAATCATTGCAGAACTATAAAGTTCCTGAATGGTTTAGAAATGCCAAATTTGGTATTTGGGCACATTGGGGACCGCAATGTGTGGAAGGGTCCGGCGACTGGATGGCGCGTTCTCTCTATTTGGAAGGTTCGCGCGAGTATAAGCACCATGTGGAACATTATGGCCATCCCTCTGAAGTGGGCTTCAAGGATATATTGCCTTTGTTTAAAGCCGAGAAATGGGATCCGGACAAATTGGTTTCCTTTTATAAGAAGATTGGTGCCCAGTATTTCTTCGCTTTAGGTAATCACCATGATAATTATGATTTATGGGATAGCCAATATCAGGAATGGAATTCCGTGAATATAGGCCCTAAGAAGGATATATTGGCGGGCTGGGCTGAAGCAGCTAAGAAAAACGGTCTTCCATTTGGTATCAGTTTCCATGCGGACCATGCGTGGAGCTGGTATGAACCGGCTCAACGATACGACCGTCATGGCGAGAAGGCAGGTGTACCCTACGATGGATGTTTGACAAAGTAAGATGGTAAGGGTAAGTTGTGGGAAGGCTACGATCCTCAAAATCTTTATGCACAGAATCATCCGTTAAGCGCTGGAAGTTGGGCTGACGGTATGATTCACCGTCAATGGGCATGGGGAAATGGTGTTTGTATTCCTACTCAAGAATATGTGACAAACTTTTATGATCGTACAGTCGATGCAATAAACCGTTATAATCCCGATTTGATTTATTTTGATGTGACTGGTGTACCGTTTTATCCTATCAGTGATGCGGGTTTGAAGATTGCCGCACATTTTTATAATCACAACATGGTTGTTCGTAAGGGGGATTTCAGTGCTGTTATGTTTGGTAAAATTCTTACCGATGAACAACGTAAAGCTTTGGTATGGGATGTGGAAAGGGGATCTCCCAATAGTATTTATGAAGAGCCATGGCAGACTTGTTCTTGTTTAGGCGGTTGGCATTATGATACCAGATTGGCGGAGAACGGCTGGTATAAAAGTGCTTCCGATGTAGTGAAACTATTAGTGGATGTGGTCAGTAAGAACGGTAATTTGTTGCTTAGTGTTCCTCTTCGGGCTGACGGAACTTTCGATGAAAAGGAAGAAGCCATTTTAAATGAATTTGGTAACTGGATGAGTATGAATAAAGAGGCTATTTATGATACACGCCCGTGGAAAGTCTTCGGAGAAGGTCCGATAGCCAATGCTGATATCAAGATTAATGCCCAAGGTTTCAATGAAGGTGCTTACACTAAAGCCACTGCATCTGAAATCCGTTTTACTCAAACCAAGAAATATCTCTATGCTACAGTCCTTGCATGGCCGGAAGAAAAGCAAGTTGTCATTCAATCGCTGGCAACGGGAAGTGAGTTGTATCCTGATAAAATTACTAAAATTGAATTGTTAGGTTATGGAAAGGTATCTTTTACTCGTACAGCGCAAGGAGTTGTTATTGATATGCCTGATGTACAGTTGAATAAGATTGCTCCCGTATTTAAGATAAAGAAGTGAATATAGCATAAAGTAGGTTTATTTATCGGCTTTTTTAGGTCGGTAAGCCCTTGTTATGTCTTGAAAATTAACCCAATAATCAATAGAATAATGAAAAACAGATTAGAATGTATGCAGCCAATAAGATTCTTGGTGGTCTTGTTGATGTGTTGCCTGAGCTATACTACTTGGGCACAGACACAGAGTAATGTCAATGGTTTGGTTACTGATTTTTCCGGTGAGCCGTTAATTGGGGTCAGTATCTTGGTTAAAGGTATTTTCAATGTAACTGTTACTGATTTGGATGGAAAATTTTATCTGTCTGTTGAAATGGGAAACATGCTCCAGATAAGTTATGTAGGTTATATTTCGCAAGAAATAAAGGTTGAAAGTAACAAGTTACTTCGTATTATAATGGAAGAAGATACAAAAAAGTTGGAAGAAGTAGTTGTAGTTGGATATGGAACACAGAAAAAGGTGAATTTAACAGGAGCCGTATCTGCTGTTTCAGCTGAAGACTTGGCTAGTAAGCCTGTTATGAGTACTGCTCAAGCACTGGCAGGTTTGGCTCCAGGTTTAAGTGTATTGCAAACTTCAGGTCGTCCCGGACAAGGAGCAACTGTTAAAATTCGTGGAACTGGTACATTTTCAAAAGCTGGAACAGATCCATTGGTTTTGATTGATGGTTTATCAGGTAACATTGATGATGTAGATCCTAATGATATTCAGAGCATTTCTTTTTTGAAAGATGCAGCTTCTGCTTCTATTTATGGTAATCGTGCTGCTAATGGGGTGATCTTGATTGAAACAAAGAAGGGTGCACAAGGTAAAACGACTATTACATATAGTAATTCTTTTGGTTGGCAACGGCCTACGGAATTGCCTGATTTTTTACCATCATGGGAATATGCGGAATATTATAATATGGCTATGCGGAATATGGGTAAGCAGGAAGCTTATTTACCTGAACAGATTCAAAAGTATAGAGATGGAACTGATCCGGATAATTATCCGAATGTAAATCACTTAAAATGGCTGTTGGAATCTGGTTCTGGTTTTCAACACCAACATAATCTCAGCATACAAGGAGGAAATGCTACGACAAGTTATAATTTATCAGTAGGTTATAGAAATCAGGAAGGTATGACGGCAAAAACGTCTAATGAAAGAATGACTGCACTGTTTACTATGAAAAGTGAAATCGCCAAAGGGCTGATGCTTAATTTGAATATTAATGCTTATAATAATAAATATAATGCTCCTAATGGCGAACCACAAAGTATTGATGGAATGATAGGATATGCTGTTCGTCAGGGACCTATTTATGCCGGGCAAAAGTCGGATGGAAGTTTTGGATATCAGGATAATTATAGTCCGGAAGCGTGGTTGGCGAGTGAATCTTTTGTGCAGAATGTGAGTAGAAATATAAGTGCTTCCGGACAATTGACATGGAATACTCCTGTAGACGGACTTTCTTTTATAGGTAAAGCTGGGGTGAATTACTGGACTAAATATGATAAAGCGTACCGGGCTGATACTTATTTTGATGATAGTAAGACAGTGGGGCCCGCTACTTTAAATGTATGGACTGCAAATAATACGTATACTACCTTTGAAGCATTAGCTACTTATGAAAAACAAATTAAAAATCATACTTTTAAGTTATTGGCGGGTACTTCTGTGGAGCAATCTAATAATAAAGGTTTGGAAGGTTATAGAAATACGTTTCCTAATAATTATTTGTATGAATTAGGTTCTGGAGATAAATCAACAGCTACTAATGATAGTTCATTGGAAGAATATGCGTTGCTTTCTTTTTTCGGGCGTATAAATTATGCATGGAAAGATCGTTATTTATTAGAGGCTAATTTGCGCTATGATGGATCGTCACGTTTTGCGGACGGTCATCGTTGGGGACGTTTCCCGTCAGTTTCTGCAGGGTGGAGAATTTCTGAGGAGGATTTTTGGAAGAATGCGGCAGTTTCAGCTGTAGTTGATAATTTGAAATTGCGTGCTTCCTATGGTGTACTTGGTAATCAAAATATAGGTGTTTATCCTTACCAACAGATTTATGAACTTGGACATGATTATCCTTTTGGAAATCCGGCAACTCTTCAGTCTGGGGCTTACATGAAAACCTATAATAATCCGGAAATTACTTGGGAAAAGACGGCTATAACGGATATTGGTTTAGATTTTAGTTTATTGAATGGACGTTTTAGTGGAACATTGGATTATTTTTATAAATATACTTCGGACATTTTAGCACCAGTTGAGGTGTCTAGTATTATGGGACGTGAAGTCGGACAATCTAATGTTGGAGCTGTTTCGAACAAAGGAATTGAAATAAATCTGACTTATAACGGACAAATAGGACGTGATTTCCGGTTTAGTATTTCTCCTAATTTTACATGGGTAAAAAATGCAGTTGAGAAATTGGCGAACGGAGCTACCGAAGAAATTAATAATAACAGAATTGTAGGGCAACCGATAGGTATTATATATGGATATGAAACTGATGGACTGTTTGTAGACCAAGCGGAAATAGATGCGGCTCCTGAGCAATTGGTAAGTAAGTCAGGATTGAAACCTGGTTATGTGAAATACAAAGATATTAGTGGTCCTGACGGGGTTCCCGATGGTAAGGTGGATGCGCAATATGATCGTACCGTATTGGGAAGTACTACCCCGAAGTTTTATTATGGTTTGAATCTTTCCGCTTCTTATAAAGGTTTTGATTTTTCAGCTTTATTACAAGGTTTAGGAGGTCATAAGCGTTTGATAGGATCTTATATGGCTTATGCATTCTACAACGGTGGACAGATACAGAGATGGCAGGCTGAATCTTGTTGGAAGGAAGAAAATCCTGATAAATGGGCTGAATATCCTCGATTGGAAACTTTGAATATGAATGACACTAATCTTCAAACTTCTGATTATTGGGTCCGTAATGCTAGTTTCTTACGAGTCAAGAATATACAAATAGGATATACATTCCCAAAAGCATGGACTAAAAAAATAGGTTTGGAAAATGTGCGTGTTTATGTAAGCGGACAAAATCTGTTCTCTTTCAATAGTTTCTATAAAGGTTGGGATCCTGAAAATGAGATAGGAACAGGGGATTCTCCCTCTTATTATCCGGTCAATAGTATTTATTCATTCGGATTTAATTTCAAGTTCTAAGTAAATCATTCAATCAAGAATCATTATGAAAAATATATATAATACATTAGGAATGACAAAGGCTTGTTTATGTGCTTTGGCTGTATCACTAGTAACAACTGGTTGCTCGGATTTATTAGATAAGGAGCCACCTTCAGCAATTTCTGATGGTAGTTTTTGGACTGGTGAAGGGGATGCCATGTTGGCTTTGACAGGATGTTATCGTTTCCAGACTGGTTGGTCGCATGATGATTTTGCTACGCCACAAGGGTTGCTCTATTTGGATTTTGCAGGTGGAAACGGAACGGAAAAGGAAAATTTTTCTACTTTAATGGCTAGTTCCAATACGGTGGCTACTAACAGTAATTTACGTTGGTATTGGGGAAATGCATATACGCAAATAGCTAAGTACAACACTTTTCTAGAGAATATTACGGACTGTCCGATGGAAGAATCTAAAAAAGAACAGTGGTCTGCCGAAGTGAAGTGTTTACGAGCTTATTTCTTTTTAAATTTGGCATTTTATTATAAGGATGTTCCTATGCCTTTGAAAACTCTGTCGGTGGACGAAGCGAATTCTATCTCTCAAACACCTCAGACTGAAGTCTATTCGCAAGTGGAGAAGGACTTGAAGACTGCTATAGACTTGTTGCCTGTCCAATATTCTTCAGAGGAATATGGCCGGTTTACCAAGGGGGCGGCTAAGGTACTTTTAAGTCGTCTTTATCTGGCACAAGAGAGATGGGGAGATGCTGCTACTATTTTACGTAGTGTGATTGAGTCGGGAATATATGAATTGGATCGTCGTAATGGAGAGGACAGCTATGAGAAACTTTTTCAAATAGGAGGTGAATATAGCCCTGAGATAATATTTTGTATTATGGGGATAAAGGATTTGTATACTAATTCACGTTATCAATATTTATATCCTGAAGCTGCTTATGGAGGGTGGCATCAGTTCTCACCATATAACGAATTGGTGAAAGAATATTTCTGTGCAGACGGCAAGGACATTAAGACTTCTGAGGTTTATGATGAGAATGATCCTTATGTTAATCGGGATTTGCGCTTGTATGCTTCTATTTTTTTACCTCCTTTGGGAAGTTATGAGGGAACTAAGTATAATGATATAATTTATGATTGCTTTAAGGGAGCTAATACTGCAGATAGCTATAATAAATTTGCCTTATTTAATGGATATTGTCCGAAGAAAGGTTGTGATCCGTCTATAACTAATAATTTAGGTTCTACTCCCACTTATACTCCTATAATGCGTTATGCTGAGGTTCTATTAAGCTATCTGGAAGCGGTAAATGAATCGCAGCCGAATGCAGTAGACCAGAATTTATTGGATTTGACTATCAATGATATACGTGATCGTGTGAAATTGGTTGGAATAAAAAAGACAGACGTAGCGACACAGGAACTTGTTCGTGAAGCAGTTCGTAAAGAAAGACGTGTGGAACTGGCATTCGAGGGGCTTCGATATTATGACGTGTTACGTTGGGGCATTGCCGAGAAAGAACTTAATCATACATTTACCGGAGTAAAATTGTCGGATGATCCTCAAGCTCGTAATTATAGAGGGAGTGGGGCTACTGCTTCTCCGGTGGATGAAAATATGTATTATCAATTTGAGAAACGTACATGGGCACCCCATAACCGATATTTTCCTATTCCTCAAAATGATTTGAATGTAAATAAGAATCTGAAACAGAATGAGGGATATAATTAAGCAGGATTAAGTTTAAGATAAGATGAAAGAAAATGGATATGAAATGAAAAGATATGGCTATCCGGTAAAGAGATATTGTCAGACAATGGATTTGAAGGATGATCCGGAGCTGATAGCGAAGTATCGGGAGTGCCACAGTAAGGAGAAGTCGTGGCGGGAGATCAGAGAGGGGATCCGTTCAGTTGGTATTTTAGAAATGGAAATATATATATGCGGTAATCGGTTATTCATGATTGTCGAAACTCCTATTGATTTCGATTGGGAATCTGCTATGGCTAAACTTGCGACTTTACCCCGACAGCAGGAATGGGAAGATTTTGTATCGGTATTCCAACAATGCAGGAAAGGGGAACTTGCTAAAGAAAAATGGAGTATGATGGAACGTATGTTTTATCTATATGAATAATTAAAAAAGAGAGGAAAGAGAGGGTGCTGATGAAGTATTCTCTTTTTCCTTAAAATATAATAGAAGGTACATTGAACAATTTAATGATTATGAAATATTTTACTATCATTGCACTGTTGTGCTTATCCTGCATTTCATGTACGATGCAGAACAATTTATTACAATCTCCTAACGGTAAGATAGCCATTGAATATCATGCTGAAAAAGGTTTTTCTGTTATTTATCATAGTGGGCGGGATAAAGTTAAAATGATGTCATTACCTGAAATAGGTCTAAAAACGTCGGATACGGATGATTGCTTTAAATTGATAAGCTCAACTCCTGTAACTTCTGTAGTTGATGATTATGAAATGCTGACTGGTAAACGCAGGCATTGCCATAATGAGGCTAATGAATGTACTTATCGGTTTGAAAATGTCAAAGGACTTCGGGTAGATCTTATTTTCCGGGTTTATAATGATGGTATAGCTTTCCGTTATCATCTTCCTAAAACCAAAGAAGAGATTGTGGTTCTTGATGAGTACACTGCATTTGCTTTTACTCCAGGTATCAAGCGTTGGACACAAAAATTTACTGTAGGTTATGAGGGCTTTTATTGGCCAAATACGGACGGCGTTGCAGATAATGAGGGACGTGAGTGGAGTTTTCCAACATTGTTCCAACCTTCGGACAGCGCTTTTGTACTATTAACCGAAGCCAACATATTACGTGATAACACAGGAGCTTAGCTTACTAATGCAGCTGTTTCTTCTATCTATAAGTTAAAATTATCGGATGAACGGTTGATATGCCCATCCGGCTGGTATTCACCTTGGCGTGTCGCTATCATAGGAACATTAGCTGATATTGTCGAATCGACTTTGGTAACTGATGTGAGTGAACCATGTAAAATCCAAGATACCCAATGGATAAAACCTGGATTGGTCTCTTGGATATATTGGGCATATAATCATGGTTCTAAGGATTATCAAATAGTGAAGAAATATATTGATTTTGCCGCAGACTTTGATTTGCCCTATATGTTGATTGATTGGGAATGGGATGCAATGGGGAATGGAGGAAATCTGAATGATGCAATGAACTATTGTAAAGAGAAAAATGTAACTCCTTTGATATGGTATAATTCTTCTACTGCATGGTGTGATCCTACTCCGTTATATCGGTTGAATACCCCGGAAGTGCGTGACAAAGAATTTGAATGGCTAAAAGAAATAGGTATTCAGGGAGTTAAGATAGACTTTTTTGGTGGAGATTCTATAGGTACGATGAATTATTATATTGATTTGCTGGAGGATGCAGCCAGGCATAAATTGTTAGTCAATTTTCATGGGGCAGCTATTCCCAGAGGCTGGCAACGGACATACCCAAACCTGATGAGTGTGGAAGCGGTATATGGGTCCGAATGGTATAATAATAAACCGACATTGACTGATAATGCAGCTTGGCATAATTGTACCTTGCCTTTTACCCGTAATGTGATAGGTCCGATGGACTATACGCCTTGTACATTTACCAATTCACAACATCCACATATCACTACCGATGCGCATGAATTGGCGTTACTTGTTATTTTTGAGTCGGCTCTACAGCATTTGGCAGATCGTCCTGAAGGGTATAGGCAACAACCGGTAGAGGTACAGAACTTTATCAGGTATCTTCCGGTTGCATGGGAGGATACCAGACTGCTGTCCGGTTATCCGGCTGAAAGTGTTGTTATTGCTCGTAAAAGTAAGGATAGTTGGTATATTTCCGGTTTGAATGGTACGGAAAATACAAAATCATTTCGTGTGAATTTGGAGTTTATTAAAGATTCTATTCAGCTTATCCAACTGTTTTCGGATACTACTGATGGGAAACAAATAAAAATTGAAAATTCGGCATTCGATACCAAAGAATTGAATATAGAGTGCCAGCCTCGCGGAGGTTTTGTGGTATGGGTTAAGTTGAGGAAATAGGATAAGGGTAAGTGTTTTTAGCATATAGACAATTGTTTTGATATTGCTATGGAAGTTTTTATTAATGATGATAGATAAGCTTATCCCTTTGAGGAGATAGAATAAAAATAGTTTATGCTGGATTGGTGGAAGGTTAATTAATACTTATTGATAACTAATATAAAGTTAGAGTTTATGAAACGAGAACTTATTTTTACATTCTGTTGTCTGTTGACCACTTTGGTGTGGTCGCAGGAATATCAGCGGACAGAAACAGGCATTAAGGCTTCTATTTTTGGGAAAAAGATAGATGTGGAAGTGCAATGGTTTAATGCTAATAGTCTGCGCGTGTTGAAAATGCCGCATGGGCAATCGGTAGATAAGAAAAGTCTTTCGGTTATTGCAAGACCTGAAAAAACGGCTCTTAAAGTTTCTACGTCGGAAGATGGCAATATTGTAATGAAGAGCCGTTTACTGACGGTGAAACTAGACACAAAAACAGGTGTTCTGATTTATGAAACACGTAATGGGATGCCCCTATTGAAGGAATTGGAGAATGTGAAGGCATTCATACCTGTCAATGACGCAGGGCGGGCTACTTATTCTGTTTACCAAAGTTTTAAAACCGATAAGGATGAAGGGCTTTATGGACTTGGACAACTTCAAAACGGACAGATGATGCAACGTGGAATAGAGAAGTATCTGGTGCAAGGCAATACAGAAGACGTAACTCCTGTTTTTCAGTCGACTAAGGGATATGGTGTATTTTGGGATAATTATGCAGGTACGATGTATGTCGACAATGAAGAGGAAACGTCGTTCCGTTCAGAGGTAGGCGATTGTATCGATTATTATTTCATGTATGGGGGTTCGGCTGACGGTGTAATTGCACAGATTCGCTTGCTGACCGGTTCTGTTCCTATGATGCCTTTGTGGAGTTATGGATTTATGCAAAGCAAAGAGCGCTATAAGAGTCAGGATGAAGTGGTAAGTGTTGTGAAGAAATACCGTGAATTGGGCATACCGCTTGACTGTATCATTCAGGATTGGCAATATTGGGGAAGTAACTATTTATGGAATGCAATGGAGTTCCTGAATTACGAGTACCGTGATCCGAAAAGGATGATTGATGAAGTCCACGGCTTGAATGCACACATGATGATTTCCATTTGGTCTTCTTTTGGTCCAAAGACTAAACCTTTCAAGGAACTTGAGAAGGAAGGGTTGCTGATGGATATGGCTACATGGCCCGAATCGGGTGTGGAAGGATGGCCGCCTAACTTTGATTATCCTTCTGGCGTGAAGGTTTATGATCCATATCATCCGAAGGCTCGTGATATTTATTGGAATTACTTGAACAAAGGTATCTTTCAGCTTGGCATGGACGGATGGTGGATGGACTCGACAGAACCTGACCACTTTAACCCCAAAGATTCGGATTTCGACCGACAGACTTATTCCGGTTCCTTCCGTAGCGTACGGAACGCTTTTCCGCTCGTAACAGTAGGCGGAGTGTCTGATCATCAGCGTGCTCTGACTCGCGATAAGCGTGTCATTATCTTGACCCGTTCAGGATTCTTGGGGCAACAACGTTATGGCTCAAATGTATGGACGGGCGATGTAGGAGCTTCATGGGATATGTTTCGTAGGCAAATTACTGCCGGGTTGAATTTTTCTCTGACGGGAATGCCGCATTGGAATACTGACCTTGGCGGATTCTTTGCCGGTTCTTATAACAATAGCTTGGGAGGTGGAACGGCTACAAAAAATCCTATGTTCCATGAATTGTATGTGCGTTGGGCGCAATTCGGTGTATTTTGTCCAATGATGCGTAGTCACGGGGCTGATGCACCTCGCGAAATTTTCCTCTATGGTAAAGCTGGTGAGCCGGTGTATGATGCATTGGTTGATGCTATAAAACTCCGTTATTCGTTGATGCCTTATATCTATTCTACATCTTGGGAAGTAAGTCATCGTAATTCCACGTTTATGCGGGCACTATTCATGGATTTTCTCAGTGATCCTAAGACATGGAACATGGGCAGTGAGTATATGTTTGGATCATCCTTTTTGGTGGCACCTGTATTACATGCCCAATACACTCCTGAGCAGGCACAGCAAATCTTGAAAGAGAATGAAGGGTGGGGCTGCAAAGCGCAGGAGTCTGATATCCCTCTATTGTCTGTCGATTTTACTCAATCTAAAGAAATGGAACTATATTTGCCTGCCGGTAGCCAATGGTATGATTTTTGGACGAACGAAGTGGCAGAAGGTGGGCAGAAGCTGAAGGTGACGACTGTGTTCAATCGTATTCCGCTTTATGTACGTGCTGGAAGCATCGTGCCGTTAGGTCCCGATGTGCAATACGTGACCGAGAAGAAATGGGACAATCTCAAGGTTTGTGTTTATCCTGGTGCCGATGGTAATTTTGTGCTTTATGAGGATGAAGGCAATAACTATAATTACGAAAACGGTGCTTATACTGAAATTCCGATGACTTGGAATGATGCCAAGCGGACATTGACTATTGATGCACGTCGTGGCTGCTATGAAGGGATGCTGGATGAGCGGAAGTTTACAGTTCGAATGCCGGATGGAAGTGAAAAGACAGTGCTTTATAAAGGGAAAAAAATAAATGTGAAATTTTAGTATGCCACATGATTTTTGAGAACTAGTTTCTTCTAGTAAAGAAAAGCCCTCGAAATTATCCGATTTCGAGGGCTTTTGTCTGTTTCTATACGGAAACTTGTGCGCGTGATAGGACTCGAACCTACACGTCTCACGACACCAGATCCTAAGTCTGGCGCGGCTACCAATTACGCCACACGCGCGACATTGCTTTTGGTAAGCGGGTGCAAAGATAAGCAATATTTCTTAAGTACCAAAGATTTTTAGAAAATTATTCTTTGTGGCTATGTAAATATTCACGTGCAGCCTCAATAATGGTATCTACATTGCGTTGCATATCCTCTGAACTCATATTGACTTTGATGTCCGGATCTATACCGAATTCCAGATGTTGCATATCCGCATCGTACATGGGGCTGGCCGAGAAGCGGACAGACCAGCCGTTGGGTAGTTCGGAGGAGAAGGGCAGGCCGGAACCGCCACCTGTTTTGTCACCGATGATGGTTACTTTAGGTAGTATTTTCATTCTGTTCACAAAATCATTAGTGGCGCTGAAAGAGCGGCGGTTAGTCAGCACTACCGCCTGTTTTTGCCAGCGTACACGGTCTAGTGACGGTTCCAGCCAAACTGCTTTGGGAGTGGAGAAGTCATTGTGCCCCGGTCCGGTTTTATGGGACATATAGCCTACCAGCACTTTTTCATTCGTGAAACGTGCGGCTAATTTCTCGGCTGTGGTAAGATTACCACCCGAATTATTTCGCACATCAATAATCAACCCATCACAAATAGCCAGTTTGTTTAGAACCTCGTCCAGATTTCCTTCACCGATGCCCGATTGGAAACTGCCACAATAAATATAGGCTATATTGTCCTCGAATATCTGATACTTCATACCCGAGGATTGGGCATAATCCTTACCTAGATAAACACGTTGGATGCTGTCGCTGAAATTGGCCGGATAGCTGTCAAACCATTCACGATATTGGGAGTACTCCAGTTTGGAAGACAGATTTACGTGTCCGTCACGCAACTCGTTCAGCATATCTGCCAGAACTTCGAATAACTGTTCATTATTCATGCCTTTGGATATTCTCTGTTTATACTGGCTGTATATTTCATTCCAGTCCAATCCGTATTCCTGCTTTTTATAGTCAAGGAAACAATACTGGCGGTCGATAGTCTGCCATAATGCTTCGAAGTTGCCTTCGGGGGAGTTGTCGTATTCGTCCTCCGTGATGCACGAAGTAAATAATACAACAGACAATAACAGACTGATAAAAATATAACTATTTCTTTTCATCCTCTATATTAATAAGGGCTGACCCGGCTGGGCATCGCCACTTTGTTCTTACCTTTTAATAAATAAAAGTTTTTCACGAAACCTATCATAAAGGCGTGTGACCATATATGACTTTTCAGATTATTGACTTTCGCCTGCTGGATATCACATAGGTATCCGAAACGCATATTGACCGACCGGATAGGAAAATCCAATGTAACCAGCTGTCGCAAGGAAGGTTGGTTATGCAGGGAAGTGAACAGCACATTCTTGCCGCCATTCTTTAAACTGAATATCTCATAATAAGATTGTCCGTATTCCGGGGAAAACATAATCCCCATGACAGGCAGATTGGCTTGATAACGGGCTATCAGCGGATAGTTACCGATATGAAACCGATAGATGACCATACCCGATGCCGCCAGATTGACATATGCTTTAGCTTGGGCGGGATTATTGGAATTTCGCATGTTATAGATGAACCCGCCGTTCAAGTCCAGCATGGGACCCGCCAGTATCTTCAAGTTTTCTGTCAGCCGGAACTGGTAATGCAGTGCATAATTCCAATTGACCATACCTGCCATTTCATTACTTGTTTCTGCTTTATTTTCTGTCAGGGACAGATTGGCTTGGAACAGACTTTGAACAGACACGTTGCCATTCATCAGTTTGGTCATGCGCATACTTTCACGCAGGATACGAATTTCGGGTCCGGTATATTCCATCGGTGAAAGATAGGTGTCCAATATATTTGTAAAACCGGCACCGTAAAGAGTAGCTCTCATAACGTAGCGGTTTGCTTGTAAGCTGTCTTCCTGCGCCTGCGAAGACAGACCCAAAAACAGGGACAGTAATAACAGGAGAATTTTCTTCATTTTTTAAAACAGTTTCATCTGGCCGGTAATTTCATCAATGATATCTGTTTCACTCTTACCATGATCCGGATCTTCAATTTCGGCAGTTTCTTCGTTTTCATCAGTCCCCTCTTCCGCACCGTCCTCTTCTTTGGAAGGTTCGGGGAAGCGTAAAGGTTCCAGTTCATTTATTTGTTCAATGTTGTAAGTACTGATTCGTTTTCCTTTCGCTTTGAAACTCTTGATTCCGATGAATTCGTCCACATCTATTTCCAATGGATCACGGAAACTGTCATGTCCTCCGAATATGACTTGTATGCGTGGATAAGCCACACAAGTAAGCAATATAGAACGACTTTCCTTATTCTCGCCCAAATAATTGAGACGGCGTGAAGTGGATTCAAAAGTGAATCGTTTCAGATAAGGATATCCCTGGTCGGCATCAAATAAAGCGGCGGACCATACCTTGTTGGCATCGAACTTCTCGATGATGTGGATCCCCGGATCATAATGATTGTTCAAATCGAAGTTACTGGTATAGAATTCTCCATTTTCATGGACTATTAAAATCAATTCGTCACTTTGGAATTCTCCCAGATATTCACCGCGTCCGTCATAGTTCAAGCGGAGTACATCCCGGTCAAACCATACTTTTCTTCCACCCAGGGTAGAGCCGCCACGTTGTTTCAAGGCTATTTTATGTACTTCGTATTTAGACAGGATATTGCCCATGGACTGGCGTCCCTTTATATTGATGTCACTGAAATCTTTTTCATATATGATTTTTTTGATACGCGGATTCGGCTTTAAGGTAATCTTGATAACCTCCGCTTCCCCATTGGGATTGGCTGTAAAGTAAACGATACGTGAGCCGGGCGTACCTTGCGTTACATCATATTCACGGTCGCGGGTGATGGAGGTAATGTTGAATCGTTTGATATAGTGAAACCCTTCTTTTCCATCCCGATAGACCACATTGTATATGGTACGTTTGTCGTTTTTCTTGAAGATATTGACATAGAGAACATTCTTGCCGACAAACATTTTATCTGTTACACGAACCACTTTGTATTTGCCGTCTTTATAGAAGATAATCACATCGTCAATATCTGAACAGTTGGCTATAAATTCATCTTTTTTCAAGGCGGTGCCGATAAAGCCTTCTTCGCGGTTGATATAGAGTTTTTCGTTAGCTTCCACTACCTTCGCCGCCTCAATGGTATCGAAGTTACGTAACTCTGTACGGCGGGGGTATTGTTTGCCATATTTATCTTTCAACATCTGATACCAATCAATGGTATATTCTACGATATGTGCCAGATGATTGTTTATTTCTTCAATCTGTTCCTTGATACGGGCTATGTTCTCATCTGCTTTATCCTTATTGAACTTCAGAATCCGGGCCATCTTGATATCCAATAACTTCAGAATATCCTCTTTGGTCACTTCACGGATAAATTGCGGATAGAAAGGAGTCAGCCGTGCATCAATGAATTCGCAGGCGGCATCTGTATTTTCGGATTGCTCGAACTTTACTTCCTTATAAATCCGTTCTTCGATAAAGATTTTTTCCAATGATGCGAAATGAAGGTTTTCAAGCAATTCTCCTTTGTGTATTTCCAACTCTTGACGAAGCAGGGACAACGTGTTGTCCGTGGCTTTTTTAAGGACGGCACTGACTGTAAGGAAGTGGGGTTTCTTTTCATCAATTACACAGCAATTGGGAGATATGCTTACTTCACAATCAGTAAATGCATAGAGCGCGTCCAAGGTTTTGTCCGAGGATACTCCCGGAGCAAGGTGCACTAGGATTTCCACTTTTTCAGAAGTAAGATCTTCCACTTTCCGGATCTTGATTTTTCCCTTTTCACTGGCTTTGACAATAGAGTCGCATACCCCCGGGACAGTCTTTCCGAAAGGCACTTCGGCTATGGACAATGTTTTGTTGTCTATTTTATTGATTTTAGCACGTACTTTCACCATTCCGCCGCGTTCTCCATCGTTGTAGCGTGATACATCAATAGAGCCTCCTGTCTGGAAATCGGGATAGAGTTTGAATTCCTCACCACGCAAATAGGCAATGGAGGCATCACACAGTTCGTTAAAATTGTGTGGCAGGATTTTGGAAGAAAGGCCCTCAGCAATACCTTCTATTCCTAGAGCGTTCTTGAGCGGGTATTTGACAGGTAGGGTGTTCGGCGCTTTGTTTCGTCCGTCGTATGATGCTTGCCATTCGGTGGTTTTGGGATTGAAAACCACATCCAATGCGAATTTGGACAGACGTGCTTCGATATAACGGGGGGCAGCGGCACCGTCGCCTGTCAGTATGTTACCCCAGTTTCCCTGACAGTCTATCAACAGATCCTTTTGGCCTAGCTGCACCAACGCATCGCCTATGGAAGCATCGCCGTGCGGGTGAAACTGCATGGTATGTCCTACAATGTTTGCAACTTTGTTATATCGGCCGTCATCCAATCTTTTCATAGAGTGGAGGATACGTCTTTGGACAGGTTTCAGACCATCATTGATGTGCGGTACGGCACGTTCCAGTATT
>ENA-ORLX01000103-ORLX01000103.1-human-gut-metagenome-genome-assembly--contig:-NODE-103-length-19861-cov-5.47864_pt1 | contig 19861 bp, 18 predicted proteins | sample MGYA00243014_ERZ508843 | MGnify/ENA primary metagenome ERZ508843 (study PRJEB26277, sample SAMN04329788) | human gut metagenome | biome: human-associated habitat | host: Homo sapiens | place: USA... | reverse complement strand
GTCCGAATGGTTGGCTGTATATGGTTTGTTTGCGATGGTGTCTGTTTTGAGTTGTCTGTTGAATATCTCTGTTACGAGTTCGCCCGGCTGATTGACGCAAATATCGTGTTCACCCACCAGTATGCAGGGGAGATTGCGCTCGTGACAGAAGCTTGTCAGTGCATCGACTTCGGCTGCCGGTATGGGACTTTTGTAGATAACGGTATCGTCCACAAAACAATAGGCGCCGTTCATGGTGATGTAGCCGTCTATCAGTTTCCGTTCCTGCAGGGCGGCGAGGTTATTGATGATGACACGCGGACGTCCGGTAGAAATGAATATCTGTATGCCTTTGGCTTTGGCGGCTTCCAGCGCTTCGATGGTGGAAACGGGAATCTGGTGGGTCTTGAAACTCACCAGTGTACCGTCGATGTCAAAAAACAGGGCTTTAATCTTAAATGATGTCAAAAAACAGGGCTTTAATCTTAAATGTCTCTTTTAAATTGGTTGGCAAATTTACTCAAAAGCAAAGATATTTCGTACTTTTGCGAATAATTTTATATACTGTCGTTAAACTCGGAAACTCAATTAAAATAGCTTGAACCTTATGAAGTATAATTTTGATGAAGTGATTGAACGCCGTGGTACGGACTCCGTAAAATGGGACGGCGTGGAGAATGTGTGGGGACGTAAAGATTTGCTTCCCATGTGGGTGGCCGATATGGATTTCCGTACGCCGCCTTTTGTGATGGATGCGTTGCGCCGTCGTCTTGACCACGAGGTTTTGGGATATACTTTTGCCTGTGAGGAGTGGTATACCTCTATTTGCAGTTGGTTGCACAAGCGTCACCAGTGGGATGTTACGCGTGATATGCTGACGTTTGTTCCCGGAATTGTACGCGGGCAGGCCTTTGCGCTGCAATGCTTTACCAAACCGGGCGACAAGGTCATGGTAATGACACCGGTGTACCATCCTAATTTCCTGGTGACCGAACGCTTGCGGAATTGTACGCGGGCAGGCCTTTGCGCTGCAATGCTTTACCAATCCGGGCGACAAGGTCATGGTAATGACACCGGTGTACCATCCTTTTTTCCTGGTGACCGAACGCTTGGGACGCGAAGTGGTCTATTCTCCGCTCGATTTGTACGACGGGCATTATCATATCGATTTTGAGCGTTTCTCTAAGGATATCCGGGGATGCAGGTTGCTTATCCTTTGTAATCCCCATAATCCGGGCGGACGTGTATGGACGGTCGAAGAGCTGCGTCGGATAGCGGATATTTGTAAAGAGAGCGGGACTATGGTCGTTTCCGACGAGATACACGCGGATCTTACCTTACCCCCTTATAAGCATCATCCTTTCGCCACGGTGTCCGAGGCTGCCGCACAGAATTCTCTTACTTTTATGGCTCCCAGCAAGGCTTTCAATATGCCGGGATTGGGCAGTTCGTATGCCATAGCGGTGAATGAGGATATTCGTCGGCGTTTCCGGGAGTTTATGGAGGCGGGCGAGTTCTGCGAAGGGCATTTATTTGCTTACATCGGCGCTGCAGCTGCCTATACGCACGGTGAAGAGTGGCTGGAACAGGTACTCGGATATGTACAGGCCAATATCGACTTTACGGAGAATTATCTGAAAGAACATGTTCCGGGCATCGGTATGATACGTCCCCAGGCCTCTTATCTCGTTTTTCTGGATTGTAGGGCATTGGGCCTGCCGCAAGAGAAGTTGGCAAGACTGTTTGCAGAAAAAGCTCATCTGGCTCTGAATGACGGGACGATGTTCGGCAAACCGGGAGAAGGCTTTATGCGGTTGAATGTAGGCTGTCCCCGTTCGGTGCTGCAAAAAGCACTGGAACAACTGTCCGCAGCGGTTAAGGAAGAGATGGCAAAGGGATAGGGCCGGCAGAAATACATGGTTGAATGGCGGCGTTACCTATTTATAATGACTGTTGTTCTTTAATATACCTATATCAGGTGATTGCGGCATCGGGTGCGATGCCGTATCTTTGCAACATCAGATTTAAAGAATGAATTAGTTAGTCATAATTACGTAACCACTTTTATGAAGATAAAAGGATCCCCGTTTTCCGATGCGACATCGTGAAGCGGGGATTTGTTTTGTGGCGGATGTGGCGGAGATACCTGCCGGACTGATGAAGTTCCAGCGGCAGGTCAATATGTTTTTCTCCTATGGGGAAACGGGTTTTGCATTCTTTCTTCCGGCAGGCTGTGTGGAAGAAAGGATTATAAAGTATCTTTAATATCGCTCAGTTCCACCAGCTTGTTCACAATGGCATAGATGGTGAGGCCTGCGGGAGAATGTATCTGCAACTTGCGTGCAATGTTGCGGCGGTGGGTGATGACGGTATGGATAGACAGATACAGTTTGTCGGCAATCGCCTTGTTGGTCATGCCTTTTACGACGCAGGTAATGATTTCCTTTTCACGTTGGCTGAGCGTTTCCTGTTCGCTGTCTTTCTCATCTTCTTCTTCGGTATGGAGAAGACGGTTGATTTTTGTGGTAATCATTTCGATATCGTCACAGATGGCGATGCTTTCGTCATACTCTTTCAGCGCGTTATTGTCGATGACGGAACATACCAATGCGATGTATTTGATACTGTTTCCGTTATGGTTTGTCTTGAAAGAGGGCAGGTCGAACCAACCGCCGAAAGTAGGGTTTACGATTACAATATCGGGAGTGTGCAGATGTATAAAGTTCTGCAATGCTTCCGGTGACGACACCTCGATGGGGTGCGCATTCAGATTGGGAATGCGTTTGAGCACTGCCGCAAGACCACTTCGTACAATGACCGAAGTTTCTGCAACAACTATTTTCAGAGAAATATTATTGTTCATCTTTCAGCCTTTTTTCTATTTGCGCTACGGCGGGAACAAACATATAGTCTTCTACCTGGCAATGCGATGCAAGGTCCTGTTCGCAATTGAAGATGTCGAAAAGGACGGCGTTCAGAAGATTGTTGTTCTCTTTTTCCGGATAGTACTTGATGATGATGTTTTTCAGTTCCTTCAGCTTGGTGTCTATCTGGTTGTGCTTGCTGGCGAAAGTGGCGATGTTGTACACATCGGACGGTCTGCCTTGCAGCAGTTGCTCCACGTAAGTGAAGACGGCTTTGTTTTCGTATTCCATGTGGCGGCGCACTTCTTTGGCGTATTCGTCAAAGAACTTAAGGATGAGATAAGCCACGTCATTGTCTCTGGAGCAGTCTATGGCTTCTATCAGCTTACGGCGCATGGCAGGCAGGTTGAAGTCGAGGAAGTAGGCGTGTGCGCGTTTCAGATAATCCATCAGTGCCGGAATCGAGAATGAATCATTGTCCGCACTGTACGAGTATTGCTCCTCGCTGATGAAATTGGCTACGGCGAGGAAGGTGCGGTAGTCTACATGCTGGGCTTCGCAGACATCCTTTACACTCTTGTCTCCGAAGCCGAGCGACAGCCCGAAACGGCTCATCACCATTAATAAGGAGTAATTGTCACAGATGAGGTCGCTCATCTTGTCCGTAGCCCGATATTTATGTTGTTCATTCATTGCAGGTTATTCCTTTCCACTCTATGTTTCGGGCGCAAAGTAACGGCTTTTCTTCGAGAACTGCAATCGCTATTTGTAGGTATTTTGACCGGTGTGATATACTAATCCGGATTGATTTTTTATCTTTGTCGAGATTAACGGTAAAACTTCTTTGCTATGAAACGGACTTTATTGGCTTTGATTGCCGCCATTGTATCTTTGGGAAGCGCCGGGCCGCTTTCCGCCTGTACTTCTGCCGTAATTTCCGGCAAGGTTACCCCCGACGGACGTCCTTTGTTATGGAAGAACCGCGATACGGACTTTCCGCAAAACAGCGTGAGATACTTCTCCAGCGGTCGCTATCCTTTTGTAGCCGTTGTGAACAGTGTGGAAGACAATCCGACGGATGTGTGGATAGGTACGAACGCCGCGGGCTTCTCCATTATGAATACGCAATCCTATAATCTGGTCGAGGTGAAACCCGGCGAGGAACGTGGAGAGGCCAACGGACGGGTAATGCGGCGTGCGTTGGAAGTGTGTGCCACGGTAAAGGATTTCTGCCAATTTCTCGATACGCTGTCCAAGCCCAGCCTGATAGAGGCCAACTTCGGTGTGATTGATGCCAAAGGCGGTGCTGCCATGTTCGAAGTGGATTATTACGAGTATGTGGTGTACGATGCCAACAATCCCAAGGATGCGCCTTGCGGATACATTGCACGCACCAACTTCTCTTTTTCCGGCAAGGTGAATGAGGGAGCGGGTTATGTCCGCTTTATGCAGGAAGATAAGCTGCTGATGCCGGCCTCTGCTACGGGACAGATTACGCCGCAATGGATATTCAGGGAGCTTTCCCGCTCTTTTGCCAATCCGCTTTTGGGGATTGATTTGAAGAGCGGGGATTTCAATCGTCCTAAGACAACGGGGTGGTTTGTAGACCAGGACTTCATTGCACGCAGCAGTACGGCAAGTTCGGTGGTGGTGCAGGGCGTGAAAGAAGGGGAGCGGCCCGAACTCACTACGATGTGGACAATTCTGGGGTATCCGCCTACCGGAGTGGTAATGCCCGTCTGGGTGAAAGGGGCGGACAAGGCTTTGCCGAGGTTGCTGGTTCGTGATGAAGCAAAGAAGGTTTCTCCTTTGGGCAATTGGTCGGTAATACTGGCAGGGGATGTTTTCTCTTACGGGCAAGGTATGGGCAGCAACCGCTATATGAACTGGGAAAGGCTTTATAATGCCGATAAGAACGGCTATATGCAGTTGCTGGCTCCGGTAGAGGATGAGGTGTTTTATCATGCCGAGAAGACCGGCTAGATGCAGTTGCTGGCGCCGGTAGAGGATGATGTGGTCCGGCGCACCGCACCGGTATTGAAAGAGTGGCGCAGGAAAGGGGAAGCGGATGTAAAGGCGATGCAGTCGCTCTATAATGAACTGGATGCGTTCATTGAAGCCGAATATGCGGAATTGTTTGAACTTTAATTACTTATTATTGATTTTATACATGAAACACAAACTGATTATCTGCATTTCCGCTCTTTGTCTGGGGCTTGCCGGAAATGTGCAGGCGCAAAACAAGAAAATGTATCGGAACGGTTGGATCGATTTCAACAAGAACGGGGTGAAGGACATTTATGAAGACCCTTCCCAACCGGTTGAAAAGCGGGTAGCCGACCTGCTCTCCCAAATGTCAGTGGAAGAGAAAACCTGCCAACTGGCAACTCTTTACGGCTACGGACGTGTGTTAAAGGATTCCCTGCCCGTTGCCGGCTGGAAAAACGAAATATGGAAAGACGGCATTGCCAATATCGATGAGATGCTGAACGGCGTGGGAAAGAAGTCTGCGCAGGTTCCCGGTTTATTGTACCCTTTCAGCAATCATGCCGAGGCCGTCAATACCGTGCAACGCTGGTTTGTGGAGGAAACCCGTTTGGGGATTCCCGTTGACTTCACGAATGAGGGGATTCACGGACTGAACCACACCAAACGCTGGTATTTGGAGGAATCCCGTTTGGGGATTCCCGTTTACTTCACGAATGAGGGGATTCACGGACTGAACCACACCAAAGCCACTCCGTTGCCTGCTCCTATTGCCATCGGAAGCACCTGGAACAAAGAGCTTGTCCGCCGTGCCGGTGTCATAGCCGGACAAGAGGCGAAAGCGTTGGGATATACCAATGTGTATGCTCCCATACTGGATATCGTACGCGACCCGCGTTGGGGACGTACACTGGAGTGTTATGGAGAAGAACCCTATCTGATAGCGGCTTTGGGAACGGAAATGGTGAACGGCATCCAGTCGCAGGGAGTAGCCGCCACCTTGAAGCACTATGCAGTTTACAGCGTGCCCAAAGGCGGGCGTGACGGGAATTGCCGTACCGACCCGCATGTGGCTCCGCGCGAGTTGCACGAACTGTTTCTTTATCCTTTTAAGAAGGTCATTCAGAACTCGCATCCTATGGGAGTGATGAGCAGTTATAACGATTGGGACGGTGTGCCCGTATCCGCCAGCTACTATTTTCTGACGGAATTGCTGCGCGAGGAGTATGGCTTCGACGGCTATGTGGTGAGCGACAGCGAGGCTGTGGAGTTTGTGGAGTCCAAGCATCATGTGGCGGATACCTATGATGAGGCTGTGCGTCAGGTTTTGGAAGCCGGCTTGAATGTGCGTACCCACTTTACTCCGCCTTCCGATTTTATTCTGCCCATCCGCCGGTTGCTGGAAGAAAAGAAGATTTCAATGGCTGTGATAGACAAGCGTGTGTCGGAAGTGCTGCGGGTGAAATTCCGCTTGGGACTGTTCGACCAACCTTATGTAGCCGATACGAAAGCCGCCGACAGAGTAGGCGGGGCAGACCGGAATATGGATTTTGTGAAGCAGATGCAGCAACAGGCACTTGTGCTTCTGAAAAACGAGAATAATATCCTTCCGCTGGATAAACGGCAGATAAAGAAGGTGCTGGTAACCGGCCCGTTGGCTGATGAGGATAACTTTATGACCAGCCGTTACGGCCCTAACGGACTGGAGACGGTTACTGTGCTTGCCGGTTTGCGTAATTATCTGAAAGGCATTGCCGAAGTGGATTATGCCAAAGGCTGTGATATTGAGGATGCAGGTTGGCCTGCCACGGAGAATGGCTTTGCCGAAGTGGATTATGCCAAAGGCTGTGAGTTAGTGGATGCAGGTAGGCCTGCCACGGAGATATAGTCTGCGCCCATGAGCGAACAGGAAAAGCAAGGCATTGCCGAAGCCGTAGCAAAAGCCGGTGAAAGTGATGTCATTATTGCCGTGCTTGGTGAGGATGAGTACCGTACGGGAGAGAGCCGTTCGCGTACTTCGCTCGACTTGCCGGGACGCCAGCAGCAATTACTTGAGGCATTGCATGCAACGGGAAAGCCGGTGATACTGGTGCTGATAAACGGGCAGCCGCTCACCGTCAACTGGGCAAATGCTTATATCCCAGCCATCTTGGAGTCGTGGTTTCCCGGTTGTCAGGGGGGAACGGTGATTGCGGAGACTCTGTTTGGCGAGCATAATCCGGGCGGCAAGCTGACAGTGACTTTCCCTAAGAGCGTAGGACAGATAGAGCTGAACTTCCCTTTCAAACCCGGTTCGCATGGCGCTCAACCGCATTCCGGCCCAAACGGTTCGGGCGCAACACGCGTCATCGGCGAACTGTATCCGTTCGGTTTCGGTCTGAGCTATACGACTTTTGCTTACTCCGATTTGGAAGTCTCTCCGTTGCAACAGCATACGCAGGGCGAATATACGATTAAAGTAAACGTTACGAATACTGGAAAACGTGCGGGTGACGAGGTGGTGCAATTGTATGTACGCGATAAGGTGAGCAGTGTCATTACCTACGATTCGCAGTTGCGCGGTTTTGAGAGGGTATCCTTGCAACCGGGTGAAACCAGGCAGGTCACTTTTTCCTTGAAGCCGGAAGACTTGCAGATTCTGGACCGCAATATGAACTGGACAGTGGAGCCGGGCGAGTTTGAGGTTATGATAGGCGCATCCAGCCAGGACATAAGACTGAAAAAGACAATAACGGCTTTGCCTTGACGATAGCCGGGTGCAAAGTCTCGGAAAGGTTTTAGGGGCTTTGCCGGTTGCGGGCAGGTTTACGATAGCTGGGAACGGAGATATGCAAGTATCTCCGTTTCTTGTTCCGGATGGAACCAGCGTATCTCTTCGTCCCGCTTGAACCACGTTATCTGCTTACGGGAGTAGATGCGTGAATTCTGCTGGATTTTCTCAATGGCAAAAGGCAGTGTCCATTCACCGTCCAGATAGTTGAAGATTTCCTTGTAGCCTACGGTGTTCAGTGAATTGAGTGCACGGTGAGGGTAGACACTGCGGGCTTCCTCTACCAGTCCGTCCGTTATCATCTGTTCTACGCGTTGGTTGATACGGGCATATAATTCTTCACGGTCACGGGTGAGTCCTATTTTGATGATGCGGAAGGGCCGTTCTTTCTTTTGCTGTGTGCGGAAAGAGGTGTAGGTCTTGCCTGTCATATAACAGATTTCCAGTGCGTGGATTACCCGTTTGTGGTTCTTCAGGTCTACGATTTTGTAATATTCCGGGTCCAGCAGTTTCAGTTCGGCACAGAGGTGCTCCAAACCTTCCGTTTCATATTTGTGCAGCATAAGCCGGCGGGTTTCGGCATCTATGGTAGGAATGTCGTCAATGCCTTTGCATACGGCATCTACGTACATCATGGAACCGCCGGTCAGGAGTACGACCTCGTGCCGGGTATAGAGTTGCTCAAGAAGTTGCAGTACTTCGGCTTCATATTGGGCGGCACTGTAATAGTCGGTCAGTTGCAGTGTGCCTACAAAGTAATGCCGTACCCGTTGCAGTTGTTCCGGGGTAGGGGCGGCCGTACCGATCTTCAAATCGGCATAAAGCTGTCGTGAATCGGCGGAAATGATACATGTTCCGAAGTGTTCCGCCAGTCGGAGACTGAGTTCTGTCTTTCCTACTCCCGTGGGGCCTATAAGTACTATCAATGTTTTCATGAGATTGCAACAAAATAATTCGGGCGAAAAACAATTGCATCCTTTGAAACGAATGTATCCTCAAGGGAAGTCTCGTTGTCATTGGAGCAGGTGCTATTCGCCCGAACCGGTTTATCAGAATTTGTCGTCTTCGTAAGCAATACCTGCGGCTCCATCGTCCAAACCGCCGAATCCTTCTTTATCGAAGTCTTCCATGTCGAAGTCCTGGTCGCCGTAGAAACTTTCGTCCAAGTCGAGCGAGCCGCTGGCAGCAGCCATTTCTTCAAAGTCAACGGTCTGCTTGGGAGCCTCTCCGGCTTTCTTGGTGCATTTTGCTCCGGTCATATTCTTGCCGGTGATGATTTCGGAGAGTTCGATAAAGAAACAACGTTCTGTCATGTAGTCGAACACGTACAGGAGTTTCTGCCTTTCGTCCTCTACCAATTCGCTGACCTGGGTGTCTTTCATCACCCAACTGTCTATTTCCGGATTGTCGTCCATTTCTTCGAGGGTAACTTCTTTTTCCTTTTCCCAATCATCGTCGCAGATAAAGAAAGAGGTCATCTGGTCATCAGTATAACCTACTGATTTCACGATGGCTTCGTGAAAATCATAGAACGTGGCTTCCGGGTCAATCTGTATTTCTCTGATGAAGTCGTCCGCTTCATCGGAGATGAGGGTAAATCTATATATCATATTATTAACTTTTTATTTGCTTGCAGGAATAATGCCGCGAGCCGATTCGCGTATAAAGTTTACAATATAGCTGATTTCTGGGGTCATTTCCATTTCATTCTCAATCTTTTTCAAAGCTTCCGTATTGTTCAGTCCGCTTTGATAGATGATGCGGTAGGCGTTGTGAATGGCCTCGATGGTTTCGTTGGAGAAACCGCGACGGCGCAGTCCCACGATGTTGATGCCTGCATAGCAGATGGGTTCCCGTCCGGCTATGATGTACGGCGGTATGTCTTTGCTGAAACGGCATCCGCCCTGTATCATGCCGAATCCGCCTACGTGGCAGAACTGGTGCATCAGTACGTTGGCGCTGATGATGGAATTGTCGTCTATGACAATCTCGCCTGCCATTTTTGTGGAATTGCCGATGATGCAACCGTTGCCGATAAAGGCATCGTGTGCAACATGTACACCTTCCATCAGCAGGTTGTTGCTGCCAACGATTGTCTTTCCTTTGGCAGCCGTACCCCGGTTGATTGTCACGTTCTCGCGGATGGTATTATTATTGCCTATCTCGGCGGTAGTCTCTTCTCCCCGGAATTTCAGGTCTTGCGGGATAGTATTTCAGGTCTTGAGGGATAGCAACGATTTCAGCTATGGGAAAGATTGTATTCCCGTTGCCGATGAGTGAACCGTACAGAATGTTGTCATTCGCCATAATCTTGTTGTTATCGCCGATTACCACATTCTTGTCGATGAAAACAAAAGGAGCAATCTCTACGTTTTCCCCGATTTTCGCTTCGGGATGAATATACGCTAAGGGACTTATCATAATTAATTTACTTGTTTTTTACTATTTGAGCCATAAATTCAGCCTCACACACTACCTTTTCGCCTACAAATACATAGCCTTTCATAGTAGAGATACCCCGGCGAATAGGAGCCAGCAGTTCGACACGGAAAATCAAAGTATCTCCCGGCACAACTTTCTGGCGGAACTTGACGCCGTCTATCTTCATAAAGTAGGTGGAATAGCGTTCGGGTTCGTCTACGGAGTTCAGAACAAGTAAACCGCCTGTCTGCGCCATGGCCTCTACCTGCAATACGCCCGGCATGACGGGTTCTTGCGGGAAGTGTCCCTGGAAGAAAGGTTCGTTGGCTGTTACGTTCTTGACACCTACGATGTAGTTGGCACCTATCTCAATTACTTTATCTACCAGTTGGAACGGATAGCGGTGCGGCAACAGTTCACGGATGCGGTTTACATCCATAATGGGTTCGCGGTTGCAGTCGTAAGTAGGGGCCTGTATCTCGTGCAGACGGATTTCCTTACGCATCTGGCGGGCAAACTTGTTGTTGATGGTATGTCCCGGACGTGTGGCAATGATACGTCCCTTGATGGGCTTGCCAATCAGAGCCAGGTCGCCGATAACGTCCAGCAGTTTGTGGCGGGCACATTCGTTGGGCCATACCAGCGGTTTGTGGTTGATGTAACCCAACTGCTTGGCGTCCATGTGAGGCACGCCCATTACGTCGGCAAGCTTGTCATAGGCATTCTGCGGCATTTCACGTTCATAGATAACAATGGCGTTGTCCAGGTCGCCGCCTTTGATAAGTCCGGCTTGCAACAGCGGTTCTATCTCACGTACAAATACGAAAGTGCGGCTGGCTGCTACTTCATCCTTGAACTTTGCCATATCTTCCAATGTGGCAAACTGGTTGGGGATGATGGTCGAGTCGTAGGATACCAGTACGTTCAGACTGAAGTTTTCATCGGGCAATACGATGATGGATGAGCCGGTGGCATCGTCACGGAATTCAATCTTGGATTTGATGATATAGAAATCCTTTACGGCACTTTGTTCCACCGTACCTACACGTTCTATTTCGTTGACATAATATTGGGCACTTCCATCCAGGATAGGAAATTCCGGACCGTTCACCTGAATAAGGCAGTTATCTATGCCCAAAGCGTAAAGCGCAGCCATGCCGTGCTCTACGGTACTTATCTTAACCCCGTTTTTGGAAAGCACGGTGCCGCGTGGCGTTTCGGTCACGTTATCGGCAACAGCGTCAATGATAGGCTGACCTTCCAGGTCGGTACGCTGAATCTTATATCCGTGATTGTCCGGAGCAGGGTTGAAAGTAACGGTCAGATCAAGTCCAGTGTGAAGACCTTTCCCACTGAGTGAAAAGCTGTCTTTCAGAGTCTTTTGTTTCAACATTGGTTACTTATTTAATTGTTTTTTTAATTCATCGAGTTCTTTGCGGAGCGCATTCAACTCAAAGTACATATCCGGCAGCTTGCGGAATACGGACTGTGACTTGAAGTAGGGCTTCACTTCCATAGGCGGCGTACCTATTAATACACTGCCTTCTTTAATACTGCTGGGAACACCGGATTGTGCGCCAAGGTTCACTTTGTTTCCGATGTGGATGTGTCCGGCTATACCTACCTGACCGCCAAACATACACCATTCGCCTACTTTGGTGGAACCGGCTATGCCCACTTGGGCTGCCATTACCGTATGCGAACCGATTTCATCATTATGTGCCACCTGCACCAGATTATCCAGTTTTACACCGCTGTGAACGATAGTTGCTCCCATCGTGGCACGGTCTACACACGTATTGGCGCCGATTTCCACATTGTCTTCCAATAGGGTGATTCCGATTTGGGGAATCTTTTCATACCCTTCGGGAGTAGGGGCGAAACCGAAACCGTCTGCACCGATTACACAACCGGCATGCAGGATGCAACGGTTGCCTACGCGACAATCGTGGTAGATTGTTGCATTTGCGTAAATAATGCAATCATTGCCTACTTTAGCACCGCTTCCGATAGTGGCATGCGGATGAATTACCGTATTGTCGCCCACTTCTGCATGGTCTCCTACATAAGCAAAAGACGCAATGTAAACATCTTTGCCTATTTTGGCAGTTTCGGCAACGTATGCGCGCGGGTCGATGCCGGTGCGTTTCGGTTTGCTCTGTTCATACAGGTTTAATAATTTGGCAAGGCTTTCGTAGGCATTGTCTACCTTAATCATGGTAGCTTTTACTTCCTGTTCGGGAGTGAAATCCTTATTAACCAAAACAATACTCGATTGGGTTTCATACAGATAAGGTATGTATTTAGGGTTGGATAAGAAAGAGATTGCCCCCGGTATTCCTTCTTCAATCTTGGCGAAGGTATGCACGGTTGCATTCTCGTCTCCTACGATTTCTCCTTGTATAAATGTTGCAATTTGTTTAGCAGAGAACTCCATGTTTTATTGTTGTTAGATGGTTTCAAAACACAAATAACGGACTTTTTTTTTATATATCCTTGTCCTGCGGTGAATATTTTATACTTATCTATGCAAACGTTGATAACATAAGTAGTACTTTTTTACTTTTTTTGAGAGTAGGGAGATGTTGAGCATGTCCGATGCTTCGGCTATGTTTTTAATGGAACCGTCGTTGTACAGGATGTCGATGCTGTCGTCTGCCGGGTCGTACATATTCTTCTCAATGCTTGGGGTAGAGATAAAATAACCGGCTTCGGAAAGAGGGATATCCAGCTGTTCGCCGATTTGCCGGGTGATTTCTTCTTTACGCTCCTCGCTGAAAGGTTCGGTGGAGATTTCCACTTTGAATATGTTACGGTTAACCATGCCCATACTTAGTGTGGAAAGCACCCTGTCCGGATGTGTGCTCCATACTTTCAGGGCAGTCCAAAGATCGTTGTCGTCCAGTTGGATAAAGTTTTCCAGGCAGTCCGGGTTATTGTAGAATATTTCCCGGTTGATATCATTGTATAAAAAGAATTTCAGTGCGGGCGGGGCAAACAAGTCCACGCCTTTGCCGGCTAACTCCTTGGCACGCAGCAGGGTGCTGATGAGCATCTTTTCGTAGGCAACCGATGTCTTATGCAGATATACCTGCCAGTACATCAGGCGGCGTGCAGTGAGGAAGTTTTCGATAGAGTAGATTCCTTTGGATTCTACGACCAGATGGTCGTCTTTTACATCGAGCATCTTGATGATGCGCGCCGAACCTATGTTACCTTCCGTCACTCCGGTATAGAAGCTGTCGCGGCGCAGGTAGTCGAGGCGGTCCATGTCCAGTTGTCCACTTACCAGCTGGTGGAGGAAACGCTTGGGATATTCGTCCTTGAATATTTGGATGGCAAGTGTCAGTTGCCCGTTCATTTCTTTGTTGATGCGTTCCATGAGTATCAGGGAAATGTCTTCGTGCGAGACACCTTTTACAATAGTATCTTCAAGCACGTGCGAGAACGGACCGTGCCCGATGTCGTGCATGAGGATAGCTGCCTGTACGGCTTCCGCTTCACTGTCGAAAATGAAGTTTCCCTTGGCGGTAAGTTGCTGGATAGCTTCACTCATAAGGTAGAATGCCCCCAGTGAGTGCTGGAACCGGGTAAATGAAGTTTCCCGTGGCGGTAAGGTGCTGGATAGCTTCACGAATAAGGTAGAATGCCCCCAGTGAGTGCTGGAAGCGGGTTTGCTGTGCGCTGGGATACACCACGGACGATAATCCCAATTGTTTGATACGGGTGAGGCGTTGCAAAAGGGGATGTCGTACAAGGTCGTACAGCAGTCCTTTGGGTATGTTGATGAATCCGAACACCGGATCGTTGATGATTTTACGTTCGTAAGGCATAGCTAAGTATTTGAGGACAAAGGTAATTTGTTTTTAGGAGATGACAAAATATGATGCTATACAAGGAAGTTCATCACCAGTCGTGTTGAGATGATAATATCTAAGTTGTAAATCGCAGTAGGTTTATATTTTGAGATAGTATTATGCAAAATTTGCATATTACTGTCTCTGTCAAGTTCTCCTTCTTTGAAAACATTTGCAATGTGGCGGGCTATGACAGATTGGTCCTTTTGAAACCTTCGAGCATATCGTGCAGGATTATCATGTATTGATACGAACCGGGCAGAATCAGGCGAACAATTACCCATTTCGCCGATTCTGCCCGGTTATGTTTAAAATAAGTTTTTATTTGCTTCTCAGAGTATTGCTTTCAGCTGTTCCGCCATCTGAGCCTGTACTTCCTGTGCGGCTTTGCGTGCAGCGGCTGCGAAATTTTCGGTCTTGTCTACATAGATGATACCGCGGCTGGAGTTAACAATCAGCCCGCAAGTCTTGTTCATGCCGTACTTGCAGACCTCTTCCAATGAACCGCCTTGTGCACCTACGCCGGGCACTAAAAGGAAGTGGTTGGGAACAATCTTACGAATATCTTCGAAAGCACGTCCTTGGGTGGCGCCTACCACGTACATCATTTGCTCGTCGTTTGCCCATTCCTGTGACTTGCGCAATACTTTTTCGAAGAGACGTTCACCGTTTTTGTTTTCCGTCAGTTGGAAGTCGTGCGAACCTTTGTTGCTGGTCAGTGCGAGCAGGATAACCCATTTGCCTTCGTAGGTGAGGAATGGAGTAACGCTGTCTTCGCCCATATAAGGAGCTACGGTTACCGAGTCTATGTCCAGTTCTTCAAAGAAAGTACGTGCATACATGGCAGAGGTATTACCGATGGACTTGGCAGAGGTATTACCGATGTCGCCGCGGTTGGCTTCGGCGATGATTAACTGGTCGTGATAGTTCTGCTTGATGTAGTTCACGGTCTTTTCAAAGGCAATCCAGCCTTTTACTCCCATGCTCTCATAGAAAGCGAGATTCGGTTTGTAGGCGATACACAGGTCGGCTGTTGCATCGATAATCGCTTTGTTGAAGGCAAAGATGGGGTCTTCTTCTTTCAGCAGGTGTTCCGGAATCTTTTTGATATCCGTGTCCAGACCTACGCATAGAAATGATTTCTTGCGTTTGATATTCTCAAAGAGTTGTTGTTTGTTCATATCGCAATTTGTTGGTTTAATGGTTTTACTTTTTAAATAAATATCCCTTGATGCTCATTGCAATATGTTGGTTTTATGGTTTTACATTTTAAATAAATATCCCTTGATGCTCATTATTATATCTTCGTCACTGTTCTTTTCATAATGGATATCGAATGCAGTCAGCATGAACAGGTTCTTGGAAGAATTGCATCGGAAAGAGGTAGGCGGTATATGACCGTGCTTGCTGTTCTTTTCCAACATTTCCAATGTGCTGAGTTCGATATATGCGCTATCGTTCAGATTGTCCGTCCGGGTATCGAGTGAAACGGGCAATATTCCATTTTCAAGATATTGGCGGGGGATGGTAAGAAAACGGCTTGACATACCGTCGCTGGGTATGGCGATAAACCGCGTGTAGCCTTTGGGAACACTGATGTTCGTTTGACTGTCGATTGTTCCGCTATAGGTAACCTTGCCGCTATCAGTGCCGGCGGGCGCTGCATTTGTTTCAATATCCGCTGCCACGGAATAGAGGTTGTAGGTTACGTTTCTGTCTATCAGATGAGTGACGCTCTCCGTGCCGAACCAGCTGTTCAGGTATCTGAATTTACAGTCTATCCGTATCGTGAGAGACGCTCACCGTGCCGAACCAGCTGTTCAGGTATCTGAATTTACTGTCTATCCGTATCGCCTGCTTTTCCGGCAGCGAGTACATCCATTCCTCATATTGTTGTAGCGAGAGGGGGGCTTTTGCCCGGCAACTGCGTTGCATCTCGGCTTTGATTTCGTTAAGAATGACATTCTTTGTAATGCCAGCATAGTTGACGGGCAATGCCGACGTCAGCAAAAAGATGATGGCAAACGAAATGGGTATCCAGTTGATACGCCGTGCCTTGATGGCGAACAACCCGATACAGACAAAATAGAACCAGCCGTTGAGTGTGGCGAGATAGAGCCGGTTAACGGTAATGCCGTAATCGTTGAACCGTCGCACGATGCCTATGGTCATCAGCAACAGCAGAGGCAGTATCAGTACGGGCATCCAGCGGGCAATCCAGTTGTCAAACCGTTTGTTATTTTCAAGGCGTGCGGGATACAGACCGAATTGAATGGCGATGCACACCGTCATTAATGCTACGATGAGCCATGACACCCAGCCTGTGGGTAGTTCCCAACTGACAAGGATGCGGGCGGCATACATGTAAAGCACTGTCAGATATCCGGCTGTAAGCGGAAGGAACAGGTAGTGTATGATGCCGTTCAGGAATTCGGATGAGTGAGGTTCGCGGTTGTGTTTGTCCTCTCCCTGCGGCAACAATCCGAGGAACAGTATCAAGGCGAGCGTTATGCTGCACAGATAATAGATATAGGCATAGCACTTTCCGCTGAAATGGATGTCGAACAGCTGGTGCAGTGAGAACAACAGCAGACTGATGCCTGCCCATAGGATGAGGCCTATGATTTGTGTAACAGCGAACGAAGAAACGGCGTTCAGTGCAAAATTCCAACTGGCAATGTCATTCTTCTCGCGCAGGAACGAGAGGAAGAATGTGGAAAGCCCTATGGTGAGAATGGCTGCCGTGTGGGCGATGCCGATTTCAATCCATGAACTCTCTGTACCGAGATAACGGTAGAGCAGAAAAGCATCGGCTATGAGCAGGGCGTGTGCGGCAAGTTGTATGCCTGTCTTCCACATCCGGCTTTTTACTTCTTCGCTCCACAGATGAAGCGTGAGCGAAAGCAGGATACCTACCGACAGGTAGTAGCCGGTTATAAACAGCAACCGTTCTTCGCCTGTCCAGCTTATTGATGTCAGATGAATGAGATAGGCAGTGAATGCAAAGATAAAGGCTACCGTAACCGGGAAGCGCTTCAGGCAGTTCTGAAACGCTTCGGTAACCGTGTGAAACGCTTTCTCTACTGATAGCCCTTTCATAACTACAATTCGCTTTCTTTCAGTCGCTCTGCATTTTCCGCAACAATCAGATGGTCGATGCAATCCTGAATATCACCGTCCATAAAGGCGGCAAGGTTATAAATGGTATAGTTGATGCGGTGGTCGGTAATACGTCCCTGCGGATAGTTGTAGGTACGTATCTTTGCCGAGCGGTCACCGGTAGAGACCATTGTCTTGCGCTTGGAAGCGATGTCGTCGATGTATTTCTGGTGCTCTTTGTCGTATATAAAGGTACGCAGGCGCGACAGGGCGCGTTCTTTGTTCTTCGGCTGGTCGCGCGTTTCGGTACATTCGATGAGAATTTCCTCTACGACACCCGTATTCGGGTTCTTCCAGTTATAGCGCAGGCGTACGCCGGATTCCACCTTATTTACGTTCTGACCGCCCGCACCGCCGCTTCGGAAGGTATCCCATTTGATTTCTCCCTCGTTGATGACTACATCGAACTCTTCGGCTTCGGGCAGTACCGCCACGGATGCGGCGGATGTGTGTACACGTCCCTGCGTTTCGGTGGCAGGCACGCGTTGTACGCGATGTACGCCCGATTCATATTTCAGCGTGCCATATACGTTGTCTCCCGTTACGGAGCAGATGATTTCCTTGAAACCGCCGGCTGCGCCTTCGTTGGCGCTGGATATATCCAGTCTCCAGCCTTTAGCCTCACAATACTTGGTGTACATGCGGAAGAGATCGCCTGCAAAAATGGCGGCTTCGTCTCCACCTGCACCACCGCGGATTTCGAGAATGGCGTTGCGGCTGTCCTGCGGGTCGGCGGGGACAAGCAGGAGCTTTATCTCTTCTTCCAGTTCAGGCTGGCGTGCCTGGCAGGTATCAAGTTCTTCGCGTGCCATTTCACGCATCTCGGCGTCGGTTTCGTTGGCGATGATTTCTTTGGCTTCCTCGATGCCGTTCAGTACCTGCATGTACTCTTTGCGGGCATTCATCAGGTCGCCCAGTTCTTTGTACTCTTTGGTGAGTTTGACGTAGCGCTTCTGGTCGGCAATCACCGCCGGGTCGGTAATCAGTGTGGACACTTCTTCGAAGCGGGCAACGAGGCCTTCCAGTTTCTCTAATATGGTGTTGTTATCTGCCATTTAATTAAAGTGGTAATGTTATGAGATGACAAGTCGGCATTAATATCTGAACTCTCCGAATTCACTCTTGATAATCAGTTCTTTCTTATCGCTCTCTTCGATACGTCCTACAATCTGTGCATCGATGTTGAAGCTTTTGCTGATGGCAATCACTTCTTCCGCATGCTCAGGAGAAAGATATACTTCCAAACGGTGTCCCATATTGAATACCTTGTACATTTCACTCCAGTCCGTATCGCTTTGCTCCTTGATGGTCCTGAACAGCGGCGGAACGGGGAAAAGGTTGTCTTTGACAACGCGGCAGTTATCTCCGACAAAGTGCAGCACTTTGGTCTGCGCACCGCCGGAGCAGTGTACCATACCGTGAATTTCGGGACGGAGCGCATCGAGCAGTTTCTTAACCACCGGCGCATATGTACGGGTGGGAGAGAGCACCAGCTTTCCGGCATCCAGCGGACTGCCTTCCACGCTGTCTGTCAGTTTCAGCTTTCCGCTGTATACCAATTCGTCGGGTACAGCTTTGTCATAGCTTTCCGGATATTTCTCCGCCAGATATTTGGCGAATACGTCGTGGCGGGCGCTGGTAAGCCCGTTGCTGCCCATACCGCCGTTATACTCTTTCTCGTAAGTGGCTTGTCCGCAAGAGGAGAGGCCTACAATCACGTCTCCCGGATGGATATTGGCATTGTCGATAACATCCGAACGCTTCATGCGGCAGGTTACCGTAGAGTCAACGATGATGGTACGCACCAGGTCGCCCACATCGGCGGTCTCGCCACCGGTGGCATATACTCCTACGCCCATTTCGCGGAGTTCGGCAAGCAGTTCGTCCGTACCGTTGATGATGGCGGAAATCACTTCTCCGGGCACAAGCAGCTTGTTGCGTCCGATGGTGCTTGATACCAGGATATTGTCCACAGCACCTACACAGAGCAGGTCGTCGATGTTCATAATCAGCGCATCCTGTGCGATGCCTTTCCAGACGGAGAGGTCGCCTGTCTCTTTCCAGTACATGTAGGCCAGACTGGATTTTGTTCCTGCGCCGTCTGCGTGCATGATATTACAATACTCAGGGTCACCGCCCAGGATATCGGGGATGATTTTGCTGAAAGCCTGCGGGAATATACCTTTGTCGGTGTTCTTAATGGCGTTGTGCACATCTTCTTTGGATGCGCTGCCGCCCCTCATCATATATCGTTGATTACTCATGGGATAATAAGTTTGTTCAATTGAGCACAAAAGTAGTGATTATTTCGCTTATAGCCTTAGCTTTGCGTAAAAAATATCCCCTCATCCGGCATCGTACTTGCAAGTCTGTGCGGGTGCGACACCGGATGAGGGGATGTTTGATATTCAATTCTGTCTTTTTAGAACTCTACCTTAGGTGCTTGTTCGCTTCCTTCGGCGGCTTCAAAGTAGGCACGCTTCTCAAAGCCGAAAAGACCGGCAAGAATGTTTTTGGGGAAGCGGCGGATTGCCGTATTAAAATTCTTCGCCGCATTGTTGAAGTTGGTACGTGCCACGTTGATGCGGTTTTCCGTACCTTCCAACTGGGCTTGGAGCTCCAGGAAGTTCTGGTTGGCTTTCAGGTCGGGATAGTTTTCGGTAATGGCGAGCAGCTTGCCGAGAGCGGAAGTAACCGCGCCCTGTGCTTTTTGGTATTCGGCCAGCTTTTCCGGTGGCAGGTCGTTGGCGTCTACTGTCATCTGGGTGGCCTTGCTACGGGCTTCTTCCACTCCTTCCAGCGTTTCCTTTTCGTGAGAGGCATAT
>ENA-ORLX01000083-ORLX01000083.1-human-gut-metagenome-genome-assembly--contig:-NODE-83-length-21793-cov-5.26171_pt1 | contig 21793 bp, 18 predicted proteins | sample MGYA00243014_ERZ508843 | MGnify/ENA primary metagenome ERZ508843 (study PRJEB26277, sample SAMN04329788) | human gut metagenome | biome: human-associated habitat | host: Homo sapiens | place: USA... | reverse complement strand
AAGTACCATGATATTTTTCATATTAGTTTATGACATCATACGAGATGCAGCAAGGCAAGCCGTATATGTTTTACCTGCACCTGTGGCAAGAACCATCAATGCACGATTTTGACCTGTGCGAAAACTTTTCTCCAGTTCTGTAACGGCTTCATATTGGCAATTACGCAACCCTTTTTTGCGCAGAGTAGGTAGTCCGGCAAAATAATCATTTATTCCCAACTTCTTAACCAGTTCGTGCGGTGTGGGTATAGTCATTATTTGGATGAAACAAGCATCCTTTTCGCGAAAATCACAGAAATATAATTCCTTGCCGTTGGAGGTAAAGATAAAGGGTAATGGCTTCTGATACGTTTGGTAGATATTGGGTACACTTTTAGCATATAGTGCAGCTTGCTCACACACTTTTGCCGAGAAAGCGTCCGTTTCTTCACGCTTGGCTTCAAGCACACCAACAGCCTTTCCATTTATAAAAAGGAAATAATCGGCTTCAAGATTACCTTTTAGCAATCCTTCCCTTATGGCTACAGCCGTACAAGTCGGTTCATATTCTTCTCGGTTTATAACTTTCCAACCGGCTTCGGTCAGCCATTGGTCAATTTTAATTCGAGCTTTTTCTTCCGGTGTCATATATTCCTATATTTTTATATTATCAGAAGTTGTAGTGTAAAAATAATTGATAACGACAAACGCTATTGACGTTCGTTTTTGTCCGTTATCAATTCTTTTAAATCCACTTGAAGTATTTCCGCAATCTGCTGTAACGTATCCAAATTGGGCTGGATTCTATTACAAGCATAGGCATTAACCATGCTAAAACTTTTGTCAAGTTGTTTGGCTAGCCATGTCTGCGAGATACCTTTGTCTGTCAAGACTGCCTTTATTCTATTTAGCTTCATTCTTAGATGTAATTTTATTCTGCAAATATAGTGAATTATATTCAATAGTCTGGGTCCTTTTTCGTATTTTTGTAAGTGTCAAAAGAATCTCTAAGCGTATGATGGATAACTTTAAGGAGAAATACGACACACTTGTCAGAAAATACGACAGCCTTCTTGCGGAAAACGAAGAATTGAAATCAATCCTTCGGCAATACGGCATTGCCTATTCTACTACAAACAGAATGGATGAGGAATCAGTATTCTCTTCTATCTCATTTCCTCCTGTATATTTCTCTCTTGATGAGAAAATAGAATTATTCCATAGCTTTTTCAAAGGAAGGGATGATGTATTTGCACGACGATGGTTCAGCAAAACCACAGAAAAAGGTGGCTATCAACCAGTCTGTATCAACGAATGGCGTAGAGGAATATGCGACAAGAAAAAACATAAATGTACGGAATGTCCCAACCGTAATTTTGCGTCATTGACAAACCAAGACATATATCGTCATTTGGAAGGTAAAGACGAAAACGGATGTGATGTTATCGGCCTGTATGTCATCACTCCGGATAATAAATGCTCTTTTCTGTGCGCTGATTTTGATGACAAAAACTGCACTCACGGATATAAGGATGATGTGTTGGCATTCGTTTCTGTTTGTCGAGATTGGAATGTCCCATGTAGCATTGAGCGTTCAAGGTCTGGAAATGGAGCACATGTATGGGTCTTCTTCACTGATGCGATTCCAGCTATTAAAGTGAGACGGTTTGGTAATATCATTCTTACGGAAGCTATGAAGCGGAATGGAAGAATTTCTTTTGATTCATACGACCGTTTCTTTCCAAACCAAGATAGAATACCGGAAGGAGGATTTGGAAATCTAATAGCACTACCATTACAAGGTGGAGCAAGAAAAGTGGGAAACAGCGTTTTTGTTGATGATAAATTTCTTCCATTCAAAGACCAATGGGCATATTTGTACAATGTCAAGAGAATTGACGAATGTGTCGTGGATAGATTGTTGGTTGAACATCAACAAGAGGATTTTGGAGCATTAGCCACATCTTCGGAAGCAAAGCCTTGGGAAATACCTATTGTACAAGAAGTCGCACGGACAGACTTTGATAGTAAACTTAAAATCAACAAATCCGACAATATTTATATCCCATTAAGTTCAATTTCCAGCAAGGTGATTAATCAGTTGAAGCGATTTGCCGCCTTCAAGAATCCTGATTTTTACAGTAAGCAGGCAATGCGTATTTCAACATATAACATTCCACGCATTATCTGTCGCGCTGATTTCAATGATGAGTTTCTTGTTATGCCTCGGGGGTGCGAAGAGTCTATAATAGCCATGTTGTCTTCTCTAAGTATTGATTATGAAATAATTGATAAAACCAACCATGGCAAATCTATTGCGATAGCCTTTAAGGGTAAAGAACGTGATGAGCAGTTAGAAGCCATTAATTCACTTATGCCCCATACAAATGGAGTATTGTCGGCAACAACCGCTTTTGGAAAGACTGTTACAGCGGCAGCATTGATTGCCCAAAGAAAGATAAATACACTTATCTTGGTACATTCTAAAGCATTGCTTATGCAATGGCACGAACGCCTTTCTGAATTTCTTGATATTGATTTCATAGAGGATAACGTACCTAAGAAACGTGGTAGAAAGAAAGTCTTTTCTCCAGTCGGAAGTCTTGATTCAACTTCAAATACATTGCATGGAGTTGTTGATGTGGCTCTTATGCAATCTTGCTTTGAAGATGGTGAAGTCAAGTCTTTTGTACAAGATTACGGAATGGTTATTGTTGATGAATGTCATCATGTATCTTCAATAACTTTTGAAAATGTTCTAAAACACGTTACGGCTCATTATGTTTATGGGCTTACTGCCACTCCAATTCGCAAAGACGGACTACAGCCAATTATTTTTATGCAATGTGGCCCGATTCGATTTTCAGTTGATGCTAAGGCACAGATACAAAAACAATCGTTTCAACGTTATCTTGTGCCGAGGTTTACTTCGTATCGACCCGTTACAGACGACAAACATACATTTACGGCACTCTCACAATCACTTGCGGAATCTGAGATGCGAAATAATCTCATCATAGAAGATGTTCTTAACGCAGTAGCCTCAGGTCGTACACCAATTATACTGACAAGTAGAACTTCTCATGTCGAGTTGATTACGAAAATGCTTGAACCACAAGTAGCTAATGTTATAAAACTTACAGGAGAGGGTACGAGCAAACATAAACGTGAAATTATACAAAAACTACAGGATATTCCACGGGACGCTCCTCTTGTAATAGTCGCTACAGGAAAATATGTAGGAGAGGGCTTTGATTATCCAAGGCTTGATACACTATTTCTTGCTCTTCCTATTTCGTGGAAAGGATTGGTTGCCCAATATGCAGGTCGATTGCATAGAGAGAATGAAGGTAAAACAGATGTTCGCATTTATGATTATATTGACATACACGAACCTGTGTGCGAAAGTATGTATCGTAAACGGCTAAAGGGATATTCAGCCATTGGTTATCGTGTTCTTACGAAAGAAGTATCGACTTTATTTGATGCGACTGAGGACTTGCATTTATCATCGTGTGAAGGGCAAATCTTCAATGGGAATACGTTCCGTTATCCCATTGTTCAAGAATTGAAAAGCTCAAATCAATCTGTTGTAATATCATCTCCAAGACTTTACCGTGTAGAGCGGAACGCGCTTATAAAAAACTTGCTTGAACTTCAGGCAAATGGTATTGATGTTGCTATTTTTACAACAACCGAGAACGAACAAACCGAGTATCTAAAGAATCAAGGGTTATTCATAAGGATTGTTCCAAAACTATCGTTATGCGCCTGTATCATTGATAAAACGGCCATCTGGTATGGTAGTGTTAATGTTCTTGGATATTCAACAGAAGAAGACAGTATCATTAAAATTTCAGATACCAAACTAGCAAACGAACTATTGAATGTCATATATGATAAGGGGTTGGCCTAATCTTATTATGCGAAACATGCATAAATTTAATTTTGCTAATGGGTCTGCACATTGTACTTTGCCAAAATATTTTCGTCTATTTCAATCTTATGCCGTCCTGTGGTTGTACGCAGATTCTTTCTAACAGTATCAAATGTGGAATTGGCAAACCACTCTGCAAATGTCGCCATTACAAATGATGTAGTCATATCTCTACCTATATTATATTGAAAAGCGATATTCCAAGCAAAGTTCTTCAACGAGATTTGAGTGAGGGACGTGCGCTTCTTGATATGAATTTCGGTTGCAGAAAGCACTTGACGGTTAATTGCAAAATAGCGGACAGATTCGCATATTTGGTAAATCTCTATTTCCTCCAAATCAAACCGTTTAAATGTATCTCGTGTGTATCTCAGGATAGCATTCAATTTTTCATCTTCTTCTCTTTCTTTTTGCCATTGGTATTGTTGTTGCTCACGTTGGTATTCATAATGAAATAGCTCCAGTCGCTTTTTCTGGACTTCTTCATTGTTTGAGGTAGGTGAATACGCTAAAGGCTGTGTCTTTTTACTCACACACTTTTTGACAGATATTAGCAATGATGGAGGAATTGCATCAACAAGATACCTTGCTAAGATAATGCAAAGATGGTGTAGTAGTTTTTGTATGACATATCCGATGACCATAACTAATGGAATCAAACTCATTCGTATTCCAAGCATATTGCATACTTGAAACGCTATCATTGAAGCTAATAGCACCATAGTAACCTCGATTATCAGAGAGTGAAGTATATCTTGTTTTTGCTTCATACCTATTATTGTTTATTTTCCCTATGCAAAGGTACAATAGATTTTCATAAAAAACGATAGACAAATCGTAGGTGTATTTTTGCAATCACATAGTAATCAGTGATTTTTGAAAGCAAAACCATAACAAGAGAAAATATCCAAGACTATTTGAAAACAAGAGAAAACAGAAATCACACAAAATAGCATAGTTAAACTAAGTTAAAGTTTTCCTGTGGCGGTTTTTCTGCTTTTTCTAAGGCTTAAATATGTAGTAACTGGAGCAAAGTAATCATATCTGTACCAAGCAATATATAATGTATTGATATTCAGCAATGATTATCTTTGAAGAAGTGAAATGATTCCGATAAGGAAACAAGATAATAAACAATAAGCAAAAGCGTGCAGCTCAATGAGTTGCACGCTTTTCTTATTATCCGCATGGTTTTCCTTATTTGTTTGGATTGAGGATTATGTATCTTAGGTTATAATGAAAGTAGTAAGTCTGCTAATAAGACGGCTGTTTCCGGTTCATCTTTTGGGGAGTCTTTAGATTTCCATGCTACAATAAATCGGACATACGCAGCTCTCACTTTATAACCCTTTTTTCCCCACTCACACATTGTGGCTTGCATATTCTGTGATAATTTTGCTACCGCTTTATTGGTTGAGGCTGTATATAAAACAGAGTCCTTGTAAATCAGAGAATCTCCGCTTCTTAATGCTAATATCTCTTGTTTGCGTCCTTTAAAAAATTTCAGAAAGACATCTTTGTGGGAGAGTTGCAGAACTATTTCTTCGGGCATCGCATATTCTTTTCGGTCGATACAATGTCTGTCAGCGCTTATATGATTGAAGCAGTTGCCATTCGTATGTATAAACAGTTGATTTTTAGCACGGGTCATTCCTACATAATATCGACGCATAAGATGGTCGTCTTTTGAGTAATTATCGGATATGAGCATATACACATTATCGAATTCTCTTCCTTTGGCTTTATGGATGGTTGATACTACAACATCTGTCCCCGAAATGTCACAGAAATCTTCTACTGATGATTCAAATACAAATTCTTTGAAGTCACTATGGTATTTTACTTTATAGGTTTGTTCAAATAGTTCTATGCAACGCTTTACATATGTCAAGCTTTTTCTTTTTTCATAAGTGGTGTTTGTTACATGCTTCGCTTTTTCCCATAACTCTTCCGGAATTAAAGGAGTTTTTATCCGTTTCTCTATATATCTCAAAAAATATCTCATCTCGGCCATATTCCAGAAAAGGAAGCCGTCCATGGATTGTATCAATTTGCTGTTTATGGCATGCTTTCGCAAAAGAGCCGTTAAAATGACTGCTTCTTCGTTTGTTTGGGTAAGCACACATGAGGTCCCGCTTCCTCGTTGATGAAGCAGTTCTTCAACCAGTGGCTGATACATATACTTTGATTGATGATATGTTACTCCAACCCATCCGTTCTCTTTTCGCATTGAAATGATTGGGGTGCTTTTCATTCTTTTGCCTATATTCTTAGCGAATTCATTGGCAAAATTTACCAAATGATGTGTACTGCGATAATTTTCAGTCATCTCAATGAACTTACTTTCAGGATTTTGTGTCAGTCGGTACATATATCGGGAATTCGAACCGCGGAATTCATAAATGTTTTGGTCATCGTCGCCCACTGCTATAACACGCATCTCTTCATTATTGGCTATCAAGGCATTCACAAGGTCGTATTCTTCTTTTCCCATGTCCTGAGCCTCGTCTATGACAAGTACTGTCTTACCGATCTTGGTTGGTTCCACTTCCCCTTGATTAATCATTTTGGCAGCTTTCGAGACGATGTCTTTGGCATCCTCAAGGTTTCCTATTCTTCCTAAAAGGTCAAAACAATAGGAATGAAATGTTTTTATCTCAATAAAATGGGCAGCATTTCCTATCAGCTCCATAAGCCTCTGTTTGAATTCCGTGGCAGCCGCTCTTGAAAATGTTAGCATTAGGAGCTGTTCATGCTTTACATCTTCAAGTAATAGGAGTGATGCAAGTTTATGGACCAGTACGCGTGTTTTTCCACTGCCGGGACCTGCTGCAACAACGATGCAGCGCGATTCCTTGTCGGAAATAATTTCCATTTGACGTTTGGATAGTTGACCGAACAATTGCTTGTATTTCTGAGGAGTCAGGTTGCGCTGTATTTCACTTACTCTTTCTCCTTTAAAATATTTTGCGACAAACTTTTTGTAGTCCATCTGGAAGTAGTCTTGGACATACTGCAATGCTGCATTATAATCCTTTACCATCAAATTGGCGTATTCCCCTACAATATGTACTTGCTGGATTTTTTGCTTGTAGAATTCGTTAAGCATCCGGTAGTCGTCTTGTTTATATCTTGATTTGTTATCCTTTATTCTTTGAATATTCATAGCATTATAAAGAATAAGGAAACCGCCTTCAAGCTTTAATGCTCCGATTTTTGATAGATAAAGAAGGGCTTCTTCTACATCTTCCAACTGTAGTTTGTCGGGTTCGCTGAAAAGAGATTGGGGATTTGACTTTATTTGATTTAGAAGTTCTACTACGGAAAATTGGACCGTTTTGTTTTGTGAGCATTCTTTTTCCGTATCGGCAACTAACTTGTATAGCCATTCTATGGTGAAACGGCTTATTTCCAGTCGTTTTTCAAACTGTTTGATGGTTGAATCGAAATCTGTCTGGCGACTGATTGTTATATTATGGGAAGCGTCTTCTTCTTTTTTGACGTATCCTTTGACACATAGGAAATAGAGCAATGTCCGAATATCCTTTTCTTTGGATGTATTGATTCCGCTGTTTGTGGCATTATCATTTAGTTGTTTATATGATGTTTGTAAAGATTCGTCGGGAATGTGGTTAAGAATATATCGTTCGAGTTTTGCAAAGCGTTCGAGGAGAGCCTGCGATTTTCGTTCCGAGTCTCCGGTATCCTGTAGATAAGCGGATATATCTTTGCTATCTGCCAATATGCCTTCTTGACGCATGCGCTCTACAACAGATATTATTTCTTTTTTACTGATTCCTAATATATCTGCCAGATAATCAATTCGTGATTCGGCCTCTGAGTCTTGAGCTTTGGTAATGTATTTCTGTGAAATCAGTGATTTGATGATTCGAACAGCCTTTTCTATTTCATCACTGCCAAATAACAATGATGCCGATATGCGCATTCTTGCTTCATCTATATTTTTTACAGTGATACCCGTAGCATACACATGGGGTACGTTATTTCCTCTTATCAGGTATCCGCTTTGTTCCAAAGTAGCCAATGCCGTCCGAACACGGGTTTCAATATCGGATACGGAGTCGTCCCAACCTGCCTGCCGTGCTATTTCCAATGCAGAACAATTGACTCTCATACGTTGTCTGGTAAGGTCCTTTATGGCCTTCCATACTTGTTGTATTTCGCTGATACTTAATTTGGTTTGATTCAACAGTATAAAATGCTTGTCCAAGTCATTGTCGCTGTAAAGTACATAACAACGTGCACTGAGTTTAGGATCGCGACCGGCTCTTCCTGCTTCCTGGACATAGTTTTCCAGTGAATCGGATATGTCATAATGTACTACAAGGCCGACATCTTTTTTATCGACTCCCATACCGAAGGCTGAAGTTGCTACAATGATGCGTACTTGGTCATTCATAAATGCATCTTGGTTGGCAATCTTTTCTTCTGACTCCATCTTACCGTTGAAAGGTAATGCTTTATAACCGTCATGAGTCAGTTTTACAGCAAGTTCTTTAGTACGTTTAGTGCGCGATACGTAAACAATGGTAGGGCTATCGGACTCAGCTATAAGTCTCCTTAATTTTAAATATTTATCATCATCAGTTTCGGCGTGTATGACAGAATAGCGAAGATTTGTTCTTGAGGCTGTTGATGCATACAATTCCAGATTTAAATTTAATGTCTGTTTGAAATAATCGCGAATGTCTTGCACAACTTTCTGTTTGGCCGTGGCAGTGAAACAAGACACAGGTATTGGTTCTTTGCATCCTTTTTTCTGTTGATATTTTCTGATGAATTTCCCAATATAAAGGTAGTCGACTCTAAAATCCTGTCCCCATGAAGAGAAACAATGTGCTTCATCTATCACAAATCTTACTACATGGCGCGCCATCAGAATTTTCTCAATAGTTTTTGAACGAAGCATTTCGGGGGCTATATATAAGAGGGAAGCTTCCCCATTTTGTACTCTTTGTATTGATAGTGCCCGTGTAATAGGGGCTAATAGGCCATTAATGGTTACAGCATCAGTAATTCCCCGGTCGGCAAGATTATCTACCTGGTCTTTCATCAGTGACTGCAATGGTGAGATAACGACCGTAAGACCATGTACCGAATGACCGGACATGAGTGCCGGTAGCTGAAAAGTCAGCGATTTTCCACCGCCGGTAGGGAATATTGCCAGTAACGATTTGCTTTTTACCGCTGCTTGAACGGCTTGTTCTTGAAGAGCCTCACCCTCATAGGTGCGGAATTGTTCGTATCCAAAAAATATTTTTAAGTTATGTAGTACATCCAGTTGGGTGTTGCAGTAAACACAACCTTCGTTGCATCTGTTGTGTCGTAGAAGTTTTATAACAAATTCCACTCTGGGATAATTGTAAAGTACCCATCCCGGAGTAATGGAATGATGGTCGATTGTGTCAATCAGGGCTAATGCGTATGCCAGTTCGCACGGATATTGTTTGATAAGCATGTCAAGCTCTGCATGCTGGCATATTTTATTCACATAGAGGTTGCTAATCAGTTCGGATATTCCTTTGTTGGCATACACAGCACCTACCATGCTGAGAAAACCTTCGAACTCTTTCCTATCCTTTAATAAAGATGCAAATAACCGGCGCTTTGCATCCGGTAACGAATGCCAGCGTGCTATCTCGTCCAATAGCAGTGCTTTTGCTTTTTCGCAATCATTTACCGGATTATTCATCTGATCACTTATCAGTTTGTCATCTTTCACAAGCTTATGGTAAGGACGTTCCGGAAACAGCAAAGGAGATATATAAAGCGTGTCGACCAAAATCCATTGGCATGTTTTGTCTGTGAATAGATATTTGGCATCATGGTGAATGATGTTATGTCCGCATATATAATCCGTGCCGCTGAGAAATTCAAATAACTCCTTTTTTGAAGCTTTGTGGTATGTTGCACCATCATGGCGGAGTGCTCCAATATCATGGATTTTATGATTTTTCAAGCCGACTTCGACATCTACTATGGCATATCTGATGTTTATGAGTCTACTCCATATTGGCATATCTCAACTTATCTTTTCTTCAAAACACTGTTAACAACTCTGACAGAAGAAACCAGCTTATTGGTAGAAGTAAATACATCTACATTCCACACATGAGATGAGCGTCCTTTATGCACGATAGTCGCTACCGCACGTACGGTATCTCCTTCGTGTGCGGACGAAATATGGTTTCCGCTGACTTGCATGCCTACCACAATTTCATCGGGCTGGCAGGTTATCATAGAGCCGAGTCCGGCAACGGTTTCGGCAAGCGCAAGAGTTGCACCGCCATGTAGAATGCCAAAAGGCTGGCGGGTACGGTGGTCTACGGGCATGGTTGCTTCTATGCGTTCTTCCGAGGCATAGGTGTATTGGATACCCAAGTTGCCCATTAATGCATGGCGTGCCCGCTCGTTTAGCAGGTCAAGAGGTATTTCAGCAGCATGCACTTCAGCCAGAATCAATTTTTCTACAGATAGGGCAACACCGTCTTCTTCATTGGAAGCTGTTACATAGTCGGCACAAACTTTTACGGAGTCTTGCGCATGCCCCATGGCTATGCCCAGACCGGCAACCTGGAGCATATTGACATCGCATACGCCGTCTCCAATGGCGATTACTTCCTCACGGGCGATGTTCAAATATGACAATAGGACGCCTAAGGTGTTTGCTTTATCAATTCCGCAGGGCACGACTTCCAGAAAGTAAGGTTCCGAGCAAAAAACATCCAGCGTTCCGTCCAAACGCTTTTTCCAATGCTCTTCCAAATCTTTCAATGCTTCTTCATCATTACTGACTAATATGCATTTGCATGGTGCAAAATCTATTGCTGTGGAAAATTCTTCTTCCTGAATGATTTTCAGATTATTCAGATTGGCTTCGGCACGGACATGTTCATTATCGGAACTATCTGTCAGTATGGTATCATCATGGTAAGTAAATATGGCAAAATTATTTTTGCGTGCTTTTTTCTCCAAATAAGGTAGCATTTCCGGATTGATTCGCCGTTCAAACAGAATTTCCCCATTTTGCGCATTGATTATCTGGCCACCGTTATAGGAGATGATGAAGCCCCCATAGTTGCCTAATTCAAGAGTTTTGGCTAATGGCATAAGGCCGTATGTAGGTCTTCCGGAAGCCAATGCGACACGTATGCCCATTTGCTGCACTTTAAGTAAGGAAGCAAGAGTCCGTTTACTGATTTCCTTGGCATCGTTGAGAAGTGTCCCGTCTACGTCAAGAACTAATAATTTGTATTTCATGGCAGCTTGGTTTTGGTTATGCTAACAAAGTTAATAAAATGGCGGTTAAAACAACCGATTTTATATTATTTTGACGAAACTGGTTATAATAGCTTTTGTAACCTGAATTCTTTAGGAGACATGCCGGTGTTCTTTTTGAAAAAACGGCTCAGGTAAGATTGGTCGGCAAAGTTCAGCAGTTCGGCAATTTCGGTAACAGATAAGCACGGTTCGTTTAAAAGAACTTTGGCTTCCGCTATCAGTTGCTCATCTATCAGTTGTATAGGCGTTTTTCCATTCATGTATTGAGTGGTGATTTCGTATAGGTAACGAGGAGTTATGCAGAGCTGTTCCGTATAAAACGGAACTTGATGTTCGCAAGTACTGTGTTCGCGTATCAGTTGCATGAACTGGTGGCAGAGCATCTGTTTTCTGCTATATTGCTTATTGGCAGCCAGTTTTTCCGGAATAGTATTGAAAAGCCACATTAATATGCTTTGAAGGAAATTAAGTTCTTGTTGTTTTCTGAACAGGAGTGTGTTGTTGTTCTTGAAAAGCATTTGGGCAACGTCCATCCATAATACAATTTCCCGCCACGTATTCTGGCTCCTTTCATCTGCCGTGTGATGATAATGCGGGTGTTCATGTACGTAATTGAAGTAGGGGGTATCAATCGGTAGTATTGCTTTTAGGAAAACGTCTTTGGGAAATAGAAGTATCCGTACTTTAAAATCGGCAGAGGCCTGTATTATCTGGATGAGGCTGCCTGTAAGGAAAATTAATTCGGTTTGTTCATCAAAAGCATATTGTTGCACTCCTGTCGAAATAATGCTTTTACCCTGTATGCAGATTAAGTATATGCCACATTTAAAACGGTATGGACGTAGTTTCAGATACGACAAGTCGGTTTCTTCATATCTGATATGGGAAGTGTCTGGAGATATTTGTTCGTACATGTGAATAAAGTTCTGTTTTACGCAACAAATATAGATATATTCAATGATAATACTGTATATTGTTCCGAAAATGAAATGTTTTGTACAAGATAAGTTATAGGCTGTTTGGAAAATATGGGATAATTTTGCCGCCGATTTTAAAAGAGGGAAAGATAATGACAGGTAAACAATATTCAAAAGGTTTTATATTGGTGTTTTTGGGGATGTTGAGTGCTTTTGGTCCATTTGTTATGGACATGTATCTTCCTATTTAACCGGCAATGTAGGTTTTCTTCCAGACTACATCTTCTAAAGTGCAGTTAGGGCTTACTACGAGTATGGTGGGGCTGGCGATAGGACAATTGGTTTTTGGTCCGTTAAGTGATAAGTACGGTCGCCGTTCTCCCTTGTTGGCAGCTATGGTCCTGTTTCTGATTTCTACTGTAGGCTGTATCTTCTCCCGGGACATATCACAGTTTGTGTTGTGGCGTTTTGTGCAGGGAGTTGCCGGAGCGGGAGGAGTTGTGATATCCCGTTCTATTGCTGCCGATAAATATTCTGCTCATGAGCTTGCTGGCATGTTGGCTACTATTGGCGCTGTCAATGGAATAGCTACGGTAGTTGCTCCGATAGGCGGTGGGGCATTGGCTGACTTTGGAGGTTGGCATGGCATTTTCTGGTTTTTGTTTGCATTGGGCGTTCTTCTGGTTATCGGAAGTGTACGTTTTAAGGAGTCTCTGCCAATTGGACAAAGGCAAAATATAAGATGTGTAGATATGTATCACCGTTTCGGTGCCGTATTACGTAACCGCCAATATGTGCGTTACATTTTACAATACGGTTTTACAATGGGTGTTCTGTTCACCAATATTGCTTCCGCTCCTTTTATTATGCAACAACATTATGGTCTTTCACCCATGCTGTTCAGTGTTTGCTTCGGGGTTAATGCGGTTGCAATGGTAATATCTTCAGCATTGTCTGTGCGTTGTTCTACCATGGAACATGCCTTACATATAGGAAATCATGGGATGTTGTTTATTTCCGTACTACTTTCCGTTGCATTCTTTCTGAATTGTAATTTCTGGGTTTATGAAGTGTTGGTCTTTTGTTTGCTTTCAATGGTAGGAATGGCTTTTACTGCTTCCAACACTTTGGCTATGGACTGTGAACGTAGGAATGCCGGAGTAGCTTCGGCTCTTTTAGGGGCAATAGGTTTTGCTTTTGGAGGTATCGTGTCACCTTTGGTCGGGATGGGAGATATCAGAAGTTCATATTGATTTCTTTTATTATTGTGATCATTATGTTCTTGTATATGTTACAGTTTCTTCTTTCTTCGGTAACATACTCGCTGTAAGGTTTTAAGTTATGCTTCTTATAAAATAATGAATGTTTTTTTGAAGAAACTGTTGTAAGATTTATAGACTTATTATATATATTCCTATCTTTGCCGGTGTTTTGTTTCGCGTTCTCTATCCGGAGAAGCGGATGAAAAGGGAATCGGGTGAAAGTCCCGAACAGTCCCGCTGCTGTGAGTTCCGTAAAAGATGTATTAATACTTATGCCACTGTTCTTGAAGAATGGGAAGGTGATACATCAGGAATAAGTCAGAAGACCTGCAAAACGAAGTCAAAAAATTGTCCGTTCGAGGAAAGCGGACAGTGTGTAAGTGGTTTTAAGATAATCTTTGCTTACTTTGTATGGCGAGATGAACTAAAGTACGGATAGTCTGTGCTATCGGTTTTTTGTGTGCAGTTTCCCTTTCTGCACAAGAAGTGGTCAGGGATACAATTACAGGAAAAGTGCACCAAATAGAGAAGGTGACAGTGACAGCCCGTAGATTACCTAATAAAGTAACTTCATCAGTTCCCATCCAAACTTTGTCGCAACAGGATATTAGCCAATTGGGCATACAGAATATGGCAGATGCCGGACGGCGGGTTGCAGTGGCTAATGTAAAGGACTTTGGAGTAATAGGTGGGTTGAAAACCGTTTCCGTCCGTAATATGGGAGCGGCACATACGGCTGTCAGTTATGATGGGGTTGTTGTGAGCAACTGCCAGGCGGGACAAATAGATATTGGTCGTTTTTCGTTGGATAATGTCTCTGTGCTTTCCCTGAATATCGGGCAACCGGAAGACTTGTTGCAATCGGCACGTATGTATGCATCGGCAGGGGTGTTGAGTATTGAAACGGAAAAACCGCATTTTGAAAATGAACGCAATTCCGCATTTCGGGTGCAGATGAGAGGCGGTTCTTTTGGCTACGTCAGTCCTTCAATCCGGTGGTGGCAGAAAGCAGGTAGCCGTACTTCCTTTTCGTTGAATGGAAATTATATGCGGGCTGATGGTAATTATCCATTCACGTTAGTGAACGGAAAATATGTGACGGAAGAAAAGCGTAATAATTCGGCAATCTATACTTATCAGATAGAGCCTACCTTATTTCATACTTTCAAAGATAGTAGTAATTTGGAATTGAAGGCCTATTACTTTTATTCAAAACGGGGGCTGCCCGGTTCGGTGACACTTTATAATCCTATTTCAGATGAAACTCTTTGGGATGAGAATGTTTTTATACAAACTCGTTACAAGAAGGATTTTTCACAGAAATGGTCTTTACAGGCACAAGCCAAATATAATCATGGATGGAATAAATACGAAGATAAAGGCAATGAGTATGCAGACGGGTTGTACCGGGCTGTGCATCGGCAGGATGAATATTATTTGTCGGCAACTGCATTATATCGTCCATGGAATGTTTTGTCTTTATCTTTGGCGCAAGACGGAATTATCAATAAATTGCGCAGTAATTTACCGGACTGTCCTTTTCCTATAAGATATACTTCTTTGACAGCTTTTAACGCTCGTTATCGGCAGGGTAGGATAACAGCTACCGGTTCGTTGGTCTATACCAATGTAACCGAACATGTGAAAATAGGTGATGCACCTGCTGACTTTCAACGTCTGGCTCCTTCTTTTACGGTTAGTTTACAGCCCTGGCAAGAACAATTGCTCTTTTTGCGGTTAATGTATAAAAGTACTTTCCGTATGCCTACATTCAATGACCTGTATTATTATCGGTTGGGCAACAGAAGTCTGCGTCCGGAAAAGGCTAATGAGTATAATATGGGCATAACATGGAGCAGGTCCTTTTCTTCTTTTTTAAATTATTTATCAGTCACTGTTGACGGTTATTATAATGATGTGACTGATAAGATCGTTGCATTCCCTACCACCTATGCCTGGAAGATGGCTAATTATGGAAAAGTTCATGTTACGGGAATGGATGCTACATTGGCGGCGGCGGCTTCATTAGGTAAAATTATGGTGCTTGTTGTGTCGGGTGGGTATACTTGGCAGAATGCTATAGACTTGACCGATGCTACTTCCAAAAGTTATAAAGATCAGCTGCCTTACACCTCAGCAACGCGGGAAGGTATCTGCAGTTTTTGTAAAGCCGTGGTTTATAGCGGGATATTCCATTGTAGGGGGAAGCGAGCGTTATAGTATGTCACAGAATATACCTGAGAATAGAATTGACGGATACATGGAGCATACGGCCAGTCTTTCCAGAAACTTCTCTTTTCGGCATTGTAAATTGCGTTTGCAGGCCGAAATCATTAATATGACAGATACACAGTATGATGTGATAAAATATTATCCTATGCCGGGACGCTCTTGGCGACTGACGGGAACAATTGAATTTTAACCAATTAAATAAGTAAGAATTATGAAAGTAAGAAGTTTATTAGTCAGCATGCTTTGTATGCTCGCATTAAGTGTTTCATTTGCGTCTTGTAGTGATGATGACGATTTGTTAGATGATTCAGGCTCAACAGTTGCTTTGCCGCAAGTGCGTGCCTTTTTCCTGAATGCAGGTACGCAAGGTGCTAACAACGCAAATATTGCTTTTTATGCTCCTAATGGAGGTGCTGATTTTATCGGTGATATTTTTCAGAAACAAAATAAGGCTAAGTTGGGAGACCTTGGTCAGACGATGATTGAATACAATGAATGTATGTATGTAGCAGTATATGGCTCCAACTATCTGGTAAAACTGAATGCAGCCGGTGTGGAGCAGACTCGTGCATCATTTGTGGATGATCCGGATTTGGCGGCTGGTATCCGCGCAATAGCAGCCGAAGACGGTTATATTTATGCTTCTTTCTACGGTGGTGTCGTGGCAAAGATTAATGCCAATACGTTAAAAGTGGAAAAGAAGTTAGTTATTGAGAATGGCTATAATCTGGAAGGTGTAGCAATTAGTAATAACATGCTTTATGTGGCTAATTCTTATAAGCAGGTTGACGGGAAGTGGGTTTATCTGAATGATGTATTTGTTGTGGATTTGGCTACATTTACTTTAAAAGAAAAGTTAGCTGTGGCAACAAATCCTAATGTTTTGATGGAAGAAGATGATAAGATATTTCTCATAGCATGGGACTATTCTTTTGTAGAGGAGGGTTATGTTTTACAAATAATAGATCCGGCCAATAGTAACGAGGTGACTAACATTGGTCACGCTACTTATATGGCTGCAGATGATGATGTAGTGTATCTGATTAATTCATTGACAAACTGGAATGTAAATCCTGCTGTTACAACCAATCATTTCAGTACTTATAATATTAAAACCAAAACATTGAACCAGTCTTCTTTCTTGAAAGATGATGCTCCTAAAGAACTGGCAACAACAAGTACGTCTATGTTGCAGGTGAATGATGATAATGGTGATATTTATATTGGTACAACCTATTTTGCTGCCGGTAATGGAAATATCTACCGTTTCAAGAAAGATGGAACTTTCATAGAAAAGTTCGATTGTGGTGGTCAGAATCCCAATTCTGCTGTATTCTTTAATTAAAAATGAGAAAAGTTACATTATTGTTTCTTATGCTGACACTGGTCTTGTTCCTTTCCGCTTGTAGTGGGAAGGACAAGACTGTCTCTGTTTTTATATCCGGTGATACTATCCCTCTGCGTTATGCCGATAACCTCACGTTAGTAAATTATCCCGACTACACTATTGCCACTTTACGTAACCCTTGGGATACCCTGAAAACATTGCACACCTATATCTTGGTTCCGGCATCCCAACCTTTACCGGCGCATCTGCCCGAGGGGACAATTGTGCGTACTCCGCTTCGCAAATCGGTCATTTATTCCTCGGTTCATTGCAGTCTCATGGATAAGTTGGGAGCTGCAGGCTGTATAGGCGGTGTGTGTGACTTGAAGTACATTAAACTCCCGGTTATACAGGACGGATACCGTAACGGAACGGTTACCGACTGTGGTGACGGTATGAATCCTGATATGGAAAAGATTATCGACCTGCATCCCGATGCTATTTTGCTTTCTCCGTTTGAGAACAGCGGTGGTTACGGACGCGTTGTAAATCTGAATATTCCTATTATCGAGTGTGCCGACTAGATGGAGACTTCCGCTTTGGGGCGTGCCGAATGGATGCGGTTCTACGGGTTGCTTTTTGGTGTTGTCTCAAAAGCCGACAGCCTTTTTGCCGAGGTGGATAGTTGTTATAACCAGCTTAGAAAACGTGCTTCACTTTCGTCTTCGTCTTTGTCTATTGTCAGTGAACTGAAAAGCGGTTCTGCCTGGTATGTACCGGGTGGTTGCAGTACAATCGGACGTTTGTTTAATGATGCCTGCGGGCGTTATGCTTTTGCGGAAGATAAACACAGCGGTTCCATTCCTTTGGCTTTTGAAACAGTTTTTGACAAGGCTGGTGATGCAGATGTATGGACTATTAAGTACAATCGAGACCGTGATATGACCTATTCTGATTTGAAAGCCGATTATATAGGTTATACTGGCTTCAAAGCATTTAAAACACGGAATATTTACGGATGTAACACGGCAAAAGTTCCTTTTTATGAAGAAACTCCTTTCCGTCCGGACTATTTGTTGGCGGATTTGATACAGATTTTACATCCCGAAATAGGAGATTTAGGCGGTTTGCGCTATTTTTGCAAATTGAATGAATAAAGGATGGAAATATGGCATCGGATTAGGAATGGTAATTGTATTACTGTTTATGGCTAATCTGCTGATAGGGTCGGTTTCAATTCCCGCATCCGATGTTTTCAGCATACTCATGGGGCATGAAGGCGAGAAGGCAAGCTGGAGTTTTATTGTATGGGAGTCCCGCCTGCCTCAAGCCTTGACAGCATTGCTTTGCGGAGGTGCACTGGCAGTCTGCGGACTGATGTTGCAGACCGCTTTTAAGAATCCGTTGGCAGGCCCGTCTATTCTGGGCATTAATTCCGGGGCGAGGCTGGGAGTGGCGTTCGTGATGCTGTTTTTTGGTGGAAGCATATCTGCCGGAACATTCAGTTTGTCCGGTTGCTTTTCCGTACTGGCTGGGGCGTTTGTAGGTGCTATGCTGATAATGGGACTTATCCTATTCTTTTCTACGTTGTTAAAAAGCAATGTCATGTTGCTGATAACGGGTATCATGATAGGTTATATTGCTTCGTCCGCCATTGCCCTGCTGAATTTCTTTGCTACGGCAGAGGGAGTGCAATCTTATATGGTATGGGGATTGGGTAATTTTGGCGGTGTCTCTCTCCAGCAAATGCCTGCTTTCGCATTGGTGACCGTTGCCGGATTATTCGGTTCTTTATTACTGATAAAACCACTGAACGCATTATTGCTGGGAGAGCGGTATGCGGAGAATTTGGGAATCAATATACGATATGTGCGCAACTGGCGTTTGGTCATCACCGGTTTGCTGACTGCCATAACCACCGCTTTTTGCGGGCCGGTTGCATTTATCGGACTTGCTGTTCCTCATATAGCCCGTATGGTATTGCGGACAGCCAATCACAACTCCTTGTTGCCTGTGACTATCTTGAGCGGTGGAGCAGTAGCATTGCTTTGCAACCTGATTTGCGTTCTGCCCGGTGAGGCAGGTATTATACCTTTGAATGCAGTTACACCGATTATCGGAGCGCCGGTCATTATCTATGTAATCGTTAGCCAGAGGGGACCGCAACGTTTTAATTGACGTGTCGTTTCAATCGTTTGCATGGATAACTTGCAGATTTCAAGGGATAATACTCTTTCGTATGATATTTTATTGTATTTTTGCGCCCGGTATTAGTGTTTAATTTAAACAAAGATTGTGACTATGAAATTGCCTGAAGATCCGATGATGCTGTACAGCTTCATCAATATGAAATTGCGTGATTTCTATCCTTCACTGGATGCACTTTGTGAGGATATGAACGTTGAGAAAGAAGTAATTGTCCGGACACTGAAAAGAGTGGGATTTGAGTATAATCCTGAGCGAAACAGATTCTGGTAATTGCCGTAAACTTATAAACAGATGGGTCGGGGCTGTGTCTTGTAAAGATGCAGCCCCGACTTTTTTTGTAAATAAACGACAAATACGCTCCGTCTCATTTAACTTCTTCCCATTTCTCCTTTCTAACCAGTAAAACCCGGATGAACTGATGATAAACGAAAACAAGATTCGACAAATATATAAATCCAACCGTGAACAGGGCTTTCAACTGTTGGTGGAATGTTTTCAGGAACCGATATATTATTATATACGGCGTTTGGTAGTGCTGCACGAAGATGCGGAGGATGTATTGCAGGAAGTCTTTATTCAGGTGTACAGGCATTGGGAGCAATTCCGTTGCGAGAGTTCACTGAGCACATGGATTTACCGGATTGCAACGAATGAAAGCCTCCGCTTGTTGAATAGCCGTAAAAGGCGGGAAACCGTTTCGACCGAAGACATTCAGGAAAACCTGATTTCCAGTTTGAAGGCTTCCGACTATGTGGACTATGAAAATGAGTTGGCCGTCAAGTTCCAGGAAGCCATATTGAGATTGCCGGAGAAGCAACGGTTGATATTCAATCTCCGCTACTATGATGAACTTGATTACGAGGAAATCGCCCGCATTCTCGACGGTAAGGCAGATACGCTTAAGGTGAATTATCATTATGCGAAGGAAAAGATTAAAGAGTACATACTAAATAATTGAGATTATGAAAAAAGAGTTTGATTTTGATGATATAGGAAAAAAAACTCCCTATCGTGTGCCCGAAGGTTTCTTTGACGAAATGCAGCGTAATGTGCGGAAACATACGTATGGTGGCAAGCCGGCGGGGCATCGTTTGTGGATAACCGTTTCTACGGGTATTGCCATAGCTGCGGCATTGGTCGGCTTTCTGTTTATGCCGTCTCTTTTCAGGGAAGGTGATAGAGGAGGGCAGATGCTGGATACCGGGAATTGTACGGCGGCGGCCCCTGCTGATAAATGGATTCGTGAAATGTCGGACGAGGAGCTGGAAGAGCTCGTCAGCTTCTCCGAAAGCGATATATTTTTAAATTAATAGTATTGTCTTAAAAAAAAAGAAGAATTATGAAAGCAAAATTCATTTACGTATTTCTGACGTGCCTTATGATAGGCGGTCAGTTCAGTCTCTCTGCTCAAAACCAGGTGAATAAAGATAAAAGGCAACGTCACACACCGGAGCAGTTCATGGAACGCCAGACCAATCAGATGGTGAACACACTGATGTTGGATGATGCCGCGGCTGCCAGATTTGTATCGGTTTATCAGAACTATTTGAAGGAATTGCGCGAATGCAGAATGATGATCCGCAGGCAGCTCTCCTCCGGGCAGGGAACGGAGCAGAAAGGCATGAAGCCGCAACCTAAACCGGTGCTGACGGATGCCGAGGTGGAGCAGCAGATAAAAGGACGTTTTGCCCAAAGTCGTAAGATACTGGATGTGCGTGAGAAGTATTATGATGAATTCAGAAAAATACTTTCTCCCAAACAGATTGTGAAGATTTACCGGACGGAACAGAACAATGTCAACAAGTTGAAAAAAGAATTTGACCGCAGAAAAAAGCAGGCTGTTGCGCAAGGAAAACATAAACACCCGGTACGTTCTGCACAGAAGTCTTAAGCTGCCGGAAAAACTGTGGTTTAATATAATAAGTGTGTCATAATATAAAAAAGCTCCGTTCTTAGCTTTTGAATGTAGCGAAGAATCTCCTCTCTGTGTATGGCTTGACGAGGAGATTCTTTTTTATTATCAGCAATGCTGAGAGGGTAAAATAAATATAATCGGGTAGCCGGTTCAGAACTTCACAGGAGAGAAATTGTTGTAGGGGAATGCAGATAACAAAGAATACTCCATGCGTTTTTTTCAGAAAATAAAGAATTGGAAAACGGTTCGCGGCTGGCATATCTGGAAGTTGAAGTTGGTAGATGCGCGGCTTTATTTTGTCAGCATGATTGTGGGATTGCTGACAGGGCTTATTGCGGTCTGTTATCACTATCTGCTTTATTTCCTGCTACATATCCGCAGCGACTTTTTCGCATCCCGCCCTGCCTGGTATTGGCATATACTCCTGTTTTTGCTGTTTTGGGGGATTCTGATGTTTGTGTCCTTTCTGGTAGGCAGGATGCCTCTTATCAGTGGCGGCGGCATTCCGCAGACACGCGGGGTAATCAACGGACGCATAACCTATAAACACCCGTTTGTGGAGCTGGTTTCCAAATTCGCTGGTGGAATTCTTTCTGTGGCTGCCGGATTGTCATTGGGGCGTGGAAGGTGTGTCAAAATGCACACCTTCTGTTTTTTACGCACAAAGCCCCGACTTTCACAAGCTGGGGCTTTGTTATTACCTAAAGATTTTGT
>ENA-ORLX01000026-ORLX01000026.1-human-gut-metagenome-genome-assembly--contig:-NODE-26-length-33332-cov-7.23902_pt1 | contig 33332 bp, 37 predicted proteins | sample MGYA00243014_ERZ508843 | MGnify/ENA primary metagenome ERZ508843 (study PRJEB26277, sample SAMN04329788) | human gut metagenome | biome: human-associated habitat | host: Homo sapiens | place: USA... | reverse complement strand
GGCGGCAGACCTGTCTTTAAGTCAATTGAGCAGGTGATAGCATACAAACATGACACCATTGTCGGAAGGTTTTCATGCAAGGGATTTGATACGTTTGGTCCGTTCAAGCTGATTGGTGGGGTATCAAAGGGACATCCGGATGAGAAGGATATTGCGGCGGCTGTAGAGTTTTACAATGGATTAAAATTAAAGTATGATTAGAATCTGTATATTAGTAAACTATCTTATTGGGTGTTTTACTTGTAGGTATTATTCGCAGAAGGAAGGATATACAGGCATGAAACTAATTTGCTCTTTATTTATCACATTCTTAAAAATCGGTGCGTTCACCTTTGGCGGCGGATACGCTATGATTGCGCTGCTTGAAAATGAGTTCGTTGAAAAGAAAAAATGGCTTGAAAAAAGCGAGTTTCTGGACATGGTTGCGGTAGCCGAATCCACGCCAGGACCAGTCGCCGTCAACAGTGCGACTTACATTGGTTACAAAATTGCAGGATTTGCGGGTGCAACCATGTCCACACTTGCTGTCTGCATTCCATCTTTCTTTGTAATTTATGGTATCTCGCTGTTCTTTGATCAGTTTCTCAGTTTGCGCTGGGTTTCCTGCGCATTCCGCGGGATTCAGGTATGTGTGATCTATCTGATCCTTACCGCAGGGCTGAAAATGCTTAAAAGTATTGACAAAAATACACTAAACTTGACGCTTCTCACGTTGGTCATGGCTTCCATGCTCTGCTGCTCGATCACAGCAGTTTCGTTTTCCTCTGTGTTTTACATCCTGATCTGCGGCGCGGTCGGGCTTGTTGTTTTCTTTCTGCGAAAAATCCGGAAAGGAGATGGGAAAACGTCATGATATATCTGCGTCTCTTTCTGAACTTTTTGATGATCGGTGCCTTGTCTTTCGGCGGCGGCTATGGAATGGTTTCGCTGGTACGCGAAAGGGTGCTTTCCAACGGCTGGCTGACAGAGAACGAGTTTCTGAATTTTATTGCCGTATCTGAATCCACACCGGGACCCCTTGCCGTGAATATGGCAACCTTTATCGGCTCAACACAGGGCGGAATCCTCGGTTCATTTGTTGCAACGCTGGGCGTGGTGTTGCCGTCATTTTTGATTATTCTCTTAATTGCATCCGCACTAAAGAATCTGATGAAATATGCACCCGTCAACGCCTTTTTATCGGGAGTTCGTCCGTGCGTTGTAGCGATGATCCTTGCGACCGCGCTCAGCATGGCGCTGTCTACGCTGTTTGGCCTCACAGATTTACAGGCCGGATTTGCGCCAGATTTGCGCTCTATCGCAGTATTTGCTATGCTCGGAGCAACACATCTGATTTGTAAAATAATCAGAAAAACAGCTCCATCGCCAATTCTGATGATCCTGTTTTCAGCAGGCCTCGGAATCTTGTTTTGGTGAATATTCTAGCATGGCGATTGATTTTATTTCAAACTTCAATAGCAATTCCTGCTGAACCGCGCTTATTTCATTGCATATAATTTCGAGCGACATCACCCTTCATTCATGATGCCGCTCCGCGCTTCGACCATATCATTCTGCCACAAATGAGCTGACCATCCCCTTATTTAATACTATAGTTTACGTCTCCGATATATCGGTACAGTTGTAGTTATTTGTTTTTTCAAAAAAACAGTTCGTAAAATTATACTTTTACGAACTGTTTGTATTTTTGGTCAGTTTTGCAAACTGATATTTATTTTTTCCTTGTGGTTATACGAAGTAACAAGCATCCTATCAAAAATCCAACAAGAGTCCCACAAGTATTCATAATCACATCATCTAACTGTGCAAACCTTCCAATAAATGTTTGCAAAAATTCTATACCAATCGAAAATACTGCTCCAAGTATAACGCCATTCCACCAATGCTTGTGGATATTCTTAAAAATAAATACTGGCAAAAATCCATATGGAACGAATAGACATATATTCAAAATAATTGCCGCATTAAATCCATCCTCAAATAATTTAAAACTAATATAACTATCAAGTGGTGAGGATATTCCAAAACTACCACCAATAATTCCTGTAATTTTTAATATTGATACAACTATTAGAATCCATAAGAATTGACATAACCAATTTAAAATCTTAACTTCAATTTTCTTCTTCTGGATAAATTCAATACCCACTTCGATAATCATAACACCTGAAAAAATAATAAGTGCCATTGGAAGTAATCTCACTAATATCCATATTCCAGTCCATATTTCCATTGTAATATAACTCACTATCATTCCTCCATAAATTCTGATTGCTACTTTACCGCACATGAGCATTTGCACTGGGAATGTCTTACACAGATATTTTCTATACAAATAATTTGACTGTTTTCTTCACGTTTCAACCTTTATCACTTCCAGCTCTTCAAAGCAACTATTTATTCTGTGCATCCAAATACCTGTGCCGGTATTTTAGCCCTGCATACTCCGTGATCCGTTTCATGTAAATCGCATCATATGCCCCGCCGACTGCTCCGACCACAGGAATTCCCTGTAAGAACTTCATATAAAGCAGCTCTTTTGACAAAGCTCCTGCTGTTTCCTCGATCTGCTTCTTTTCCTGATACTCTTCCGGCAGCGTTCCACAACTGATAAATTCATTCAGTTTGCCATCAATCTCACAAAGCGTTTCCCCATAGGATATCGCTCCCTGTATCAATAGCAGAATAAAATACTTTTCTTCCCTGCTTTCGTAGCTATATCCATAATGCAGGGCAGTCTCGTAGATATTCTTCAGTATCATCCCTGTAAATACCGGAATATCCGGCAGACCAATTCCCAGTACTCCCATCCCAATCCCGGATGCGCCGGATAGCAGTAAATTCTTTGTTCCTGTATCTCTCGCTTTTTTAGAAAAGGCTCGCAGGGATTTGGAATCCTGCTTTACATCCGCCGTATACTGTCGTACCTGATAGTCCTGCTCCAACTTCTCCCGTTGATACGTCTTTTCAATAACTCCGGTTCCTTTCTCAAAAATCAGAGCAAACGCTTTGGCAAAAGCGGCATCAAGTGTTCCCTGAAGTTTAGGCGGTATCTTCTCCTCCAGCTTTTGATTCAAGATACTTTCCTTTTTTTCCAACCGTTTCTGAAGGAATTTCTGCTCCTGTACTTCCAGCTTTTCCCACTCCTTCTGAAGCGGCGTCCTTTTATCAAATAGTCGCATTTTAATACACCTCCCCGTTCATCTGACGTTTTACATGATCCAGCAAACATTGGTCCCTGACACCATTAAATTTTTATAACTAATAACCATAGCTAATGCACTTCCAAAAGTTATTCCTGATTTTACCATTTTCTTGACAGTCGTTGATTTATTATCTTCCATTTTTGTTTTCTCCGTATATTCCTATTTTCTTAATTCTGCAAGCTGGAATTTTCGCATTATTTCTGTTGTGTCTTAACAAAAATGCTTTCTGTTACAAGGGCTATCGTTATAAGGGCTCCTACAAGGGAGTAATTGTTTAATCCATACATCAACGGCATAAGAGAAATAATTGCTGTAATAATCGAAAGAACAAACAAGGCGTTAAAAACGCTATCCTTCTTCAAAGAAATCAACGAAAGCAACAAGATAACAACAGTAAGTATGGCTGTAATAAGTGGAGTAAAATTTGCATATCCAAACGGTATAAGGCTAAAGTATGAAAATGTTTCTCTTACTCTTTCTGTTGGAGATGGAGCAAAAGTACAAACTGCTCCCAGTGGTAATGCTTCTAACACTATTGTTAAAGCCGGAAAAACCACTAAGCTGATTTTTTTCATGTTGTGTACCTCCGTCTACAAATCAGAATTTTCCGAAACTTACTTTATGCTGTTAAATACTATAAATTCATCCCACAATTCATCATAATTATCAAATTCATAATATGTGTCCTCAACTTCAAAATATTTTCCTGGACTAATTGTCAGCGTTTCATCTGTTGCAAAATAGATTGTGTAATAAGAAACAGCTCCACTTGATAATGCTTTGTTTTCATCTACTATGTCACCAAGTTTCACTTGATTCAATAAATCTATAAACTCAACAACTTCTTTATCTGAAAAAAAATACGAATAATTACCGTCTTTCCCACCTGTAGTTCCTGTAAGTTCGATTTGTTTGATTTCCGACGCATCAATGCTCTCCAAGTCCTTATTCACATCTTGTTTTCCACATCCTAACAATGTACCTGTAAGTGAAATAAGTATGAGTAAAACTATTCCAATTTTTTTCATTTACATAACCCTCCATTTACATTTCAGTTTGACAACTTCTAGCTCGACAAGCTGGAAGTTATCGCTTTACTTTTGTTGTATCTTAGCCAAAATACTTTCTATTACAAGTGTTACTGTTATAAAGGCTCCTACAAGGGTATAGTAGTTTAAGCCATACATCAATGGCAAAAGAGAAATAACTACCGTAATAATGGAAAGGACAAACAATGCTTTGAGAACACCTTTCTTCTTCAATGAAAACAATGAAAGTAAGAAGATGGCAACAGTAAGTGTGGCTGTAATAAGTGGAGCAAAATTTGCATAGCCAAACGGTGTAAGGCTAAAGTATGAGAATGTTTCTTTTACTCTTTCCCTTGTGTTACATTCTCCCATTAGCTTTCATGAACCTTAATATGGGAAAAATTAAGGGAAAGAAAATTTCATAACACAGTATAACATATAACAATAACGACATGGTGAACTGATTGAAATGTTTTCGATATTTAACTCTATAACTGATTATTAAAAAAATGGAGATAAGATACGATGAGAACAATATTTGCAGAATACGATCCACACAGAAACAGCATTGATGTTTATACCAATGCCGGTTATATGCTCCGCATTGACTGTTGGGAAGCTGAGAATAACTTAAAAACCACTCCTGGATCAGACTGCGCATTAAATACACTTGCTATTGATGAGCCACTTGAATATGCACTATTATATCTTGATGGTAATATGCAAATGTGGGTAGATGCAGAAGATTCTTTGGAATTGTAAACCACAAGTAGCCTGTATGCTTTATTTTACATACAGGCTACTTAATCAAAATCACCATAATTGATCAAGCAAGTTTTTTTAATATACCTCGGAGTCATTTTCGTTCAATCTTTCATCGCTAATAAAATTTCTCTGAAGTGATAGCAGATAACAGATTGGCAGGTTTTTCTAAAAAATAATCTGCTTTTATGTGCTTATTATGACTGCCCCATACTGCTAAAGCAAAATCAATTCCTGCATTTTCCGCACATTTACTGTCATATTTGCTATCTCCGATATAAAGTACTTTCCTATGGTCTGTTTTTGATAATTCCACATATTTCAAAATCGGTGCGGCATTGGGTTTATGTTCCTGTGTATCGTCTGCACATATGATTGTTTTGAAATAATGACTGATACCAAACGGACAAAAATCATGTGTAAATTCTTCCCTTGTCTTTGATGTGACAATCCCCATTTCATAATCCAGGCTTAGAAGATTTTTCAATAATTCAATGATTCCGTCAAATACTTTAATGGTATTTGTATAGTTACGCATATTTTTATCCCATAATTCTATCGCATAGGAAGTGTCTTTTATCTCAAGTTTTTTCAAAGCGTCTGTTCCTGTAATACCTAACGCAAATCTTAGTTCAGAACATGGTATCTCTCTCCCGGACAATCCCTTTATAGTTTCCTGTAAAGAATGTAATACAGCATATTCCGTATCAATCAGAGTGCCGTCAATGTCAAAAACGATATGCTTATACTTCATGCTGCCACCTTTCCCTGTCTGTATCAAAATAACGTATCACCCTGCATGGATTTCCTACTGCAACACAATTAGGCGGGATAGGGCGGGTAACTACGCTTCCAGCCCCTATCACGCTGTTTTCCCCTATTCCGCCCAACAGCTCCCGAAGAATGGAAGTGCGTTTTTCTGTATCTCCATAATCAGAAAAATAATATTTCCGTGTTAATTCCCTTGTGCGGGCAATCTGCTTTAACGTATCGCTGTCCGCTGTTTCCAAAAAATCACTGGATTCGTAATACACAATATCCCCATTAACGAAAACTGTTTTCCATAACGCCCGGAAGCAGGGCATAGATAGAACAGCCAATCTGATCCTCAAACCGTTCTTTAATCTCTAAAATCTTTTTCCATCTGTCTATTGTCGCTGGGTGAACGCCGTATCGCATTGTCACGTCTACAAATCTCTTTTCCAAAAGACAGAACCCCGAAGGCATAGCCAATGCGTCACATAACTGTACAAGACGGTCATAATCATCATATACCGCATTTGCAACAAATTCTTTCATAAACAGGTAATCCTCATCACTGACATCAAACTCTCCGATAGATGTGGCAATATCCTGTATCATAAATGCGTGGGATATACATATTTGTGCAGCTTTTTCCCATCCGCGCTCCATACAGTAACGATAGCCGTCTATCAGATGCCTTTCCGAACTCACTCCGGCATAACGTCCAATATCGTGTAACAGCCCGAAAATATATGCCTGTTCAGAAGATAAATCTTTACAGTGTGACGCAATGTTTTTACAGGCTTCGGCTACATACCGGGAATGTTCTGCCCATGCTCCCGGATTGGATTCTGCCGCTTCCCTTAATGCCAGTTCTGCGGTCTGAATATTCAACTCCATTTTTAACTCCTTTCAAAAGGGCGGGGCTGGAAGATAAACTGTCCAGCCCCTTTATGATGAAATATTTACAGATAAATCAGCAATCCCCGGCATAGTACGAAACAATGTTCATATAGTCCGTTGGATTCGGAACTTCTAAAACAAGCCGCAAACAGTTTTTGTTTTGGGAGTATTGCCGCCACAAACTGCCCTGTATCTTTTCTTCCCCATTGATGTTTTGTATTTTACCATCCGGGCAGAGCATATTTACTTTGCCGGAACAGCTATTGACCGTATCTAAAAAATTTTTCATGTTCAGAATGTTCAGTTTTACCACTTTGCACTCACCTACTGTAAATGACGGATTTACTTTACAGGTATCATTATAATGCAAAAGGAATAGAAAAAATATTTCTTTTCTGCCCTTATCTATCACTATTCTGCCATTTTCTCCGATATTCTGTAGGTGAACAATATGCATATTCCCGAAAAACTTTTCCAAAATAACTGCTGCTCCCTAAACCGCACTCATGGCTGATAACGGTAATAGGTTCCTGCCCCTTTGCCAACATCTGACAGGCAATTTGTAGACGATAAGTTGTTATATACTCTACGGGTGTCATGTGTAGACAGTCATGGAACACTCTATAACACTCCCTTTCGCTTAGATATGCTGCCGCAGCAAGTTCCGGAATAGATATTTTTTCTCTGTAATGTTCATGAATGTATATCATCATCAGCTTTATTTTATCGTTGCTTTTGTTATGTTCCCCTTTCTTTTCACGCATAGAGCAAGATAGTTCAAAAAGCATGAGCCATATTTCTGTTAGGGTTTCCCGCAGTTTTATTTCATATCCAAATTCATCACTGGATAAACGAAATGAAGCGGCAAGCAGTTTCAAAATCCTTTCTTCTTCTGCATTGCCCGGAAAAAGCGGAATTACCTCAATCTGTGGGGCCGTTATGACAGGCGCAATATATTTTTGTTCAATCCTGCTTCCCTGTTCTCCGGCAAGTAAGGAAACATCGAAAATATGAAGTAGCTGTATATTCTTTTCTCTCTGCGATATTGCTTTTGTCATATGGAGTACATTGGGATTTATCATGCCGCCGCTTCCAGCCGGAAACAATATTTTTCCTCCTGGCGTATCATATTCAATGCTGCCGCTTTCCATATAAAAAAGCTCCACTGTCCTGTGCCAGTGCCACGGTACATAACCCCCTATATACTTGTCAAGTTCTGCCCTCGAAGCGATATAGGGAAAATCTTTTTCAAAATCTGGAAGCAATTCTTCCTTGCTTCCGGTATAAAATTCAATGCTATGGATATTTTTCATGTCTGTTCACCTGTACATCTGGGATTTTGTATCTACTTTATAGGTTAAATATACGGAAATCCATTTTAAATTTTGGGTTTGTAGTTTTAAAAGTTTTTTCGCCATTGTTTCTTAGGTTCATATTTTCCACAATCATCACAGGTATACGGCCAGTTGATTTTCCATTCAAAATATTCATCTCTGGTAATCACACCGGATTTCAGTTCATCCATTCGAACCCCCCATTCTTTTAGAAAATCATTCAGAACTCCATAATCAAACCACATACAGACAGGAGCATGAGCCGGCCAGCTATCATTGTCGTGATAGTAAACGGAAGTGTCTGCTACTTCATTGCATTTTTCACCAGGAAATTTCCGAGGAAGAAACAGATGCAGGGCAGATGGATTAAATTCATCCAGCCAGAAAAGCAGTTCCATCATTTCGGAAGCGTCACGTCCAGCGGTATCATAGAGGGTATAAGGATTAACATCAAGAGCCTTAGCCATTTTATCAACCAGATCTTTTTTTGGAACACGAACACCTTTTTCATATTGTACAATTCTATGTTGATCGGTCAGTCCGATCTTCTCTGACAATTCTTTTTGTGTCATTTTCCGGAATGTCCGGATTTTTTTTAGTTTCAGATTAAAATTCATAAAGTCACCTCTGCATTAGTCCTGATAAACATTCGTTGAAGATAGTGAAATCAAGAAATGAATAACTATTTGTCCATATTATAACACAAGATAGCATAAAATCAACAAAAAAGAGTACAAAAAAGAACCTAAAACGCATGAAGTGCTATTGACATTAGCAGTAACGGGGGATATAATGGCATTAAATCGAAATAGGTACAAAAATGTATACCTATAAAACTTTTGATTATTGAACCTTGAAAATTGAATGAGCTGTATGGGTGCCTTTCGGGGCTTAAAGGTAACACAGGATTCCACCGCTGTATCAGAGAGTAGTATGTGGAAACCGAAGATACTCCGGCAACGGCTGGTATGCTTGAGAAGAAGCTGCCAGTATTCAGAAAGATTTCTGATAGAGGTCAATTGTAACGTTGACACCGCCATATACAAATGGAAGCCAACACGCCGAACAGAATGGAAAATCATCGTAAGAAGTCCAAACAAAAAGTATATGTACTGACAACGGGCATAACCGCTGTCTGGGAGGTGATGCAGAAGAATACGGAGGAAAGGAGGTATGTGCATCATGAGAAAAACAACAGAGTATAAGGCTGAGAATCGTCTGACGGTAGATATTGAAGGATTAATGGCAATGTTATCTTGCGGAGAAGTAACTGCAAAGAAAATTGCAGATTATGCAGAAGCAAGAGTGATTATTGGAAGACGTGTTCTTTATAACGTGGATAAGATAAAAAGATATCTTGATGCAATGGCAGTGTAATGAAAGATGAGAAGATAAAATACAACAACTTTCCTTCGGAATGAAAAGTAAAAAAGGGAAAATATTCCTGTAAAACAGGCAAATAAAAATTAGCATTTTGCAGGAATTTACCCTTGGAAATCATAAAATATTATGTTAATCTGTGAGCAGATATCAGACAGTATATGACTGATACAGACAGGACAAAAATCATTCCGAATAACGAAAAATAAAGTGAAAGGAATGATTGATATGGCAAGAAAAGATAATAAAGGCAGAAATTTAAAAACAGGTGAATATCAGCGTCCGGATGGACGTTATGAGTATCGCTACAAGGATGAAATTACTGGAAAGCGTAATTCGGTTTATGCAGCTGATCTGGCGAGTCTGCGAGAAATGGAAAAGAAGATCAATAAGGATATGGAGGATCTGCTTATTACAGACGCATCAGTTAAGAAGCTGACTGTAAATACTTTGTTTGAGCGATACATGGCAACAAAGAATATCAAGGAAAGAACGAAAAAGAATTATATCCGTATGTGGGACTATCGGATACGAAATACTTTGGGAAATATTCGTGTTGTAGATTTTAAGACATCTCACGTAAGGACGTTCTTTTCAGCATTGTCAGATGAAGGACTGGCACACAGCACGATCAAAGGTCTTTATGGCTTATTGAATCCCAGTTTTGAACTGGCAGTGGAAGACGGGATTATCCGTAAGAATCCGGTAACTGGAACACTTGGAGATTATGGGGCTCCGGCAAAAGAGAAAGAAGCACTGACACTGGAACAGCAGGAAAAACTTCTGAAGTTTGTTGAACAGAGTAATGTGTATAAGCCTCATCTTCCAATGATGCAGGTTATGTTTGGGGCTTGCCTGAGAGTGAGTGAAACCATCGGCTTAACCTGGTCAGATGTGGATATGAAGAATCGGGAGATCCATGTAGGTGGACAGCTTGTATATTATGAAGGTGATGAAGGATATTGTTTTCATGATTCAGAAACCAAAACGGATGCAGGAATCAGAGACATTCCTATGACACAGATGGTATATGATGCGTTCCGTAAACAGAGAGAGATGAACTTGATGCTTGGTTTGCAGAGTAATGTAGAGATCGGTGGACGCAGTGGATTCATCTTCAATACAAAGCATGGACGTCCGATTATGCCAGCGGGAGTGAACAGCTTTCTGAAAAATATTGTCAATGCCTATAATAAGAAAGAAAGCAAACTGGCAGAAGAAGAGAAACGAGAGCCGGAGCTGATGCCTCCCATTTCATCGCATACCCTTCGTCATACGGGATGTACCAGATTGGGTGAGAACAATGTCAATCCTAAAGTTATGCAGTATGTCATGGGCCATTCGGATGCACAGATCACAATGAATGTCTACAATCATATTGCAGAGAAGTCTCATGTGGAGAACGAGATGTCTAAAATGAATCTGCCAGAAACCGTACCTGCTGTGGTATAAACCAGAAGTCGTTGTCGTAAAATGTGGTAAGAAAATCAGACTTTTTGACAATCAAATTCCATTAGCATCTCTTCAATTTTCGATTGCATTTCGTTCACACTATGCTTCCGTGTACGAGCACATTCCTGAGCCTGACACCCACAGATAATACATTTTCGGAAAGAAGGACGGGATAACTTCTGACCATTTATATCAATCACATCAAGATCAAAAAGGCGACCGACAGGATGAGTTTCTTCAATATCTGTTGTCAGATCCTTGATTTTTTTGCAGGATAGTCAACTGCAAGAAGAAGTTCATCTCCTGTTTTTTCGTGGATTTCCAATAAATTTTTGATTTTGGCTTGTGTCGATTCTAACTTTGCTAATAACGCATGCTTTCCGCTGGTAAATGCAGCATGGATTCGGTGAGAGTGAGATTTCCTGGACAACAACCGGAAAAGCCAATATCATACTGGATAACCTGATCGAAATGGGAAAAATAAAACCTTTTACACTTGTGATGAGTGACGGCATGGTACAGGAAAAGGTCGGCTCAGAAGAACGATTAAACCATGTTTTGCTGGAACGTATGCTGGTAGAGGAAATTATTCCGATGGCAGAGAAAAAATATCAGTTTGGCGGTCGGAAGAAAACCTTATGAGCAGACCCATCTGAAGGCGATGGACGATCCGTACTTTAATAACTATTTTCATACCTTTTTCCGGTGCATCGGAGATAATGACTGTTTCCGTTCCAGATTTCTGGAAGAGGATGCAATCATCCAGGAGAAAGGTGTCCATGAAATCAGGAAAATCTATCCGGGCGGACATGACTGGAATGTGTGGAGACCGTGCTTTACGGATTTTGCGCAGATGATTTTCCGGTAGGATTGTATAAAGTAAGAAAATATAGTCGAGCAGGAGCTGCCCGGCTATTGTATTTTACGCGAGCAAGGAGCCCAAGTCCGTGCCTGCACGAAATCACTGCCCCTGCGTGCCTCTCGCTTCCCGATAAGCAGAAGGGGACATCCCCAGTTTCTTCTTAAAACTGTTGCTGAAATAATATTGATTCGTATAACCACACTTTGTGCTGATCTCTTTTAACGAAAGACTGGTGGATTCCAGATAATGACAGGCACTTTCGATGCGAAGCGCAGTGATGGTATCACTGATGCTTTGCCCGGATACCTTTTTGAACAGAGAACTCAGATATGCAGGGCTGATGTTGGCATGTCGTGCGATATCATTCAGGCACAGGGTGTTGGTTTCAAAGTTTTCCCGGATATATCCAAGAGCCATGGTATATATCTGATTGTGATAGTTCTGTAAGGATGAATCCATCTTTTCGCATACGGAGGCACATAACTGCGTCAGCCATTTTACAAATTGTTCGTAGGTGCGGAAGGAATCAAACCGGGTATAGACCTGGATGATTTCCCTCTCCAAATCTCCGGTATCCAGGTTCATCTCGTATAAGAATTTCAGAATTCGTCCCAAAAGGGAGTAGATTCGGATGAAAACCAGATTTTTGTCCTGAACCTGTCCTAACAGATTCTGAAAATAGCAGGTAATCCATTCTTCGATAGCAGTCATGTCTTTGGAACAGATAAGACGTATCAGTTCTTCGTCGGTATTTTCGGAAAAGGACAAAAGATTTAATTCTTTACCAAGTGCTTCTCTCGCATCGAAAATATTTTTGTGTGGGAAGAAAAATAGGTATTTCAGCGAGTGGGAAGCACTGGCAAAGGACACCGGGAGCTTCCAGATGCTGTCAGCAAGACTTCCGATTCCGATGTTCAGAGAAAGTACATTGTTTTTGCAGGACTCGACAATAGTGGAGGCTACTTGGTGTATGACTTGAAGAAAATGCTGGGGATGTTTTGAGTTCTGGCCGATGATGCAGACGATTCCGCTGAATTCTTTTAAATAAAAAACATTGTCAAAAATCTCCATTTCTTCTTTTACCAGATTCAGGATATTCAGAAGCTGGATCTGGTATTGGGTAAAGTCCAGTTCGGATTTGGCAGGATCTGGTTCTGTTTCCAGGATCAATACGTCAAAAAAGTCATAGTCTGATCTCAGATCCAGATATTTCAGATACTGGCTCAGATGAGTGGCCGGATCCTCACCGGGATAATGGAGCAGATCATGAAAGAATTTTTCTGTCATAACAGGCCGGCTTGCTTTTACCAACTCCGTATTTTTTTGTGTACGGTCGATATCCGTAAAAGCATTTTTGATTTTTTCCGTAAGATAATGATAATCCAAGGGTTTCTCGATATAGTCATATACACAAAGGCGGATCGCCCGTTTGGCATATTCGAACTTGTCATAGGCACTTACAAGAATAACTTTTATGAAAGGCTGGATCTCCAGAGCTTTCTGACTCATGGAGATCCCATCTAGATCCGGCATCTCAATATCCGAGATGATCAGATCTACATGGGTGTCTTTCAGGATGTCCAGAGCGGAAAGACTGTTATATTCTACGGCGATCACAGTGGCATCCAGAGCACTCCAGTCAATATTTTTTTCGATGCCTTCTGCGGTGAGGCAGTTGTCATCTACAATCATTACATTCTTCATCATATTTCTCCATCTGATCAAATTCAATGGTAATGGAAGTGCCTTCATACAGACAACTTTCTACAGATATCCTACCATTTCCAAAATAAGGATTGGAGATTCGTTTGTTTACATTTCCAATACCAAAGTGTTTTTCATAATTAACAATTTTTTCATCCAATGTTTTCTGCAATTCTAAAAGCTGTTCTTTTGCCATTCCGATTCCGTTATCTGTGATCACAATAATAACCGTATCATCTCCGTAGGAAAGATCAATGGAGATATGAACCTCCGGCGTTTTCTGAGAGAGACCATGCATAATACTGTTTTCCAGAAATGGCTGCAGTGTGAATTTGCAGATCAGGAAGTTGTCAATGCCGTCTTCCATATTGATCTCCCAGGTAAGATTATCATTATGGCATAATTTTTCCATTTCCAGATAAAGCTGTGCGATGGTCAGTTCGTCCCGGATGGAGATCAGGTCTTCCGACTTTCTGAGTGTCATGCGGTAAAAACGTGTAAGATTCGTCAGCATCTGATTGGCAATATCCAGCTTTCCAAGGGACTGACAGGTCTGGATGGATCCCAGAATATTATAAAGAAAATGTGGATTGATCTGGGATTGGAGAAGCTGGTATTTTAGCCGTTCTTCCGTCAGTGACAGTTCCAGAATAGACTGCAGATTGTCATTCAGGGAATGCTGCATTTTTTCAAAGGTTATCCCCAGTTTATCAATCTCATCGAAGGTTTCAGGTGCACGATCCTGTGGTACCAGTGCCTTCATGTTGGTGTCGGATGCATCTAATTGTAGTGTTTCCATAGCCCTGGATAGTGTCTTGATTCGTCTGGTAAGATTCTTCGAGATCAGAACCACAACCAGAATCGTCAGCGGAAGAGAGATCAGGATTGTCAGGAGGATACTTTTGATCAGTATATGCGTGTTTTGCATGATATAAGAATCCGGTATCTCTGTCACCTGTAGCCAGCCGTTTCGTAAAGTAGTAGTGTGATAATTAGTGTGAGCTCTCTTTTTTAGAGAATCTCCCTTGTTGTATAAGAAATCCAGTTTTTCTTCGTCAAGAGACGCAGAAAGCAAAGAAGGATTGTTGCTGGCAACGATTTTTCCGTTGTCTGTAAGGATATAGCTGGTGATCTGATTATCATGGAAAATTTCCTGTAGAATGGAGGAAAATTCAGATGCGTCCAGATAAATTATATAAGCATACTTTATGCTGTCTGTACCCGGATGTTTTAAAACTCTGCAACAGGAAACAGAATTCGTAATATGGTAGCTGTTATTCACAAGAAACGGAACAGACAGCAGATCCTGATAAAACCAGACAGAGGATGTTCCCGGATTTTCCAGAACTTCTTTTGGAATCTGAAAGTCAGAAAGCTTAGACACAGGGAAAAAGTATAAGCTTTCGCTGGATGCCATATGCTCGTCCGGAAGAAATATATTGATATAGGCCAGATCAAAGGATGTCTTAAACATGTACAGATTGCTCCGAATCTCGGAAAGCATAGCCAGAGTGTCCATGGGTGCATCTGCCTGCATCAGGTTGTACATATTATATTGAAGCGTATCGGCTATATTTTCCACTTGCTGCAAGCGGTTATCAAACTGTGTATGCAGCTGTGCATCAGCGGAAATAGATGCATTCAGAATCTTATCTTTAGCAATGTTATAAGAAACAGCATAGGAAATTCCGCCTATGATGAAAATAGGAATCAATGTGCACAGCAAAAACGCACATAAAATCCTGTTTTGAAAATGGGAAAAGTATAATCGTGGACCTCTGGACCCTTTTTTGAATGTTTCATAAAATCTCCTTGTATTGTATCCGGGCAAAATCTATCAAAAACGCTTTCGTCAATGAAATCTTGCATGTGATCGTTTGTATTTCGGCATGCTCATGCCAGAACACTATTATATATGATCAATTTCTATTCTTATTATAGATTAAAAAAATGCTTTTAACAAGGATAAAAATAATATAAACGAATCGAAAAATATTGTATTTTGAGAAAACAGACTTTTTGATATCCTTAACTCATCAAAGAAATAGGTGTAAGGCTACAAACAAACAGGAGGTAATTAAATGAAAAAGAAATTAGTGAGCGTGTTACTGGCAGGCGTTATGACAGTGGGAATGTTGGCAGGATGTGGCAGCTCCAAAGGAGAAAGTACAGGAAAATCCAAAGATTATGATCTGACTTTGTACAGCGTCATGACAACAGATCCTGACTTTGATGAATGGCTGAAAAATGTAGAGGATGCCACAGGACTGAACATCAATGTAATCGCAGCTCCGACAGATTCCGATACCCGTCAGCAGAAAGTTACGACAGTCTTATCTACAGGAGATGCTTCTATTGATATTATCGAAATCAATGATGAGATGAGTGCGTCATTCAAAAACTCAGGCTGGCTGGAAGGTCTGAACGACACAGTTATGACAGAAGATGTCCGTAGTCAGTTTGCACAGGGTTATCTGAAGAATATGATCACAGATAAAGACGGTAACATTGTCGGTGTTCCGGGATATACCGGATACCTGGCTTTCTGGGTAAATCAGAAAATCATGGATGAAGTCGGAATTACAGAGATCAATACAAAAGAAGACTTCATGAAATATATGGAAGCAGCTTCTGGTGACGGAAGATATGGATACGGCGGATCCTGGGAAAAAACCTATGCATACAATGAGATTGCACAGTTTGTAAATATGTTCGGTGGAGATTATTTTGACTGGACAAAGGCTGAAAACAAAGAAGCCATTCAGTTCATGAAAGATATGGTGGATAATAACCAGACACCGATCGATCAGATCGCAGACAAATATGAGCAGATGAACCCGAAGATCAATGATGGAAAATATGGAAGCTTTTTCATGTGGGGACTTGGAACTGATTACGAGAAAGCCGGTATGCTGGGAGATGACAAGATCCATATGGCTATGGTTCCTGACTTCAGCGGTAAAGGAGAGAGAGCAATCTTTACAGATTCCTGGAATTATGTTCTGAATTCCGCTTCCAAGAACAAAGAAGCAGCCATCAAATTCCTTAAGTACATGACAGAAGAAGGCGGAATGGAAGCATCCTACAAAGCATTCGAGAGATATCCTGCAAGAGCAGATATAGCAGAAAAAGTTGTTCCGGATACAGATCCTGCAAAAGAAATGTATTCCCGCTATGCTTCTGAGTGCAACGTTAACGGACGTCCGATGCTTCCTCAGACAATGGAATTTATCACAGATATGGGAACTATTTTCCAGTCATGTATGAAAGATGAGATCTCTGTAGATGAGTTCTGTGAGAAAGCTCAGGGCCTGGTTGAAAAATACAGCAAGTAATATAGCTGAACAATGATAGAAATAACTGATGAATAACAAAACAGTTGGCAATAGGCAATGAATGCGGATTGAAAAAATCTGCTTGGTAAAAGGGAACGCATCATAGCAATTTATGGTGCGTTTTCCTAAGATGACAGGAGGAGAAAAGAGTGACAATCAGTAAAAAATCGATGAAATGGATTCCATGGATTTTAATTCTTCCGGTTGTGATTATCCGTGGTTTTACTACTTTATATCCGATTATAGTAACTTTGAAAAATAGTTTATTTGACGTAAAGGTTTTATCAGGAGTCAACAAATTTGTCGGACTGGCAAACTACGTTAATGTGTTTAAAGATCCCAAAGTGCAGACATCCATATCCTTTACCGTGGAATTTGTGGTTGTTTCCATGGTATTCCATGTGGTTTTAGGTGTGATCCTGGCTTTGATCCTGAATATGAAATTTAAGGGCAGAAGATTCTTAAGAACCATCGTACTGATCCCGTGGGCTATGCCGGCTGTTGTTATCGGTATGGCAGCAAAATGGGGATTCAACAACGATTACGGTCTGGTGAACGATTTTATAAGACGGTTTGTACCAAATTTTCAGTATGACTGGATGATCCACACCGGTTCCGCCAGAGCAGCGGTTATCGCCATGGACCTGTGGAAAGACCTTCCGTTCTTTGCAATCCTGGTATTGTCAGGACTTCAGTTTATTTCCGGTGATATCTACGAAGCTGCAAAGGTGGATGGGGCAAACGGAGTGCAGATCTTTTTCCGTATCACATTACCGTTGATCCTGAAAAATGTTATCACTTTATGTATTCCGTTTACACTTTGGAGACTGACAGCTTTCGACTTGGTATATGCTATGACTTCCGGTGGTCCTGGTGAGGATACATCCCTGATCGCATATAGAATTACCACAGAAGCATTTACCAATCTAAATGTGGGGTATGCATCTACACTGGCAGTTATGTTGTTCATTGTAATGGCGGTCTTTAGCTTTATCAACATCAAATTCATGAATAAACTGGCAGATTAGGAGGTATTGACATGCAGGATACTAATAAATATAAAGTATATAAAGCCATTACTGCAGTAGGCAAATGGCTGTTATTTGCAATCGTTTCCTTTTTGATCTTATTTCCGGTTCTGTGGATTTTCGTATCATCGATCACACCGCCAGGTGAATTGTTCAAGATGCCAATCGACTATATTCCGGATCACCCGACACTGGAAAGCTACAAATTCCTGATAGAGAACGTAGGACTTTTGGAAAAAATCGGAAACACAGTTCTGATCGTAGGTGTCACAATTGTGGTAAGTACTGTTATTTGTGCCATGGCGGCATATGGATTTTCAAGATTCAGAACAAAGGGGATCAGCATTGCCTTCGCGTTCATTATTGCAACAATGTTGATTCCGGAAGTTGTAACAGCAAGACCGTTGTATGATTTCATGAGAGCAGTAGGACTGTATGACACTTATCCGGGTCTGATCATTCTTTATATCAGTGCAGTCATTCCATTTACTGTATTGATCTTAAAGAACTTTGCATCAGAGATTCCGATTTCCCTGGAAGAAGCAGCAACCATCGACGGAGCGAATTTTGTCCAGAGATTATTCAAAGTGGTCTTACCGCTGATGAAACCTGCAATCGCTACAGTTTGTATCATTAACTTTATCACCTGTTTGAATAACTTCTTTACTCCATTGTATTACTCAAATAATATCCAGGTGCTGTCTGTTGCAATTGTACAGCTGCCACTGAGAGATAACATGTATGGTGTTCCGTGGGATCTGGTAAGTGCCATGGGTTGGATCATCCTGTTACCGATTATTATTTTCGTAGCAGTCTTTGAAAAACAGATTATGGATGGTATAATGGCAGGAGGAGTAAAAGCTTAATTGGTAATTGTTCATAGGAGTATTAACCTGTGAAACGAGTTCTTGTGAATGAAGTGAACAGTAATACAAAACCTGATATAATTTGCCAACCAGAAGGAGGATGTAACAATGTATAACGAATTTGGTGGAACTTTAAGTAATCTAGCATTAGCAAAACATAGAAAAAGCCGTGCAATCAATGCAGAAAATCCAAGAGGAGAAAAAGGAAAGGGAGGTATGGCAGCCAGTGATCTTGGACCATCCAGAAAGGGAAGCCCGTGTCTTAATGACATCGCAAGTGGTCAGACAGTGACACTGGCAGAAATCGAGGGACCTGGCGCAATCAATCATATCTGGATCACAGTGGATGCGAAAACCACAGACGCAGATTGCTTTGTACTGAGAGATCTGGTTCTTCGTATGTACTGGGATGATGAAGACGAACCGTCTGTAGAAAGTCCGCTGGGAGACTTTTTCTGCTGTGGGTTTGGTAGAGAATGCAATATAAATTCTATGCCGATCGCAGTAGTGCCAAGCAGAGGATTGAACTGTTATTTCCAGATGCCTTTCAGAAAAAAAGCAAGAATCACTCTGGAAAACCAGCATGTCAATTCAATTCCAGCATTCTTCTACCAGGTGGATTATTGCCTGTATGATGAGGGACTGCCGGAGGATATCGCTTACTTCCATGCACAGTGGAGAAGAGAAAAGATCACTCAGTTGCAGAAAGATTATGTAATCCTTGATAATGTCAAAGGAAAAGGTCACTATGTAGGTACTTATATGGCACTGACAACACTGGAGCGTTACTGGTGGGGTGAAGGTGAGGTTAAGTTCTATATCGACGGAGATGAAGAATATCCTACCATCTGCGGAACAGGAACAGAAGATTATTTCGGTGGTTCATGGAGCTTTGCTAAGCAGGTAGATGGTAAGACCGTGGAACAGAATTATTGTACACCTTATCTGGGATATCCATATTATTCTTCTCACGATGAGTTGATTCACAATTTCTATCACAATGACGATGTTATGCCGATGAGAGGTTTTTACCGCTGGCATATCCAGGATCCGATCTGTTTTGACGAGGATCTGAAAGTGACGATCCAGCAGATCGGTGTGGGCTACAGAGGATTATTTGAGAGACAGGATGATGTGGCAAGTGTGGCATACTGGTATCAGGCAGAACCACATAACAGCTTCCCGGAACTTCCTGGAAAAGAAGAACGCTGGCCTAGATAGGAGCAGAACTTGAAGAAGTATGTATTAGGTGCTTTTATTGGATTTTTGTTGTTGATGTCCGGATGCAGGGATCGACAGGATGGAGTCCATACAGAGGATACGGATTTGCAGAAAGAAAAATTAACCATCATGCACGTAGATGCAGAATCTCCCGGATTCAGAAAATTTATAGAAAATGCAGAAAAAGAACTGAATCTTGAGATAGAGACGATAGCCTGCCCTGCAGATGCAGATGTGCGGCAGGCTAAAATCTCCACGATTCTGGAAGCCGGAGATTCTTCAATCGATATCTTCTCTGTCAATGATGAGATGATCAGTGAATTTAAATACAAAGATTATCTGAAACCATTGAACGATACGGTGATGACGAAAGAACTGTTATCCAGTTATCCGGAAAGTTATATGCAGAATGTAACGATGAAAGATGGTAAAGTTTATTCTGTCCCCTACCTTATGGATATTATGGTATTCTGGGTAAACCGGGAAGTCACAGGAGACCGGGAGATCCGGACGCAGGAAGATTTTGCTGCCTTTTTGAAAGAAAACCTGGGCAACGATGTCTACGGATATGGAGGAGCATGGGATCAGTCTTATGTGTACAATGAACTTTCGGAATTTGTAAATCTCTTCGGAGGAGACTATTACGACTGGGAGAATAAAAACACGAGAGAAGCACTCAGCTTTCTTCACGATCTGACAGCAAACGGAGAAGTTCCGATTTCACAGATCACAGACCGGTATGAACAAATTGAACAGAAATTTTTGGATGGAAAATACGGCAGTATTTTTATGTATAGCGGAGCCATAAACACTTTTGAATGTGCCGGAGCTTACAGAATGGAAAAAATCCAGGTGGCACCATTACCGGGATTTCGAAAGAATGCTACCAACATCGCTACATGGCAGTATGTGTTAAACAAGGCATCTGAGCATGAGAAAGCGGCAATAAAATTCCTGAAATATGCCGCAAGCAGAGAAGGAAATATTGCTTATGCAGAATGCATGAAACGTCTTCCGGCCAGACTTGATGTGATTCGTGAAGAAAAATTGGATATCCCAGGATTTCAGGTCTTTCAGGATTATGTGAATCATGTTGAATTGAAGGAACGTCCGTTTTCTTCAAATCCAATGAAGGATATCTCTAAGACCGGCATATTATTTCAACAATATGTGATGGATCAAATATCTCAGGATGAATTTTGTGAGAAAATGGAAGAAATGCAAAAAAATCAGAGATAGTTAAAGAAACAGAGCAAATCGAAAAAAACGATTTGCTCTGTTTCTTTGTTTGTACGGCAGCGCCACGAGGCATATTTTGGTCATTAAAGTGTATTGTACGAACAGATTACGTTGTGTCTACCGTGTCCCCATCTTATATTGATTGTGGGAATGCAAAAACGTTTATTTAGAATAAGCAAAGAATAACGATTAATGTTAGTTTTTACCTAAAATTTTTTCTTTAAATTCATCAAATGTCTCAATAGTAGTGCTCTGGCTCTCGAGCAGCCAATGACTTCCGTCCGGTAGGAGTTCCCACGCATCAAATGTTTTTTCCGAATGATCATGGATGAACTGGATATATTTGCCGGATGGAGTGTAGTAGATATCCTTCTTACTTATCTGGTTTAAATCTTTGACCTCTGCATCGCTCATTTTTATTTTCCTCTCTATACTGATTTTGTAGATTTATCAAGTGCAAATATTTCTTCAATCGGGACTCCAAAATAGTCGGACATCTCAAACATGAATTCTGCGGACGGACAGCATTCGCCCAGCTCAACGCGGCGGATAGTGCGCGGATCATATCCGGTGTCCATGGCAAGCTGCTTTTGGGCGGTTACAACATACAGCGCTAACATGGGACTCATTAATAATTACATTTTACCGGTTATCGGAAAAACAGACGTAAGTTCCGTGAATAATCATTTTGTGGAGAAATTTTATAGAACGTTGAGCAATATGCCTGCGGTGAATGGTGCAAACAACAAAAAAGCAAGGGAAATGTTTCTCCAAACACAATCTTTGAAATACATAAGATTCTCAGAAGCTGTTTTCGTCAAGCAGTGAAATGGGGAATCATGGAAAAAAATCCGGCGATAGATGCAACACTTCCGAAACGTAATAAGAAAAAACGTGAAATATGGACAGCAGAGATGCTAATGCAGGCAATAGAGACAAACAGTTGTTATATTGTCATCAACAAGATTATTGAGCGTGTAAGTGTTGAGGCATTGGATTTCATGGACAGGAAAGATATTATTACGATTTTTCCTACGCAGAAAAGGAATAACACCACAGTTGTCGTGATGAAGACTCCGAAAACAGAAACGAGTAACAGAAAAGTGTATATTCCTAGTCATGTGGGAAAATGTCTGAAGGAGCTGAAAGCAGAGCAGGATCATACAAAGGAAATCCTTGGAAATGAATATAAGGATTATAACCTGATGCTTGCCATGACTTTTGGTATGCCAATTGGCGCAAGCCATGTTCGTACCAAGATGAAGCAGATTATTAAAAAGGAAGGATTGCCGGATGTGGTATTTCACAGCCTGCGTCATACATCGGTGACATACAAGCTGAAACTGAGTGGCGGTGATATAAAGGCGGTCCAGGGCGATTCCGGTCATGCGCAGGCAGACATGGTAACAGAGGTATATGGACATATTCTGGACGAGGACCGCAAAAAGAATGCCCAGCTTATGGAAAATGCTTTTTATAATAAGGAAAACTTAAATCCTGATATTCATGGGGCATCAGGTATACAGAATAATAATAACAATAATATGATAAGTGTTCCGGAGGGGGTAGATGCGGATATGCTTATGAAAGTGCTTGGAAATCCGGAGATGGCAGCATTGCTGACGAGTCTGGCGAAGTCGATGAAGGGATAGCTTATAAAACTTATAAACCGTGAGCTCCTTTTTCCTTTTTTATAATAGTGTCATTATGGTATAATAGAGACATACAAATCGGGATTCTGAAAGAGGAGAAACATATGACTAAGGAACAAATTATCGGTGCACTGAAAGCGGCAGCAAAACCATATGAAGAGTATTATATTGATGACGAAGTAATGGAAGCTATAAATACATATTCTAACCCTTACGAATTTGTAGCTCCGATTTTAGAAATTATTGCGGACAATCCTTCGGTAGATTTTGGAATGCCGGGAGAACTGGTATATTTTGTTGAACAGTTCTATAAAAATGGGTATGAAGAACTGTTAATTGCTTCGGTAAGTGAAAAGCCAACCCCGCACAATATCTGGATGCTTCATCGTTGTTACAATGATATTAATAATCCAAAGCACGAAAAATTTGCAGAAGTTATTAAGAAGCTAAAAAACGAGGAATCAGTTTCTACAGAAGTTCAAGCGGCTATTGATGAATTTGACTGGGAATAAAAATTCTTATTTACAGAATGGATGCGCAGGGCAAGATTATCCCGTGCGCGATTCATAAAGAAAAATGAAATTGTTTTATTTACAGATGGCGATATAAATATTGAAGTTGAGCTAAGTCCAGAATTAGAAACAGTTTGGCTAACACAGAAACAAATGGGAGAATTGTTTGAAGTAAAACAGGCAACGTTAAGTGAACATATCAATAATATTATATCGTCAGGCGAGTTGGATGAGACTTCTATCGGTTTTACAGATAAAAGTTCCGGAGGACGAAAACCTAAGATATATAATCTTGATATGATATTATCTGTGGGATATCGTGTTAATTCAAAACGAGGCATCGCATTTCGTAGATGGGCTAATTCTGTTTTAAAGAAATATGTGATTCAAGGTTATGCTATTAATGAAAAACGCTTGCAAGCGCTTGAAAGAACTGTTGATATTCAAACAAAGATGCTTGCAAGCACATTGGAGGTTGAAGAATCGTTATTTTTGGAATTCCTTGCTTGGAATAATGCTTTATATAGAGATGATAATAAGATAATCAGTGATGGGGCATTGGTTGCGATTACGCTTATGATTGCAGAGTCAAGACCAGAAGAAAAAGATATAATGGTGAATCTTGTAATGAATTTTTTGACAATGTAGTTAGTTCGTGAAATTTATTATTTAATGAAATTGGTAAATCTTACTTTTCCTCACATACGTCATTTCCATGACTACAGCATTTCTACTGTATTCCGTTATAGACCCGTACATTCGGACTTTTCGTCAGCAGACGTCACTCTGCATACTAGACATAGGTATTTTATAGACTCCCGACCTATCACCCCCAGCCACCTCTGGCTTGGTTTTGCCTTACCCATCGGGGCAGTAGCAGGTGCATACAGCCGACTTCAGCGTGCTGTGTCAGTTTCGGAAAATGCGTTCCGATTCTTCCAACGCAGTATCAGAGGGAGCGTTTCAAGGCGTTACCCTATCATTCCACTCCTCGTAGTATCAGTTAGAGAGTTTTCCTCTCCGTCGTTTTTACCTCTTTGCAGGCGAACCCACGCAGAGTTTATATGCGACAACGTGTCGCTGCACAATCAAAGGGCGCGAAGCGCCGCATTTTTTTGAGGTTTTGTCAAGTATATTTTGAAATAAGTACAAAAAAATAGGTAGTCCCTTAACTTAATAGAAACTACCTACCATTGGTGTCAGGCACTATTAAATTTCGGTACAGAACCATAGATTTCCCTAATCTGGGAATTCATTTAAAATCTGTCGGCGATCATATCACAGTCTTTGGATTCGATATCGCATATTATGGAATCGTCATACTTGCGGGACTTATGATGGCGGTAATGGAAGCAAAGCGTACGCATCAGAACGTAGAAGATTATAATGATCTGGCAATATATGGAGTTATCTTTTCAATTATCGGAGCAAGGGCATATTATGTGATTTTCTCCTGGGATATGTATAAAGACGATATTAAGAGCATCATTAACATCCGTGAGGGCGGTCTTGCCATATACGGCGGTGTGATCACGGCAATTGTTGTAGTATTTATATTTGCAAAAATAAAAGGATTATCACCGTTCCTGTTATTTGACATAGGCGGATTCGGTCTGATCACCGGACAGATGATCGGAAGATGGGGGAACTTTTTTACTCGAGAAGCATTCGGCGAATATACAAATGGCTTATTTGCCATGAGACTTCCGGTGGATGCAGTAAGAAGTTCGGATATCACAACAAAGATGTGGAATCATGCCGAGACAGTCAAAGGAGTCATGTATATTCTGGTTCATTCGACCTACCTGTACGAATCCCTGTGGTGTCTGATGGTGCTGATCATCATGCTGTTGTACCGCAAGCATAAGAAATTCGCTGGGGAAGTCTTCCTGATCTATCTCTTGGGGTATGGTCTTGGCAGATTCTGGATCGAAGGACTTAGAACCGATCAGCTGTTGCTGCCAAAAGTTGGACTTCCGGTCTCTCAGCTGTTGGCAGGCACGATTGTAGTGATATCCGCTATACTGATCATTGCAGGAAGAAAAAAAGCAGCATCTTAACATAAATAGTCCGGCTGCCGCAAATATAATCGAATACAGAAAAAGATCCCGGTATGTGAAAGGACAATGAGCTGGATGCTCAAAAATGTCTGATTCACATACCGGGATTTTTTATTCATATTATATATCAATCTTACTGAGTGCTGCTTCATCAGCTACAATCGTAACATCATTATGTAACTGAAGAATAGAAGCAGGAACTTTCGGAGTAATTGGTCCGTATAAGACCTCTTTTAAGATATCTGCCTTATCTTCTCCGCTTACAACAAGCAGAATTTTCTTGGCCTGCATGATATTCTTGATTCCCATTGTATAAGCCTGTCTCGGAACATCATCTTCAGATTCGAAGAAACGCTTATTGGCTTCAATTGTACTTTCTGTCAGATCTACGCAGTGTGTCTCTTTCTCAAAAGCGGCACCTGGTTCGTTGAATCCGATATGTCCGTTGTGTCCAAGACCGAGAAGCTGGAGGTCTACACCGCCCTGCTTACGGATGACTGCATTATAATCGTTGCAGGCTTTTGCGGAATCTGCTTCCAGTCCGTCCGGAACGAAAGTACGGGTTTTGTCGATGTTTACATGATCAAAGAGATTGGTATTCATGAAATATCTGTAGCTCTGATCATTTTCAGGACTGAGTCCTTTGTATTCATCGAGGTTTACACTTGTAACCTGGGAAAAATCAAGATCCCCTTTCTTATACCATTCGATCAGCTGTTTATATGTACCGACCGGTGAAGATCCGGTTGCAAGTCCAAGTACACAGTTTGGCTTCATAATAATCTGTGCAGAAATGATGTTTGCGGCCTTACGGCTCATATCCTGATAGTCTTTTGCTTTATAAATTACCATAATAAAATCTCTCCTTATTCTATTGTTTTTTTGTTTCTGAATATTAGTATATACATTATAAATGAATTTTCAAGTAAAATAGTATAAACTGAAACTACTTTCAAAAGTGGAAAGAAATTACCTGGAATTGTGCATATTGCATAAAAAACGGATTTTAAAATAGGCAAAACAGAGAGAAGTATTGAAAAGGATGAAAGAAGTTTTAAGAACTGCAAAGGTACTTGAAAATAAAATCGAACAATACTATACTGATTGTAGAACGAAGGAGGGAACAAAAAATGAATCAGAAAGTTGAAAATCTGAAGGGTAAATTAATTGTATCATGTCAGGCATTACCAGATGAACCATTACATTCTTCATTCATTATGGGAAGAATGGCACTGGCTGCAAAACAGGGAGGTGCAAGCGGAATTCGTGCAAATACAAAAGAAGATATCAAGGAGATCCAGTCACAGGTTGATCTGCCGATCATCGGAATCGTAAAAAGAGATTATGATGACAGTGATATCTACATTACACCAACGATGAAAGAAATCGAAGAACTGATGGAAGTAAAACCTGAAATCATCGCTATGGACGCTACTATTTCAAAGAGACCTGGTGGAAAGACATTAGATGAGTTCTTTAAAGAAGTAAAAGCAAAATATCCGGATCAGTTATTCATGGCAGATTGTTCTACAGTGGAAGAAGCACTGCATGCGGATGAACTTGGATTTGACTTCATCGGAACTACAATGGTTGGTTACACAGAGCAGAGCAAGGGCGATAAGATCGAGGCAAATGATTTCGAAATCTTAAGAAAGATTGTCGCAAAAGCAAAACACAGAGTGATCGCAGAAGGTAACATCAATACACCGGAAAAAGCAAAACATGTGATCGAGCTTGGTGCGTACAGTGTTGTTGTAGGATCTATTATCACAAGACCGCAGCTGATCACAAAATCATTTGTAGAAGAAATGGAAAGATAATTCTGCAAGGAACTTATTAAATTAAATTTATATAAAAAGACAAAGAAAAGGAGAAAGAAACTATGAGAAATCTTGAAAAGTACAAAGGCGTGATCCCAGCATTCTATGCATGTTATGACAACGAAGGCAATGTAAGTCCGGAAGGCGTACAGGCACTGACAAAGTACTTCGTAGAAAAAGGTGTAAAAGGTGTATACGTTAACGGTTCATCAGGAGAATGTATCTACCAGAGCGTAGAAGACCGTAAGATCATCCTTGAGAACGTTATGAAAGCAGCAGAAGGAAAGCTTACAGTAATCGCACACGTTGCATGCAACAACACAAAAGACAGCCAGGAGCTTGCAAGACATGCAGAAAGCCTTGGAGTTGATGCAATCGCAGCAATCCCACCGATCTACTTCCACCTGCCAGAGTATGCAATCGCTCAGTACTGGAATGACATCAGTGCAGCAGCACCAAACACAGACTTCGTAATCTACAACATTCCACAGCTTGCAGGAGTAGCTCTTACACAGGGACTTTTCGCAGAGATGAGAAAGAATCCTAACGTAATTGGTGTTAAGAACTCTTCTATGCCGGTACAGGATATCCAGATGTTCAAACAGGCAGCAGGTCCTGACTACATCATCTTCAACGGACCAGATGAGCAGTTCATGAGTGGACGTGTCATCGGAGCTGAAGGAGCAATCGGTGGTACATACGGAGTTATGCCGGAATTATATCTGAAATTAGACGAGTATGTAAGAGCCGGAAAGATGGAAGAAGCAAGAGAAATCCAGTATGCTTGTGATGAGATTATCTATAAGATGTGCTCTGCACACGGAAATATGTACGCAGTGATTAAAGCTATGTTAAAGATCAACGAAGGTCTGGAACTTGGCGGAGTAAGAGAGCCACTGCCGGCATTAGTAGAAGAAGACATGGCTATCGTTGAAGAAGCAGCTAAGATGGTTCGCGATGCAAAAGCTAAATATCTGTAAGATTATATAAAAAATACGTGAAAGAAAAATATCTGTAAGGAGAGAGACGATGCAAGGGTTTACCGTAGTAGATTTAGTCATTTTAGTAGTTTATCTCGCGGCTGTACTGTTCGCCGGCCTTCATTTCGCAAAGAAAGAAATGAAAGGAAAAGAGTATTTTAAAGGAGACGGAACTGTACCGTGGTGGGTAACTTCCGTATCAATTTTCGCAACACTGTTAAGTCCGATTTCATTCCTGTCATTAGCAGGAAACTCATACGCAGGAACATGGATCATGTGGTTCGCACAGCTTGGTATGCTGTTAGCTATCCCGATTACGATTAAATTCTTCCTGCCAATCTACAGCAAACTGGATATTGATACAGCATATCATTATCTGGAACTGAGATTCGGAAGCAAAGGACTTCGTGTACTTGGAGCTGTAATGTTCATCATTTACCAGATCGGACGTATGTCAATCATCATGTACCTTCCATGTATGGTACTTGGAAGTTTGACTGGAATCAGCGTAAACTTACTGATCATTATCATGGGTATCATTGCTATTATTTACTCATACACAGGAGGTCTTAAATCCGTACTTTGGACAGACTTCATCCAGGGATCTGTACTTCTGATCGGTGTTACATTTGCACTGATCTTCCTGTTAGCACACTTAGATGGTGGATTTGGAGCAATCGCACATGCACTGACAACAGAGCATAAGTTCCTTGCTTTAGATCAGCCGATCTTCAATGCTAATATTTTTAAAGACAGCGTATTCATCATGATCGTTGGTGCCGGATTCAATACAATGGCATCTTATGTATCAAGCCAGGATATTGTACAGCGTTTTACAACAACAACTGATACAAAGAAACTGAACAAAATGATGCTTACAAACGGAGGATTATCAATCTTCATCGCAACAGTATTCTACCTGATCGGTACAGGATTATACGTATTCTATCAGCAGAATGCACTTCCACCGGCAGCAGCTCAGGACCAGATTTTCGCATCTTACATCGCATTTGAGCTTCCGGTTGGTGTAACAGGACTTCTGTTAGCAGCTATTTATGCAGCAGCACAGTCTACACTTTCTACAGGTCTGAACTCTGTAGCATCAAGCTGGACACTGGATATCCAGGCAAGACTTTCTAAGAAAGAATTAAGCTTTGAGAAACAGACAAAGATCGGACAGTATGTATCTCTGATCGTTGGTATCTTCGCAATCGTAGTTGCTATGGTACTGGCTAACGGCGGAGTAAAATCTGCATACGAATGGTTCAACGGATTCATGGGACTGGTACTTGGTATCCTGATTGGAACATTTATCCTTGGAGCATTTACAAAGGTTGCCAATACATTTGGTGCAGTATGTGCATTCATCGTTGCATCAGGCGTAATGGTATACATCAAATACTTCGTACCTGCTGATCACGTATCAATCTGGTCATACTCAATCATCTCAATTGTAGTATCACTGGTAATTGGTATCCCGGCAAGTATCATCTGGAGAAAGGTAAAAGGAGACAATTCCGTACCTGCTCCTAACACAACCATTTACAAAAACTAAGAAGGAGTGACGATTTTCGTGATTTTTGGAAATATCAATAATTTATCAGAATTCCCATTCTTAGAAGAACAGGTAAAAGAGTGCTTTGAATATGCAAAGACACACGACCTTGCATCTTATGAAAAGGGAAGTCATGAAATCGATGGTGACAGACTGTTTGTCAATATCGTAGAATATACAACAACAACACCGGAAGAACGTTTTTGGGAAGCACATAAAAATTATCTGGACGTCCATGTAATGATCCATGGAAATGAACAGATCGATCTGAACTTCATTCAGAATATGGAATTAAAAGATTTTGTGGAAAAAGATGATTTTCTTCCGATGGATGGGGAAAAGAATTCTTCCGTAGTCCTGACAGATGGAGATTTCCTGATTTGTTATCCGAGTGACGGACACAGAACAGCGGTTCAGGTTCAGGAACCGGAAACCATTAAAAAGGCAATATTTAAAGTAAAGATTTAATCAGAAAAAGTCGAGGGCAAACCATAAAAGAACGGTTTGCCCTTTTCTGGCTGAACGAGTATAATGAAGGAAAGTGAAAGAGGCAAAGCAGAGATGAAAAAATATATTAGTATTGATATCGGCGGCACAGCAATCAAATATGGTATTGTGAGCGAAGATGCAGAAGTATTGTTATAGATAGAACAGAAGACAGAAGCGCAGAAAGGCGGACCGGCGAGCCGTGATAAAGTCATCGGTATCGTAGAAGCATTAAAAGAAGAGGCAGACGCAGGTGTGTGTATTTCTACAGCCGGTATGGTTGACATTGAGAAAGGGGAAATCTTCTATTCTGCACCGTTGATCCCGAATTATATCGGAACGGCATTTAAAAAGACAGTAGAAGAACGATTCGGAATTCCATGTGAAGTGGAAAATGATGTAAACTGTGCCGGACTTGCAGAGTATAAAGCAGGTGCGGCTGCAGGAAGCAAGGCAGCAGTGATGTTGACGATCGGAACCGGAATCGGCGGCTGTATCCTTCTGAATGGTGAAGTGTTCCACGGATTCAGTAACAGCGCATGTGAAGTCGGATATATGCATATGGATGACAGCGATTTCCAGACACTCGGAGCAGCCAGTATTCTAACGAAGAAGGTTGCTGCATGGAAGGGAGAACCGGCAGAAAATTGGAGCGGATATCGCATTTTTGAAGAGGCAAAAAAAGGTGATAAGATCTGTAACCGTGCAATTGATGAGATGACGGATGTACTTGGGAAAGGTATTGCCAATATCTGCTATGTAGTGAATCCGGAAGTTGTCGTACTTGGCGGCGGAATCATGGCGCAGGAAGCATTCCTGAAGGACAAGATTGAAAAAGCAGTGGGAAAATACCTGGTGTCCAGCATTTGGGAGCATACAAGTATCGCATTTGCCAAAAACCAGAACAATGCCGGTATGTTAGGCGCATTCTATCATTTTCAGGGAAGACATGCATAGTCTGGAGTTATAAAATAAAGATGCAGGAATAGTAAGATATGGAATATTATGTAAAATCAGTCGTTCCGATCATAGAATCGAATTATGATAAATTTACGACAGTGGAACGGAATATCGCAGATTTTTTTATACAGAACAGAAAGAAAGTGGATTTTTCATCAAAATCCATTTCCGAGAGACTCTTCGTATCAGAAGCGTCGTTATCCAGATTTGCGAAGAAATGCGGATATCGCGGATACAGAGAATTCATCTATCAGTATGAAGAGACATTTGTAGAAAAGCAGGAATCCATTACCGGTAATACGCGAATGATCCTGAATGCGTATCAGGAACTTCTGAATAAGACTTACAGTCTGGTGGATGAGGCGCAGATTGCAAGGATCAGCAGATATCTGAATCAGGCGGAGCGTGTGTTCGTGTGCGGAACCGGAAGTTCCGGTCTGGCAGCAAGAGAGATGGAACTGCGTTTTATGCGAATTGGTGTGGATATTGATTCGCTGGTAGAAAGAGATATGATGCGTATGCAGGCGGTATTCCAGGACAGAAGAAGCCTCGTATTCGGAATCAGTATCAGCGGATCCAAGGAAGAGGTCTTGTTTCTTCTGAAAGAAGCATATCGGAAAGGTGCGAAAACGATTCTTTTTACGGCGAACAACCGGGGTGGCTTCGAGCAGTTCTGCACAGAAGTTGTTCTGATTCCATCACTCAGACACCTGAATCATGGGAATGTAATCTCACCGCAGTTCCCGATTTTGGTCATGCTTGATATTATCTATTCTTACTATTTGGAACAGGATAAATATGAAAAAGAAGTTCTGCATGATAATACACTGCGTGCACTGGAAGAAGGAGAAGGGATGCATAGGAGTTTTTAGAATGTTAAGAGGTATGTTGGGGAAAAAATAAAATGGAGGATATATAAAATGATAATCAAAAATGTAATTGTCTATACAGAAGACAAAAAATTTACAGCAGGCGGCATTGTTGTTCACGATGACAAGATCGAAAGCATTTACACGACAGAAAACGTACCGGATATGCCGGGGGAAGAAGTCGTTGACGGACAGGGGGCATACGCAATTCCGGGACTGATCGATCTGCATTTCCACGGGTGTATGGGAGATGACTTCTGTGATAACAGTAAAGAGGCTATTGAAAATATTGCAAAATATGAGGCTTCTGTGGGTGTTACAACAATCGCACCAGCAACGATGACACTTCCGGTAGAAGAACTGGAAGATATCTTAAGAACAGCAGCAGAATACAAAAAAGAGCAGAATCCGAAGGGAGCGGATCTTGTAGGCGTGAACATGGAAGGCCCGTTCATCAGCCCGGTGAAAAAAGGAGCGCAGGATGAAAGAAATATCATGCCTTGTGATACGGACATTTGTCAGAGATTCCTTGATGCTTCGGAAGGCCTTGTGAAGTTTGTAGGACTTGCGCCGGAAGAAAGCGAGGACGCAGTTGCATTTGTAGAAGCAATGAAAGATAAAGTGAACATTTCGCTTGCACATACCAATGCGGATTATGCACATGCAAAAGCAGCATTCGATGCCGGAGCAAATCATGCCGTACATCTCTTTAATGCGATGCCTGCATTCACTCACCGTGAACCGGGTGTTGTAGGAGCAGTGTCCGACAGTGCACATGTAATGGCAGAGATTATCTGTGACGGTGTACATATCCATCCATCGATGGTGAGAGCAGCGTTCAAGATGATGGGAGCAGACCGTATGATCCTGATCAGCGACAGTATGCGTGCGACCGGAATGCCGGACGGACAGTATACACTTGGTGGATTGGATGTAAAAGTAGTCGGTAATCATGCAACACTGGTATCTGATGGAGCACTTGCAGGATCTGTTACAAACCTTGCAGACTGTATGCGTACGGTAGTTAAGAAGATGGAAATCCCGCTTGAGACGGCTGTAGCATGTGCGACGATCAATCCGGCTAAGAGTCTTGGAATTGAAGATACATATGGTTCGATCGCACCGGGAAAGAAAGCGAATATCGTATTATTAGACGAGAATTTGGAGCTTAAGATGGTAATTAAGGACGGACAGGAATTATAATTTATGCAATTTATAGTATAAGGCCATTTGGTGTTAAGGACAGATGAAAAAGATTATATTTTTAGGTGACAGTATTACAGATGACAGTCATTGCTTTTTAGAAAATCCACTGGGAAACGGTTATGTGAATATGGTGGCTGAGAAGTTGAATGACAGTGACGGCGGAAGGAA
>ENA-ORLX01000022-ORLX01000022.1-human-gut-metagenome-genome-assembly--contig:-NODE-22-length-35236-cov-5.5078_pt1 | contig 35236 bp, 28 predicted proteins | sample MGYA00243014_ERZ508843 | MGnify/ENA primary metagenome ERZ508843 (study PRJEB26277, sample SAMN04329788) | human gut metagenome | biome: human-associated habitat | host: Homo sapiens | place: USA... | reverse complement strand
CCCGGGTCTTGACATGTCTGACATCCGGGTCTCGGCATGTTCGACATCCGGGTCTTGGTATGCACGACACCCGGGTCTCGGCACGTCTGACACCCGGGTCTCGGTATGCACGACACCCGGGTGTCGGACACAAGAAAAAGGCTAACAGGACTAACGGCACAGGAAGAAAACAATACGGACACATACAAGGAAAAGAAATACAAACAGAAAAAGTGAATACTATACTTAAGAATATTTCTGTTCATTGTTTTTGTACTGCAAACCAATCATCCTTTTTTTTGAACAGCATATTACACTTTCTTCCAACGATTGTTTGCGTGTATTCCCATTGACAAAAAATTCCGCCTTATACCCCTTTTTGCTTTTCACACTTTTTAATCTACGTGTTACTAACCTTATAGACCACCTGTTGTATTACATTTTCAGCTTCCTTGGATTCTTTTTGTACAATGAAACCGAGCCATAAGTTACCTGAATAAAGAAAAACTATTTATTATTTTAGATAAGAATATACTGACAGAATTACTTTATGCTCTTTCAACTTGATAATGTGGCAGAAACCAATATTGAAATAATTCAATACACTCCTAAAGTCACTAACAAAACTTTATCTGTCACTATATACCTTGCTTTATAACCGGAAGCCCCAATCCGCCCTGACTTAAAGACAAGGCTTTCGGCTGCCCTTTCTGTGCATTCCTATAAACGGCACGAGAAACATGCAATGTTTTTACCGTACCATTATCAAAAGCTACTTCGAGATAATATTCATAGCGCATACCATCGGATACATAACGATGCTTTCCTACCTTGCGCCGTTTTTCATGTTGCTCCATACGTTTATCGAGTACGGTTACAGTTACCTCATACTCGTCAGCGTCCGCCAACAAATTGTTGCCTGAAAGAAACAATACATAACAGAAAGAACCCACGCATACCAAATGACACAGTACATTCACAATCCCATTCTCTACGGTCGTCAGCCATATCCACTTCCGATAGAGAGGAAGAGTCAACATACCTGCCGCCAATGCTACGCCAACAGGTATCCACCAGGCTGCCAATGTTTTCTCAGAAATCACATATCCCATAGTGCCCGAGAACAATACGGCCAAGACCACAAAAATGCGTAATATTTTAATAAACAGAATCCCCATCGCTTTAATTTGTATTTTCCTGCAAATATAAAAATAAAAGTGACATTGCAAATTCTCACACACAGCATTCCGCATGAACTAACTTACCTAACAGAGCGTTATAACTGTACAAACTTAAAGAAACGACCATTATGGAAAAGAACTTGATTCATAGTAATGAATTGCATTTCATTGATAAGAAACGCATTCATCGGGCGGTAGAGCAGTTGGTTGAGTCATTGGAACTGGCAGCAGGTTCCACAACGGGATTTAATCTGTATGCAGTAGTAGAGAGTTATTTCACTGACTTGAACAAACGAAGGGAAATAAACCGTTTGCTTAATCTTGAGCAAAATATTTGTGAAGAAGTAGAAGAAGAACTCGGAGTGTACGAAATGTAAAACAATGTATGCATATCAGTGAGGCTATATCCAAACTAAAATTCGCCTATTATTTGTTTCTTTCCGAGCACGGGATTACACGGAAAACACAGATTTTTCTTTATTCTTTTTCCGTGAAATCCGTGTAATTCCGTGCCTAAAAGAAATCATCAGATGTATTTTGACCTCAATATTCTTTCAACATTCGACTTTCCTATCAATCCTTTGCCTGATGTACTGTCAGTTGCGGGAACGGGAAACCGATTCCTTCTTCGTTGAATACAGTATAAATAGTCTTGTTCATATCAAAATAAACTCCCCAATAATCGCTGCTCTTCACCCAAACACGGATAACAATATTTACACTGCTGGCATCCAAAGCATGAAGGGCGACAAAAGGCGCCGGAGTATTCAGAATACGACTGTCGGCAGCAAGTATACGGCGTACGGTACTTTCCACCTTATCGTAATTCTCGCCATATTCCACTCCAATAACCCAGTCTACGCGACGGGTATCCTCACGACTGTAATTAGTCACAGTACCGCTACTCAAAGCACCGTTAGGAATATAAATCACCTTATTATCAGCCGTAGTAAGAATAGTATGGAATATCTGAATCTCGCGCACCGTACCGGACACACCCTGGCTTTCAATCCAATCACCTACCTTAAACGGGCGAAACAGCAAGACGATAAGTCCGCCGGCAAAATTCTGCAAATTTCCGGATAACGCCATACCCACCGCTACACCGGCAGATGCCAACAAAGCTGCAAATGAAGTTGTTTCAACTCCCAACTTGCCGATAACGGCAATAATTAACAGAATTGTCAGTAGAATATTCACCAGACTCTTGACGAAACTTTGGATACCCGCATCAATGTGCCGCTTCATCAGTAGTTTAGACACAAGTTTTTTAATGAAAGAAATAAGGAAACGCCCAACCACAAAGATTATAACTGCCCCTATAATACGACCGCCGGCTCCTACTCCCCAATCAATCAGTTGCTGCATAAAAATCTGAAGCTTGCTGAATCCCTCTTCAGAAGCCTGGGCGACAAACGCCGCCATTAATAAAGATGATAACATAATGATTATAGTTTAATGGATTAATGAATACAAAATTAACAAATAAATCCATTTTTCGTTCACATTATTTGTACCTTTCGACCAAAAGAAATACTTTTGCCTCTGATTTCAATTAAGGGGTGCCCTAATATTACGGGCTGAGATCATACCCATTGACCTGATTCGGGTAGTGCCGACGTAGGGAAAAGAAGAAAAGTTCCCCTTTTCTGTAGTAATCTTTAATAGTTCAAATTGCAAATGAAAAAGTATGCAATGACAGCATGCCTGTTTATGGCAGCGCTGAATGTCTGCGCACAGACAAAGGAAAAAGACAGTTTGCGGGTAATAGACTTACAAGAAGTAGAGATTATCTCTACACGCGCCACAGGAACCACTCCGGTGGCATTTACCAACATCAACAAAGAACAGCTTAAAAAACAGAACTTCGGACAAGACTTACCGTATCTGTTGAGTATGACTCCCTCTGCCATCACCACCAGTGATGCCGGAGCGGGTATCGGGTATACCACATTGAGAGTACGCGGTACGGACGGAACACGCATCAACGTCACCGCCAACGGTATTCCTATCAATGATGCCGAAAGCCACAATGTATTTTGGGTAAACCTGCCGGATTTCGCATCGTCCGTCAAAGACATGCAAATCCAGCGTGGTGCAGGAACTTCCACCAACGGTGCAGGAGCTTTCGGAGCCAGTATCAACATGCAGACCGGAGACTTCTCACTGAAACCGTATGCCGAGCTGAACGGTTCGTACGGGTCGTTCAATACACATAAAGAAACGGTAAAAGCAGGAACGGGACTTATCAACGACCATTGGTCTTTCGACGCCCGCCTATCCAATATCAGTTCGGACGGATACATCGACCGCGCATCGGTCGGACTGAATTCTTACTACCTGCAGGGCGGATATTACAGCGACAACACTTCTATCAAGTTAATAACATTTGGCGGCAAAGAGCGTACCTACCATGCCTGGAATTATGCCAGTAAAGAAGAAATGGAGAAATACGGCCGCCGTTACAACTCTTGCGGGTATATGTACACCGACGACAACGGCACCGACCATTTCTATGAAGACCAAACGGACAACTACGTACAAAAGAACTACCAATTGCTTTTCAACCACAACTTCACTTCCGCCTGGAATGTAAACGTAGGTTTACACTACACCAAAGGAGATGGCTACTATCAAGAATACAAAGGCGGACGCAAACTGGTGGAATATGGCCTGTTGCCATACGAACATGACGGTGAAACCGTAAGCAAAAGCGACCTTATCCGTAAAAAAGCGATGGACAACTGGTTCGGCGGCGGCATCTTCTCCGTAAATTATAAGGGCAACCGCCTTCATACATCCCTCGGCGGCGGACTGAACCGCTATGACGGCGACCACTTCGGCAAAGTGTTGTGGGTGAAAAACTACATCGGCAACCTCGACCCTGACAAAGACTTCTACCGCAACAATGCCACAAAAAACGACGGTAACCTCTATCTGAAAGCCAACTATGAGTTATGCAACGGGGTCAATGCCTATGCAGATTTGCAATACCGCCACATCTCTTATAAAATGTACGGACAGAACGACAAGTGGAACAGCGTTACCAATGACGGTCTGCAACAACTTGCCATTCACGAGAAGTTCGACTTCTTCAATCCCAAAGCCGGGCTGTCATGGCAAATCAACCGCAACAACCGGATATACGGTTCTTTCAGCGTAGCCCACAAAGAACCGACACGCAACAACTATACGGACGGCAAGTTTACCGAACACCCCAAAGCAGAGCGTCTGTTCGACTACGAGCTGGGATACACCTTTGCCAATTCCTGGCTGACTTTCGGCGCCAATCTATACTACATGGACTACAAAGACCAGCTGGTGCTGACCGGCGAACTGAACGAAATCGGTGAAGCCGTAGCCGCCAACGTACCCGACAGCTACCGTATGGGTATCGAACTAATGGCAGGTTTAAAGCTGCCTTGCGGTTTCCAATGGGACATCAACGCCACGCTAAGCCGCAACCGTGTAGAAAACTTTACCGAAACACTTTATGAAGACGAAGACCCGACCGGCGACACATGGAGCACTTATCTGGGCGATACCCACATTGCTTTCTCTCCCGACTTTCTGCTGAACAACCGTTTCGGATACATCTACAAGGGGTTTGAAGCATCTTTACAATCGCAATACGTCAGCAAACAGTACATGAGCAACCTGAATTGCAAAGACCATATTCTGGATGCCTATTTCGTCAGCAACCTGAACCTATCGTACACATTCACGTTGCCCAAAACAAAATCGATAACTGTAGGCTGTACCATCTACAATCTCTTCAACGAAGAGTATGAGAACAATGGCTACGCAGGCAGCGGCTTCTATTATGAGAACGGACAGAAAGTGCGCTACAATTATGCCGGATATGCCGCACAGGCCGGCACTAATGTATTAGGACATATCTCCTTGAGTTTCTAAATTTGATTATGGAGCAGACACTCGAAATTATCGGAACACTTGTCGGTCTTCTCTACCTCTGGCTGGAGTATCGGGCAAGTATATATCTTTGGATAGCAGGCATCATAATGCCTGCTATCTATATCTTCGTGTACTACAATGCGGGGCTGTATGCAGACTTCGGTATCAACATCTACTACCTCGGAGCTGCCATATATGGGTGGATGATGTGGAAATACGGAGCATTCTTACGCCGGACAATCCTGAAAAGGAAAATCCCGGATATGGAAAACCAACAACAGGAGCTTCCCATAACCTGCATGCCGTCAAGGTATCTGTTGCCGCTTATTGCGGTATTTGCCGTTACGCTTGCCGGCATTGCCTGGGTGCTTATCAACTTTACAGACAGCAATGTCCCCTGGCTGGACTCCTTCACTACCGCGCTCAGCATTGTCGGCATGTGGATGCTGGCACGTAAATATGTGGAACAATGGTGGGCTTGGATTGGCGTAGATGCTGTGAGTACAGGATTGTACATCTATAAAGGACTCGATTTTACCGCTGCATTGTACGGCCTTTACACAATAATCGCTATCTTTGGCTATTTCAAATGGAAGAAGCTGATGAAAAAAGAGGCGTATTTATAATTTATTAATTCCGATTTTGCAAGTATCATCTATGAATGTGGAAGCTGTGGTTTTAGCAAACTTGGAATATCCTACCGCTCCCCTGCCTTTGCAGATATTGGCAGATGCGCCTTACGTAGTCTGTTGCGACGGCGGTGCAGACGAATACATCCGGAACGGACATACCCCCAATCTTATTATAGGTGACGGCGACTCCATCAGTGAGGAGAACCGCAAGAAGTACGGGCATCTGCTTCACCGCATTGCCGAACAAGAAACGAACGACCAGACCAAAGCCGTCAACTACCTGTTATCGCAAGGCAAACGCCGGATAGCTATCGTAGGCGCCACCGGCAAACGCGAAGACCATACGTTGGGAAACATCAGCCTGCTTATGGACTATATGCGTGCAGGAGCCGATGTGCGGACTTATACAGATCACGGTATCTTCATCCCTTGCCGGAACACATGTACTTTTACCTGCCAACCGGGACAGCAAGTATCCATCATCAACTTCAATGCCCGTAAGTTGCATGGGCTCGGCTTGGTATACCCTCTCAGCGACTTCACCAACTGGTGGCAGGTCACTCTCAACGAATGCATCGGAACAGAGTTTACGATTGAGGCGGAAGGGGAGTATCTGGTTTTTTTGAATTTCCCTCAGCCACTTCCACAAAGTACACGCTGATACAAATCATAGCAATGGCAACGGCCTGTGTCCAACTGAACCGGTCCTGTCCCAAAGAAAGCGAGACAACCGTGGTCACTACCAATATCAGATAGCTGTAAATAGCGACATCGGTAGTCTTCAGGTACTTCAACCCGACAGTATCCAGGAAGTAACTGAGATAAGTAGGGAAAATAAGGATAAATGCAAGTACAGCCCACGCCGTCCAATGCCACTCGCCCTTCCAGGCTTCTGCAAACATCGGTGCATCCCACCCTGCAACGGACGAAACGATTATGCCGGAAACAGCAGCTCCGCCAAATATATATTTCATCATCGTCACTACTCCTACCTTCTCCAGCAGTTTCTTGCTTACAATCAGATAAACGGCAAATACAAACGAACTGATCATACAAAGCAAATTGCCGGTAAAGGCATCGCGTGCCAAATCATCGCTGCCCTGCGTCAAGATACACAACATCGCACCGCCAAACCCCAAAGCTATACCGATAATCTTCATTACCGTAGCTTTCTCGTGCAGAAAGAAAACGGAAATGAGAAATACCCATATAGGCTGCATCGAATTGAATATGGCGCTCGAAACCGGAGTGGTTTTGCTGATGCCCAGCAGATAGCAGAACATAAATCCGTAAAGCCCGAACGCCCCGAGGCTAAACAGCATGATGCGTTGCTTCCTGGTAACCGCCGCTTCTTTTATAAAACAACCCGTCAACCAAAAAGCCACTGCCGCAAACACACACCGTATGGTAACACCCGTTAAAGCTCCCAACCACAAAGGCAATAAATACTTCAATCCGTTCATGTTCAGACCCGCCATGACACGGGACGCAACCATACTGAGATTGGCTTCCAGCTTTTTATCTTTCATGAGACTATCTACATTGAGTTCAAGGTAGTGAGAACGCATAGCACCGGGAAATGTTCGGAAACATACGGAGCGTTATCCTAAACAATTCGCAACTTTGCAATGTTTTTAGGGAAACAGGAGACTGAAAAATGAAAGAAACAGAACCCAAACAGGCATCAAACCCCACCAAACAAGTACTCGTATTCTCCACCCGCCTACGCCAGGATATCCAAACCGCTTGCCGGCAACTGGAAAACGGAGAAGGGCAAGAAGATGTTACAATCAATAAGGAAGTAAAGTCATGGTTAAACAAATAAATTGGTCGCCACTTGCCAAGGGGGAACTGAGGAGCCTGCTGTTATCCTCAGTGCAGAGGTTTGGAAACAAAGAACAGGGAAAGATTATATACTCATTCTTCCAGAATGCACTTCATCGCATTACTCTAAATCCTTTCATCGGACAAGCCACGGAAGTGGATAACATACGATATATCACTCCTTGTCCCGACTATACGCTATTCTACCGCCACAGCCTTCTGAAAATAGAAATACTCGTGCTTTGGGATAATAGCCATAAAGCCGGAAAGATAAAAAGCATTCCCACAGGGAAACAAGAAGAGGCGTCAAACCTCCTTTGATATTTTTTTAGTTTTGACACCTCATCCTATCAGAAACAACCGGTAATCAGACATTCATTAAATAGCGCTTGAAGTCTGCAAAATCTTTCGACATAGGAAGACTCTTCTTTTCGCCACGCATAAAGGCTTGCAACTTCTCCGGTATCTGTATCGCCTCACCGATAATATTCTCTACCGTATCTTTGAACTTGGCAGGATGAGCCGTTTCCAGGAAGACGCCCGTCTCACCCGGCTGCAAGCCCTCTTGCAATGCACGGAAACCGCATGCGCCATGAGGGTCGAGCAGGTAATGCTCATCTGCCCAAACATTCTTCACAGTTTCGGCTATCTGTTCGTCCGTATAAGCAGCACCGCTTATCTCGGCAGAGATAGCTGCATGGCTACCGCCATAGAGGTCGAGCACACGGGCAAAGTTACTCGGATCGCCCACATCCATGGCATTGGCTATCGTAGCGACGCTGGGTCGCGGCGCATAAACACCCGTCTGCAAATATTGATAGAATATGTCGTTACGGTTGTTGGATGCTATGAAACGCTTTATCGGCAGTCCCATGCGTTTACCGAACAAACCGGCCGTTATATTACCGAAATTGCCGCTTGGCACACAGATTACGGCATTGGCAGCCTTACCCGCCCGCTTCAACTGCGCATAAGCATAAAAATAGTAGAAAGCCTGCGGCAGGAAACGTGCCACATTAATGGAGTTGGCGCTGGTAAGTTGCAAACGGCTGTTAAGCTCCTTGTCCATGAAAGCCGCTTTCACCAATGCCTGACAATCGTCGAACGTACCGTCTACTTCAAGAGCCGTGATATTCTGTCCCAACGTAGTGAATTGCTTTTCCTGGATTTCACTGACCTTGCCCTTCGGGTAGAGCACATAAACATGAATACCTTCTACACCGAGGAAACCATTGGCAACGGCACTGCCCGTATCACCCGAGGTAGCAACCAATACATTAACCTGCTTCTTACCCTCTTTTCTAATAAAATAGCCCAACAGGCGCGCCATAAAACGGCCGCCCACATCCTTAAAGGCAAGTGTAGGGCCATGGAACAATTCGAGGGAATAGATATTTTCCGTCACTTTCACCAAAGGGACATCGAAGCTCAATGTATCGTACACAATCTGCTTCAATGTATCTGCGGGAACATCTTCCCCAAAGAAAGCATCCGCCACCCGATAGGCTATCTCCTGAAAGCCAAGCGTATCAATGCTGTCGTAGAATTCCTGCGGCAACGGTTTAATGGTAAAGGGCATGAAAAGTCCTTTGTCTGCGGCAAGCCCTTTCACTACCGCCTCTTCGAGGGTAACATCGGGAGCTTGTTTGTTGGTACTATAATATTGCATATTAAATTAAATATTAAAGAATTAATAATTAAAGGCTATGATGCTGTACCAAATGACAATCAGCACATTTGGGCATGTCATCTCATTATCCCTTCATAAATTCGTTTATAAACTCATCTTCTTTCATCAGACCGTAGCTGCCGCTGCAAGCCGCCACTTCATCAAAAGTCTGCACCTCGTCCGGCTCAATACCCGGATACCAAATAAAGAAAGGTACCGGTTCGTTGGTATGTGTACGCAGCTCGCAGGGAGTGGGATGATCGGGCAAAACGGCAATGGCGACAGGTTCTTCCCAATCTTTCACCGCTTCATAAATAGGACCTATGGCGCGGCTATCCAGATTTTCAATGGTCAGCATCTTCAAAGGAATGTCTCCTTCATGTCCCGCCTCATCGCTGGCCTCGATATGCAGGTAAACGAAATCATCCGTTTTCAGTGCGTCAAGAGCGGCAGCCACTTTATTCTCGTAATTGGTATCGTACAGTCCGGTCGCTCCTTCCACCGTCAGGCGGCGCAGTCCGGCATAATAGCCGATACCGTTAATCAAATCTACAGCAGAGATTACAGCGCCTTTCCTCATTTGAGGAAACTTATCCGAAAGTGTTTCCATCTGCGGACGATAACCCGGGCTCCACGGCCAAATACTGTTAGCCGGGTCTTTGCCTTCGGTTGCACGCTTCCTATTGACGGGGTGTTCTTTCAGCAATTCTTGCGAACGCATGATTAAATCGTTAATCAGATCGGCGGTTTGTTGCGGAGTCAAATCGGCTTTTCCTTCGGGAACGGTGATACTTTCTGTACCTGCCATAGGCTTTACCAGCAACGGCCGATAAGGTTTCAGAGGGACATCATGCGGGGGAGTACAGTCTATACGCTTGTCTCCACCTTTTATTACCAACAAATGCCGGTAGTGCACACCCGTATGGAAACGCACGCGCTCATTACCCAAATGTTCCTGCAGATATTTCACCAGCACATCGGCTTCTTCGGTCGTAATATGTCCTGCCGAATGGTTCTTGATAGCACCTCCTTCAATGCAGATAATATTACAGCGCATCGCCATTTCACCCGGCTTCAGGTCTACACCGATACTTGCCGCTTCCAACGGGCCGCGTCCCTCATATACTTTCGGCAGGTCATAGCCCAAAACGGACATATTGGCAACCTCACTGCCGGGATGAAATCCGTCGGCAACTGTTTTTAACCTGCCTACACGCCCCATCCGGGCAAGCTTATCCATATAGGGCGTTTTAGCTGCTTGCAACAAAGTCCTGCTTTCCAAAGACTTTACAGGCCAGTCGGCCATACCGTCACCTAATATAATAATGTGTTTCATACCCATGAATCTTGAAATCCAAGTACGAAGTTCGTACTTAATTAAACGTTCGCAATACTCATTATATCCGCAAATACTCCCGCAGCCGTTACACCGGCACCGGCACCGTAGCCTTGTATCATCATCGGATATTCCTTATAACGCTCTGTTGTCAGCAAGATAATATTGTTGCTGCCTTCCAGCCCATAGAACGGGTGATTGACACCCACTTCCTGCAGTCCTACGGAGGCCTTGCCGTTCTCCAGTCTGGCAACGAAGCGCCAATGCTTGTTTTCCGCTTCCAACACCTTGCGGCGTGCTTCAAAGCCGGCGTCGAGGCTCGGCACTTTCTTCCAGAAGTCATCCAAAGAACCTTCGAAGAAGTCATCGGGTACAAAGAGATTCTTTTCCACATCACTTTGCTCAATGCGATAACCGGCTTCACGTGCAAGGATTACCAGTTTGCGGATTACGTCCTTGCCGCTGAGGTCGATACGCGGATCGGGTTCGGAATAACGTTCCTCCTGAGCCATTTTAATGGTTCTGCTGAAAGGAATATCCGCGCTTATCTTGTTGAATATATAATTCAGCGTACCGCTCAGCACGGCTTCAATCTTCAGTATCTTGTCACCGCTATGAATAAGGTCGTTAATGGTATTGATAATAGGCAACCCCGCACCTACGTTCGTCTCAAACAGATATTTCACGCCGCGCTGGCGGGCTATCTGCTTCAGTTCCCGGTAGTTTTCATACTCCGAAGAAGCTGCAATCTTATTGGCGGCTACAACCGAAACGTTGTGCATCAAAAGGTCTTTATACAAGGAAGCCACTCCTGCACTTGCCGTACAGTCCACGAATACGGAGTTAAAGATATTCATGCCGATAATCTCGTTACGAAGCGTATCCAGAGAGCTTTCCTTACCTTTCTCCGCCAATTCTTCGCGAAAGCGTCCCAAGTCAAATCCCTCGCGGCTGAAGATTGCTTTGGAAGCATCGGCAATACCTACCACATTCAGCTGCAAGCCGTTCTCCTGCATCAATTTCTGACGCTGGCTGTGAATTTGTTCTATCAAACTGCCGCCTACCGTACCAACTCCGCAGATAAAGAGATTCAATACCTGATATTCCGACAGGAAGAAAGAGTCATGGATCACGTTCAAAGACTTGCGCAGCGACTTGCTGTCTACCACAAACGAAATATTCGTTTCCGAAGCGCCCTGTGCACAAGCTATCACATTGATACCGTTACGTCCCAGCGTACCGAACAGCTTACCGGCAATACCCGGCGTATGCTTCATATTCTCACCTACAATGGCTACCGTAGCCAAATCCTTCTCAGCCTGTATGGGTGAAATCTCTCCCATTTCAATCTCTTTGACAAACTCTTCGTTCAGAACTTCACAAGCCAGGTCGGCATCCGCATTACGCACACCGATGGAAGTAGAATTCTCCGAAGATGCCTGCGATACGAGGAACACGCTGATACCGTTCTTTGCCAAAGCCTTAAAGATACGGTAGTTCACACCAATCACACCTACCATACCGAGTCCCTGCACCGTTATCAGACTTGTATCGTTGATAGACGAAATACCTTTAATGGCTTTACTTTGTGGATTGGAAACATCCTGCTTGATAACCGTTCCCGCTCCGCCGGGATTGAACGTGTTCTTTATTATAATAGGTATGTTCTTGTGGCAAACCGGATAGATGGTAGGCGGATACACTACCTTAGCGCCGAAGTTGCAAAGTTCGGTAGCTTCTACATAGCTCAGTTCATTAATGGTATAAGCCGTGGAAATCACACGCGGATCGGCGGTCATGAAACCGTCCACATCCGTCCAAATTTCCAGTGCATCGGCATCCAGCGCCGCAGCTATGATGGCAGCCGTATAGTCGGAACCTCCACGACCGAGGTTGGTCACCTCGCCCGTAATCTTATCCGTAGAGATAAATCCCGGAACCAGCACCCGTCGGGGCATATCCTTGAAAGTCTCGCGCACCAGGGAAGTAGTAAGCTCCGTATCCAATACATGCTTGGAATGTTTCTTCTCCGTTTTGATGAACCGGCGCGAATCAAACCATTCCGCACCCGTCAGTTGCGCTGCAATAATGGATGAAAGGCGTTCGCCGTAACTCACAATCGTATCGGATGTTTTCGGCGAGAGGTCCTTTATCAGGTAAATCCCCTGGAAGATGTCTTTCAGCTCATTAAGCAACTCACCCACCCGGCGTTGCAGTGATACTTGCGCCTCACCTGCCGGAATTACTTCCTTTATCATTTCCACATGACGATAGACAATCTCACGAAACTCGTTTTCATAAGAGGAATCACCGGCAGCCGCCATTTTCGAAGTATTGATCAGCTTGTCCGTAATGCCGCCCAAGGCAGACACTACCACTATTAAAGGTTCGTTTATAGCCTCTACAATTCTCTTAACGCTTAAAATACTGTTCGCAGAACCTACGGATGTTCCGCCGAATTTTATTACTTTCATATCTTTTTATCGGATTGAAACGGTTGATACAATTGTCAAAACAAGCTGCTATGGCCCGTATAGACTTTAACTAAATAAGAAAAACTGCTGAAAAATTGGTGTAACACGTAGAAACACAAAATACTATCCCTAACCCCTAAGGGTCATGGTACACATGGATGTGACTGTATGTTGATAGTACTTGTTCATTCTCTCTTACTGCTATCGCTTATGATAAGTGTTGCAAAAGTAACAATAAAAACATTCAAACTATTACATTTTATGACTTTTTTGCGATAAAAATACAGATTCATTCTATAAAGGGAAGAAATATGTACATATTACGGCTACCATATTCACGCTTTTCCAAACAAAGAGATATAAATACTGGCATAGTTTTATAACACTTTGCTATTATTTTAGAGATATATTACTATCTTTGCATGGTAATTATGTAAGAATTGAGCGTATGTCCCCAAATAATACTTCCGTTTTGTTAATTTACACCGGTGGCACTATCGGCATGATAGAAAATGCGGAAACCGGAGCTTTGGAGAGCTTCAACTTCGAACATTTACAGAAGCATGTACCCGAGCTTCAGAATTTTACGTTCCGCATTGATACCTATCAGTTCGATCCGCCTATGGATTCTTCGGATATGGATCCGGATGCCTGGCGCAAACTCGTACGCATTATCAGCGACAACTACAATCAATATACGGGCTTTGTCATCCTGCACGGCACGGATACCATGGCCTACACCGCATCCGCTCTCAGTTTTATGCTCGAGGGCCTCAACAAGCCCGTCATTCTCACGGGTTCGCAGCTTCCTATCGGCGTGCTCCGTACCGACGGTAAAGAAAATCTGCTGACAAGTATCGAAATTGCCACTGCCCGGCATCCCAACGGCCGGCCTATCGTGCCGGAAGTATGTATCTTCTTTGAGAATCATTTGACACGCGGCAACCGTACCACCAAAATAAATGCGGAGAACTTCAATGCTTTCCGCTCGTACAATTACCCTGTACTTGCTTCTGCCGGCATACATATTAAATATAATAATGTACAGATTCATACGGAGAACGTACAAAGAGAGTTGCAGCCACACTACCTGCTCGATACCAATATAGCTATATTGAAGCTCTTCCCCGGCATTCAGGAAAACGTGGTGGATGCCATTCTCGCCATAAAGGGACTGAAAGCTGTGGTGCTGGAAACTTACGGTTCGGGCAATGCTCCGTTGAAAGAGTGGTTTCTCCATCATCTGCACAATGCCTGCGAACAAGGTATTATCATTGTAAACGTTACCCAATGCAGCGCCGGTACGGTAGAAATGGAGCGTTATGAAACGGGATACCGCCTGATGCAGGCAGGCGTGGTGTGCGGATACGACAGCACAACAGAGTCCGCTGTAACCAAACTGATGTTCCTGTTAGGTCACAACTATCCCCCCGCAAAAGTACGCGCCCTGATGAGCCGCCCTCTAGCAGGTGAGATAACGATATAGGAAGAGAGGTGCTTACGCCACTACGGGAGTCAAGGCCCCGGTAATCGAATCGATGATAAACCCGGAAACATGGACATCCTCCGGTATCAGCGGATGGTCAAGAATGGCTTTCACCGTTTCTCTTACGGACTTCTCCGTATCTCCGAAGCCATAAAGCCACGAATCGAAATCCACTCCGCAGAAACGTATCATATCTATCGTTTCCTGTTTGATGCCGCGCGCCTTCATGTGCTCTATCATTTGGGCGCTGCTCATGTGGCACGCACCGCAATCGGAATGTGCAATGACCATGACCTCTTTCACCCCCAACTCGTAGATAGCCACCATAAGGCTGCGTATAACGCTGCCGAAAGGATGCGAAATGATTCCGCCCGCATTCTTTATCATCTTTACATCACCGTTCTTTATGCCCAGAGCTGCCGGCAGCAATTCGGTCAGACGGGTGTCCATACAGGAAAGGATGGCGATTTTCTTATCGGGATATTTATTGGTGATATACTTCTCATATCCCTTATTCTCTACAAACTGCTTATTGTATTCAAGAATATCTTCTATCATAGTATAATCCCCGTTTTATATTTTTGAGAACAAATATAGAAAAAACTCTGTGACACACCGCCAGCCCTGAAACGAAAAATCGTACCTTTGGGCAATTATTCTAAAGGAAGTTCTTTTATGGCAAAAGAGAAAACGGTATATGTATGCAGCAATTGCGGGCAGGAATCGCCTAAATGGGTAGGCAAATGTCCGTCGTGCGGAGCGTGGAACACCTATGTAGAAGAGATTGTACGCAAGGAAACCGTAAACAAACGTCCGGTATCGGGCATGGAAACCGCCAAAGCAAAGCCCGTGACACTGGATGAAATCGCTGCCGATGACGAACCCCGTATCGACCTGCACGATGCGGAGCTGACCCGGGTATTGGGCGGCGGGCTGGTCCTAGGCCCGCTGGGGCTGATAGGCGGCGAACCGGGTATCGGAAAATCCACCCTGGTGCTGCAGACCATCCTCCGCATACCGGAGAAACGTATCCTCTACATATCCGGCGAAGAAAGCGCCCGGCAGCTGAAGCTGCGTGCCGACCGTCTGTCAGGCACATCCGCCGACTGCCTGATTGTCTGCGAAACCTCGTTGGAACAGATTTACGTCCACATAAAGAATACACGCCCCGATTTAGTCATAATAGACTCCATACAGACCATCTCCACAGAGACGCTCGAATCCTCTCCCGGCAGCATAGCCCAGGTGAGGGAATGCTCCGCCTCTATCCTGCGCTTCGCCAAAGAAACGCATACGGCGGTCATCCTCATCGGTCATATCAACAAGGAAGGAAGCATTGCCGGGCCTAAGGTACTGGAGCACATTGTGGACACCGTGCTCCAATTTGAAGGCGACCAACATTATATGTACCGCATCCTGCGCAGCATCAAAAACCGTTTCGGCAGCACTGCCGAGTTGGGCATTTATGAGATGAGACAGGACGGACTGCGGCAGGTAAGCAATCCTTCGGAACTGCTCCTCAGCCAAGACCATGGAGGAATGAGCGGCATAGCCATCGCTTCGGCCATAGAAGGCATACGACCGTTCCTGATAGAAACGCAGGCATTGGTGAGCAGTGCCGTTTACGGCAACCCGCAACGTTCCGCCACCGGCTTCGACATACGGAGAATGAACATGCTGTTGGCTGTACTGGAAAAGCGGGTCGGCTTCAAGCTTGCCCAAAAGGACGTCTTTCTCAACATAGCCGGCGGACTGAAAGTGAACGACCCCGCCATCGACCTGGCAGTTATCAGCGCCATTCTGTCCAGCAACATGGATACCGCCATAGAACCCGAAATCTGCATGGCGGGAGAAATAGGCCTGTCCGGTGAGATCCGCCCCGTAAACCGGATTGAGCAACGCATCGGTGAAGCGGAGAAGCTCGGTTTCAAACGGTTTATATTGCCCAAATATAATCTGCAGGGACTGAACACGTCCAAATTGAAGATTGAGCTGATACCGGTAAGAAAGGTGGAAGAAACCTTCCGGGCATTGTTCGGCTAAGTCCTCCATAGGATGAGTCCGCCGCAGGAGATACGGATTGATACACATTATATATAGATATAGAAAGAAACCCAATGATACAAGAATACCAATTGCGCGTGTTGCCTGAGGTTGCAGCCAACGAACAACGCATAAAAGAATACCTCATACAAGAGAAAGGAGTGAGCGCACGCGACATTACGGCTACGCGCATTCTGAAACGCAGCATTGATGCACGCCAGCGAACCATCTTCGTAAACCTGACCGTGCGTGCTTATCTCAACGAGTTGCCGAAAGAGAAAGAGTATCAGGAAACCGTCTATAACGATGTGTCGGACAAGCCGCAAGTTATCGTTGTGGGAGCCGGTCCCGGCGGACTGTTTGCCGCCTTGCGTCTGATAGAGCTGGGCTTGCGCCCCGTCATCGTGGAGCGCGGAAAGAATGTACGCGACCGCAAGAAAGACCTTGCCCTGATAGGAAGAGAACAGACCGTCAACCCGGAATCCAATTACAGTTTCGGAGAAGGCGGTGCAGGCGCCTATTCGGACGGCAAGCTCTATACCCGCAGTAAAAAACGGGGAAACGTAGACAAAATCCTGAACGTATTCTGCCAGCACGGCGCTTCATCTTCCATACTCGTAGACGCCCATCCCCATATCGGCACGGACAAACTGCCGCGGGTCATAGAAAACATGCGGAACACCATTCTCGGTTGCGGCGGTGAAGTGCACTTTGAGACACGGATTGATGCTCTTATTATTGAAAACGATGAAGTGAAAGGCATCGAAACCGATACCGGCCGGACATTCCTCGGTCCTGTAATACTTGCTACCGGACACTCCGCACGCGATGTATACCGCTGGCTGGCAGCCAACGGAGTGGAAATAGAAGCCAAAGGCATCGCCGTAGGAGTACGTCTGGAACATCCCGCTTCCCTGATAGACCGGATACAATACCACAACCGCAACGGACGCGGCAAATACCTGCCCGCCGCCGAGTACAGCTTCGTTACCCAAGTGGACGGAAGAGGCGTGTACAGCTTCTGCATGTGTCCCGGCGGCTTTGTAGTTCCGGCAGCCAGCGGTCCCCAGCAAATCGTAGTCAACGGAATGAGCCCCAGCAACCGGGGTTCCCGGTGGAGCAATTCGGGAATGGTAGTGGAGCTGCGTCCGGAAGATTTGGAGAATAAGGAGTTAAGAATGATGAATGAAGAGCCGGCTTTCAACTCCCAACTCAACATGATGTATTTTCAGGAGGCTCTGGAACGCCTCTGCTGTCATCAGGGCAACATGAAGCAAACAGCCCCCGCGCAACGCATGGCGGACTTTACCAGGAAAAAGCTCAGCTACGACCTGCCGGAAAGTTCATACGCCCCCGGACTGGTATCGTCGCCTCTGCACTTCTGGATGCCGCCGTTCATTGCCGACCGGCTGAGCAAAGGTTTCCAGCAATTCGGGAAATACAGCCACGGTTTCCTCACCAACGAAGCTGCCATGATTGGCGTTGAAACCCGTACATCGGCTCCGGTGCGCATTGACAGAGATAAAGCCACCTTGCAGCATGTCCGTTTGAAAGGACTGTTTCCCTGCGGAGAGGGAGCCGGATATGCAGGCGGCATCGTGTCGGCAGGTATCGACGGAGAACGGTGTGCGGAAGCCGCAGGCCGGCTTTTGCTGCAATGAGAGCAGCAGAGTTCCGCATGCAGGTGAAATTCATTTCCCCGCATTGCAAGGATGATACAAAAATAATCCGTACGTTCGCTGGCAAACCTATACCGTTATGACAGCTCCCGAAATAGCAATCGTCGCTCCCAACACATTGACCTCTTTGGGATTGCAGAACCTTCTGGAAGAGATTATCCCGATGGCTACCATCCGTGTGTTCCGCTCCTTCGCCGAACTCATGGATGATACGCCCGACATGTATGCCCATTATTTCATCTCTTCCCAAATATATTTCGAGCATACCTCGTTCTTCCTGCCCCGAAAGCCCAAGACCATCGTACTGGCAGGCGGCGACAACCAGCCTCAGCTATCGGGCGGGCCGACCCTGAACATCTATCAGGACGAGAAAGGCCTCGTAAAAGACATTCTGCAACTCCATCGGTACGGACACCAGCACGGCCACCCCGACAAGCACCCGGACGGTCTCCGCTCCGCCATGCCGCCTCATGCCGCCGGCAACGCCGCTGCCCACGAACTTTCCGCCCGCGAGATAGAAGTGCTGGTGCTCATCACCAAAGGACTTATCAACAAGGAGATTGCCGACAAACTGAACATCAGCCTCACCACCGTCATCACCCACCGCAAGAACATTGTGGAGAAACTGGGTATCAAGTCCGTATCGGGACTGACAATCTATGCCGTGATGCACGGCTACATCGATGCCGACAGGATATAAACCGGATGGCAATCCCCCTGCCGCCCCGCATCTCCCGGCATCATAATCCTCATAAATTAGGATTGCACGGGCTGGAGATTTCGCGTTACTTTGCAAGCGAAACAAAACCAGTTATGAAACAATATAAGATTATTCCCCTGATTCTGACGTTCCTCACTGCCGGTAATGTGTCGGCAGCAGATCTGGACACCTTGAAAGTAGTAGACGTGGAAGAAGTCCTCGTCATCGCAGCCCCCAAAGAAAACCGCAAGCTGCGCGAACAGCCCACAGCCGTCACCCTGCTTTCGCAGCAGGACATGCAGGCGGCACAGGTGAACTCCATCAAGAACCTGACCGGACTCGTTCCCAACATGTTCATCCCCGACTACGGTTCGCGCCTTACTTCCGCCGTCTATATCCGCGGTATCGGTTCGCGCATCAACACGCCGTCCGTGGGACTGTATGTGGACAATATCCCCTACATCGACAAGTCCGCTTTCGACTTCGACTACTCCGACATCGAACGCATCGACGTACTGCGCGGCCCGCAAGGAACGCTGTACGGACGCAATGCGATGGGCGGACTGATTAAGATTCACACCAAATCGCCTTTCTCCTATCAGGGCACGGACTTGCGCATCGGCGCAGGCACGCACAATGCCTACAACACTTCGCTGACGCATTACCACCGGTTGTCCTAGCGTCTCGCTTTCTCTACCGGCGGCTTCTATGACTACGAAGGCGGCTTCTTCCGCAACGCAGCGCTGGAGAATAAGAAGACAGACAAGAGCCAATCGGCCGGCGGACGCTTCCGCGGCATCTACCTGCCTTCCGAGAACTGGAAAGCAGACCTGAACGTGAGCTACGAATACAGCGACCAGGGCGGCTATCCGTACTATTATACCGGCAGCGTCAACCCCGCCGCCCAAAGCGAAGAGATGAAATCCTACATCGGCACAATCTCCAACAACCGCGAAAGCAGCTACTACCGTAACCTGCTGAATACAGGGCTGAACCTCGAATATCAGGCGCAGCGCTTCACCCTGAGCGCCGTAACGGGCTATCAGTTCCTGAAAGACCGCATGTTCATCGACCAGGATTTTACGACGAAAGACATCTATACGCTGGAACAGAAGCAACGCATCCATACCCTGAGCGAAGAGATTGTGATGAAAAGCAAAGGCAGCAGCCGCTGGCAATGGGCTACGGGCGTCTTCGGCTTCTACCAGTGGCTGAAAACCGACGCTCCGGTGACCTTCAGGGAAGACGGCATGGGAATGCTGGGGCAGATGCTGGGCAGTGTAATCCCGTCCAAAATAGAAGTTCCCCTGCCCATGCCCGGTATGGGAATCAATATCCTGCCGTCCTTGCGGCCCGGCAACAGCAATCTGCTCATCAACGGTAATTTCGACACACCGCTTCTCAACGGAGCGTTGTTCCACCAGTCTACTTTCCGGGACCTGTTCGGCCTTACGGGATTATCTTTCACCGCCGGTCTGCGCCTGGATTATGAGAAGATGAAGATGACCTACGACTCCGGCACTGCAATGGACTATACGGTAGGTATCAAAGGAGAAATGGTGCGGGGCGGGCAGGTTATCAAAGAAATACCGATGATGCCCGAAACCGCGCGCACCGTACAGTCGCGCTACCACGGTTCCATCGACAAGGATTACCTGCAACTGCTGCCGAAGTTTGCCCTTCAATACGACTTCAAGAACAATCGGGGCAACGTCTATGCAACCGTGAGCAAGGGCTACCGTTCGGGCGGATACAACATCCAGATGTTCTCCGACCTGTTGCAGTCCAGCCTGAAAAACGACATGATGCGACAGACAAAAGAGGAGATTCTGAAAGCCGTAGAGGGTTCTCCCAGCGCATCCTACAAAGACCTTATCAACGAAATGTTCCCCGACGCAGGCGAGAATCCCGACGCCCGCTCCGCCACCGAATACAAACCGGAGCAAACCTGGAACTACGAAATCGGAACTCACCTGAATCTTTTCAATAACCGTCTGCGTACCGATGCCGCACTCTTCTGGCTGGAGACGCGCGACCAGCAAATCTCACGCTTTGCAGGAGCAAGCGGCTTGGGACGCGAAACGGTGAATGCAGGCAAAAGCCGCAGCCTTGGCGCCGAACTGTCCCTGGCTGCCGCCATTACTGCCAACTTCACGCTGAACACCAGCTACGGCTATACGTATGCCACCTTTAAGGACTACGTAACCAATGCCCGCGTCAACGGACAGCTTCAGGAAATCAGTTACAACGGCAACTACGTGCCTTTCGTTCCCAAACACACGCTGACCGTAGGCGGACAGTACATTTTCCGCATCAACCCGGGATATTGGCTGGAGCGCATCCAGTTGAATGCCGGATACACCGGTGCGGGACGTGTGTACTGGACGGAAGAGAACACCGTCAGCCAATCATTCTACGGCACACTGAACGGACGCATCAGTTTCCAGAAAGGCCGCGGACAGATAGACTTCTGGGTGCGCAATGCACTGGACAAGGATTACGCCGCCTTCTATTTCGAAAGCATGGGCAACGGATTTATGCAGAAAGGACGCCCCATCCAGGCCGGAATAGAACTGCGTTGCAGATTTTAGCAAACAGAGTTTGCCGACTTTTACAAGCAGGTAAATCAGGATTGTAAGCCTCTTAATATAAACCGGTTGCGTGTACCAAAGTAATACCCCGCTTTGGTACACGAAATACCAACCGTTGGTACGGGAGCTACCAAGCATTGGTACGTGAAGTACCACACTATGGTACGCGGACTACCAAGCGTTGGTACACGGAGTACCAACTGCCGGTAGCCGAGGTACCTCCCTTTGGAATGCGAAGTACCGCCAGCCGGTACCGGCAAATAACCTATTCGTTGATTGCCCCGCAATGCGGGCAAACCCCTTTCGCCCCTATTTTCTGTCCGCAATTGCCGCAGCGATAGCGAGATGCCGCCAGTGACGAACGCAGTTTCCTGAAGAACACCCACACAAATACGGCTATAAACAGATAACCGATGTATATATGAGTAGTCAGTATAAAGAAGAAATAACAGAAAATGCAACAGGAAGCCAGCCCCAACAGATAGAACACAGCCGCTTCCGGACTCAGTTGGCTGAACAAATCGTCGAGCACCGCCAGCAGTACGATGACTAACAGCCAAAGGCTCATCAGGAAAACGGATAGCACGAACGGCACTTTAAACGGTGAGAGTGTGGGGTTGAAATAAAAATGCTGCCACGTCTCCGGCACAAACACCTGCATCGACTCGTATACCGTGGCACTGAACGCCAGCAACAGACACAGCAACAACGGATATACACTGTCTATATCATTGAAGTAGACCATTTGCAACTGCTTCCGCCGGAACGCGCGAAACAGCCATGCCGCCACAAACAGCGCAAAAATAACGATGAAATAGGAAGCATGCGTATCGCTGAACAGGTAAATGGCCTGCGAGATACTGTCCGTAGGTACAAACGCCCGGATCATGTCCTTTTCCCGAAGCCAGCCCTGCACTTCCTGAGAATGGGCGAGCTTGACCCATACGCTGTCCACACTGTCCGTCGGGTGGATGGCAAACTCCGCCACTACCACACTGTCTCCCTTGTACAGTGTATTATAGCAGTCCTTTACAGGCAGGCAGGCTATCGTCACCGAATCTTCCTGCACTTCCAGATTCGTGTTCCACGTATAGTGACGCTCGTACAGATAAGCCAGCGAATCGCGGGTCTTTGCCCCCAGTTTCCCGTCTTCCAGGTCCGGACGGGGATAATGGCAAGAAGAACCGAGAATAAGGTATAAAATATAAAATATGAAATTTAAGTATAAGGTATGAGGCATAAGGTATAAAGAGCGGGACGCACGTTGTACGGTGACGCTGTGTTTACGGCTGTTTATGTTTGTTTCTTCTTTCTTCATATTATATACTTTGGGCATTCATTCTCAATCATCTTCACTATCCGTTATGCGTATTCCCCCATACCTTATACTTCATTCTTTATACCGTATGCTTTATACGTAAGCTTCATCCTTGGCTTTTAACTGCTGACTTTCATTTGGCAGTTCTTGCAGTCGAAAGTGAGGCGGAATCGTCTGCCGTCTGTACCTACCAGGTTGTTGGGTTCCCGTGTCGGGGAATGTCCCTTTTGATACGTAGGACACCAGCCCATGCTGTAACGCAGGCAATGTTTGCAGAACATGAGTACGGCTTCGGGTACGGCCAGCTTCTCGTATGCTGGTTCCACGGAAGCTACTCCGTGAGCCTGATAAAAGCTGCGGGCGGCGGTATTCATCACATTGCCCAGATAGGTCAGGGATGTTGCCGGGAAACGGTGGCGGGTGGGTTTCCACACATGTAACTCACGACGGTAAATAATGCGGCGGGCAGCAGTCAGCTTGTCTATCGCCTGGCGACGCCAGTCGGCTATCACCGAGGCGGGGATGAACCAGTTCTGCGACAAGTTGATTGCAATGGCGGGAGCTGTTGTTGCCGAGGGGCTGTCCGTGCCGCCGAGAGGCATGACCTCGAAAGGAGTATTCCCCAATTTGCCGAGTTGGGTGCGCAGGTTCTCCGGTTGCGGAGTACGCGCAAGTTCTTTTGGATAGGGAAAAGACAAGGTTATGCGGTTGCCGTCTTCGTCCGCCGCTGTCAGGGCAAAGCCCGAAGGGGGATCTGCCAGCTCCCATCCAACGCCGATTTTACGTTCGGCGGACTTGCGGGCAAGGATGCGCTCAAATTCCTGGTCGAAATTGCGGAAAAGACGGGTGCGCGGTGTGATACGGGGCATATCGCCCGCCGGATACAGCTTGTTGCCATCCACCCGATTGATACGGAAACCTTGCAAACGGCCCTGTTCATCGAGAAAGCAGACACCGTCTCCGTTATGGAAAGGTTTCACTCCGGCAACGGTAAGGTAATTGCCGCGCTGCTCTTTCATCGTACCCATCTCCTCGCCCAGGGACTTCGGCGTATCGAAAGAGGAGATTTCCCGGTCGCGACCCTGCAGGAAGTAATGGGTGAAGCCACGGCTGAAACTCTTGTCCAACCGGGGCGTGAAGTCGAAACGGCAAGTCCCCGAAGAAGCACGTACGTACTCCTTGCGACGGGCGAAAATGGCATCCAGCTTGCTGCGGTAGGCAGCCGTAACGTTCTTCACATAGGAAACGTCCTTCAACCGCCCTTCTATCTTGAGGGAAGAGGCGCCGGCATCCAGCAGGTCTTCCAGCACTTCGCTTTGGTTCAGGTCTTTCAAGGAGAGCAGGTGCTTGTCGCGGACGATTGTTTTCCCGTCGGCATCTACCAGGCTGAACGGCAGGCGGCAGAACTGGGCACACTCTCCCCGGTTGGCGCTTCTGCCGAAACATGCCTGACTGACGTAGCACTGACCGCTGTAGCTTACACAAAGCGCACCGTGCACAAAGACTTCCAAAGGTGTTTCCGGACAAGCCTCGTGGATTCGGCATATCTCCTGCAATGACAGCTCGCGCGCCAGCACTACCTGACGAAAGCCTGCATCCGCCAGGAAACGTACTTTCTCCGGTGTACGGTTGTCCATCTGCGTACTGCCGTGCAGGGGGATGGGCGGCAGGTTCAGACGGGTAATTCCCATATCCTGCACTATCAGGGCGTCTACACCGATGCGGTACAGTTCCCAAATCATCTTTTCCGTTTCGGCAAGCTCCTCTTCTTTCAGAATGGTATTGACCGTAACGTAAATGCGTACGTTGTACAAATGGGCATACGCCACCAAAGCGGCTATATCTTCCAAAGAATTGACCGCAGCCGCACGTGCGCCGAACTTCGGTGCGCCTATATATACTGCATCCGCACCATGATTGACTGCTTCAATACCGCACTCCAGATTCTTGGCGGGGGCCAATAGTTCTATTTTTCGTTGCTTCATCATATTTCTTTCACCACAGAAAGGGGCACAAGACCCCACTGAGTTTTCGGAGTTCTTATTTAATTTCTTCAATATTGAACGGGGTTTCCTGATATACAAAGTAGTTCAGCCAGTTGGAGAACAGCAGGTTGGCATGCGCCCGCCACCGTACCGATACGCCTTTGTCCGGGTTGTCGTCCACATAGTAATTGCGGGGCATCTCAATAGGCAATCCCTTAGCCAGGTCGCGGCGGTATTCCGTATCGAGCGTCAGGGGGGAGTATTCGGAATGACCGGTTACGAAAAACTCGCGCCCGTTACGTGCCATTACCATATATACCCCTGCCTCTTCCGATTCCGAAAGCAGGGTCAGTCCGGGAACTTTCAGAATATCTTCCTTGCGGACTTCCGTGTGGCGGCTGTGGGGAACATAAAACACATCGTCAAAACCACGGAAAATGGGATACAGAGGCTGCAAGGTGCGATGTGCGAATATGCCGAACATTTTCGCGTCCAGCGGATACTTGGGCACACCGTAATGGTGGTAGAGTCCGGCTTGCGCCGCCCAGCAGATATAAAGCGTGGACGTAACGTGCGTACGCGCCCAATCAAATATTTCGGTTATCTCGTCCCAATAAGTCACTTCCTCAAAGTCCATCTGCTCCACAGGGGCTCCGGTAATAATCATACCATCGTACTTCTCGTCACGCATCTTGTCGAAATCCGTATAGAAAGCTTTCATATGCTCTATCGGAGTATTCTTTGAGGTGTGGCTCTTGATTTTCATGAACGAAATTTCCACCTGCAACGGAGTATTGGAGAGCAGACGTACCAAATCGGTCTCCGTCGTAATCTTCAACGGCATCAGATTCAATATGACAATCCGCAGCGGACGGATGTCCTGCCGGGTTGCCCGTGAATTGTCAATGACGAATATGTTTTCCTCTTTCAGCAGCTCTATCGCGGGAAGTTTATCGGGTAAATTTAAAGGCATAAGCTCTGTTCTACGGTTTAACTAATTACTGTTTACGATTTTAGCGTGTAAAGTTAGATAAAAAATCAGAGCGGTATAAATAAATTGCGGAAGTTTTTGTTGAATTAAAGCAGGCAATACAAAATATTAATATACTTTTGCCCCGTGACTCTATAGATATATGTAAAGAGAAGAAAAAGCACCAAGCTATCAAGCGTGATAACTGACTAATAGAAATCTGAAAGCGTAAACTACTTTCTCATAACATTTGCGGTTCTGCCCAATCTGATATATCGACACGTAAGTTTTTAAGTACGAACCAAAGGCGAAGATGTTTTCGTCTTATAAAACTACTATAACATGAATATCATGAGAAACGCTTTCAAAAGGGCAAATTATGTGTTATGCCTGCTCCTTGCCTTATCGGGTACATCTTGTATCAACAGGCTAAATGATGAAATCAAAGAGGGCAGTATCCTCATCTCCTTTTCCTTTGAAGCAAGTAAAGCCGCTACCAAAGTAACTAAAAACACTTTCGACATAGGAGACAGAAGCGGTATCTTTGCCATGCTGACAGGCAATTCCCTGGACCAGCAGCGATACATCGACAACCTGCTTCTGGAATGTAGCGACAACAGCAAACTGATATCCAAGAAAGAAGTGTATTATCCGGAAGGAGATGCCACGCTGGACTTCATCAGCTACTATCCATATCAGGAGGAAAACGTGTCCAAAGGAAGCTCACTGCTGGACGTCACAGTACAAGCAGACCAGAACAAGACCGCCAATTACAGCTTATCCAACTTCATGACCGCCCGCATTGGAAACGTACCCAACAGCGAGAAAACCGTAAAGCTGGAATACAAGCACCGGTTTGCCAAAATAAAGTTAGTTCTTATACCCCAAGAAGGTGAAGATACGGACGAGATGCTCAAGGCCAACCCCAGAATCATAGCTACCGGTTTCAGGACACAAGCCGTATATGACCTGCAATCGGACAAGCTTTCCTCGGTTGACGATGCGAGCGAAACGGATATCATTCCTTTCGGCACATGGAAGAAAGAGGGTAATACGCTGTCCGGTAAAGAGCTTATTGTAATTCCGCAAACACACTCCGACGGCGGACAGGCTTTTACCCTGGAATGGAACGGAAAAATCTATACCTGCCCTCTCCCGTCGGCCACCATTGAGGAGGACACGGAACTGGAGATTTGCATCAACGCACTGCAAAGCACAAGTGCAACCCTCACCGGAGTTATCGCCAACATCAAGGAATGGAAACTCAGCGAACAAGGAGAGAGCGAAAACCGGTACGAAATCACTGCCGTACACACAGCCTCGCTGTCATTCAGCACGTCTGATATCTACAGGATATACCATCAAGGAAAGCCCGTGGCAGAAGTATGCCGGGAGTATCTTTACACTGCCCCCGCCGATGCTGTTGCTACTAAAGCGATTGTAGCCTATTCCGTACAGGACAATGAACAGACGGACTTGACAAATGGAATCGTTTTTCAACTACCGGACAAAACCGCCACGACACATGGCGGTAAAGTAAGTTCTAATGAAGCGGACAACTCGCTGACCTACATTAGCGGCCACTCCCGGCCTATCGAAAAATTCTACATAGACGAAAACAGAAAGATAGTAACGGAAAAGCCTGCCGCACCAGCACTGGCTATCAACGTCAGCAGCTACGTAATCAGAGATATACGGAACGGTATATTGCACACCTACCCCATCGTGAAAATAGGCGCACAATATTGGATGAAAGAGGATTTACAGACGGCCCATTATAATGACAGCAAGAGTATGCCCCTCAGAAAAGCTTTGGGAGATGGCGAGGGCTACCTCAAATGGGCGGGCACCAACTCCCATTTTTACAACGGCGAGGCCGTCCTTACCGGGAAATTGGCTCCGTTGGATTGGAGATTGCCAACAGAAAACGATTGGAACAGGCTGAAAGAATACATAGGAGAGAATGCTTCCGCACTGAAAAAGGCAGATACCTGGAGCTCGGATGTTTATTCCGCAACCAATGAAACCGGATTCTGCATTCAACCCGCAGGGCTGCTGTTGGAAAGGGAAAACAAGACGGCCTTGGTAAACGCAAACTCATCGACCGCCTATTGGCTATATGACGGCACACAAAAGCAATTGGACAAAGTCGTAATGTTTGCGAACAGCAATAACGACATCGCCTTAAAGAACGCCGTCAAACCGGAAGGCAAAGATTATTATAATGCGTTTTCCATCCGTTGCATAAAAGAATAGCCTGCCAAAAAAGCATTTCTCATTTCTTTTTCGTATTTTTGTTCCCAATGTGCAGGATTGTGCAGGATTTTGCCAATTAGACAAAGACAACGGAAAAGAAATGAGAGTAAAAGATCAGATAAACAGAAAAGAAAAAACAGTATATTCTTTTGAAATATAGCACCCTCTGAAAGGTACAGGCATAGAAATGTTGTACGAAACAATAGATACATTACGGGAGTTCGACCCTAAATACATCAATATCACCACACACCGCAGCGAGTACGTGTACAAGGACCTCGGCAACGGGCTGTTCCAGCGCAACCGTCTCCGTCGCCGTCCGGGAACCGTATCCGTAGCCGCAGCCATCCAGAATAAATACAACATAACGGTGGTGCCGCATATTCTTTGCAGCGGTTTCAGCCGTGAGGATACCGAATATGTATTGCTTGACCTGCAATTCCTGAACATCACAGACCTTTTGGTGTTACGCGGAGACAAGGCAAAACACGAGTCGGTATTCACTCCCGAAAAGAACGGTCATCATCATGCCGTTGAATTACAGGAACAGATTAACCAATTCAATAAGGGCATCTTTGTAGACGGCTCCGAGATGAAAGTCACCAATACTCCTTTCTCATACGGAGTGGCCTGTTATCCGGAGAAACACGAAGAAGCGCCCAACATCGATACGGACATTTATTGGCTGAAAAAGAAAATGGAAACCGGAGCGGAATATGCCGTTACCCAATTGTTCTATGACAACCGGAAATACTTCGATTTCGTAGAACGCGCCCGCAAAGCCGGAGTTACCATCCCCATTATACCGGGCATCAAGCCGTTCAAGAAGCTTTCGCAACTCAGCATGATACCCAAAACGTTTAAAGTAGACCTGCCCGAAGAGCTGACAAACGAAATCTTGAAATGCAAGAATGATGCCGAAGCGCAACAGGTAGGTATCGAATGGTGCGTGCAGCAATGCAAGGAACTGATGAAGTACCATATTCCCAGCATCCATTTCTATTCCATAGGTGCAGTGGACAGCATCAAGGAAGTAGCCAAACAGATTTATTAACCAAATACCGACACCGTGTTTTTTAAAGATGTAATAGGCCAGGATACAGCCAAACAACAATTGATACAAGAGGTGCGGGAAGGACGTATTCCTCACGCGCAACTGTTCTGCGGACCGGCAGGAGTAGGCAAACTTCCGCTGGCTATGGCTTATGCCCGTTACATCTGCTGTCCGAACCGCACGGAGACCGATGCCTGCGGCACGTGTCCTTCGTGTGTGAAGTGGAATAAACTGGTGCATCCGGACGTACACTTCGTATTTCCCATCGTGAAAAGCGCCAAAGGGAAGAAAGAAGTTTGCGATGACTACATAGCCGACTGGCGGCATCTTGTACTAAGCAACCCCTATTTCTCACTGAATCATTGGCTGAATGAAATGGGAGCGGAAAACGGACAAGCGATTATCTACGCAAAGGAAAGCGATGAAATCACCCGTAAGCTCAGTTTGAAATCCAGCGAAGGCGGATACAAGGTAACCATTGTATGGCTGCCTGAAAAGCTGCACGAGGTCTGCGCCAATAAATTGCTGAAACTGCTGGAAGAGCCGCCTGAGAAGACCATCTTCCTGTTGGTTTCCGAAGCACCCGAAATGATATTGTCTACCATACTCAGCCGTACACAACGTTTCAACATCCGCAAAATAGATGAGGCAAGCGTGGCAAACGCTCTGCAACAAAAGAACGGCGTTCACCCGGCGGACAGCCAGACCATAGCCCATCTGGCAAACGGAAACTTCATCAAAGCGTTGGAAACAATCCACCTGAATGAAGAGAATGAGTTGTTTTTCAATCTGTTCGTCAGCCTGATGCGCCTCTCCTATCAACGGAAAATACGGGAAATGAAGCAATGGAGCGAACAACTGGCGGCTATGGGGCGCGAACGCCAAAAGAATTTTCTGGAATACTGCCAGCGCATGATACGGGAAAATTTCATCTATAACCTGCATCGGAAAGAGATGAACTACATGACCCTGCCCGAACAGAACTTCGCTACCCGGTTTGCCCCGTTTGTCAACGAACGGAATGTTATGGGTATTATGGATGAACTCAGCGAAGCGCAAGTGCACATTGAGCAGAATGTGAATGCCCGTATGGTATTCTTTGATTTTTCACTGAAAATGATTGTTCTGTTAAAACAATAGAAGAATCCTTTTCAACTAACATATAACATAGTAAATCATCAAAATAACAGATAGAATGATGGAATTTAAACTACATAACGGAAGCGGCGGTCTCTGCTGCAAAAGCTGCGGCAGGCAAGACAAGCAACTGAACACTTACGACTGGCTTGCCGACATCCCCGGCAATGCAGAGGAATCGGACATGGTGGAAGTTCAGTTCAAAAATACCCGCAAGGGTTATTTCCGCAACAGCAACAAAATTCCTTTGGAAAAAGGCGATATAGTAGCCGTGGAAGCTACTCCCGGACATGATATAGGCGTAGTAACCCTTACCGGGCGACTTGTACCGCTACAGATGCGTAAGGCAAATATCAAGTCGGAAGCGGATATCAAGCGCATCTACCGCAAAGCCAAACCGGTGGATATGGACAAGTATAACGAGGCGAAAGCGCGTGAACACAGCACGATGATACGTGCCCGCCAGATCGCTCTTGACCTCAACCTCAATATGAAAATCGGGGATGTGGAATATCAGGGAGACGGCAACAAAGCAATCTTCTACTACATTGCCGATGAACGCGTAGACTTCCGCCAACTGATTAAGGTGCTTGCCGACGCTTTCCATGTACGCATCGAAATGAAGCAGATCGGTGCACGTCAGGAAGCCGGCCGTATCGGTGGTATTGGACCTTGCGGCCGTGAGTTGTGTTGCGCTACCTGGATGACATCGTTTGTTTCCGTTTCAACCAGCGCCGCCCGCTACCAGGATATTTCACTGAACCCGCAAAAGCTTGCCGGACAATGCGCCAAACTGAAATGCTGCCTCAACTACGAAGTGGACTGTTACGTAGAAGCACAAAAACGCCTGCCTTCCAAAGAAATCGAATTGGAAACCAAAGACGGCGTATTCTATTTCTTCAAAGCCGACATTCTCAGCAATCAGATAACTTACTCCACCGACAAGAGTATCCCTGCCAATCTGGTTACTATCAGCGGAAGACGCGCCTTTGAAGTTATCGGTCTGAATAAAAGGGGCATCAAACCGGAGAGCCTGCTGGAAGAAACACATCGCACCGAACCCAAGAAACCGGTAGACCTGCTGGAGCAGGAAAGCCTGACCCGCTTCGACCGTAACCGCAAGAACAAGAACGGCGGAGACGGCAACAATGGAAACGGTAATGGAAATAATGGCGGCAACCGGAATAAAAAGAAGAAAAAGACTCCCAATAACCGACCGCAAGGCGGAGAACAGTCTGCCGCTCCGCAACAACAAGAGCAACCCAGACAGCAGGGAGACGAAAAACGGCCGCAAGGAAATGAAAGACGTTCACAACGGAATAGTAACAACCGTAAACGCCCTCACACCAACAAGCCCAAACCTCAGGGAGATAAACCTGCTCAAAATGACAAGCCTGCTCAAGAATAAGACAAAGACTCTGAGATATATCATACTGCTGTTTATCGTAAGCGCATTAGGCGCTTGCGATAAACAGACTGTATATCATGCATTCCAATCCATTCCGCAAGAGGGTTGGAAACGACAGGACACACTCCTTTTCAATGTCGCTGTGCCCGATTCGCAAACTTACTACAAACTGATAGTAGAAATTAGAAACCGCAGCACTTACCCTTACCAAAACATCAACTTATCTGTCTGCTATGACAGTCCGGAATTGAAAAAGCTACAGACAGATACACTGACAGCCGTCTTAGCCGATAAAGAAGGCATATGGAAAGGAGATGGCTGGGGCGGTTTATATCAGTCTGCATTTCCCGCAGGAAACATCAAGATAGGGAAACCCGGTGAATACCTTTTCAAAGTAGCTTATACATTACCCGACAGCCTCCTGCCCGGCATCAATGATGTGGGAATCAAATTACAACGATAATATTATACCAACCTTCTATTTCTCCCCGCATCAATACGCAGGAATATAAACAGCAGTATCGTAAAGCCCCATAACGAAGACCCCCCATAGCTGAAGAAAGGTAACGGAATACCGATAACAGGCGTCAATCCGAGTACCATCCCGATGTTTATGAAAAGATGAAACAGGAAAATACTCAGCACCGAATACCCGTATACTCTGCCAAATGCGGACTGCTGCCGCTCTGCCAACGCTATCAGACGAAGTATCAAAGTCAGGAACAAGAGTAATACAGCCGTCGAACCGATAAAGCCTTCTTCTTCGCCTACGGTACAGAATATGAAATCCGTGTCCTGTTCGGGAACATATTTAAGTTTGGTCTGTGTACCGTTCAAAAAGCCTTTCCCGGTCAAGCCGCCCGAACCGATAGCAATCTTCGATTGATTTACGTTATATCCCGCTCCTGCCAAGTCCTCTTCCATGCCCAACAGAACCTTAATGCGAATCTGCTGGTGAGGTTCCAATACTTTATTGAAAAAATAGTCGCTGGAGTAGAGAAAACCTATCGAACCTATGGCAAACAAACCAATAAGAAAATAACTCCAATGGCGTTCACTCAAAGCAAGGAAGAATAAATAACACGTTACAACCACACACAATCCCCATTGCACCCATACCAGATTAAAAGGGGTTATATATTCCGAAACCAGATAAGCGACAAGCAATACGATAAAAGAACCGACGATGATATTCCGAACCGGCTCCCATTTCTTCTTATATACCCATACCATTCCACCGGCAAAGAGCAAAATCATCGACAGTACCACAAACTCTCCGATAGGTGTTGGAGTATCTGCAATAAAGACTTGATCAAAACGGATCACCACCTCAACATATACCACAGCGCAAATACCGGAGAAAAGCTCTACTCCAGGCATACCTTCACGATAAAGCATCAGGAAGAAAGCCATATAAACCAATGCAGACCCCGTTTCCCGCTGAAGAATAATCAGCGTCATCGGCAGAAGAATAAGGAAAGCCAGCATCAACGCGCTCTTCCAGCTTTTTATAGTGAACGAATAGGCGCTCATATACTTGGCCAACGCCAATGCCGTGGCAAACTTGGCAAATTCAGCCGGTTGCAGACTGACAGGCCCCAAAATCAGCCAAGACCGTGAGCCTTTGGTATCAGGAGCAATAAAAATGGTAACAACCAACAAGAGAATAAGTCCTATATATATAATGTAAGAGAACATATCATAAAGCGTGTCTTCCAGCATCAGCAGAATAAATCCCAACCCGAATGAGCAGACAATCCACATGAACTGCTTGCCGGCACGGGTAGAGAAATCAAGAAAATCACGGTCACCATAGTCGTAACTTGCCCCGCAAATACTGAACCAGCCGAATACAATCAACATCAGGTAGATTATAATCGTCACCCAATCCAATGATTTCCATATACTGTCTCTTCTTACCATTTATACTGCTACTGTTTGACTGTTTATTACCTTTCTTCGTCTCCGTACAGAATTACGCGGTTGCTGAATTCCTCCGCACGTATCTCATTCTCCGGCGATAACTTGCCATGCAAGTACTGATCCATCATCATCGCACCGATAGGGACGCCGTAGGTTGCACCAAAACCGCCATTTTCCACATACACCGCAATAGCAATCTTAGGATCATTCATCGGAGCGAATCCCATGAACACCGAATGGTCTTTACCGCGATTTTGTGCCGTACCGGTTTTGCCGCATGCCTCTACACCCGGCAGGATTGTGCCGACCATACGGCAGGTTGCACTACCCGTACTACCTGTAACAGCGGCACGCATCCCCTCCACAACTTCATCGTAATATTCCCGGTCGATTGACGTGACACGGGGGGTACGGTAGATACTGTCCAATTCATTATCCTGTATCTCCTTTACAACATGCGGAGTAATGAAATGCCCCCGGTTGGCAATGGTTGCACCCAGATTGGCTATCTGCAACGGGGTCGCAAGAATTTCTCCCTGTCCGATAGCGATACTGATTACCGTAAGTCCGTTCCAAGAGCCCCGATATGCTTTATCATAAAACTTAGCGTTAGGAATCAAGCCGCGCTGCTCTCCGGGAAGGTCGGTACCAAGGCGATAGCCGAATCCCTGCGACACCATATGGTCTTTCCATACGGTAATGGCATTTTGCGGAGAACCGTACTTCTTGTCGCTGAACATACGGAACAGCCCCCAACAAAAATAAGAGTTGCACGAAGTGGCTATTGCCGGAACCAAAGGCAAAGGAGAACCGTGCCCGTGACAGCCTACATGCAAACTTCCATAATTGAAACCGTGTGCACAAGGGAAAGTAGGATAATCTTCATGGATTATTCCTTCCTGCAAAAATGTCAATGCCTGCGCAGTCTTGAAAGTAGAGCCCGGCGGATACGCTCCCATGATTGCGCGGTTCAGGAGAGGTTTCCGCTTGTCTCTTTGCAACATCCGGTGATTCTTTCCACGCTGGCGTCCAATCATCAAGTGAGGATCGAAAGTAGGAGAAGAAACCATACAGAGTATCTCTCCCGTAGCCGGTTCAATGGCTACGATAGCTCCGATTTTATGCTGCAACAAACGCTCACCTAACCTCTGCAACTCAATATCGATACCTAAAGTCAGGTTCTTACCGGGCACAGAGGGACGGTCGAGCTTCCCATCCATATAATGCCCCTGAATACGTCCATGCGCATCACGAAGCAGAATCTCCACCCCTTTTTCGCCACGAAGATACTTTTCATAAGATTTCTCGATACCTTGCTTGCCTATATAATCTCCGCGGATATAATAATTATCCGCCTCAATATCTTTCTTTGACACTTCACCTATATCCCCCAACGCATGTCCGGCAGCATCGTAAGTATATTGCCGGATAGTACGCCGCTGGATGTAGAAACCGGGAAACTTGAATAGTTTCTCCTGAAACACACCGCACTCTTCTGCCGAGAGTTGCGTCATAAACACCTGATGCGTATATTTGGAATAACCGGGATTCATCCAACGGTTCTTTACATCCTTCATCCGCTTCTGGAACTGCTCGAACGTGATGTTCAACGCACGGCATAAATCCAACGTATCGAGCTGCGTCACTTCACGAGGCACAATCGTGATATCGTATGC